>Ga0070765_100000139_pt1 | contig 45373 bp, 32 predicted proteins | sample HubBroMetageWFT5_FD_71516 | JGI IMG/M metagenome (GOLD analysis project Ga0070765, IMG submission 71516) | Warmed and freeze-thawed soil microbial communities from the Hubbard Brook experimental Forest, New Hampshire - Hubbard Brook CCASE Soil... | ecosystem: Environmental > Terrestrial > Soil...
GACCTTAAGAACCGCAAGCTCGACCTTTCGCTGCTTTCGTTCCAGCCCGAAGACCGGGAGCTGGAATCGTATTTCATCATGAGGGATGAAATGGTGTTGATCGTCCATCCCGATCATCCCTTTGCCGGGCATGTGTCGGTCGATACCAAGAACCTCGGCAACGAACCCGTGATCGTGATGGATGTGTCTTCGGCCTGGCACAAGAGCATGGTGGAAGAGTTCGCGCGGCTAAAAGCTCCGCTCAATCTGCGTGTCGAGAATGCGCCGATCGAGACGATCAAAAAGATGGTCGCGATGCGCCTGGGTGTCGGGTTTGTGCCACTGATGTGCGTGCGCGAAGAAAGATCGCGCGGAGAACTGGCCGTTCTCGCTCTCGACGGCTTTCATCAGGAACGCTCGCTGTACATGGTGCGCCGCAGGGCGGTGCAATCGCATGCGGCCTTGGCCTTTGCGAAGGTGGCGGTTTCGTTCGGTGAAGCCCTGCAGACCGGCAAAGAGACTATCGTGCAAAAGAGTAAGCCCATGCTCCGCCCCGCTTCCCAAATTCCGAAGGAAAAGAAGGTAATGTTGTTGAAACGGCGCGCATAGTCGCTCTGCCTCCTCTCGCGTTTCTCCTCCTGTGGCTTATCGCCAGATAAGCGCTATTAAAGCGTTGCTGGCCCTGCGGTGTGCTAGATACGACCTCCGGAAGGGCCGGGCGGCCCTAGAGTTAAGTACAATTATAACTAATGGTTTTTGCTAGTCAGAGCTCCTGTTCCTTCGCCGAGCGGGATCCGCTGAGTCCTGGTTCTTGATACGCGAACCTAAACGATTCTCACATGCGTCGCCCAGCCACAAGTCCACGAGAGAGGGGGATTTTTTGTGTGCGGAAAGGCCGAACGCGTCCACAGTGGGAGGAAAAACTATACTGAGCCGGCGTTTGTCAAAAGGTCCGCTTCGGATGTGGCTCAGTTCTTACGCGACGGGTTTTCGCGGCAACCTCAGCTTCTGGGGCGTGGGGCGTCCGCCGATGACCCGTTCACACCGATTCTCCTGGTGCAAGGTTGTCGTAGCGATTTATGGTCAATCCAGGAGGCGGCCCAGAGTCGGAACTTGCGTGGGGATTCCTGTGTGGTCCCCTCGGGCTCAGAGCTCGCTCCCATGCTGTGCCAAGGCCTGGAATGGAGCGGTTCGCCGTATCCTGATTTCTTTCTGTTGGACCTGAGGGTTCACTCGGGAGACAGCTCAGAGATTGTAAGCAAGATCCGTAGTGAACCCCGGCTTCGGGATATTCCTCTGATGATCCTGGTGGCCGAAGGCCCCGATGCCGAGTTTTCGCAAGACGGTGATGCGCGCAATGTATGGCGGGCTAGAGGAATCTCAGATCCGGCGCTGTTGGTGGAAGCTTTGCTGGTGTTGTTACGGCAATCGGCCGAAATTCGAGGGTTGGCGTCCTACCACCGATGACGAGCGTCCGGCGCGAAGAAGTGCTCGAAATTCAGCAGACCACATCGCGATTTTTCGATGTGCCGAAAGGAGCCAGATGAACCGACGCGCGCCGTCGCTTTGGCAGTTGCTCGACCGCCATGTTGCCCCAAGCGACGGTGAACGATATCTGGGGCTTTTTCGAGAGCAGTTGAACCAATCAGAACTGCTCACGACGATGAAACGCATCGCCGGCACGGTAAACGACAAGGCTGGCGAACTGCTGATCGATGTCCAATCCTATCTTCCGCCCGAGGCGTTAGTCTTGAGCTTCACCTTCCATAAGAACGGCCGTGACTACGTTTTGCAACTAGAAAGCTGGGGTCCCAGACCAACGGTGGTTTTTTTGACGCGGAAGTGGCGAGGCCCCGTGCTGCTGAATTCCTTTGGCTGGATTTATCGTCTGTTCGGCTTAGAGGAGTATGTGATCGAGGTGAAGTATCGCTCACTGTTTCGGGCCGAGCAGGTCAGCGAGGCCGATGTGGAGAGGTGGTTTGCCTATCTCATCTCCGCATTTGACCGCGCCCTGGCTCCATCCGCTCAGCCGGACGACGGCATCCTCTCCACACAACGACTCGGAGAACAGAGCGAACCGATTGCCGAAGCCTGACGTCAGGCAAAGAATTAAACATCGAGAGGTTAACCATGGTCATCGGTGAACGACTGAAGGTCCTGCGTCAGCACAAGGGACTGTCTCAAGGCGATGTCGAGAAGCGGAGCGGTCTGCTGCGCTGTTACATTTCCCGCGTAGAGAACGGTCACACGGTTCCTTCCGTCGAGACTCTGGGAAAGCTGGCACTCGCACTAGGAGTGCGCATGTACGAACTTTTCTACGACGGAGAAAACCCTCCCGCTCCGCAACCCCCAATCGCGGATGACGGTTGGGGCAGTTCGGGTCGCGACGCTAGAACGTTAGGCATATTTCGCAGGCTGATGCGCCGAGCGAACCCGGCCGATCGAAAGCTGCTGCTGTTCATGGCGCAGAAGATGTCTCGCCGCAGGGGCCGTCGCGGAATCCGCAGGAAATCGTCCTAGTTGTCCAACCAGCTCTACTGAGCCAAGAGCTGAAGCAGTTTTCTGTTCTTATCCACGGACCGGCGCGCATGGGCCATGATCTCGGGGCGCACCACGCCCTGTTTGCGAGCGACAAATTGAATTTAGTGTTCGGCCGCTTGCTCCAAAACGTACGTGGTCGTTTGGCCGTTGTCCTCTGCCAGTTTCGCCGGATCATCGTACAGAGTGGCCCGCAGGTTGAGCTCGACTTGTTTTCTCGCTTTCTTGGCCATTGGAAATTCTCCTCGCATCTCGAGCCGATGACATGGCAAAACCGTTCTCAGGTCTAGATGATTCTAGACATGAAGACGCGCCGAGGCGTCATACGATGGACGCGTGACGACTTCACGAAAGTTGAATTTCCAACTCGAGAGGCGAGCCTGTGGAATCCTTCACGATTCCATGGACGAGGTTCTATGTGATGCGTCTTCGCCGGAGGATTTAGGCCGCTTTCTTAACCTTCTGCTTGCCCGCCTTGATTTTTGCCCATCGTTCTTTCGCGAGCTTGGATAGCCTCGCGCGAAGGGCGGGAGACACAATCCTCTTCGCGCCCGTCTTCTTCGCACGATTGCCTGGACGGCTCGTAGCAACCGTCCTCGCGCCACCGAGCGCCACAATCGCTCCTCGAACGCCGGTCAACTGCTTTGCGAGCTTTGCTTCTTCCTGTTTCAGTGCAGCTAATATGTCCATGATACCTCCGGCGAAGTATTAGATACGCATCACCCGCAAAGTGCAAGATTGCGAGATCGAAGTCACGCGCGCCGTGCCAACCTTGCATGTGCACGGTGCGCGGCGGTCCGGAACTCTCGAATTGTTCCCCCAGTTCCGGGAAGAGAGGATTCGATGCTCGACCTGTCGTGGGTTGCGACCCCGATAGTGATGAAGGTTTTTGACTATTCAAGCCATAAGTAACGGGCCAAAGGAACCGTTACTTATGACGATTACACTCTTGCTGGTGAGCCTTGCTCAACTAGCGGTCGGTATCATCGGGCTTTTGCGTCTAAACAACGCCAAAAAGTAGTTCCAGCTTTTCCGGTGGAATCCTCAATCGATTCCACCGGCGCCTACGATCTCCATGTGTCCTTCGATGTAGGAGTCGGGGCGGAGCCAAGATTCGTATCGCACCAAGATGTGAGTGCCCTTGCGAGTGACCAGCATCCACAGGCCATGCATATATCCGAGCCTTGCAAACATGCCAAAGACGTTCGGTATGTTGTTGGTATGGGGCGCCGTTAGATCGTCGTATCGCTTGCCAATGAGTTCCTCGCGCCGATATCCAACGAGCTGGCAGAAATTGTCCGAGACTTGAATGTACTTCCTGTCGCTATCGACTACGGTGACGTACTCGGGTCCCTCGCCAGATAACGGGGACGACCTGACTTCCAGTTCTTTGCGAATGGATTGAACAGCGCTTCGGGTCCAATCGGGAGCTTCTGCCTGGGAGTCATATCGAATGAAGCGCGGTGGATCATACGGTTTGTCTTCTTGCATGGCGGTGGCTACCTCCCTGCAGCTCTAACGTACCTGTTTTCCCTCCCCTAGAATCCTTTGTCAAGAGTTGTCGTATTGAGACGGTTAATAAGATCCGCCAGTGATTGGGCGGGTGGCTGGAAAAAACATGAACCACGGACCGCTTCGCAATCTGCGTTGTAGGCGCCGAGGCACGAATCTCTCAATAAAGTTGTAAGGCAGGTTGACGTAAAGATGTAATCATAACGCGGCAACGGTAAGTGGATTAGGCGTCGAGAAAACGGAAGGGCCAGGTGCAATGATCACGCTAAGAACAATCGAGCAAGCCCGCGAGCGTATCCGGAATTCGATTTTCGTTTCTCCGTTCATGCGCTCGGCAACGTTCTCGCAATTGACCGGCAATTCGATCTTCCTGAAACTCGAGAACCTACAGATGACCGGTTCGTTCAAGGAGCGCGGCGCGCTGAATAAAATACTACTGTTGACCCAGGACGAACGCCGGCGGGGCGTCGTGGCCGCTTCGGCCGGAAATCACGCACAAGCTGTGGCCTATCACGCGACCAAGCGCGGCATTTCATCTGAAATCTGCATGCCGCTGACGACGCCACTGGTGAAAGTTTCAGCGACGCGCGGCCACGGAGCGGAAGTGATTCTCTTCGGTGCGGACTACGATGAGGCTTGTGAGGAAGCTCTGCGGCGTTGCGAGGAGCAAGGGCGGACGTTCATCCATCCGTTCGACGACGACGCCGTCATTGCCGGGCAAGGCACACTCGGCATCGAGATGCTAGAGCAAGTCGAGGATTTGGACGCAGTGGTGATTCCAGTGGGCGGCGGTGGATTAATTGCAGGTGTGGCCTGTGCAATCAAAGAAATGAATCCAAAGATTCGCGTGATCGGCGTGCAGACTTCTAAACTGCCGTCGATGAAAGCGGCTGTGGAACAAGATGCTTTGGTCACATTGCCGGCGGAGAAAACCATCGCTGACGGCATCGCGGTGCGTTGTGCGGGAGTCCGGACACTGCCGCTCGTCCAGAAATACGTGGACGAAATCGTGACCGTAGACGAGGAAGAGATCGCCAATGCGATCTTGCTGCTTTTGGAAAAAGAAAAAACATTGGCCGAGGGTGCAGGCGCCGTCGCCGCAGCCGCCGTTGTGAATCGCAAGACCGGGGATCGTGGTAAGAAACTGGGCGTGTTAATTTCCGCCGGAAACATTGACGTGACGCTGCTCGCGCGCATCATCGAGCGCGGTCTGGTCAAGGACGGCCGTCTGGTGCGCCTTCGCATTCACTTGCCGGATCATCCGGGCGCGCTTGTGCGGCTTTCGACGGCGATTGCCGAGCGGAAGGTCAACATCGTCGAAACGTCGTTCAACCGGTCCTATTACGGAGTGGTCCTGGGCGACACGGCAATTGACATCACCATGGAAACACGAGGGCCCGAGCATATCGGAGAACTAATGGCAGCGCTCGATCGAGGCGGTTACGCGCACGAGCGGGTGCTCTAGAGGGTGGATGTCCGACACGAGCGGGGCTAGGCAGCACATTGGAATCGGAACTGCGGAACAGCAATACTACGGAAACGCGCGGTAGAGCCCGCGCTCACCGATTCCTCTCGCGATTGCAGCGCGCTCGGAAATAATGTACTGGCCGTGCTTAACTGCCGTCTTTGGTGGAAAGCAATGCAATAGAAGTCGCCGCATTCCCATGGCAGTTGCTTAAGCGATTTGATAGCCCTTGCACGGCTCATTGGTCTTGAAGCTTCTCCAACTGCAAGTGGTACACCTTGTCGGAACTGCCTTGAACGGAAATACAGTTCTGCTTTTTCTGTCTGCATGGTCCTGTCCTTTGTTCTCGTGTTTTTGCCCTTGCTGCAACGCGGAGCGGTGCATAAAAAGCAAATGCTCTTCCTAGCGGCCCCAGGCGACTAGCCGCCCGCGCTGTCAAGGGCGCCGGGTTTGCGTTTATCGGAGCGAAGCGGAGACCCTTGATCAGGAGAAGCCGGCGGTCTAGGCGCAGTCTTGCCGCAGGAAGAGCAGAGACAAGGAATTCAGTCGGGAAGCTTTGGAGCGATGGAGTGGTCTGTCTGACGATTAGTTGCTTCTGGCTGTACGATTAGCACTGAACTTGACTGCAACTCTAAGTCGCCAGCCACTTCGCGTAAGCGCGGATATCAATCATGGGAACAGTGCCGCTATCCTGAAGGCGGGCGATCAGTTCTAGGAGGAAGGCTGTAGCAGGTTTTCCCTTGAGTCTCAGGCCGTAACATCCCGTCTCGCCGAGTCCAAAAACACCGTGCGCAGCTATGCAACCAAGATCAAGCCGTCGTTCGGATTCCGAAACGAGGGAGTCCAAAAGGGATTGGCCCATGGGTGGATTCCAGATGCTATCTAGGGCTAACAGACCGGCAAGAATGTAAGGCAACGGCTTTGGCGGAAAGGTACCACCTGCATGTGGGATCGGAAGACTGGTTCTCGCGAGTCTGCGCACGCTTTGAACCTTGTCCTGTGCGTATTTGACCTGGTCGGCATTAATAACCTGTTTGGCTTCGAAGACCGCATAAACGCTTTCCGCGGGCACGATGATCTGGCCTTGGAACTTGAAAATGAACGGTGAATATTGCCGGTCAAAAATGATCACATCAATCTGATCGCTAAAACGTCCTTGGCTATCCACAATGTGACCGGTTGCTGTCTGATACCGTTGCGGCAGATAGTTTTGCAGCAGTTCCAGCCAGACGTGTTCGCTCGCATCGCCTTTCGTTCCCGGATGGCTGAACGACTTGCGGGCTATAGAAAGACGCTGCTCAATGTCGTCATGCAGTCCGGCCAGCAATTGGGAAAGAGACCAATTATTCATCGAATTGCCGTCCGTGGCAGCAGCCTTCGCGGACCGTAACATCAATCGCGCCTTGGAACATCGAATGGCGCCGATAGGGTGAGTTAAGAGAGGACATTGTGACTCTCCCGAAATGGCGGCGTCGGAGGATGCTGTTCGATGACTTGTTTGGCTAACTCAAAGGTGATGGGACTTGATGGATATGCAGCAAGCAAGAGCCCGGGAAGAAGACGCTGCGCAAGATCCGAATAGGTGTATCCGTATGGCCGTCCGTGCGTAGCCCCAGTCGCCGCCACGAGTGAGTGAATTTGCTGGGACGTAAAACCGAGTTCATCCAGAACAGGTTTTAGAAAAGCTGTGCGCTGCGCTTCGTTGGGACGACTGAAGGTGAACGTCACCGCGGCGCGGCGACGGACCGCGGGATCAAGGGCCTCCAGTCTATTTGTGCACATGACGACGATCGCGGGAAGATTGCCCGTCGCCAAATCGTCCACGCCACGAATCAAGGCATTTACACCGGCGCGGTCCTCGTGATGCATCTGCCCGAGTTCGCGCGACTGCGCGAGTGCGTCCGCTTCGTCGATCAAGAGAACGATTCCAGAATGGTGCTTGCTTCCACGCCCGGTGCCTCTCTTGGCCGCTTGCTTCACTTCGGCGAACGCCGCGGAGAGCAAGCTAGTCATTTCACCGACGGCGCCTGTGCCGCGCGCGTTCAGGCTCAGGGCATAGAGGGTCACCGCAATATCCGCTTGGCGCGCAACGGCGTCGCCAAACGTCTCCGCCAATATTGTCTTTCCCGTCCCAACATCGCCGGCAAAGATGAAAAGTGGAGGGCGGTCGCGAAAGAAATCGACAAGCTTAATCCTCTGGTGATAATGTTTCGCGCTCCAGGCGGCGAGGCTTTCGGGATCGAGCAGGAGGCGCGCTTCTTTCAAGAGTCGCTCCTTCATCTCGTCGAGACCAACCAGGGACGCAAACCGCCTCGCGGCGGTCGGGTCCGGATACTCACGTACCTCTTCAAAGATGCCAACCTTGTTGTCGATCATGAGAGCGGTTGGAAGGTTTGCCGATTCAATCCGCAACCGGCCGAGAAGTAGTTGCGATCCGAGACCCAATGGCCCGAGCCATCCGCGGGTGGTTCGCCATTGCTCCTTTGTACAGGGAGCGCAGCCTTGAAGCGCGCCCGATCATCGGATGACAGCTCGAAGAAGTCGGAATTCTGAGTCAGAAAATTGAAGAAGCTCGCGCCCGAGACATCCACATAGGGCACGACCTTGCCGGAGCGATCATCCGCGGTTAGTAGACCGTTCGAATCAACCTTGTAGTGCCAACTCACGATTCTCTTGCCATTCTTCTTATAACCGAATTCATATTCTTGGATGTAACCCGCGTTCAGGTATTGTGCCAATTCTTCGGCGTACGCGCGAATTTGCCCCTCCGAAGGACTGCCGTAGTATTGCGCACAGAGGTGCATGTCCGCAGCTACCTTGGACGCAAGATAGCGAGCGTGAACAATGGTGAATGTAGCGGTCTTGGTGAAGCTGAAGGTCATGTTCTTATCCTCGGAAAGATGGTCCTAAGACTTCCTGCCAGAGTTCGATCGCTCTTCCGCGCGTCGTCGCAAACCGGGCTTCCGAAATCGCTTCGAGCGCGTCCTGTGCAGCGTTTACAATTTTCTGACGGTGGTTATCGTCGTAGATCGCGGCCACGTTGTTTGTTTCGTTGACGGGGTCAAAAATCTCGATCGGTTTGCCGGTGGGGGCAGGCAACTTCGACGCTGGATAGTAGTCCGTGAAATAGATTCTTGTCTTGAGACGCGATTTCACGATGTAGGCAAACACTTTTTCCAGTGCGACCGTGTAATCTGCCATGCTGACACCGTTGTCGGCCAAGTGCGAAATAATCATCTCCGTCATGAAGGACTTGAGCCTGAACCCGTCGTCCTTGATCTTTTGGAGCCGAACCCACCATTTCACCAGGCGGATCACCTGCGCGAAGTGATCTTTCTGTTGCGATTTGCGCTTTCGAATGAAGGCCAGATGGAGGGGAATACTGGTGAGAACTGGCTTTCCACCATCGCAGGCGAACAAGTATCCACGGTCGTCCGGATCGCCCTTATAGAGCACCGGCACAACATCGACACTCAACCCGCTGACGGCGTACTTAATGCAGACGGAGTGATTGTTGGGCTTGATCTGATCGGGCTTCATCTGTGGGTATGCGTCCCGCAGGCGCTGCGCCAACCAATTGAGCAGGTCTGACTCTGAACTCGGGGTTTTCTCCGCCTTTACGTAGAACGCAAGGTCAATGTCGTTGAGGATCTTTAGCGAAGTGCCTTTGGCGAGGCTGCCGGAAAGCAGGGTCTTGATAAGACCGTAGTCGGGATGATCGGCCGCATACTTATCAAGTTTATCGCGCAGCCGACGGACCTGCTCCCGGTATTCTTCCGCGTCTTCGCGATTGAGGTTGACTGATTCGGTTGCGAAGTGGGCGATGTCGTCGTGTGTGATCGGCTGGGCTGCAAGAGGCCCTTCGAGGTTGCTCGCTTCAAGCATGTTCATCGATTTTTCTCCATTGCCGTGAAGTTTCTTCCGGAGTTTCGCAAGCGATTTCCCGCCGTGGCACTCGCACAATGTGTCGAAGTCCGAGCCAGATTCATTTTGGAACAATAAGCGAGGTCATATTGTATGTCAAGCATAAATATGTAATCACAAGCACATATTTTGCTTGACATACAAAGCAACACAAACTAAAGTATTTAGTGTCAGATCGCCTGGCAGGGAGCCGTCATCCGAGGTCGTTGCAGTACGGAGGGAGCAGTGGTTGCCACCGGACAAACCCAGCCAGAAACCGACCACGGGTAGCCAGCGACGCGTTGGGATGCGTTCGGCTACTTTCATCGAAACGAGAGGGAAGGAAATGCAACTTGCGGATGAACTTCGGGAGCTGCGCGAACAGCGGGGACTCACATTGAGAGTACTCAGTGAGGGAACCGGAATTTCCAACGCGTATCTCAACCAGCTTGAAAACGATAAGGTGAAAGAGCCGTCGCCGAATATCCTGGCCAAGCTCGCCGATTTTTACGAAATCTCCTATACCCGCCTGATGGAGCTTGCCGGCTATGCGGTACCGAAACAGTCTAATTCCATGGCCAGCTCGACGAGCCCCCAGCTCGAAGGGCTGACAGACCTAGGCTTCGACGAGCTCCAGCAGGTTCGGGACTTCGTCGAATTTCTGCGCATTCGCAAATCCAACCGGAATAAATGAGCCGTTGAACTCTTGAGTTCGATGCGTTTTAATACGCGGCGACTTCGATTTAAAAGGGGGTGGAATTGTGTCCATAAAGGAGCAGCTTAAGGAAACGCTGGGGCACATGACCGACAAGAATCAGGAATTGGCCATCTTTGCCAACAACGCCGTTTTCGGAATCAGTCGGTACAAAAGCGGGGTCATCGACTCCAGAACGAAGGAGCTGATGCAGCAAGGCGATGAGTTGTGCACGCTCTTGCGCCGAGGTGTGGAAGTATCCCGTGAGCATCCAGAACCTTATTCGCTGGCAAAAAGCGACCTGAGTTCATTGCTCGCCATCGAGTTTCTGTCAGAGTTCCTGAACGAAAATAAAGAAACCGTCCCGTTTTCGCTGGATCGTCTTGTGGAGAAAGTGGGCGAGGAACAGAACGTTTTGGAAAAGCTCCTGCAACCTGAATTTCCTGACGAGGAAATTAAGCGCAGAGTAGACGAATGCCAAGGATTCTTTGCGTCCTTGGGCAGTATATTCGTTCGGCTTGCGCATGACGGGTTGCGGCAAAGAGAAAAAAGTGAGCGAATCCACTACGTTTAAGCTGACGCTTCCAGAGTTTCTGATCGTAGAGGTTTTTGACGGAATTGCGAGGCTGGACTGCTATCTAGACCAGGTAGAGATCGCCGTCCACCCGCGCTCCGGCGTGCCGCTTCGGCTCTTTCGCGACACTTTAAGCAAAGTGCTGTTTCCAAGCCTCGAAGAACCACTACGGCTGGTCCGTCAATCGACGATTTCTGCCGTGCCTCTGAGCGATAGCGAATTTCAAGCTCTGGTGAACCAAGTGGATTCGACGTTCATCGGAGTGGCAGGCGTTCACCGATTCTTGAAGTATCTGCGGGTCCCTGAACCGCCTCCTGAGATCTTCACCTTGCTCCGAGAGATTCAAGACGCTTTCCCTGCAGCTGGTATAAGTAAGCATGAAACGGATGTCCTTCTGTCCGAAACCTTCAACTATGGCGAGATCGATCTCCACACGGCCATCGAGTGGCAGCTGCAACAAGCCAGAATCTTGAAAGAGGTCCCCGGCGAAGAAACGATCGTAATCATCTTGCCCTACACCCAAGTCAACAACCCCCTGATGTGGACAATCATTTCTCACGAGATTGGGCATTTCGCCGAAAAGTTCCACGGGCTGGGAAAGAAGGTCCTGGGAAAGATCCTAGGATGTCCCTGCGAAGCGGTGACAGAGGGAACGGAATTGGACTGGGTCGAGGAGTTGATTTCCGATGCGGTCGGCACAAGACTTTTCGGTCCGGCCTATCTGTTTTCGTTCGTGTCCTTCACCATACTGCAAAGTTCGTTGGGCAGGCCGTCCGTCAGCCATCCGTCGGAGTTGTCGAGAGTTCGTCTTGCGTTTGAGGAGCTAAAAAGAACCTGTTTGACAGACGCTGTTCCAATCGCGAAGAGCGTCACCACCAAGATCGTTGACTTATTTGAAGAGAAATTCCGCTTTAATGAAAAGTACTTGGGCGACAAACATCTCGGTCCTTCCGCAATTCATAACGCTTCCATCGCAGAAGTAATGAATCTCATTACGCAAGAGCTGGAAAATCTTAAGATGAGCAAGCTATCTACGGAATCTCTGAAGCGCTCAGAAACTCTGGCACACGCATTGGCCAATGGGCAGCCGGTTTCGGCCCTCCGCAACGAGCGGACCAACTTGCAACCGAGGATCGATGCGCTGCGGGAATCGCTGGACCGCCCGGCAACCGATAAGCAGGAAGTAGCGAAGGCATTTTTTGAAATACGAAATTGCATGGTGGAGGATCCAAGTACTTGCACCGAGATAATCAATGCTGGATACATTCACAGATACCAGCAAGTGTTGCCGCAAATCTTGGATGGGCTTGCCGGCTCGAGTCTGGCTGAATATGGGGGCTATCACAAGAAATCGATCGCCCAAGTAGACCGCTTGCTGAAAGTGTCATTACAGGCGACCGAGATCCACAAGCTCTTCCTTTGATTGGAGAGGTCCGAAATGCTTGCGAGTGAACGCTCAATCCTGACCGACATCGAAATCATCTCGCGTCTTGTGGATCGATCGATCGTTATTACGCCTCTTATCGCCGCCGAGCAGATCGGCTCCACGTCCGTCGATTTGAGGCTGGGTCCGGAATTCAATATTCTGCGGCGCGCATACTATGGCCACCTAGATTTCTCGCGCGATAGGGAGCAAATTGAGCAAGACGTTCGACGCTATAGCGAGCGAATACAGGTTAAGGCGCTGGAGCCTTTTATTATTCATCCGGGCGAGTTTGCGTTAGGTGCCACGCTGGAGTTCATCGCGGTGCCGACCGATTTGACAGCCTACCTGGAAGGTCGTAGCACATGGGGGCGCCTCGGTTTGCAGGTGCATTCGACGGCTAGCTTCGTCGATCCCGGCTTCCAGGGAAACTTGGTTTTTGAGTTGCAAAATGTCGGCAAAGTGCCGATCGAACTCTATGCCGGCCTTCGCGTTGCGCAAATCAGCTTTAATCGGTCTTCGGGAAGTGTGCAAACCTACGGAGCGGGTCGGAATCAACACTACAAAGGCCAACTGGGACCAGAGGGCAGCAAGTTCTATTTGGACAAAGACTTTGAACGGATCAACGAGCGCTTGAAGGAAAGGAACCGGACGAAGAGCTGAGCCGTGCTCCCCGGATTGTAAGACGCGATGAGCGCGTTCGGTGGCGAGTTGGCGGTGCGCTGTTGGCCGACGCATGGATGCGATAGGATCAACGGACTGGAAGGGGAGGATTGGTGTAACCGAGTTGTTTCTCCGTCATCGATCCCTTCACCCGATCAACTTCATACTGGCCGGTGTAAAGAACGTTCGTGGCGGCGTAGCTGCCTGCATATCCGATCTCTCGTAAGACAACTCTCTTGCAAATGTCGTGAAGGTGGCGGGCGAATTCAAACCAAGCCAGCAGGTCACCGTTTTTTTTAACCGGGATGGCTGCGGAGTGAATCACTTGGCCACGGACGAAGGAAAGCAGGCCCTCCCAAGTAAAATCGGTGGCTGCCTTGCGATAGTAGGCATTCATAACTTCCCCATCGAGCAAGCCAAATTTTCTCATCAGATCTTCTACCGCCAGACCGAAATCTCGATCATCTAATCCGACGTTGGCTTGTCGGCTAATGATTTTGTCCAAGACTGAAAGTTGGTCCACTTGCTGAGCGATTTGGTTTTGCCTTCGCAGCCCTGTGAGTGCTTCGCGGGCCTGGTCGAGTATCTCTTCGACAACCACAGCATTCGGAGGATTCAAGCGGGTGATGAGCCTTTGGTGGGTCAATCCGTGAGTCTTGCATATGGCGTCGAGGGCCTTGACGAGATCGGCGATGCTTTCGTCTACGGTCGCGCCTCCGGGTGTTGCCTTTCGAATGAGATTTAGGGGCGGGATCAGTGACAGCAGTTGTTCGGGAGATTGGGAAAAGTAGCAGTCCAAAAACGAAGCTAGGCCAGAACCCGGACGGGCGGTATTGATACCGGTGAGGGCGGGGGAACCGTCTCGCTGTTGGTTCATCCCCATGCGAATGTGAAACCGCTTTTGCAGGGAGCCATCGAAGGTCCGGAGATCGGCCCACGGGGCACGGATGTCGCTCCCGGCTGCAAAACTGAGGGCACTAATGAGGCCCGTTGGCAGAAGGTCCTGGATTTCAGTGACGGTGCTCGCGGGTCTGCCGCAAATCTCTCCAAAGGCTACTGCAGCATAGGAATCGGGTCCGTCTTTGGTAGTGCGAAGAATTACCAGTCCACAAGGAGCACCGTCGGCGTTGAATGATATGTAAGGACGACGGTCGTTTACGGAGCAGGCCGTCTCGGCCCCGGCATATTGATTGAGATTGCCAAAAAGCGGAATGCACCAGAGTTGCGGGACTCGGCCCGCTGGCGGAACGAATTCGAGGTCATTCGGTACGATCGTTATCAGGGTGTGTTGATCTCCCGGCCATTCAAAGTGCACGTCGCTGATCAGGGCGCGGCTGGCACGAAACTGTCCCTCTGGCGTATCAACCTCTACTTTCGTAATCTTCTGGGTTCCGCGATCGACGAAGACGGTCTTGCCATTGTCGCCGGGCTCTGGGATCTGGCCCTGAAGAAACGGCAGCAGGAACCCATGATGCTCGAGAGGGATTGAGTAGTCTTCGATTTGGATTTGGAGGGTAACGTGTCCGTCCGATGTTATTTTAATCGTTGTCGGCCCTGATACTTCGCCGTGCGGTTTCTCGAAGGAGACGCGCGCAAAACCAGTGGCCGCTCCGTTCGGAGTGATGCCCTCTTGCAAATTCCAGTGACTGATCATGGAACGCTCAATTTTGGCTGAGAAGACTCAGCTCTTGGATTTCGCCCGTTGCAAATCAGTTCCCCGAATCAAAGCACGTTGACACCGTGGATGACGCAGTTCCGGCCGAAAGCGCCAAGGCGCTCATCCGATCGACGAGTGGCACATTCTTAGCTCAGTTTAGCGGAATGCCCATGCACAAAGCATAGGCGGCTCTTGGATCAGACCGCGGAATGCGGTCGGCTGTCGCGCGGTTCAGAGTTGCGCCGATCCCGCGACTTGCTTGAACAAAGTGAAATCGCTCCAGCTGATTGAGCCCTTCGGAGAAATCTCACCCGTGCCCTTGTAGTCGGTGATGTTTGAAAAAACGTCGGCAAGACTCGGCGGAGTCGCGTCGAGCAGGGACGATCTTACGTATCTGGTCATTCGCCAAGCGAGGGGACCCGCAGGGTTCCAAGAGATATCAGGGTTATCCCCGGGAAGAGCAAATGTTCCGGGTTTAGCCGCCAGAATCACGGGATTCTCGGAGTGCAAATAGGGAAGGCCATCCGCGAAATGTCGCAAATGGTTATCGAATTCCGAGAGGCTGGACGACAGTTGTTGATTCGCGTCAACGAAGAAGAAGCTGCCAGAGTTCTGATCCCCGATGATGCCCAAGCTGGCTCTGAACTTCTCAAAATCGTCATTCCTTAGGCAGCCGTCGACCGCGAGGAGGAACGGCAGCCGAGTCTTTTCAAGTTCGGCGTAGACTTCTCGGAGAGGCAAGTAGCCAGGAGGGAGCTGCTCTACGTTTGCAGTAAGCGTGTCTGCGAGTTGCATGAGATCGCCGATGTTGCTTCCAAGCTGCTGAGCAACTGCGTACTTCGGGTTGCGTCGTTCGAGATTCGGGATGGCATTCGCATCACCGAGCACGATCGCAATATCGCCGTTCGGCCAACTGACCGTGTGCCCGACGTAATAAAGAACTACGAATCGACTGTGGCTGCGCGAGGCGGTTTCCGCTAAGTCCGAGAGGAAGGCGTGAATCGCCTTACGTGTGAGCGGTGCCTCCTTCGTACTGCGAAGTTCGAGATGGGAAGCCGGGTGGAAATAGGTGAGCGTACCCTGTACCAAGTCCGCGCTGGACGCGTTCCAGGTTTGGGTCAGGGTTTGGAGTGCGGGATAGTAACCGGATGAAATCGTGCCGAGAGTCCAGGGAACGTCCCGCTGTGAGGATGAGGCGGGGCCAGAAGGAAGACCAGGAAGATCGGCCGGCCGGATGCGCCTGAAATTCACATCGGTGGGGACGACGGATAGGTTATTTGTGATGTAACTTGCGGAGACAACTTCAAACGCGAACACCACGGGACTCGAGATTGTTACTTTCAGATCGCCTTCGGCGGCGCGCGTTGCGTCTAACTTAGCCGTCGTGCTGGAGGCCAGTGCCCCGGACTTCTGAATGTCGGAAATAAGCTTGGCGCCGGTGTCCGACTTCCTCTTCAGTACAAATGTAAGCGTTCCGACATACGCCCGATCTATGATCAAGGGATCTACGCCTTTGTTGGCAGCGCTCTTTGCTGATTCCGAGTCGAGAAGCCGCCGCTTTAGATCAGGCACCGGCAGCTCGAGAACCGTCCCATTTTCGACGACGAGTTCGAGGCTGACATTTTCCGTGTCCTTTGCGGCACTACGGATAAGGTCTGAATCGAGACTGCCAGCTGCATCGGCAACCGCGGCGTCGTCGGATATCAAGCTGAAGTGTTGTCCCTCCAGGAAGCCGCTGTCATTTGCGGTAGATGGTTCGAGAACCAACAACTTATTTCCTGCGAGTATGGCACCGGGATAGCGGGAACTCGCTGGCGGCAGATTGATGAAGAAGTCGTCTTTTCTTTCGCTGCCTACATGCAAGGCGCTGGCAAGCGCCGATTTCATGTCTTTCGGTCTCGCTAGGAATTTGGGCAGCGAAATTGCGGCGACGGAAATCACGATGACTGCCGCGGCGAGCCACATGATTTGCTTTCGACTGAACATCGGCAACTCTCCACAAAGGTCGAATGCTGGATGGTATCAGGTCTCGTCTGCTACAGGGACGCTAACGTGGGTGAACAATATTTACACTTGACATCCTACGTTTCCTGCTCATAAGCTCGGCGTCACGTACCCGTAGCATAATGATTTCTACTGCGGATTACGCCGATCCCAATGTGTCCGGAGGCTTGCTCTGGGCAATTCTGGAGGTGGGTATGGCAACTAAGAAAGTAAACTTGATTGTCTCTGAGGACAAGAAGCCGCTCGGTTCTGTCAAAGTCGGCCAGAAACTTCAGGTGGTGGCGGTTTCCTTGAGTGGAGGCAAAGCTGGCTCCGTCAAGAAGGCAATTGGTGCCCGGCTATGTGGTGGGTCGGGGACATGCCTTGCCCTAGTGGACGTCGACAAAGGCGATCCGGCGCCGTAACCCCTCCAATACTCTCTTCAATTTTAGAAGAAACAAAGGGACTGCGATGAGCCTGCCTTCACGCGCGACCTTCAAAAGTTCTCGCTACAATTTTGTCGTGCCAGTTGCGTCTGGACTCCTCCTCTATAATTCGGCCAGCGGTGCAGTGCTAAGCCTCCACGGTGCGGACGCGAATTATCTGGCTGCTCAGGTTAGCGGAGTTCCTCGATCCGTTCCCCGCGAAGCATTGGATTCCTGTCTGCTGGACAAACTGCTGGAAGGCGGTTTTGTTGTCGAGGACGAAACGGACGAGGTAGCTACCATTCGAGAACGGTTCCATAACGCAGTTGCGGGCAGTCCGATCGTTCTGACGATCACCACCACGATGGACTGTAACCTTGGATGCTATTACTGCTACGAGGAACGCTCTGGCGATCGCTTGGATGTGGCGGAGACTCAACAAGTGGTAAGTCTTGCGCAGCGCCTCCTGGTGGACAGCGGTAAAGATAGCCTCCACGTGGACTGGTACGGTGGCGAGCCGCTATTGAATGTTGCGTTCTTGGAATCAGCATCCCAAGCTCTGCAGAGCTTATGCGCGCAACGAAAGGTTTTCTATTCGGCGTCGGTAATCTCGAACGGTACGCTCTGGCCGGTCGAGGTCTTGCAGTTTGTCCGCAGAAACAAGATACGACAGGTGCAAATTTCCTTCGACGGGATGGGTGCGAATCATAACAAGCGTCGAAAATACAGAAAAGGATATCTTGACGATGAGAAGCCTTCCTCCTTTGACGAAGCGGTGAGATTGGTTGATGAATTGGTTCGACACGTCAGAGTGGATCTTCGTTTGAATGTAGACAGAGGAAACCAAGACGACGTCCTTCCATTCATGAGATTCGCGAGGGACCGTGGCTGGTTTTCAGCCAGGAATCGCGTCGTATTCCAACCTGCGCGTGTTTCTTCTTATACCGAGCATTCCGCGTTTATGCGCAAAGTGGAGCTTACGATTGAGGAGTATGAGGAGATCCGAGCGCAGGTTCGCGGGGAGGCTGAAAAGAGTGTCCGTGTAGAGGAAGCGGAGGTCCCTGATAAATTTCCTTATCCTAGGACTTCCGTTTGCGCCGCACTGGCCCGAGACTCTATTGTTTTGGGTGCTGACGCAAAACTCTATCGCTGCGGTCTGCAGGTAGGAGAATCGAGTCGTTCCGTGGGTGCGTTGAAGATGCAAGGATCGACACTTCTTCCTATTTTCGGCGAAGGTTTACGAGGACCGAGTTCAGACGAGACGTGGTGGCGAAATTTCGATCCGACCGCTTTACCGACGTGTTCTAGGTGTTCTTTCCTCCCGGTTTGTTGGGGCGGATGCCCGAAGAAACATTTGGAAGGTGACCGCCATGCGCTCTTGGAACAGGGAGCCTACTGGCGGCGCAATCTCCCCAGATTGGTAGCCGAAGGTGTAGGACTAACTTGTGATGAAGATTTCAGGTTTGTAGAGGCCGATCAGTTCAGGGACGTGGATCTGAGTGCACCGTTACCACAACAGGAAATTTGACGACGTATAAAGAGTGCAACGTCCTGCCGCCGTACTTCTGGTTTTACAACACCGAGACACGGGGATAGGTCGCGCGGAGGATTGGTATGTCCTGGAAGCCCGCTCAAGCGACTCGTATTCTTTGACTCGCCGCAATTGTGACTCCGAATTTATACAGCGGATGTTAAGAAACAAGTCAAATATTAACTTGACGAGTTATTGGCGTTCAATGTATAGAACCTCAAGGCCCGGTTCTTTTCACACGAAATCCCGCGATACGAGAGGTCCCTATGTACGCCCTCGGCCCACCACTGCGGGTGACGAAAAAGCCGTCGATTCCCCCACCGCGAAATCGTAGTCGCTTGGCTATCCACGCGTATAAAGAACGAGTATGCATATAAATCGGCGAATCGCATCAGTGCTGACGAGCATCGGGCGACGCGGAATTCTTTTTCTAAGCCTGTTGCTCATTGCCCCGTTGGCTCGTGGACAGGCTCGCTGTGTATCAAGTGAGCCGGCAATCAAAATTAGCCCTGTCGCAGAAAATGTAGTTCCGGCAGGACAAGTTCAGTTCCGGGCGACCGATGTTTCCGGTGCACTGAAGTGGTACGTGAACGATGTTCTGGGGGGAAAGAAGGACAAGATCGGAACGATTTCTGCGGAAGGCGTCTATACGGCGCCACTAAAGACGCCAGGCAGCAGTGTCGTTGTCACAGCAGTATCAACGGACGATCGAACGGTGAGAGGTTCTGCGACTGTACTTTTCGGCAGGAAGCCAATAATCCTAACGCCGCCTGCGGTCACTCTAGCAGTGAACCAATGCGTTGAGTTATATGCAATTGAGGCAAAGGAACTAAAGGAACCGCTCAAATGGCTGGTAAATGGACAGGATAAGGCGACGGAGGGATTTGGAAGGGTAGAGATCGAAGGCGACGGTCTTAAAGCGATTTACACAGCTCCTGCAAAAACCGATACCGCCAGCAGCGTAACCGTGTCCGTTTCCTCTGGCAAGTTTTCCGCCTCCGCGACGATTGTGATCGTTCAACCGTCACGCCCGGTCCCAAAATCCGTGGAAATCGTTCTCCACCGTGATGTTAACCCTCGAATTTCGTCGGTACCACTGAAGCCGGGTCAAGAACTCCCCCTTGCGGTAAAACCGCCCGGTATTCCTGTCAAATGGAGTGCGAGCGCGGACCCAAACAACGCAGGCGAAACCGGCGAATTCACTCCTAAGGATATGCCCTCTGCAACGGCGGTATATAAGGCGCCCGCCGAATCGGCGTCCATTCCGATCACGATCACCGCCACACCGACCCAGCCAGGTATTACAGGCTCTTCCATCAAGGTCTTGGTGATGAACCAGGTCCTCACTCATTGTTATTCCGCGACAGTGCCAACGACCTCTCCCTTATGCATCGTAACGGACTTTGACAGGTTGAAAGGAGAAATCGGTCAGCTTTCAAATGTCAGGCCGGTCGATTCGAGCACTGACGCCGGCGTGGTAACAGCGATCAATGCCTCAAAAACGATATTTTCAGGAAGTGTTCTGGAAGTGAATCTGACAGATGGCGCCGATGCTTCCAATTGCGCAAACTACGATTGGAAAATCGTCGTCCAGTCGGAAGAGTCAACGAACGTCATGGTGTATGATCCCTCTGACGTGGGTTCGGGAGTTTGCGAGGGAAACCGGTTTATCATAGCGTTGCCTGTACACGTTCTATGGGCGGACGTCTATGGTTATCGTCAGAATTTGGATCCTTCGAGAGCTGCCCCCGCCAAGCCATCCAGCTACACAGATTGTCTTGGACAGCCTGCGGTCCAGACGATTACTCCGTGTGACGCAGGTACCTCATGGATTCTCGCCGGCGGCTATAAGGCGGGCTGGCTTTTAACTCATTTCTCCTTGCCGGGGAATGGCAAAGGTTCCATTACCTTCACTGGGAAAGGTGCAGTTAACTACGATGTTCAGGCCGATCCTGCGTACAAAGCCGGGATTGGATGGTTCAATGTTCCTGTGCTCTTTGAGCGCGGTCCGGCGGGCGCGAACTTGAATTCCCTGACCTTCGCGGCGGCGTATGATTTTCGCTTTGTTGCCCGCCCGAATTGGAATTGGTGGGAACCGGGAGCGACTTCTCATTTTATTTTTCGAAAACCTCAGTTTCAAATTCGCACGGGACCGGAAATGTCCCCGAGCCGCCCAGGCACAGCCAGCACCACCGGAAATGAACATAGTTGGAACTATGTGTGGGGTGAAACGGTAAAATTTCCTCTGGTGCTCAACTTCCATGACCAGCCGTCGTCCTTCTCGTTCTATTCGATTTTCGGCGCAGAGGAGGGCTGGCACGTCACGACAAATCTTCCCACGAATCATTCGATCGCGCGCGGTCTAGCCGGCGCAAACGCTAGCTTCCGTTGGCCCTTTAACGTGACGCACAATTTCTTGGGTAGCACTCCGATTACATTTGAGGCTCAGTATTTGGTGCGGTGGCTCGCCTATCCCGAGCCGTTTGCCGATTTCGCAAACTTACCGCCAGCGGGAACACCTCCGCCGTGTCCACCCAGGGTTGGTATAGGTGTCATAACTTCGAGCACAGGGCAACAGACCTGCGGAGCCGTGGAAGTACTGTCCAGTAAGGCTCAGTCGTTTTTCAAGGGCGATATCAGTGTGCCACTCGATCCTTATATCCAAATCACTGTGTCGGTCACAAAGGGGTCTCTGCCTCCATCGTTCTGGCTCATCGGCTGGACCTACTCGCTCGGTCTCACGTTTGGGAATAACGCAAGTTCAGAGCACTAAGGTGTAGGAGTTCGGTGATTTGTGTTCTGAATGTCAGTTGAAAGGCGAACGCTCGTTAGCCCTGCTGCGGAAGCCGATCCTTACTGAAATTCGGGTATTTCTAAAAGTCTAAAACAAATGCAAGGAGACGAGAATGCCGCAACATCTGCTGGTATCGCTCAAGCTGCAATGGACGGACCATGACAATTACAAGGCCACCACCGAAACGCAAGTACGCGACTCCTGCTATAAGGCGAAATCCATCAGGGCAGGCCTGCCGCCCGGAATGGTAGGCATTCCGGAAATTGCGTATATCACCGCCGAGTTTTCCCACGATGTCCAGCCAGGGCAGAAGTGCGGCCAGATTGTTCACAACATCGACCAGACGTTAGACAAGTTGGCCTCGTTGGGCCATTCACTCGGTGCCATCGCCTTCGTGCTCGTCAACGGCGACTTGGTGGGTACGAGCGCTCTGACTCCGTTCCCGCGTTAGATCTGAGGTGCATCGAGAGCGTACAACTGGGACGGTGGGTGCTACGGTCGCTGAATTTGAAGGTCTAGAGGTGAGTGATGCGGTTAATCTCACAGCGATAGTCCAGTTCTTGCGCGCGAACGGCAGGCACAGCCGCTTATCATGCTCGCCGGGTTAGCAAGGTCGATGGAAGCGGTGCGCTGCGAATGAACTGTGGCACCCTCGGCGCGAGGAGTTCGGTCAAACGCAGCGTTCGCGGGTCACCGGGAGTCTTTTTTGGTTACCCGGAAACACCGACGGTGTCGAGCAAATTGTCCGGGAGATGGATGCGCCAGTACGGATCGAACCGAGTGTGTTTCATAGCGTGCGCGAGGAAGAAGTCAAACCTTCGCCTCATCCGAAGCAGAGGTTTCAACACCGTAAGCGAGTGTCCGGCATTTTGTAAGTAAAAACCGATCGCTTGATGATAAGGATAGACATATTCAAGTTCCGCTAGCATTTTCGCGAGACGTGGAACGGACGTTTTCGAATGGGCACGGCGATAGGCTTCGAGAACGGCCTTCGGGCCGCCCGCATATGCGGGCCGAACCGCGATATCGATCAGCGTGCGTTCGAGGTCGGTCAATTCGATCTGCTCTCCTTCTGGCCCCGTGCTCTCGATCACGCCGAGACGGTCGGAATGCTTACCGTTCAGGAGAGTGATTTTGGTGCGGTCGTGCGTGACGATATAAGCGGACTCTCTCTGCCTGCTCATGAAAGCTCGATTGATTCCCGCCTGGGTTAGGCTCGTCGTCGTGTCCTTAAGCGATTGTTCTTTGTTGAGATAGATGGTGCGGTGCGTTTGCTCGCTCAGCTTGTGAAGGTAGGCTGCGGTGCCATGCGAAAGATAAGAGCCTGCTCTTAGCGACAAGGCGAGTTCGTACGGTGAGAATGGGCCTAGGTGATACCTTTTTGACTCGAAGGGATAGGTAGCGGTAAACAGGATTTCCTGCACGATTCCGTTTTCTATAAGTGAGCGTTGAAATTTGGCCACGGAAGTGGATTGAGGAAAACCAAAATCCTCACGAAGCTCTGCGATCAACGAGGCTAAGTCGCTGGGCGAGTACACGTGCTTCGAAGAGGCGGTGAGCTTCTGCTTGAAATATTCGTAGAGAACTTGATTCCGGGGTGCAGTATTCATCAGTGTGGATTGGTATATATACCAATCCACACTGATGGGGTTGATGTTTTGTAGCCGCGATTGCTCGCCACGGAGATAGGTATATATACCTATCTCCGTGGCTGTCGACGATCTGAGTACCGACACCGAAAATAGAGGTTGCGAACGACAAATCAAGTGACTATAATTCATGTAACTGCTTCTTGGTGATCTGTTTTCATGATAAGTGATCTAGATTCAGGAGGTTTTACGCCAGCAAGCTGGCCTGGTGATCAAAAATGCATAAGACGCGAAAGAGTGAACGCTTTTCACAGCTGGTGAACGAATTTCAGGGTCGACTCGCGCCCGAGCCCCTGCGCACGGCGGGTTACTCGGCGCTGATCGATCACTATCATTTAAAGGCTCCTCTACCCAGTAAACTCGCCGGCATTGCGGAGCGTCATCACAAGGTTGAAACAATCGAGTGGGAACTCCTGACTCCCCGACACGCGCCCGCCGATGATTTGGGCGGTCACCTGGAGTTTGCGCTCAAGTGGGAAGGAGTGGATCTTGGAGTCTTGTCTGCACTCTTTCGCGTCGTCCCCGATAAAGAGATCCGTACGCTGGTGCAGAGGGAGCCGACGGGCGCATATGCGCGACGCCTGTGGTTTCTACACGAATGGCTCACGCATCGGCAACTCGACATCTCAGACCCGGGCAAAGTCCGGGCGATTCCTGTCATTGATCCGGCTCAACAGTTTGGGCTGGCTCGTGGGGTTCTGTCGAGCCGCCACAAAGTACTCGACAACCTTCCGGGCACATCGGCGTTCTGTCCGCTGGTTTGGAGAACCGAAAAGATCGAGAGATACCTTTCGAAAGGTCTGGACCGTCGAGCGCGGGAAGTCGTGGGACGGACGCACGCCGACGTTATGAGACGAGCGGCGGCGTTCATGCTACTCGATGACAGCCGAGCATCGTTCCAAATTGAAGGCGAGAAGCCGTCGCCCCAACGCGCGGAACGCTGGGCGAAGGTGATCGGTGAGGCAGGTTCAAGAAATCTTACCGTTGAGGAGCTTGGGCGACTGCAGCGGATTGTCATCGGAGATGCAAGGTTCGTGAAGCTGGGGCTGAGGACGGAAGGCGGATTTGTCGGGACACATGATCGCAAAACACAGGAACCCATCCCCGTTCATATCAGCGCCCGCGCCGAAGATCTCAAGAGCCTGATCGATGGTGTGGTGGCTTACGACAGACGGGCCTCCAATTCTGGCATCGATCCGGTTGTAGTCGCTGCCGCGCTTTCCTTTGGATTTGTGTACATCCATCCTTTTGAAGATGGCAACGGGCGTCTTCACCGCTGGCTCATTCACCACACGCTTGCGATTGCCGGCTACAATCCCCCGGGCGTTGTCTTCCCGGTGAGCGCCGCAATCTATCGCGACATCGCGCGGTACAAGTCTGTTCTAGAGTCATACTCGCGACCATTGCTGGGACTCATCGAATGGGAGCCGACCGCCGCCGGAAATGTTCGGGTCCTAAATGAAACGGGAGACTATTACCGGTATTTCGACGCCACCGCGCACACCGAGTTTCTCTACGAGTGTGTTGAACAAACGATCGAACGGGACCTTCCTCAGGAAGTGGCGTACCTGGAGGGTTACGATCGATTCGCGAATGGAGTACAGAAGATCGTAGATATGCCGGAGCGGAAAGTGAACCTGCTGCACGGGTTCCTGCGGCAAGGAACGGGTCGACTTTCGAAGCGCGCCCGTTCCGGTGAATTCGCACCGTTGTCGGACGCCGAAGTGGACGAGGTTGAAAAGCTCTACAAAGAATCTTTCGCTGGTGCTGGACACGAAAACGAGGGAGAGATGCTCTAGCGCGTAGTCCCGGTTGCCTAATGCGTGAAGTCGAACTATGGGGAGACCGTTTTGACAGACGAGCTTTACGATCTTCGAGAATTGACGCGAGCACTGACCGAAGCATTCCCACAGATGGAAGCGTTGTATCTGTTCGGTTCAAGGCGATATCGTACCGGCAGTCCTCGTTCCGATGTGGACATCCTCGTTCGACTGGGCCAGGATTCGCACATTCGGCCGCAAGAACTGCGTGCATTTTCCTCCGATTATTGCCGAGCGCTCGACCTATTTGTAGCCGAGGGCGGGATGGCCGTGAGCTGCGCGAATGAAAGCCACGTGCGTGCCGGTTCATTTCCTGACCTCGTGGCCCGGCTTGAGGCGATCTGTTTCTGGAATCGCTTCGAAGGTCTGTTGCCTGCAGACATCGACTGGGAAATTCGTCTGCCCACAGGAATCGATTTTGTACCAACGGCGATGATGACACTCGAACCCATTGGGGGCGGCTGGTCGCGGCCCTTTCGATCACATGCGAAGGAAATCGAGGCGGCCGGACTCCCGGTACAGCCCTATCTGGGAAGTAACACCGTCGAGATCGCTACTTTTCTTGTTAAGACATTGCGACAGGCCCTTGAGGCAACCGCTAATTTGAATCCAAAAGGAAAGGGATGGGCCGTCACGCTGCGGAATGAGTACGACTGGCAAAATTTGTTGTTTCTCGTTTTCAAACCCTGGCTGCCGGGGTTGGGCAGAGAGGATGTGACGATTACGTATGACGGGCAAGAAAAACGCGCGGATTTCAACTTGTTCGGCTCACAACTGATCGTCGAAATGAAGCACATCCGAGATGCAAACACCAAGGGTGCGGTGGGCAAGACGCTGATTGGTTTGCGGAGTTTCTATGAACAACATCCGAATGTGCGGGTGATCTTGTTTGCCATATTGGTTGACCGAGATGTGGACCTGGATGATGCGAAATGGGAATCGGATTTTACATTCACGGAACGGGCGCCCCAGGTGTGGACCCGAATTTTTCGTGCGCCAGTATTCCTAGAGGCATGAAAGCGGCCATAGAACTGTTGGCTGCGCTCGATCTTCGGATGCTAAACGCGGCGGTCGGATCGCAAGATCGTGACCACGAAATGCTCGGTTGTGCCGATTCCGTTCCATCCGTACATAGGCAATTGCCTAGATCGGGGCCCGCGGTTCGCCGATCACGATTACACTTGACGAGCCGCTATCGATCCCACCAGACGGGCTCTTCAATGCCAGTGACCTGAAAAATCTCGACGTGTCCGCAGTGGGGGCATCGCAGCACGCGCACGTCCCCGCCGGGAGTCGCAGGATTCAGACCTATGCTCGGAATTGACCGACCCGATTCGCTCGCGTAGCGAGCGTACTGACCCAGCCCGCAGAACCTGCATCGTATGCCGATGGAGGGCTTGAGGGGTGCGAAATTGCCTTCGACAAGACTGTGAGTCATCTTCAATGCCTCCGAAACGTCGACCATCCGCAGGCGTTTCGCTGGTTCTTTCACGATCATCCGGTCGAGCAAGTCGTGAACGTGTTCCATTTCTTGGTCTTGCAAGGAAACGCTCAGCGAAGAAGCGCGATGCTCTTCCCGGGAAAAGACTCTGCCGCCCGACAGCATCCAGTAAATGACCTTGCCAAGGCTGTACACATCGGTCCGATCCGAAGGGCCGCCGAGATTGCGCTGCCCGGACTCCATTTCCGGAGCGATGTAGTTCCGTGAGCCGACCCCTTCGTCCGAGAGGGTGACGTGTTGCCCGCCCTCCATATGGCAGATTCCAAAGTCGGCAACGACTGGAGTTCCGTCGGCCCGGAACAGGATGTTCGCAGGTTTCAGGTCCCGGTGAATAACGCCAGCGCCATGTGCAGCGAGAATTGCGTCGATGATGGGCATCAGAACAGCCGTCGTAGCGGCAATGTCGCTACGAAACATTGAAGCTCCGCGGGATTCAAGAGAGCCCCATTCGCAATATTCACCGACATAGTACGGTCGATTCGAGTCCAAGTTCGAGTCGTAGACACGAAGCACATTCGGATGATTGATTCGTTGTGTGGCCGCGACTTCCCGCGCGAATCGGGAACGTCTTTCTTCGCTCGTAATATTCTTGAGGCGTTTCAATACGCATGTATGTTCGATGTGATTCGTCGTATCGGAAACGAGAAAGAGCTGACCCTGACCACCTTCTGTCAGTGTCCGAATAATCTTCCACCTTTCGGTCTCCTTAAGAGGGGGAGGGGGATCCGTCTTCTGCGAGGAGTAAGGTTGCCGTTCGGGGCGGGTCCGATGTTCGAAATCATGCCGGCCACTTGCGGTTACGGCTGCGCGAAAAGCGCCGAAAGGCGGGCCATAGAAGAAGCTCCTTGCATTCGGAAATTCGCTGTACAAGACAAATCGGTTTTCGCTAGCAACCCATTTATCGAGCGACACGAATCCATTCGACTCAAGCCGAACTAAGGCGTCAATGAAGTCAGTATCCGTGCCCTCCTGAATGAACGACCTGCACTCCCCGACAGTCATGGATCGAGGTTCGCCCTTGCCGGCGCCGTCCGCGTAAGCGTACAGCTTCATTTCGATTCTGTCGCCAAGAGTGATCTCGCGAATGAGTGTCGCCCTCCAATGTCTGTATAGCAGGCCGATCGTACCACCTGGGTCCTCGGGTAACGCCTTAAGATGGCAGACGGGTCTTTGCGATCGGACCGTATCGCGCTGCGTAGCTACGAGCCAGCAGTCCCTCCAGCATCTAACTTTCTGGGACAGCATGACAACATTGTCGCTCGCGGTTTCCTAGCGATTCGCGACGACTAAGCTACTCTTTCGCAGCTGCAATTTCGGCTTGGAAGTAACGCCGCAAGCGCTTAACGAGCCGAGCGGACCGGGCTTCGTCGAGATGTTCAAGATAAGACGTGAAGGCTTCCCGGATCGCTCCTAATAGCAATTGGGGGTTTACGACCAGCGCAGGGCCGACAATATTCAAGAGCGTCGGAAAGTCCAACGAGAATTGTCCAAAAGCCTTGACTCGAGCTTCGTGGACCAATCCGTCTCTGAACGATTTCCAGAACCTGCCAGCAAGCGCCTCGTCGTCGGCAAAGTCAGGAATGTTCTTGCGAAGCCACGCCTCCGGATGTCCCTCGCCCGAACACAAAGCTACAAAATCAATCGCGGAGCAACACAGCAGTCCTGCGGCGAAAGCGTCAGCTGTTTTGAGCAGGCGTGAAGCTGGCTCAAGGTAAAATCCAAAAAGCCTATCCCGTAGCGCCTCGACGAGCTTTTGGTTATCTTCGATATCAAGGTCCGAAAACCTAAAGCGAGGAGAAAAATGAAGTACGTCACCGATCCTCATCGTTATTTTCCCATGTTTGCTAACTATCCTAAGCGGTAGTTGTTTATAGCTTGTGAGGCTCACGAGCCTTGAGAATCGTATGGTAGTCCGCTTTCAGTTCATCGAGTGTCGGCCGAATGCCCTGGGTTTCGAGCGGCTGAGAATGGGACGCAATATAGCGACAGCTCTTCTCGAAAACAGGCATTATCGCTGCCAGGCTCTCCTGAAATCCGCCGACATTTATCTTGTCCATCTTCGTCATCATCACGTTCGGCGCGTATCTCTGCACAACGCCCTTGAGCATTTCGTGTTCGACTACGATTTCGGAAAGCCCTCGAAGTTCCTCGTAGCCCTTCTCGACCAAAGCCGCTTTGATTTCGCCCTGCTGTTTCTCAGCTGCATCAATTATCTTTTTGACTCGTGCGCTGACCTGCGCAATGGTGTCCACCCGCGGATGAGATGCCGCCGTCACCACGCCGGCATCCGCGCCTTCCAGTCTGATGTCGTAATATTTCCAGTTCTTCTTGTCGGCCTTACTGAGCAGCTCAGCGGCGAACCATATATTGTGGGTGAAGACGATAATCTGATGGCCTTCGGCAAGGGTGATGATCCGGTCGCAGACTTCATGAATGCGTCGATAATCCATGCTAGTTATCGGATCGTCAAAAACCACTGGCGAGGATGCCGGCACGGACGTGACCTCCGCCAGAAAATCAGCTAAGGCAAGGGCCTTCTGTTCACCTTCCGAAAGGACCTCATTCGGTTTGTATGAAGCGACCAGCTTTCGCCGTGTCACCTGCCCCTGGCGGCCGGGGAAATTCAATGTTACGTTCGGCGCGCGCAGCCGCTTGCACTCGTCTTCGAAGCGCCTCCCGAAATCCTTATTGAGGAGTTCCTCGCTCGCATCCTTGGCGGCTTCGGTCAGCGACCGGAGAACACCCGTTAGGTTGCTCTTGACAATTGCCGCCGTGCTGATCCACTTTGCGTCCGATACCCGCCGCTCGATCTGGGGAAGCAGAGCATTTGCGGTCTTCTTTCCCTGCAGGTCGGTCAATTCAGCCTGTTTTAGCTTAAAGGCTGTTTGCCGCTCGTCAATGGATGTCTGGAGATCGGCAATCAACCCGATCAGCCTAGCGTCCTCGCCTGACAAGATGGTTTGGGCGGCGGCGAGCGAACTGTGCTTGTCTTTCCAATCAATCGCAGTTCGCGCTGTGACAGCGAGAACTAGCTGTTTTATTAATTCCAACTGAGCTTTGATCGGGTCCAGGATATCGGGACCGCCGTTTATTTCGGCGGCCAGCCGCTGCTGAAGGGTGTCAGCCTGGATGCTGACGAACGGCGCGGCATAATCATGAAGCTGGCGTTCCGCAGTGTCGAGGGCCACCTTGATTGCGTTGTTGGAGAAATCGCGATACTTCTTGACCAGTTCCACGGCTTTGGCGGTCAGCGGCTGCTGGCAGTACGCACAGGCGTCTTCCGGCGCGGGATACTGGTCGGTTGTGTTTTTCTTGAGATATTCCTCGCCGGCTTGTATGAATTGCCGCCATTCCTCGCTTAGAACGCCGGGGATTCCAAGCCCCTCAAAGGCCTTGTTGCCCGCTTCATCGCGCCGCTTGGCTGCCTGATCGCGCGTCTGAACGCGAGCCGCATACGTCTCGATATCAAATGTTTTCGCTGTCTCAATAGCTGTTTTTAGCGCCTTTACAACCGCGGCTCGGTCGCGCGAACGCTTCAATTCGTTCTGTATGTTCGACGACTTAAGGGCATCGACCTCGGTTGTCAGGGATTCAATCGTGGTCTCGATGTTCTCCGGCAGAACCGCATACTTCCTTATTTCCTCCAGGTCTGTCGCCGCTCCGAGAGTCTCGATGATTGAGTAGATGGAACAGGAGCGGTCGAACGAGGGCAGAATCGTGTTCGGTCCCGGGATCTTGAATGTAATTGCCGCCTCAAGAGCCGCACGCACGCGCTCTATCCCGTTCTGGACCAAAGGGAAGAGCGTTAGCTCGCCAGGCGTATAGACGTATGTAAGCTCGTCTTCGACGTGAACGCGAGCGCCCCTGGCGTCGAAGATGCTCACACGATTGAGCGGCGTGAGACCATATTCGTTGTTCCACTGAATCGTCTGGCTCGTGCTGCCGATCGTGACTGTGAAGCTCCCACTCGGCGCCGGCCGCTTATCACCACGAACATTGTGAAGAATTTCCTCGGCAGTTCTGAGACCGGCCGCGCGTTTCAGCACGCGGACGAAACCCGATTTGCCCGAACCATTCTCCCCGAAGATGACTGTTACGCCGGACGCGAACTCGATCTGCGCGCCGGGCTTAAGCGCATTGACACCATCGCCAATCTTCAGCGAGTCCAAGCGGACCGCGTCGAGTGGATTGCCCGAGAGCAGCTTTTCCTCGATCTTTGGAACAGCCTCGAAAGGCTCCAGCGAAAGCTTCTTCTCGGATAGCAGCAATTTCTGATAGCGGTCGATGTCGAGATCAGACGGCTGGACCCTGTTCTTGAGAACATCGCCGGCAATCGTGCGGCACCAACCGTCTTGGCCATTTGCCCACCGTGGCAAGAGCGCGTGCAATACCTGGTCGCCAGGCTGCTGTTGTTGATTCGGCATTAGACAGACCTTTCCAAATTCATCACTCTACGAGCGAGATCGATTTGAAGGCAAACTTATTCCCTTCGAAGTGGAGAAAGACATCTCCCAGAGACGGAGTCGGCAGGGATGCGGAATCCTTTTCCTCTTCGATGGGCGCGAGAATCTCATAAATCCTCTTTCGTTCGGTACGGCCGTTTCGCTGGAGAAGCGCCTACCACTCGGAATGACACCACAATTCAGGATCGCCGTCGAAATATATCCGCTGGACTTAACGACATGGTTACTACAACGGCTCACCCGCTTGATTGTATAATTCGGTTACTCGCGGGCTGCATTCGATTCAAGCTGTGTCCACTTTCCTTTTGCCTTTAGTACACTGAAGCTCTCGCCACCGCCGCTACGAGCACTTACGTACGTCTCATGCGTTGGGCTGGCGAATGCTGCGACCTCTTGGGGGGAGCGCGAAAGATTATGGACGCCGATACACTTCGTGTCGCACGCGACAAACTCACACGGGTCTTTCGCTATCTCGAGGCTCTCAACCAACATCGCAACCCCGCGAGGAAACAGATCCGAGAACAACCCTGGACTCTCTGGCTCAGGGACCTACCCGACCATCCCTCGATCCGTCGGGGTGGTCCGAGGCAGCGAGACGCTTCTAACACACCAGAAAGTAAATCCGCAGCCGATGGCGTGAGTCCGCGCGAGGAACAAGCCTTCCTGGTGAAGGTCCTGCGTCCGCGACTGACATCGGCACCGACTCCATCGAAAGAGCTCGAATCCTGGCTTGAGCGAGGCTGGGAAGATCCGTCGAAAGAGATCTCTTTGCGAGCTACTCAGAATGAGCAGGATAAACACGGCCAAACTAAGATTATTCGTTTCGACGACGAACCGCAGCGCCGTTCGGCCTTGGAGGCCTGGAAGCAGCAACGCGATATCTGGACCCAGAACGAGAAGCCCGCTCGCGCCTCCATGAAACTCTTCGAGATGCTTTATGATCTCTATGGTCGCCTCGAGCGCGAAGCCGAACGAGTGGAGCTTGTTCTGGGGGATGGCATCTTAAGCTGGCGGAGGCAGGAAGGCAGCATCTATCATCCAATCCTGCTGCAAAGACTCCAGCTCGAATTTAACGCGACTGTTCCCGAGTTCACCCTCAGTGAAACAGAATTACCCGTGGAGTTGTACTCAGCGCTCTTTCAATCGATGGCAGATGTCGATGGCCGGGCCATTGGGCGTTGCCGGGAGGAACTCGAACAGGGCAGCTTTCACCCTCTCGGGGACGATTCGACATCTGGTTTTTTGCGTCGGCTGGTTATCCAGCTGTCTCCACGCGGAGAATTCTACGAACACGGTGCGCCCGCGGCAGAAAAAGATGACCCTCAAGTCGGACGGGATGCGGTTGTGTTTCTTCGTAACCGCACCCTCGGATTTGCGGCGGCCATCGAAGGCGTTCTCGCTGACCTTCGTACGCGCGAGGATCTGCCTTGGTCGCTTCTGAATATTGTGGGCGAAGAGGCTTCTCCCGCCGAGCCGGACGAGATCGAGACGACCAGTATTCCTTTACCCGATGAAGAACTGGATGTGCTCTTGAGCAAGCCCGCCAACCCGGAACAAATCCGCATTGCGAAGCAGTTGTCGGAACACGGCGGTGTTCTTGTACAAGGCCCACCCGGAACCGGCAAAACGCACACGATCGCGAATCTCATTGGACATCTGCTCGCCCAAGGGAAGAGTGTACTGATCACCAGTCACACCACGAAGGCGTTGCGGATGGTCCGTCACCACGTCGCCGAGGAATTGCGTCCCCTGTGCGTGAGCGTGCTCGAAAGCGATCTCGAAAGCCGGAATCAGCTCGAAAGCTCGGTTGGATCGATCGCCGAGCGGCTCTCCCGAGCCGACGGCTCCGCCCTGGAAAGCGAAGCAGACCGCCTCGAAACGGAACGGCGAGTGCTCCTTGAAAACATGGAAGAAATTCGTACCCAACTCATCGAAGCGCGCTCGGATGAATACCGGGACATTGTGCTTGCCGGTAAGGCCTGGACTCCTTCCGACGCAGCCCGCAAAGTGTCAGCGGAACAGAACACAAACGCTTGGATTCCGGGTCCGCTGAGTCCGGCTGCTCCCTTTTGTCTCCCGCTGGGCGACTTGATCGATCTCTACCGCACCAACAGTTCCGTTGCTCGGCAACACGAAATTGAGCTTTCGGGTACCTTGCCTGATCCTTCGGAGATCCCAAACCCCGAAGACTTTCAAGACACATTAGCCGAGCGCACAAGGCTCAGTCAGGAGGACCTGAGTCTCGGTTCACAGTTTTGGCAGGCAGAGGCTTCCTCCGACGCAAAGCGCATCGACGCTCTATCGGCCAGGCTCATTTCTGCGGTCGAGCCGCTTCTCGGCAACGAAAGATGGAAGCTCGATGCTGTCTATGCCGGTAAGCACGGCGGCGCCCATCGTCAGCCTTGGGATCAACTTCTCGGTTCCATTCGACAGCTCCACTCGGAAGCAGCCAGGGCTCAAGAGATGTTGCTGAAGCTCGCGCCTCAGCCGGCGGTCACTCACGCCCTGGAAGAACAGGAGCGAATTGCCGGCGAAATTCTTGCTCATTTTGACCAAGACGGAGAACCGGGATTCTTCACCTTTCTGACGCACCGCAGTTGGAAGGCGTTCGCCGATGGCTCTCGGGTGAATGGCCACCCGCCGACGGTTCGAGAACACTTCCAAGCTTTGCGCACGTCTACACGCGTGCGCATCTTAAGACGTGATCTTGCGACGCGCTGGGATCGTCAAGTTGCGGTAAATGGTTCCGCTTCTTCGAACAACATGGGGCCGGAACTGGAAAAGACCCTCATCCAATTTTGTGACCCGATCGCGAATTGTCTCGCCTGGTATGAGAAGACCTGGCTCCTGCTTGAGAAAGAACTGAAGGAGCTTGGATTTTTGTGGGACAAGTTTTTGGCGGAGCAGCCCGTTGTCGTTGGCCCGACCGGCGAAGTGACCCGTTTGGCGAAGGCCGTAGGCGGACCGTTGCCGGCGGTTCTCGCGGCCCGCTTCAACCGAATCCAGTTGCTACAAATCGATTCTTCCTTGAACACGCATCGGCGACGTCTTGAATCGCTCAGCGCTTCCGCTCCTGCTTCACGCGTTATCCGAGATTTGGCGGGTGCCATGAACGCGTCCGACGCAAGTGCGTACCGGAAAGCCTTTGGCGCACTAGCGGAGCTACGAAGCCGCCGCGACGATCTGAACCGACGGAACGCTCTCTTGAAAAGGGTTGAATCGAGCGCCCCTGCCTGGACGGCAGCCATCCGTAACCGGAGTGGCGTCCACGGTGAGGAACATCCTCCCGGTAATCCTGAAGCTGCCTGGGTCTGGCGCCAGCTGTTCGAAGAACTCGAACGTCGCGGCAGCGTGTCACTGGAACAACTGCAAACGAAAAACGACAAGCTTCGCGAACAGCTTCGCCGCGTCACCATCGAGTTAATTGACCGTCGCGCCTGGGCCTTTCAAGCCAAACGCACGACCCCTAAGCAGCGCCAAGCCCTGATCGGTTGGCTCGATACGATTCGCAGAATCGGGAAAGGAACCGGCATTCGTGTGCCCATGCTGCGAGCCGAGGCAGCAAGAAAGATGAGGGAATGCCGCAGCGCGGTGCCGGTATGGATTATGCCGCTGTCGAGGGTAGTTGAAAATTTCGATCCGCGCAGTGCACGCTTTGACGTGGTCATCATTGATGAGGCGAGCCAGAGCGATGTCATGGCTCTTATGGCGTTGTATCTGGGAAAGACCGTGTTAGTCGTTGGCGACCACGAGCAGGTCAGCCCCACCGCCGTCGGACAGGATCTCGGGATCATTCAGAACCTGATCTTTGAGCACCTTCAAGGAATACCCAATTACCATCTCTATGATGGTCAGATCTCGATCTACGACCTTGCGCGCCAGTCGTTTGGAGGCACGACTTGCCTGGTCGAGCATTTCCGTTGTGTCCCGGAAATCATTCAATTCAGCAATAACATCGCCTACGAAGGGCGGATCAAGCCCCTTCGCGACACGAGCAACGTCACACTCCGGCCCCACACAATTTCCTACCGTGTGAAAGGGGCGAGCAAAGATGAAAAGGTCAACGCCCAGGAAGCGCTTGCCGTGGCTTCGCTTATTTGTGCTGCGATCGAGCAGCCTGAATACGCGAAAAACTGCGCTACCTTTGGCGTGGTTTCGCTCCTTGGCGAAGAACAAGCGATCGAGATAGATCGCCTCGTCAGAAGTCATCTCCCCCCCGATGCCTACGAACGTCACCGCATCCTGTGTGGAAATGCCGCTCAATTCCAGGGCGATGAGCGGGACGTCGTCTTCCTCTCCATGGTCGATACGGCCGAGCGGGGCCCTCTCTCGCTGCGCGATCGACAGCTTTTCAAGCAAAGGTTCAATGTTGCCGCCAGCCGAGCGCGGGATCAAATGTGGCTCGTTCACTCGCTTAATGCTCAGACCGATCTCAAACCGGACGATCTTCGACGACAACTTATCGAGCACGTCGAAGACCCCTCTCACCTCATGCGCGCCCTAGAAGAAAAGAGTAAGCGTACGGAATCCGTTTTCGAACGGGAGGTACTGAAACGTCTGGTTCGCGCAGGCTACCGCGTGACCCCGCAGTGGAGAGTCGGGGCCTACCGAATTGACCTTGTCGTCGAAGCGAACGAAAAACGAATGGCGGTGGAATGTGACGGTGATCGCTACCATCCTCTCGACAAGCTCGGCGACGACATGGAACGCCAAGCTGTTTTGGAGCGGATGGGGTGGGTCTTCTCACGGATTCGCGGCAGTGAATTCTTCCGCGACTCCAATCGCGCGATGGCACCGGTCTTTGCCAAACTAGAATCGCTTGAGATTGTTCCCCTCGGCGAATCCGCGAACGACCTGTCGCGCCGGTCAAACGAATTAATCGACCGGGTAATCCGACGCGCGGAAGAGCTTCGTGTCAGCTGGCTGCCCCGAGATTCGTCTCAAACCGCTTCCTAGGGTTTTGTCGTACGATTCAGGAATGAACAGAAACGATTAGCAGCCGTGCGTAGCTGTGAGAACGGTTGTTAAGGTTACCCGGATCTCTCGAGGCTAAGTCTGCCCGTCGAAGGTTCACGCCGGCGTGGGTGCAGGTATGGGTGCAACTAGAGAAGGAAAAAAAGCTCTCCGTTTCTTGTAAGCGGCACCAGATAGGGCATTTAGAATTCTAGACCCCGCCAGCTGTTCGCCGACAGGCTGTAGGTTCGAATCCCACGCGTTGAGCCAACTTCGAAGTTTTCAATAACTTGAAGGACTTTAGAGCATTCGGTCCCCACCGAAGAGTCCCGTCGGTTTCGAGCACCAGACATTGGAAGCGCGGTGCCTCGGCAAGAGCCGACGCACGGAGGCGGAGCGTAAGCGCACATCGATGCTATGGACATGAAGCCACATGCGAAGTGACACGAGGGTGCGTGAGTTTTGAAGCACCAGAAGGTCTGTTGTGGTTTCTAGCGATTACAGGACGCCATGGCGGCATCTGAAGATCAAGGTCGCAGGCCAAACTGGTCCGGGCGCGCGCGAGGCGCATTGCGTGAGACGGGGGAATTGTGTCAGTGTCGCGCAAAAATAATGTGTCTTGTATTCGCTTGTTTGGACCTTCGCGTGGTGCCTATAATTCCGCGACGCAATGCCGCAACACGAGCACACGGAGGCACTGCCGGACGACCAACTGCTGAGCAACATTAAGCAGGGATGTGCATTGTGCTTCGAAGAGTTGTTCCATCGCTATTGCCGCCAAGTGTATTCCGTGGCGTTCCGAATTCTTCGTGATCGAGCGGAAACCGAGGACATTGTCCAAGAAGTGTTCCTTTCCATTTTTTTGGAACAGGAGCGTTTCGATCCCACGCGCGCCACAATGCGGACGTGGATTCTTCAGTTCGCCTACTTCAAAGCCCTGCTGCGCCGCCGCTATCTCAATGTTCGCAACTTTTACAAACAGGAAGAGATATCTGAGACCACCGAGCTTCGCAGGAACCAATCGGCCGAGACGTTTGGCCTGACTTCGTCCGAGTGGGCGCGCTATGTGGAATCGGGCATCGCGGTTTTGAATACAAAGCAACGCCGCGTGATCGAACTCGTACATTTTGAGGGTTACACGTTGCAAGAAGCGGCTGAAAATTCAAGAGAATCTTTGGCGAATACGAGAAATTACTATTACAGAGGGCTGAAGGCCCTGCGAGATTTTTTAGTCGCTCGGAAAGCAGTCAAGAAAGCAGCGGAAAGCGTGACACTGAAAAGGAATGATGCCTACGGCTTTGAATCCTAGACACAACGAATGGTACGAAGAGCTCTGCGCTCTGGGCGCGATCGGGGAGCTATCTGCGTCGGAGTTTGACGATCTGCAAGAGCATCTGGGAACGTGCTCCGACTGCCGATATCTGTACGCCGATTTCCGCCGCATCGCTTCCGAGGACCTTGGCCTAGTTGCCGTTCTGAAACGAACCGAGCACTCCGTCGAAGGTCCGGAAGAGGTTCCGGAACGGGAGCTGTTGTCGCGCGTGCTGGATCGGGCCAGTCGGGAGCGGGTCTCTGCGCGGTCGGCACCTCCCTCACTCCCGCTAATCCCGAAGCAGAGAACGCTGCTAGATCGACTCTCGGGCTTGGTGATCTGGCTGCGCCGGCCCGCGCTTTCCTATGCTTCGCTAGCATTGATCTTGTGTCTCGGAGCGGCCATTGGCGCTTACCGCTTCAGGGGAGCTCAACTGACGCCGACGCCACAAGGGCTTGATTCTGAAGTTGAGAATTGGAAGAAGGCGGCGGAAACAAGCCAAGCGGAAGAGAAATTGAACTCAGCGCTCCTAGCGCAGGCAGAGTCGGAACGCGACAATCTAGAAAAACAGCTATCCGAGGCCAAAGCGAAGTACGCCGACCTAGAGACAGAGCAGAAGACTCTCCAATCACAACTCTCTGATGCTCGGACCCGAGCAACTGAGACGGACCAAGAGCTGGCTGCTGTAAGAGGTGACACGGACGAAAAGAGCAAGCAGGTATCCGCGTTGGAAGCGAGACTGGAAAACGCGATAGCTCGCACGGATGAGCAGCGGCGGATCGCGGATAGTTTGCAAGCAAAGCTCCAGGCCGCGGAGCAAGCTCCGCCGACTCCCGAAAGCCAGGGATTCACCGACGCCGACGCCAAGGAACTTTTCGGCGCTCGCGACTTGCACATGGTTGATGTCTTCGATGTGGACACCACCGGCAAGACGCAACGCACCTATGGCCGCGTGTACTTGGTACAGAAAAAACTGCTGATTTTTTACGCCTTTGATCTCCAGGACAAGAAGAGAAATCGCGCGGCGGCGGCATTCCAGGCCTGGGGTTATCGTGAAGGAAATCAGAACAAACCAGAAAGTTTGGGACTCTTCAATCTAGACGATGCCTCGGTGAATCGCTGGGTTTTGAAAGTCAACAACCCGCGAGTGCTCGAACGGGTCGATGCCGTCTATGTGACGCTCGAACCGCCAAACGGCAGTCCCTCTCCGCTCGGACGTAGATTGCTTTACGCGAATCTCGTAAGCCCGCCAAACCATCCTTGATGTGTGCGCCGGTGCTGCATTGGTGTGCGGCACTCCTTTTGCTGTCGCAACGTGGAGCCTCCGCTTCGTGCGGATCAGAATACGCACATCAAATCGCGCGATATTCCTGGGAAGTGAATCTACATCGAAAACTCCTCTCGGTCTCATCCGTGCCTTAACTGAATATTCACACGGCTGCCTGAGAACATCCTCCGCTTTTTCGCAAATACCATTACGAAGGTGTTCTGCGGAGGAATCATGAAATTCGGACTGGCCAGACTTGTAGTCGTGTGTCTCATTGCGACCTCGATCCTCTGTACGCGCTCACGCGCGCAAACAACGAGCGCGACCGTCACCGGAGAAGTCACTGATCAGTCTGGAAGGGTTGTTCCTGATGTCGCGATTGTATTCACGAATATCAACACGGGATCGCCGTATGTAACCCGGACCAACAGAGACGGAATCTACAGTCTTCCCGGCTTAGAGCCCGGTGTTTATCGGGCGAACATCGCGAAAGACGGCTTCAAGAGCATCGTAAAGCCGGACATCGAACTGCATGTTCAGGATCAAGTATCAATTAATTTCGCGCTCCAGGTCGGTTCGGTATCGGAAACTGTCACGGTGCAAGCGCAAGGCATCAACATCAACACGACAGATGCGGCGGTCAGCACCGTGATTGATCGCGACTTTGTGGCGAACATTCCGCTGAACGGCAGGAGCTTTCAGGATTTGTTGGCGCTGGTACCAGGCGTCAGTTTGTATTCGGTAGGAGGTGGGGTCGGCTCCAACGGAGAATTCACAGTCAACGGGCAGCGCCCCGAAGCGAACTACTTCGCCGTCGATGGAGTAAGTGCGAATGTAGGCACCGCACCGGGATCTTTTGGAGGTGGTGCGGGCTTTGGGGGCGGCACTGCCGCGGAAACCGCGCTCGGTACGACGCAGAGCATGATTTCGTTGGATGCCTTGCAGGAGTTCCGGGCCACAACCTCCACATACTCTGCCGAGTACGGGCGGACACCTGGCGGGCAGTTCTCGTTTACCTCTCGCTCCGGAACCAATGACTGGCACGGCTCGGCATTCGATTATTTCCGCAATGAAGCGCTGGATGCCAACAACTGGTTCAATGATGCCGCAACTCCGCAGATTCCCAAGGAAAAGGAACGCCAAAACGACTTTGGCGGTGTGCTGGGCGGGCCGATCCGCATTCCGCATCTCTACGATGGCAAAGACAAGACCTTTTTCTTTTTCTCCTACGAAGGCCTGCGCTTGTGGACGCCAGCTGGACTCATAACCGAATCGGTTCCGGACCAAACGCTGCGCAAGGAGGCTCCAGCAGCACTCCAGCCAGTGTTGAACGCATTTCCGCTGGCCAATAAGGGTGAAGATGGACTGGATGACGGATTAGGGATCTACCAGGCGGGAATTTCTAATCCTTCTTCAATTGATAGCGTCAGCGTCCGGATAGACCAAAATTTCAGCGAGAGGTTCAAAGTCTTCGGACGGTATGCGAGCACACCTTCGTCGATATCTGTCTATGCCGAGCCGGGAGAGTATAGCGGTGCAATTAACAACCGGCTTTTGACTTTAGGAGCAACAAATCTCATCACATCCACGCAAACAAACGAATTGCGATTCAACATAACGCAAGTCAATTCCATCTCGAACACAGTCTCCACGAGCGCAGGAGGTGCCACTCCGTTCGAAGTGACCACACTGCCCGGGCCGAACGGTGGTAATTTTCCCACTGTAGGAGGCGGTTTGACATTTTGCCTTGGCTATGGCGGATACCCGTGCCTCAGAGTGAACAACGCAGTAAATTCGCAGCGGCAGTACAACGTCACGGATACTTATAACTGGACGCTTGGTCGTCATAATCTAAAGTTTGGCGTAGATTGGCGAAGGCTGAGCACTTATGCTACACCCACGCTGGTAAACGAGTACATAACCTTCCCAACCGAAGCTACGGTATTGGCGAATAATGTTGGGTTGAACGGAAATGGCGGAGCCTACGCATCGTCACTTTCGCCCGCGGAACCAGTCTATAAGAACTTTTCGGCGTTTGTGCAGGATGAGTGGAAGACTACTGCTCGGCTGTCCTTGTCTTTGGGGCTTCGCTGGGACGTGAATCCCGCCCCCGGCAATCTCACCGGTACGTCTCCTTATACTTTGAATCAGATCACGAACGTAGAAACAGCGCAGCTTGCGCCCGCAGGTACTGCTCTGTGGAAGACAGACTGGCACGGCTTTGCTCCCAGAATTGGTGCGGCATATCAATTGCGTCAGACTCCGGGAAGCGAGACGGTCCTGCGAGCAGGTTTCGGGATGTTCTACGACATGGGGAACAGTGTAGGCAGCTCTGGATTTGAGGGAATCGGATTTTATACGTACAACACTCCGATTACGAACGTCAGTTTCCCTTTGGCATCCGCGCAAATAACCCTGCCACAGCCGAGTATCGCTCCACCATACAATGCATCAGTCTACGCGTTTGATCCAAATCTCAAGTTGCCCTACACGCTGGAATGGAACGTAGCCGTGGAGCAAGGGCTGGGGAACAAACAAGCCCTAACAGTTAGCTACGTCGGCTCCGGCGGGCGACGATTGCTAGAATCCTATTTCGTTCTGCCCACTAATCCTAACTACACGAACGGTGATGGCCTCAGCATCACAAAGAACGGGCAAACGTCGGACTACAATGCATTGCAGGTGCAATTCCAGCGCACATTTTCCCATGGCTTACAGGCGCTTGCCTCGTATACTTACTCGCACTCGATCGACGATGCTTCGTCTAATTTCGTTTTAAGTGTTCTCCAGGAGCGCGCGAGTTCGGACTTTGATGTTCGGCACAACTTCCAGGCCGCACTGACTTATGATATTCCGGGGCAATACACGAACCCTGTATTGTCGGGATTGCTCAAACATTGGGGGGTTGACGCTCGTGTCACGGCGCGAACAGCGTTGCCCGTGGATCTGATCGGCAACCAGTACGCCACAGACATCGGAACGCTAAGTTCTGTGACCTTTCATCCGAACCTTGTACCTGGACAGCCGCTGTATCTTTATGGCTCGCAATATCCGGGCGGAAGAGTCATAAACTACAACGCCTTCAATGTTCCAGCGTCAGGTCCTGGGTTCGACTCGGAGGGTGACACCCCGCGCAACTACGCTCGGGGTTTTGGGGCGTCGCAGTTGAACTTCGCCGTTCGGCGTGAGTTCCCTATTCACGAGCGCCTTCGCTTGCAGTTCCGCGTGGAAGCGTTCAATCTCTTCAATCACCCCGTTTTTGGGTTCGTTAATCCGCATTGGTCCAGCGGTCCCTACAATCCGAGTTGTCTATGTGGCTTTGGTGTCACCGAGGACACCTTAAACAACAGCTCCGGCGGATTGAACTCACTGTACCAAACCGGCGGTCCTCGCTCCTTGCAGGTGGCTCTCAAGTTGGTATTTTGACGGCAATGGAGATGACGTCACCTGCACTAACTTTCGATGGGACCGCCAGCCGTCCAGCCCGAACTTGCGGATGTAGTCATCAATAATTACTAGACAGCCGCAAATAATTTTCATGTCATCCAAAAGCGTTTCACATGCGTTTCAATCTCTGCGTCAATTCTAGCGATCAGGTTCGAATGAGGACAATGTACAAAAATCAGATCTTGTGGTCGGCTTCGAAGCGAATCCTAGGTTGTTTGGCAATATTGACTACGAGTTCCGTCGGCCGCCTGTGCTTTGCGCAAGATAGCGCGCATTGCGTCGGCCATGCGGAGCTCAATCAGTACGAGCGAGCGCAGTTCCTTCAAGTTTCCCTGGGGCACAGAGACCAAGCGCGCGCGCAATTTCTCTCAGAATCAGGATGCGGCGAGGAGATGCTCCAGGGCCTCGCACGGCTTGGAGCAAAGATTGACTTCGCCGACAACCCTTCGGGATATGCTTTGGTCACGGTTTCCAGAGAGAAATTGCTGGAAACACTCGATCTGCCCGGCATCGCCTACGCATACACCCGCGATGACGATCGCATGTATTACCAGGACCCAGCCGCTAAGATCCCGCAAAGTGAGCGCAAGGCCGAACCAGTTCCAGCCGTCACGATTCCCTATCCCCGGGTGGCAACGACTCTCCCAAAGGACGGTCCTTATTTTGCGGCCGACGAAATCGGCCTGACGGAACTCTGGAAGCGACATCCCGAAGCCGACGGGCGCAGCGTGCGAGTTGCGGTTGTAGATGCTGGTTTCGACCTGCTTCATCCTGCCCTGCAAGAGGCACTGGATGCAACGGGAAAGTCGGTGCCGAAGATTGCGGACCTCGGGACTATTACCACGCCGGAGGAAGATAGCGGATGGGTGCGCTTCGGCGATCTGGTACGGACGAAGGACGGCACTCTCGAGGCCGCAGGCCGCAGTTGGATCGTGCCCGAAGATGGGACATACCGCTTCGGCATTTTCAAGACAGACTTGATGCTCGGGCCTGAGGGCAATTCCAAAACGAAGAAACTCTCACTCTCCGTCGGTGTCATTTGGGATGAGCAGATCAATCGGGTCTGGGTAGACACTGACGGCGACGGCAGTTTCAAGAACCAGCGTGCTCTCGGCGATTATGGTTCGACACACGATGTGGATTGGTTTGGCGCAAAGGAAGGCGCGGACGACAACCGGATTCCCTTCGGAGTAAAGATCGACGCTGCGCGCAGCGCCGTATACGTGCGAGTTGGAGGCGACCACGGGGTTCTGGTTGCCGGCCCGCTGGCTGCAAACACGCTGACCGGAGGTTTGTTCAACGGGGCCGCTCCCAGCGCTCAACTCATTGATGCACACCTCGATGCCAACAGAGTCCCCTCTATCGTGAGCATGTTCGCTCGAAGTGATGTAGCTGTCATTAACCGTTCCGGCGGGATCGCCCGCGCTGATTACACGGGCCAAAGAGAAGGAGCCGAAGATTTCCAGAAACGTGTTTTGGAACGGCTATTAGCAGTCTACAGAAAGCCGATGGCCTGTTTCTGTTCAGCAATAGGCACAATCCTTGTCACTGATTATGCCGGTGCGCAGATGTTACGTCGTAACCGCCAACTTGGGCCTCCGTATATCGACACAATTAATGCTGGCGTATCTTTGAAGTCTGACGGGCTGGTCAATACTGTGTTTGCCCCCTCGGCAAACCTCGAGACGGAGTCGCGGTACAAACCCTTTACTTTGCAATGGCCAGACGGCACGAAGCGTAGCTCTGATGACCGGCTCGAACCACCCGCTCCCGATGGCTACATGATTGGGGCGAATCCCTCACCGACGATTCCGGTCGTAAGCGGCCTACTCGCGGATCTAATCAGTGAAGCCAAATATGAGCACGTGCGCTACAACGCAGGTCGCCTAAACAATGCCGTGTTCACCGGAACGCGATTGCTGGATGGATTTCCCTTGTCGCAACAGGGCTACGGACTGATCAACGCCGCTCAGTCCTGGGATCAATTGGCAAAGATGTCCAAAGCGGACGATCCGAATAATCCCGAGCTGACTTCGTTCACACTTTCTCGCGTGGAAGACGGGAAGACAATGGAAGTCCAGGGCTTCCACGCCGACCTCTCAAAGCCTGGTGAGAAACTCAGCGGGCAAATCAAGATCACTCGGCATGGCGGCTACGCCGGCGGTCGCAAGTACACCTTCTCTCTGCGCGGTAACGACGGAACCTTCGAGCTACTCGACACCAAAGCCACGTTCGACCGCGACAGACCGAAGCGAGTGCAATTCCGCAGCAATGGCGCATCGGGATCGCACCTTGTCTTCTTGGAATTGAGGGATGTGAAGGCGGGCGTGGTGATGCAAGACGTACCGCTATCTGTGCGCGTGCCGAGCGTTCCACAGAGCATGGCGCCGGGAGTGGAAAAGTACGAGTCGACGATCCAACCGCTTCGCAGCGAGCTTCGGTACGTCCGCGTCGGCGAAGAGGTTCAGGCCACCCGTTACGTGATGCGTATTCCCTTCACGGGCCCGTGTTGTTCTACACGAGGTATGCCAGGATTCAGCTATCATAACGAAAACGTATCGCCGCCTGGCCCGCCTGTCGATGCGGCGCACCATGTTGGTCCGATGGAGACTCTCGAATCGCTAGTGGTGAATGACGAACCGGGTACGCAACAGATTTTCTGGGAGAACCGCGGACGGCCCGAATACGCGACGCAATTTGACGGTCCCGCTCCCGATGTCGCGATTCACGCCGAACTCACTGTCTCGAGTTACGCAATCGGGATTCAAAAAAATGCGAACGACACTCTGATCATCACCAACAAACTGGCGGAGGTCGAAGGTAGAGTCGAACTATACGATGCCACTCTCAAGACCGCCCAACTCGAGGGCACGAGCTCACATGCATCTGGCGAGTTGGAGCGGACGTTGCCCGCCGGCCTCGCCGAGTGGCGCGTGCGAGTTACGGCAGATCCAGATTCGGGCGATCGGACTGACGCTTACCTCCTCAATTGCTCCGGCAAGGATGGATGCAACGTTGTGGCACAAGGGCAGATCACCGCTTCTGGCAAGGCACTTGTCGTGGAGAAGCCGTACGAAGGGTCTTGGAAGATTGTGGTTCGGAGTCGCGGCCAGCTTTCGCATCCGGTGACGTATTCGGTCCGCGAGGCTTTACTGGTTCTGGCCTCGACGCCCATTGAGCAAACCGATAGCAGACATTCGAGCGCTGGGAAATGGACGCTTGCGCTTCCTGCGAAGGAGAGCGATGCACAGTACGCCGCGTTTCGGATTGCAGGGACGCCCGGCAATGAGGAAGAAAAAGATGGCCTACTGGTCGCTGTGACGCCACTGGACCACGACGCCCCCTGACACCTAGCTAATATCGGCATCCTGTCCCATCTCTCTGGCCAAGCGCGCTAAGTTGATTTGGCCGAAGGCTCAAGCTGGCGTGGGTGCAGGTGTGGGTGCAACTAGAGAAGAAAAAATGGCTCCCCGTTTCTCGTAAGCGACACCAGATAGGGCATTTAGATTTTAGACCCCGTCAGCTGTTAACCGAGGGGTTGGGCACGGTTCATCGAGTCGCGATCGGAGGGCATCATCGCTACGCGATCGAAACTCGTCACCAATTCGTCACCAAAACGAGCCAATTTCAAGCCCTTTTGGCGCCGGTCAGATACGGAAAAGCAAGACAGGCAAAGGGATTTAGCTATCTGACTTCATTATTGACACGGTGGAGGTCTGCGGTTCGAGCCCGCACGGGCCTACCATCCCATCTTATTGAGCTGCTCCGTCTTACAAAATGTACTGAAACCCTCCAAGGCCCCACGAAAAGCGGACGTAGT
>Ga0070765_100000141_pt1 | contig 44425 bp, 37 predicted proteins | sample HubBroMetageWFT5_FD_71516 | JGI IMG/M metagenome (GOLD analysis project Ga0070765, IMG submission 71516) | Warmed and freeze-thawed soil microbial communities from the Hubbard Brook experimental Forest, New Hampshire - Hubbard Brook CCASE Soil... | ecosystem: Environmental > Terrestrial > Soil...
GCTGAGCAGGGCGGGCACGGGATCAAGCAGAGTCAACTGCGGCGGGTTCTGTGCGATCAGCAGAGCAGGGAAGAGTAGGGCTAGCATCGCAATCGCCAGTTTCGAAAGGCGGACGGGTGACTCGATAGTTCCTGGGAAGATCTGGGAGAGAGACATATCGACCTCGGCTGGAAAACTTAGATCCGCCGGGCGAGCTAGATTGAGCGCTGCCGGCCCGCGGGATCGTCCAGCCTGTTTATCACAGATTCGGGCGCGGAACAATCGCTATCGCGAGTAGCTTCCCGATGCCAGATGGCGGGCCCAAAGCTCCAAGTACAATCGAAGTAGTGGCCCCATAGCTCAGTTGGATAGAGCAGCAGTTTCCTAAGAACCCTGTCAGATCAATGTGGACACGTTGCGGACCCAGCCAAGAAGATCCCGGCGTTTTTTGCGGAAGCGCAAGCGAGGGACTTCGCCATTATCGTTGTCCCCACTATTGTGAGCGTGCCCAATTGCCATGAGAGAGACTCCGACAGAATCGCTTAGGTGGAGGAAGCGACTGTAATGTCGTGGCAACTGGTGTGAGATGATGACCCTATGATTCTGCCAATGGGACCGGGGTAGCTCTATTGTATGCCTGGAAAAGGGTGGCGGAACACCGCATCGCGCCTCGTGCAAATGGGCGGTCGCGAATTTCTGGATCGCAGCCGGCAAGCTATGTCCAAACGCGCCGACGCGGTTTTTGGTCTCCTCGGATTCGATTTTTCGCGCGGCTTGGTTGATTCCGCAAAGGTCAAGCCAGGGTGCTTTTTTTTCGCACCCGAGTCGGTTAGGTCTCTTCTGGACTTGATCCATCAGCGACTTCCGCAACCAGCGGACCATATTATTCGACAAGCGGATGCCGTCTGCCGGCACCGGTTTGATCTTCTCGGCTACGAAAATCTCGATTACGGCCATCCCATCAACTGGCATCTGGATGCGGTGCATGGAAAACAAGCGCCGAAGCAAGCCTTTTACAAAATTCGTTACCTCGAGTTCGATGAGGTCGGCGATTGCAAAGTCACCTGGGAATTAAATCGTCACCAGCACTTTGTTACCCTGGCCAAAGCCTACCTCCTTACCGATGACCGGCGTTACGCAGACCAAATCTTTCAACAATGGCAAGCTTGGCATGGGGAAAACCCTTACGCCAGAGGCATCAATTGGGCGAGTAGTCTGGAAGTCGCGTTCCGAACTCTTTCCTGGATCTGGATGTATCACCTGCTCGAGGGAACGCCCGTATTGCCACCGAAATTTCGGGAACAGTACCTCCGGGCCCAGGCTCTGAACGGGCGTCATATCGAGCGTTATCTGTCGACTTATTTCTCACCGAACACCCATCTTCTGGGAGAAGCTGTAGCTCTATTTTTCTTGGGAGCGCTCTGCCCGGAGCTTACTCCCGCCGCGCGCTGGAAGCAGCGTGGCTGGGAACTCGTTTTGCAGGAAGCCCGCCGTCAAGTGCAGGCCGACGGTTTCCACTTCGAGCAGTCCACCTACTACCACGTCTATGCCCTCGACTTCTTTTTGCATGCGGCCCTGCTTGCACAATTGAACGGGATGGCGATCCCTCATGAATTCGAGCAAACGCTCGGAAGAATGTGCGACGCATTATGGCTTCTGGGGCGTTGTGGCACACCGCCGCGCCTCGGAGACGACGACGGGGGGCGACTCTTCGATCCAGCGCGGAACAGAGACGAGCATTTGCTAGACCCACTTTCCACGGGAGCTGCAATCTTCCATCGTGGTGACTACAAGGACGCAGCGCGGAGCTTGAGTGAGGAGACGATCTGGCTGCTAGGAGAACAAGGAGTTGCCGAGTGGGACCGCGTCCAGGGGCGGCCGCCGGTTTTGGCATCCGCGAGTTTGTCGTCTGCAGGCCTTTACCTCATCGCTACTCCGAATCCTCCGAGCCAGTTCGTAGTTCGCGCCGGGCCGCAAGGAGCGCAGAGCGCAGGCCATGGCCACGCTGATGCGCTGAGCATTTGCCTCCACTCTCAAGGGCGTGCGCTGCTTATTGACCCCGGCACGCTCGAATATGTTGGCAGAGGCCCGGAGCGCGATCGGTTCCGCTGTACTGGCATGCACAACTCGGTCACCGTGGACGGGAAAAGCCAGTCGGAACCCGCAGGTCCATTTGCCTGGAAGCGCCTTACCCACTCAAAGGCCGAGCACTGGATTTCTGGGGAAACCTTCGATTTCTTCCTTGGCACTCATGACGGTTACAGCCGGCTTGCTACTCCGGTTACCCACCACCGCTGGATCGTTTCGCTGAAGTCCGGACTTACGTTGGTAAGAGATGTTGCCCATGGGATGGGCCAACACCGCCTCGACATTGCCTGGCACCTGGGACCAGACATGCACGCGCGCGGAGAACACCTTTTCGGAGTAAAGGATTCCGCCGTAGGCGTGGTGATTCTCGGCGCTGGCAAACAGGAATGGACGGAAGAAGTTCGGGGAGACGAGTGGTCACCCGCGTATGGCAGGAAGGAGCCTGCCACCGTCTTAAATTTCGGAACGACTGCTCCTCTGCCGACGGAATTTGGGACCCTGCTGATTCCCTTTGAAAAAATTGTCGAGGCTCCCGGAGAGTTGAAGTGGATGCCGGAACCGGGGTCTACGACGTCCGTGACGGCCTATGTCTATAGCGCTCCATCGGAAGAGTATCTCTTTCTATTCGGCGAAACCGGAAGACCATGGAACTATGGGCAACTCTCCAGCGATGCCGCATTCCTTTGCTGGAAACGGCAGCGCCACGGCGAGGGCCAACTGCTATTCTTCTGTAACGGCAGCTATGTGGAGATCGATGGTCGTCGAGTAGTGAGTTCTAAGAAAACGGTCTCTTGCTACGAGATGCTTACCGGGGATTGCGTGCAGACAGCGCCGAAAAGAGGGGGCTGCGCAAGAGAGCAGGGGAACTAGTAGTACCCAATCGATGTGAAGAAGCCTTTCTCAGCCTAATTAAGTTTTAACTGCCCTGTCACATTGGCGCAACTGTGGTCTGGTAGGGTTAAGGTTAAAGCGTGGCCGTGGCCGACGTATGGACGGAGACGGCAAGCCCGACCTGCTAGTGGGAAATGGTTGTTCCATCAGAACTTTGTGGGGGCGTGTCTTGTTGATGGTTCAGTGGGCTGGTGGGCAATGGAGACGGAACGCTCCGGGCACCCGTGCAGTATGACTCTGGTGGATATGCCGCCGCTCCGGTGGCGGTTGGGGACGTCAATCAGGACGGTGGCGTGGATGTTGTGGTGGCAAACGGGTGTGCCGGCATACCCCCCTGCACATCGGGTTTTGGTGTTGACGGCACCGTGTGAGTGCTGCTGGACATCGCCGCCAGGACACCCCGCAGTTCTTCAGGTTCGTCTAGACGGTGAATGCAATAAATCCGGCTCCATTTAACTAAGCTTTAACTTACTGGTCACACAGCCGCAACTGATGGCTGGTACATTTTACTGGGAATATCTAATCTCAAATTGACGAACGCAGCAACACCGCGAGAGCGCGCCAGTCAGCGGAGTTAAGAGACGCCTTATGGTCCTATAATGTGGCTAACCGGTCGTCCATCCCAATGGCCGCGCAAGATCGATAGTTAAAGGCGTTCTTTATGGCAGGTGGACGATTGCGACCGGGATTCTTTCTCGTTTTGCTGATATCCGGTACCTTGGCGCTCCCTTGCCAGGGCAAAACCCCGAAATCCAAGAATAAACAGTCTGCCAAGCCGGATAAAGTTGTAGTTCCCGTGGCGGCGCCTGTGCCTTTGTCTCCGGAGCAGATGCCCGCGTCGCCTCCTCAAGTCGCATTCCGCGATGGCCAGTTAACGATTATGGCGAAGAACTCGACCTTGGTCGACATTTTGAGGGACGTGCGAACCCAGACTGGAGCATTTGTCGATTTGCCCGGCAATGCAACCGAGCGCGTGGTTGGACAATTCGGTCCGGGCCCTGCGCGCGATGTGTTGGCGACTTTGTTGAATGGGTCACACTTCAATTATGTGCTGTTGGGTTCGCCTACGGATGCTGCCGCGCTTGATCGTGTGATTCTCATCTCGATATCCGGCGGAGCTGAGCGAGACACGCAGTCCAATGCCGCAATCCGGCCCGCTACTCCACCTCCGGAGAATGACGGCGCGGAACTGCCGGATGAGCCTGCGGATCAACCGCAGGAGGGCAGCAACATATTCGCTAGCAGCGATGATCAGAACAATGGGCAACCGGTGGGACCGGACCAGGAAAACTCATTTGGGCAGGGCGGCCCGTTTGGACAACAACCAGGAAGCAAGATGCCGGAGCAGATGCTGCAGGAGCTTCAGCAGCGCCAACAGCATACCCAGCCAGGGTCAGGCACACAACCTGCCTCTCCCAACGCATTCCCCACTCCGGGTGGCAGCGCTCCGGCACCCGGTCCACAATAGAAGGCGGCACCTATCACCGGGTCGGCCTGTCGTCGAGTCAATCGCTACGTGGTTTGTGCTCTACCAGCCTTCTGCTGTTCCAAGGCTCTTAAAACTCCTGCGCGATTGCGGCTTTGACGGCATCTCTAGCCGATTTGATAGGGTGCAGGTGCAGTACCGTGACGTGCCGCGGCTGACCTAGTTCGTCAGTCTGGTGCATCCATGCGTACACCCTAGACGCCGTGGAGTGGTCCTTCAAGTTAAAGACTTCCACCACGCCTTCCCATACGATTTGCCCTCCAACTTCCTCTTTAATAGGCAGGCTATAAACGTGCTCTGAGTCAACACCATGCACGCGGCGGATTACGTCTCGCAATTTTTGTACGCTGCTCACGATGCTGCTCCTACCAAATCTCCCGCACTCCGGTTCGCATCCCGCAAGAAGAGCTAAGTCGCGACAAGTGCCGGCTGGATCAAGAGCATTCGGCGGAGGCGGTAAGCAGGGCCAACCTAGCCCTGCGAACAGCCTCTTCGTTTCGAGATATTATTGCTGAAGAGAGCTGGCGGTCATGGAAAACGCATTGTTCGCATTCGCGCCGACCAAGCGAATCGTCCCAACCACCAGGACTAGAATCACGGCCAGCATCACTGCATATTCTGCAATGTCTTGGCCTTCCTCCTTCGACCGAAGCCAGCGGAGAAGATAAGCCATATTCACGCCCTCAGTACAACGCTGTTCTTGCAATTAGATTGATGGATTAGCGTAATCGTATGCGATTCGAGAGAAGTGCATTGTTAAAAGATGGTGAATTAGGAGGAACTTCCGGTTTGCGGAATTTGCGGCTCATCTTCAAGCGGGCGTGGACGAGCCACTTACTTTCCCGGTTGTGACGGTTTAACACTTCCCCACTTGAGCTAAGACGCCCTTTCTACAAGTCGTTCCATGACGTTCGTTGTGCCAAGCCGATTCAGTTCCTGACAAAGCGTCCTGATTTTTTCAGCGCGGTGGAGATATTCGCGGAGTTGAGAGGCTGTTAAAGGTCCTGGCTGTCCGAACGTCTCGATTTGAACCTCGATTAGCACATGCACTTCATCTTTGATAGCGATGGCTGGTGCGGTCATCATGGGGAGCTCCACCGAAATTCTAGCCCAGTGCAAGCAGAAACGGCAACCACCGACGATCACGAACTTGGCGTCTGGAGTGAACGTCACGGTCACGTTTACGGTTCCACCGAGTCCGGCTTAGCACGGAAGGTCTGAATGGCAGCTCTGCCCGGTCTCATTTCAGCCGGGGAGGAACGGAATCTTCTTTATTGATGACGGTGGATGGCTCACAGGGACTTACGCCCCGATTTACCTCTTCGCTGGAAACTGTGCTGCACAAGTCTAGCAGGCCGGGGGACGGTTCGTACCCCAGCGCACCATTGCTTCCACTACCGACCTGGCAACTTCTATGGTGCGACCGGGTATGGTGGCCAGGTTAACAGCACCTGCATAGTTGGGTTCGGGGTGGTTCTTAGTTTATCTGGAAACGGCAAATATTATCCCCGTACACCTTTACCGGCGGATCAGACGGCTTTTCCCCAGGGTATCTTTCCGTGGATCAGGAGGGAAATCTCTACGGCACTCGCAAGGGGGAGCCTGGGTAGCGGCATCGTGTTCAAAATCACGCCTTAAACGCGGCGAAGCCAATCTGCTCTCGCGCTGAATAGGTTCGCCCTTGAGAGGACTCACTCCCACCTATCGTAACTCGACGATGAACACGTCGGTGCGATGAACTGCTTTATTGCGGGGCGCCTCCCCCAGTTCATCTTGCCAGTCAGATGTGAACATGAAAAATCTGCCGTCTTGCGATACATTGCCTCTAGGGGTGTGCCAAAACCCTTTGGCCGTGCTGTAGGTGTGCGCAAAGCGCCATACTCTTGAATCCTTCCCATCTGCCTCGACGCACAAAATCTCGTTCTCCCAGGGAGCGATCGTGTCGAGTGGCGCATCGGGAGCGTTCGGATTATTGTCGCTATAAGTCGATAGACAAACTGGAGTCGTGTCGGCCGCGCTAATGTGATTCCAGGAGTAGTGTTGGTCGTACCAATATCTCGCACTTGATGTAGGTTGCAGATCAGGAATGAGCGAAGTCACGTCAGCCGGGCGGTTCAGTGGCCGCAATATGAGGTCCAGGGGATGCTTTTTGCCAGAGGCGCCAATCAGATGAGAATATCCCATGGCATGATGGCCAGAGCATTGTGATGAACAAGCAACTACATTCATTGTACTTACGTCCCAGACCAGCCAGTGACTTCCGACGGTGCTTTCGCCGCGCTGAATCCAAACGAAATCTCCCGATTTAGAGATCCTCAAATTGTGTATCGAGTAACGATCGGAAACGGGAATTGTTCCTTTCGGCCCCCATTCTCCACCGATTTCCCCGGTCCGCGTGTTGTACCACCGGCAACCTTGTTTGCGGTCGTAGACATAGACCATGAAATTGCGATCCTGTTCGGGCCCCACTGGCGTAGTCATCCGAAGATCGTTAGCGCTAATGCTAACTCCGAATGCGAAGTCGGAGGAGTTGAGCTTCACACAATCGGAAAACTTGTTTAGCCGGTTGATCTGACCGGTTGATACGTTATATTCCAGAAATGCCGGATTACTGACGCTTGCGAGGTATAAAATGTTGGGGCGAGTGAAGCTGAACTCGGGTTCCCCTCCCGAACGGGCTTTAATAATGCCGCGTGAATGTACTTTCAGACTATCGGGATCAAAATCGTAAAGCACGTATTGGCCGCCAGGCGTGACTACATAGAACTTCGTGCCATCTGCATTCCAGGCATTCTGCTCGGACGAGGAAGGTGTCATGAGAGACCGCCCGATGCCATTGGGATCCGACTTCGTGTCCGTAACACGCAAGATGCGCGAGGAGAACGCCGGGTCACGAACGATGGAGCCTGCAGGTCCCAAAGCGGGCGGCTTCGCCTGATACGGCTCGATGCTCCGATCGGTTCGAGCGCAATAGTTCGGAGGACCGCAAGCGTTGTCGCTGCCAGTGCCGGGCTTAGCGCCACTGATCCCAACTAAGGCCAAGGCTGCAACTACGAGTCTCAAGGTTACGATTAGGTTCAACAGTTTTCTCACGCCGATCATTGCTGCAAGAATATCAACCGAGAGCGGATCGAGAAATCCCTCAAACAAGAATTAACAAAGAATTCATCTTCCTATCACTCCAGGCATGCACTTGCCACTGGGGTGAGACTGGATAAGAGATTCCGGACACAAGTATTCAGCACTTCGTAGCATCTTCGGGTTTCCTCCAATCCGAAATCGTAAGGGTCGCGGATTTCCCCAGACCGAAAAGCTTCTCCCGCATAAGCACTCAACATGTACACCTTATTCTCGAAATCCTTCCATCGCGATCGAATCTGTACCTGGTTCCGATAGTCCATGGCAAAGATCACGTCGGCCCGTGCGACTAAATCGGAGGTTAACAATCGAGCCCGGTGGTGTACGAGAGAAATCCCAAACTCGCGTGCGGTTGCGAGTGCCCAAGGATGAGCCGCGCGACCTGGAGTCGCGTTGAGTCCAGCAGAGGTGATGCTAAGTCGAAGGTCGGGATGACCCACCAGCGCTCGCTTCATCATCGCCTCCGCTGCAGGGCTGCGGATAATGTTTCCAAAACAGACAAAAACAATGGAGCGAGTTGTGGTTGGGATTCGTGGGAGTTTCGGTTTCGTTAATCCAAGTCCGTTTTCCAGTCTTATCTTCAAATACATGCTTCGCTCGCTGGCTTCCAAGAAGCGATATGCCTGGACCCCGCGAATGATAGCGCCCGGCAACAGTTTCTTCGCAGAGAGCTTCATGTTCTGGACAACGTATTCTCTCCAGCCGTTTGCGGACACGCAAGGAGTTCGCAGCTTTTCCCCGGTTTCTGCCGATTTGTCAGTCACTTTGCGGCGCCCTTGATTCGAGTGTCGGTGATGATGAACCTAACAATTCTTGGTTGTATCATGATCATTGTATACGGTGAACGCTTGCGTTATTTATGGCCCGCACATCTCGGTCGTTGCTCGGTGAGCTAGAAGTTTGTTAACTTTCCAGGGAGGGCTTCCATGGCCGTGATCGGCAGCACTGTCGGCTATCGTATCTTGCGTATCATCGCGCCCACCGAGCCTTTGAGCATGGACGGAAGCTCCTACGCGGAACGAAGTAAGATTGAAGTTCTGCTCGGGGAAGGAGTTTGGCAGGAAATCAAGGACAAGGTAGTCGTCGACTTCGGGTGCGGGACTGGTGGGGAAACAATTGAACTCGGGCAACGTGGTGCGGCGCAAGTCTACGGCATCGATATCCTCCAGCGATTACTTGCTATCGCTAGAGACAAGGCCGCGAGAGCAAACTGCCAGAATGTAGAGTTCGGCACAACGCCGCCGGTACCTGCCGACGTGATTATTTCGGTGGATGCATTTGAGCATTTCGCCGATCCAGCCTCGGTCCTAAGAGTTATGGCGGGAATGCTCAAACCCACAGGAATTGTGCTTGCGTCGTTTGGTCCGACTTGGTATCACCCGTTGGGCGGACACTTATTCTCCGTCTTTCCATGGGCCCATGTCATTTTCGGAGAAAAGGCATTATGCCAGTGGCGTTCCCATATCCGGCAAGACGGAGCGGAAAAATTCTCTGAGGTGGAGGGTGGTCTGAATCAGATGACGATTCGGAAATTTGAGAGGCTGGTGGAATCGAGCCCGTTTCGGTTCGCCTGGTTCGAGACAGTGCCGATTCGCGCCGTGCGCAGACTGCACAACCGTTTTACTCGAGAATTGTTTACCGCGGTGGTCAGATGCAAACTCGTCTTGCGCCCGTCCGCTGCTCGCTCAGCATAGGATTTCAAAAACTACCGAGCCTTTGCATTTCCTTGTTGCACTACCGGTGTGAATATGAAGAGATTTGCTCTTCGGATGATGCGGATTTGTGGCTTGTTCGCTCTCGCTCGATCCATGTCGGCGAGCATGCCGCGAATTCTGATGTATCACAACTTCTGTGGCCCTACTGAAACCGATACAGACGCTGTCAGTACGGTCATGATCCGGAGACAGCTCGAATACTTGAGCCGGCATTATCATGTCGTTTCGCTGGCTTATCTTATCGAGCATTTGAGCTCAAGCAGACCAGTGGGCAATCGTACAGTGGCGTTGACCATCGACGATGGCCGGCGGAGTTGCTACGAATTCTTGTTCCCACTACTAAGGGAATTCAGGATGCCAGCAACCTTTTTCGTCGTTAGTTCCTTCATCCGCCGCGAGGACTGGGTTTGGACGGACAAAGTGCTGTGGTTGAGTGAACACCAATCTGCTCCGAGCGAACTGGCACCGCACCGGATCGAAGATTTGTTTCGAATGCTCAACCAGATGCGACCACAAGTTCGCAATGCCCGCATTGAATCCGTCGCCCGGGGGATGAATCTCTCTATTCCTAAACAACCTCCCAGTAAATATGCCCCGTGCTCATGGAGCGAACTACGCGAGATGGTTGACTCAGGACTGGTGGAAATTGGCTCTCACACAGTCTCGCACCCGATCCTCGCTAGCCTGACCGATAACGAATCCTGGCATGAGTTGACTTCCTCTCGCGCTCAGATTGAAGAAGGTTTAGGCACCAAGGTGGTGTCCTTTTGCTTTCCTAACGGAAAGCCTGGTGATTACCGGCAGAGTCAGGTGCGCCAGGTAAAGGAGGCTGGATACCTCAGCGCGTTGGTGACGCGTTCGGGAATGATTGGCCCTGGCGCCGATCTCTATCAACTGCCGCGCATTGGCGTTAGCGGCCACTCGGACTCACTCGACTTTGCGAAACATCTCGATGGTGCCGAGTATTACCAGGAGAAATTGCAAACCTCGCTACGCGCGCGTGCCCGCAACTAAACGCCAGGACGCTGAGCGGCCCGGACCTGTCGGCCTCCATGCCGTTAGGCCCTTGCAATCAAACGCTCCGAGGGTTTCGACATTGGAAGAGGTTTTAACCGTCTATTAACCGCTGCGTGAGGACGCGCGTAATACACTCAACACGCCAGAGAGTGGTCCAGATGAGCGCGAGAATGGAAAACCGCATCCCCGAGTTGGACGGAATAAGGGCGATCGCCATCTGGATGGTGCTTGTAATGCACGGTCTCTATGATATACGAATCCGTCGGGAGCTCTAGATTTTATTCCCGGACCTATCGCGGAAATGCTCGGCCACGGGTGGCTGGGTGTCGATCTATTTTTTCTCTTGTCGGGATTCCTGATCACTGGGCTTCTGTTCGACACCAAGGATCGTCCGTACTATTTCAAGAACTTTTATATACGGCGATTTCTGCGTATCATGCCGCTTTGTTTTACTGTGGTGCTCATCTGGTCATTCGTCTACCGCGGCTATGGTCGATATTTCTTGTTGAGCTCAATTTTTGGAGCGAACCTGTCACATTTGTTTGGCATACACGTTCCCCACGGGCCCGGGTGTGCTCTGGTCCCTGGCGGTGGAGGAGCATTTTTATCTGCTTTGGCCGGCCATTGTGTTTCTGCTCGATCGTCGCAAAATTCTATTCCTTTGCGCCGCGATTTTGATCGGGTCTCCGATTTTGCGTGGAGTCTACGCTGCCCAGGGGATGAATCCGGAAGTGATTTACGATCTTTCGTGGTTCCGCTTCGACGGCTTGGCCACTGGTGCAGCCATGGCAATCTGGGTTCGATCAGAATGCTTTGAGAGAACGACTGCTCACAGAATCGTCGCTGGGCTGTTATGCGCGTTGCCCTTGATGAGCCTCGTGGGAGCCCGCTTTGGACTCTTTGGTACCAAGACGGTTGTCGCTGTCGCCCTGAGATATACGCAAGCCTACTTGGCTTTCGGCGCATCGTTCATTCTCGTCTTGGTATATCGCGGGATGAGGTGGACGGCGTTCCTCAGAAACCGCTTCATGCAGCTGTCGGGAGCGCTAAGTTATTGCCTTTACTTGATCCATCTTTCCCTCGGCGACGCGTATCGGTTTCTGATCAGTCACCAACACCTGGTACATTTGGCCGCTGTCTTCATACGGTGTGGTTCGATGCTGATCGTTTCCTTTGGGTTTGCCATGCTTTCGCACAAGTATCTTGAAGAGCCGTTTCTTGCCTTGAAAGAAAAATTCAGCTCTCGCGTGAGTACCAGGCAGAATGAGACAGCTAGGGCAGCGTCGCCTGCGGTCGAAGCCTCAGGTTAGAACTGAGGAATTGAAGATTGATTTCAGACGTGCGAGGGGCTGCTAGGAATCCTGCGAGAAGGTTCGGGCTCACGAGACACCGGGAAGATGCTGAACACGATGTTCATCCCGTGTGATTCCAAGTCGAATTCCTCAATGCACCGCATCTCTACTAGATCGTACAGGGCAATATGAGTTGGTTTTTCCCGCATTCCCTCGCGAAAAACATTCCTGACCCACAGGACGTTCTCACGAAAGCGTGTCTTGCGAATCCGGGTGAAGCCCACCCATACTTGCCTTTCGTCAACGGGAAGAAGACCACGGCACCAGCCAAGCAAAGTTTGTTGGCCGTTAATCTCCTTTAGGTCGACGATCTTCTCCACTTGCAGGTTCCGGCGGTTGGCTATGATCACTCTTCCATCGACTGACGTAAAGTAGATTCTTTCCCCACAGACTAGCCCGTCATGAGGACTCTGGACCGCGATGTCGATACGTTTTGTGGGATCGTTGAGACAAATAGCATCGCGCTGACGGAAGCGTGTCACCCAAATCTCGCCGTCCAGTTCGAAGACAAAATTAGGGTGCGATTTGTGAGGCTTGGTACTTGCCACCTTTCGGTAATCCGTTGCCTGCGAAAACCTGGACCAAAGGGGTTCCGGCAAAACAGTCCACCCGGTGAGGACTTCGCCCTCAGGGGTGAATTTGACAACCATATCGAGGCCCGTTACGGCCGCCAACCAGCTACCGTCCGAGGCAGGTGCCACGTGGTGTAAATCGTTGAAGCAGGGGAGGGAAACATAACCAATTCTAGTGAAATCCGGGAGTTCGAAGACCAACACTTCCGTTGACGTACAGGTGTAAAGGACATCGCCCACTAGGGTACCGCTCTTGAAGACAGTGGACGAGTATTCGCCGGCCCGTGCCTCTGGCGGAGTCTTGTATTCAACACAAGTATGAACCGCACCGGATTTGGTATCAAGTTTCAGAATTAGAGCCGCTTCATAGAGGTCCCATTCTGCTTCCTCGCGGAATAGTAAATTTCTCTGCCTTGCGCCCAGAACAAAGAGGCTGGCCATGCTTCCGTCCTCCTGACAACACTACGCTCCTGGACCACGCACTGAGTGCGGCCTACCCCAACTGGTCCTACTCGGCGGACTCTACGCCTTCTTTTTGAGAACTGTCATGATAGCAGTCTCCTAGCGCTCAGCTTTCGAACCCGCATGTGAATATTTGATGAATCCTACCCGCCCTAGTGGCACGAACCTCCGAGTGATCAGATAAGATATTTTGAAGAGTATTTTGTCTTAGCCTGTTTGTGATCTCCTTCAGCGTGGCAGCCTGGCGCGTAGCTTCTGTCACCGAGAGGGCAATCTGGGATGGACATTAGCGTAGTTCTACCTACCTACAATCGAGCCGCGAGTCTACGAGCCACGTTAGAGACATTCGCCGGCCTTGCAGTTCCTTCGGGGATTTCATGGGAATTGCTGGTCGTAGACAACAACTCCACAGACGAGACACGCGCGGTGATCGAACGCGCTGCCGGAAAGGCAAGATTTTGCGTCCGGTACGTTTTTGAAAGGAGACAGGGAAGGTCGTTCGCTCTGAATGCCGGCATCGCGGAAGCCAGAGGCGAAGTCATCGTTTTCACCGATGATGATGTGCTGCTGCACCGCGACTGGCTTTCAAACCTGAAACAGACTTTCGAACGCTTCGATTGTGCGGCAGTGGCAGGCCGAGTTGTGCCTATGTGGAATCAGCCGAAGCCCGACTGGTTGGAGATGGAAGGGCAGTTTGCTGTGGTGCACTATGAATTGGGCGACGAATTCAGGGAAATTAGAGAACCTCCGCTGGGCGCAAACTCCGCTTTTCGCAGAGATGTTTTCCAGCGGCATGGCCTGTTCCGGCTCGATCTCGGAGTAAGCGGCAGCAAACACACAATCACTTGTGATGACACTGAATTCGGCGAAAGGCTGATTAGGGCGGGGGAGAAAATCATGTACTCTCCGAATGCAATTGTCTACCACCCAGTCGATCCTAAGCGGACGACCAAGAAGTATTTCCTCACCTGGTACTACTATAACGGTCGATCTTTAACCAGGACTGCCGGGTCTCCGAACGAGGGAATATTTTACTTTGGTGTCCCGCGGTGGTTGTATCGCGAACTCTTATCCAACGCGGCCAAATGGTTTTTCTGCTTGGATGGAATGCGTCGCTTTCACTATCGACTGAGAACGTACCGGAGCGTAGGCAACATCGTGGAATCGCATCAGCTTTCCCGTCGAAAGGATCGAAATCAACCGATGTCGACCGGTGGAAATGGCGGCCAGCCTAGTAGCCTTCTGCCGGAAAGTGGAACAAGCCGCGTCCGTCACCGTCGAATTCCCGGCGGCGGAACGCCGGCGGATTAGCGAAACTCATCGCTGATCTATTTAGGCTCGATTGCATCGCAAAATTCACATTGCGTTCACACTTTCTGTCTACAATTGCCGTTTGCCTAGGTGCGCTGGACAGAACAGAAGAAGATAGGGGCCAACTTGTTGAGCAACTGAAAAGGATTGGCGAGAGATTGTGTAGCATTGTTGTCAGGCTCGAAAGGCAGTGGCAAAAGTGCAGACTACGATTCGAGGTTAGCAACAAATGAATGCAGATTCGATCAATTCCCGTATCCGATCTTTCATATTCCAGACGTTTCCGGTCGCAAGAAAGCGGGCCATCAGTGATGATGCTCCCCTGCTTGGATCGGGCATCATCGATTCTTTAGGAACGTTGACTGTCGTGAATTTCCTGGAGCAGTCGTTCACCATCAAAATATCGGATGAAGAACTGACTCCCGACAACTTTACCAATATCAGTAGCCTCGTACGGTTCGTGGAGAGGAAGAAGGGTCAGGTCGGAGCTTTGGTTGAATGAGCCTGACGATCCGGCGAGTCTCCGCAATCGAGCATCGGCAGGGGGTTCTTGATCTTCTTCAGGGAAACTTGGGTGCGAGCCAAGAGCAGCGACTTGATTGGCGACACATGCTAAATCCTGCGGGTCCGTCGTGGCCCTGGTTCCTTTATGACCACGACTGCCCAGTTCCGGTGACCATGGTCCGTTTTTCGTCGCCACATGTGGGCTGGTGAGAAGTCAGTGCTGGCTGGACACGTTGGAAGTTTTGTGGTCGACGCTGCTCATCGAAGTCTCGGCCTGGCAGTGCTTTTGCAACGGGCTGCGTTCGAGCCGGTAGATATAGGCCCTCTCTTTTTGTTTCGCTTGTTCGCCACACGATCAAGGAATGGCGACTTTTGTGCGGTTGGGCATGCTGTTCAACGCCAAAGTAGTTCACTTTACTATGCTACTTCGAAGTGAGCCGTTCGTGGAAAAACGTCTTGGAAATCGAATCTGGACAAAGCCGATCGTCGCGGCGGCTAATTTGATGCTCCGGATGCGGATTGCGAGGCGACGTTTGGCCAGTCTGGAGATTTGTAATTACGAAGGAGTGTTCGGCGAAGAATTCTCGTTTCTTGACAAGCGCCTGTCGAACTCGAACCTGGTTAGGGCGAGCCGATCAGCCCAAGACTTGAACTGGCGCTACCGGGAGGATCCGTGGGTTGCGCGCCTGCCGAATCAGGCGAATACCGAATGTTGTCGGCTCGAATAGCCGGTGAATTGCTGGCCTTCGTCATATTCTTTATGCAATCCGATGGGATCGCATCTATTGTGGACCTTTTCGGCGATTGTATGGCAGACGTCGGAACTGCATTGCTCGACGCGGTTATTGAGATGAGTCGTGGACAGAACCTTCAGGCGGTGCACGGATTTTGTTCTGAAGGAAGTGAACTGGATCATCTGTTTCAGAGTGCGGGATTTAGGCCTTGAGAAACGGCCGCGCGTCGTAGCGTATGAAAAACCGACTGATGCCAACGCTCAAATCCTGCGTCCTGATTTGGGCTGGGCTTTCAGTCAAGTTGAGCTGTTGATTTAGGAGTGAGTCTGTTACAGCGTCGTTGGGGCCCGGGGGTTAGGAATCCATGGATTTTCTAGTACATCACCTGTTACAAGCGAGTGCTGCCAGAGTTCCGGGAGAAGAGGCGTTGGTCCATGAGCAGCAGCGGCTTACGTATCAAGAGGTCAGTGCCTCGGTAACCGGGCTTGCTTCAGGTTTGAGAAGTGCCGGTCTTCAGCGTGGTGAAAGGGTCGGCATCTACCTCGGTCCGAGCGTTCCCCAGGTGATTTCGATTTTTGCCACATCCCAGGCCGGAGGCGTATTCGTTCCCATCAATACGCTTCTTTTTCCTGAGCAGGTGTCACATATTGCGCGAGATTGCGGCATTTCTGCCCTCATCACTTCCGCTAACAAGCTCGAATCTCTTCTTCCTATCCTGAGCGATATTCATTCGTTGCGTTTCCTCGTTGTTTTGGATGGAACCCGAGTTGAGATCTCTGTCCCTGTACATGATTTCGAAGCGCTCACGAATTTGAAAGCAGAAGCGGTGTGGCAGGACTGGGGAATCGAAAAGGACTTGGCTGCCATCCTCTACACATCGGGGTCGACGGGGAAGCCGAAGGGCGTCATGCTGAGTCACGCCAACGTGGTTGCGGGGTCGACTATCGTTTCCACCTATCTAGAGATTACAGAATCCGACCGGATTCTGGCGGTGCTTCCGTTCAGTTTTGACGCCGGATTAAATCAGCTAATGACGGCGTTCCAACAGGGCGGTACTCTTGTCCTGATCGATTTCGTGTTTGCCAAACAGATTGTGGATTTGCTGGTGAACGAACGCATCACAGGATTGGCTGGTGTACCCACGGTATGGAGCTTGCTGGCCCAACCGAACTCCACGCTGCAAAAAAACACTCCTCCGGCGTTGCGGTACATCACAAATACGGGCGGGGCTATGCCGCAAACTGTGTTGAAGGTCTTGCGAACAGCACTTCCGCGGACGCGAATTTTCTTAATGTATGGCTTGACCGAAGCTTTTCGATCCTCTTATCTACCTCCGGAAGAGCTTGATCGGCGGCCAACCTCAATGGGAAAGGCGATCCCCGATACGGAGATTCTTGTTCTAAACGAACAAGGTCAGTTGTGCCAGCCGGGCGAGGTTGGGGAGTTGGTCCACCGCGGGCCCACGGTCTCAATGGGATACTGGGGCAAACCCGAAGCGACCGACCAGGTGCTAAGACGGAATCCTCTGTTACCTCCAGAAGTGGGCGAAGTGGAGAAGGTCTGTTATTCCGGCGATCTGGTCAAGATGGATGAGGAAGGATATTTGTACTACGTCGGGCGACGCGACGCGATGATCAAGTCCTCCGGAATCCGGATTAGCCCGACGGAAGTGGAAGAGGTGGTCTTTCAAAGTGGGAAAGTTCGACATGCCGCCGCAATTGGCGTGCCGGACGAGTTTCAGGGGCAGGTAGTCAAAATCTTCGTCGTTCCACGTGACGGCGAGCCTATCGACGAAGACGACCTGCTCGAGTATTGTGCAGAGAAAATGCCACGTTACATGGTTCCCAAGAGCATAGCCGTACTCAGCGAAATTCCTAAGACCAGCAGCGGAAAGGTTGATTATCCAGCCCTGCGGCGCGGCGAGGGACTGTAATGAACCTGATCGAGTCCGTAGGTGGCTACTGGAAGAGTGCCGATAATGAGTTGCTGGCTGGAGGGGTGTCCATTTCTTCAATTATTGCCCGGCATGGAACCCCGATTTTTGTGTATGATCGCGGGATACTTGAACGAAAGTACGCAGCTCTACGAAACACTCTGCCGCACAAGTTCAAGATCTGCTATTCGGTCAAGGCGAATCCGAACCCTGCATTTCTCAGGTTTTTCTTAGAAAAAGGATGCGGGCTGGAAATCGCGTCCGCCGGAGAGTTCCACCATGCCCGCTACGCCGGCTGCTTGCCCCAGGAGATTGTATTTGCCGGTCCCGGCAAAACGGAATCGGAACTGGAGACTGTGATTGGTCAGAGAATCGGTGAGATCCACGCCGAATCTAATGTCGAAGTCGACCGCATCAGCGCGATAAGCGAAAGGCTGGGCGTACGTACGCGGATTGCAATCAGGGTCAACCCGAATGAAGAGAGTCAAGGCGGAGCGATGCAAATGGGGGGCAGGTCAGCACCGTTTGGCGTTGACGAAGAAAATCTTGAATCGGTGCTGCGGCGGGTTATGAAGGACGCTCACCTCGACTTCTGCGGGATTCATCTGTTCGTGGGGACGCAAATCCTCGATCACGAAACGCTCTTGACCCAATACCGAACGGGCATGGAGATCGCTAGGCGCGCCACCGCCTGCGTCGGCACACCTTTGCGCACACTGGATTTCGGAGGGGGATTGGGAATCCCTTATTTTGCTGGTGACCACGAACTCGATTTGCCCAAACTGGCGCAGGGACTGGTCGGGCTCATGGCTGGAATCGAAAGGGACACCACTTTCCAGCAAACTAGATTCATCGTCGAACCGGGGCGCTTCCTCGTTGGTGAAGCCGGCGTCTATGTAACTCGAATCAACGATATCAAAACATCGCGCGGCACGAAGTATTTGATTCTCGACGGCGGTATGAATCATCATCTGGCGGCTTCCGGAAATTTGGGACAGGTCATCAAGCGCAATTTCCCTCTAGCAATTCTCAATAGGCTGGGGGCAACCGCATTCGAGACAGTGGATGTGGTGGGTCCGCTCTGCACGCCGCTGGACACATTGGGCCGCTCTGTGCAATTGCCGAGAGCGGAGGTCGGCGACCTGCTGGGAGTCTTTCAGTCGGGAGCGTACGCGCGCTCAGCTAGCCCACTGGGCTTTTTGAGCCATGCAACTCCTACGGAGGTCTGGGCCGAGAATGGCCAGGACTTCCTGATTCGCCGGCGTGGTCGCTTCGAGGAATCGTTGCAAGATGTACCGTCAAGTTTTCTGACAGCCAATCCCGTTCATGAGACCCTAGATTAACCTAGTGGGAACGAGAACAACTTGCTTAGAACATTCTCCTTGGCGACGGTTTAGCACTCTACTTCAACAGTAGTCCTTAAAGTTTCACCATCGTCATGTCTTAGTACTTGAGGGCAGGCACTCAGCGTAAGACCAATTTTGTCGTGAATATAAAAGGACAAGAATGAGCCTGGTGATCAGAGCGGCTTCCTTGAGGGACGATCAGCCACAACTGACCAAATTATTGGAACGGAATATCCCGGGCCGCCAAGAAGGTCACTTTGAATGGCGGCACCAAGCCAATCCCGCCGGTCCGGGTTGGTCCTGGGTCGCTTGCGACTGCAACAACACTATTGTTGCGATGGCGTCGGTATTTCCTAGGAACGTCTGGGTCAATGGGGAATCGATGGTCTGTGGGCAAGTCGGAGAGTTCGTGGTAGACGCACCCTATCGAAGTCTTGGGCCGGCGCTCATGTTGCAACGCGCCACGTTTACACCAGTTGATTCAGGGGAGGTCGCTTTCTGCTACGACTGTCCTCCCCACGATCAGGGAATGTCAACCTTTGTGCGCCTCGGAATGAGCGCTGCCGCCGAGGTGACACGTTATGCGCTACCCCTGAAGAGCGACGAATTCCTCGCCAAGAGAATCGGGAACGGAGCCTGGAGCAAGCCACTTGTTGCAGCGGCCAATTTGATGCTCAGGCTGCCAAGGCTCCGGACGAATATCCACGGATTGGAAATCAGTGAGTTTAATAGTGGGTTTGGCGAGGAGTTCACTCGCCTGGATAAACTGGTGTCAAGTTCTGGCGCGATACGAGCCAGTCGTTCAAGCCAGGATCTGACGTGGCGTTATCACAAGAACCCAGCGTGGAAGTCCAGAGTTCTGGTTGCACGTCGTGGCGGAGACTTACTAGGGTTCCTCACTTTCGTGACGTTTAGCGAGAGAGCGTCCATCGTGGACATATTTGGGTTCCCGTTATCCGATGTGGCCCTTCCTCTTCTGCAATCGATGATCGACCTCTGCTACCACGAGAATCGAGTTTGCGTAGAGGGATACTGCTCTGATGCAAGCGAATTGAGCACTTTTTTCAGACAGGCTGGACTTCGACGCCGGGAAAGAGCCGCGCGTATCGTGGTCTACAGCAAAGCAAATGGCCAGATCGGCCCGCAGCTGAATTCAGGTTTGCGCTGGGCTTTCGGCCAAGTGGAAATCATGCTGTAGAGTGCAGGCCCCGTGCGACCAATCGTCTGCAAGCTGATCTGCGACGTCTCGGACTGATCTTAACTCTCGCGGTCGCCGTTCATTAGAAACCAGCAATTGCTTTTGTCCCTCGGATCCTCTTGCCCATGCTTGCAAATCACCACGGGATATTTCTCCCGGTCGTGGAAACCTTGATTTCGAAGGATTGTAGCCCAAGGATGCCAAGCGAGAATACCCACTGTAACCGTCTCCAGTTTCTGTTGTTGGGCAATGGAAACCGCGCTTCTCACTAGAGTCGGGATGGCTTCTTCTTCTCCAAACAAATCAACAAGGTTTAAATGATGGTCCTCCTGACTTACGACGGCATATCCCACCAACGAGTCGCCACGATGCAGGGCGAAGATTTCATGCGCTCGAAATGGATGCTGCCGGTAGCGCCAATTCAAATACTCTGCCGAGCGCTGAAGACAAATACCGACGGTAGAACCAATCTTTTCGGACAACCGCGTGAATTCGCTCCCACATGGGCTTTCCTGCAGGGAGAGGGTAAGCCCTTCAGGCAACCGAAATCCGCCATTGCGCAACGCAAGGCCTGCATTGCCTACAAAAGCAAAAATACGAGCAAGTTTCTGGTGTCTGATGATACTTCGCAGCTTGTTATCGGTTCGCAGTAGCTTCGCCAGACGGACCATCCGTGAATCGTGCAGGACGCCCAACCGCTGGTAGACAGCGGTCATGGCCTCGCTTGGGAAGTCGTAATATATAGCGCCGCAGCCAGAATCAAGACCGGCCAGGCAAGCGCGTTGTAGTTGTACGGCGGGTCCCAGGCTACGGTGTCGGTTCGCAATGCAAAAGTCCCCTAATACCCAAGCCAATTCCTCTTTACCTTCGACATACATTCGGCGAGGAAAGGCTGCCGCCACACCGATTATAGCGCCAGTTTCAGAATCGTTCGCGATCCACACTCGAGCTTCGCCGGCAGGACCTGATCGGTACAACCAGGCGAATCGTTTCTGGTTAGAATTGGCTGTATGATTCTGCTGGAGGAAGTCGATGATCAACTGTTCGTCCGTCTGGAGATTGGCGGGGCGCGAGACGATTGACATGAAAAAATACCGGGTCGTACCGAGCTGAGGTGGCGAGACAGACCAACTAGACGGTGCCGTAGATTCCCTAACAAAACTGGCTGCCTGCCCGGATTCACCCCTTCGGAAAAACCCCACCGCGAGAGCCGAGCCAAACCTCGACGTCTGAACACCGACTTCATATCGTACCTCAATAAGTCCTGCGCCGCACCGAACCCACCGTCGACGATTTTCCGGAGTCTCCTTTTCTTGCAAGGCAATCACATGCGCAAACTCTACGTTCCTGCGGAAACTATCGCCAGCACCCCGGGGGGATGTTGCCCACAACTGCACGTCGTTACAATCGGAGATTCTTTGGAATGCGAAAACTCCTGCTGTTCGGCTGCTAAGCACTCAAGCTCGCCAAGGCACGATCTCGCACATCATCATCATCAAGGAAAATCGTTCCTTCGATCACTATTTTGGGACATTCCCGGGAGTTGCTGGATTCCCGAATCCGAGTTCTCTGACCGGTGCGTGCAATCGATTGCTCTCGTCGACCTGTCCGACGAGAACCGTGAGCCTTTGCATTAAGGAAGCCAGCGGTCCCGATGATCTTGTTTCCATTGTGCCGTGGCTGGTAAAACGCCTAAGGCGGCGGGAACATGAAGAGGAAGTGGAGGTAGCTGAGAATGTTCAGCCACACTTGGAAACTGCTTGTCGCTGTTTCGCAGGAACGAAATCGCACCACGCGCTGTACCGCACATCAGTAGGTCAATTGTCGGTCGAAATCTGCGGCAGCGACGACGGCAAGACGATTTTGTGGCGCCGGCAAAATCCGATGGACGCCGATGAACCAGATGAGTCTCCAAGACCGCAACGAAGGTAAGAGATACCACTATGGTGTAGGCGAACTGTAACTCCAAAGCTACCTTGGAGATGATTCCCGTGGCCTCATTACGGCTCGACCTATAGGGGTGTCTGGGGCGATGCTCGCCGTCCGAAAAGCGTCTTCACGTCGTAAGTTAGCAAATCTTGGGCCGTACCGAGGAGTTCGAAGACAGCCGCCATGGGGTCGGAGGAGTCAAAAAGCGGGTCGTTTACCGAAGAGGAGAAATCCGCGGGGAGATCCTGGATATCTTGAAGCAGGGCCTTCCGGGCGTCTGCAGACCGCATAGCGGCTACCAGTAGCCGGCGAAGTCGCACCAGATAGCCAGTTGTCCAACGCCATTTCACTCCCACGCGATAGGTGTTAGGTACTTCGACGGGCTCGCCGTGCACCAACTTCCAGTGGTATAGAGGAAAGTCCATACCCGCGAACACCGGCAACGAAATACTCCCCCAATAGCGACCATTGACTTCCATCAAGACAGCACGATTGTTGGCAGGGTTGACCCTGAATTCCACCATGGCAACGCCTTCCCACTGCAAGGCTCGCAACAAAACAACGGAAGAGCGGAGCAGTGCAGGGTCGGGGGCTTCGGCTACAGCCGTAACAGCATATCCCCCTGTGTAGGGAAGCTCTTTCAGTCGACGATGCTGAAAAACTGCTAAACACTGGCCACTATGCAGCAACACCTCAATACCGACTCCTACTCCAGAGCAGTATTCCTGCACGAGGATAGGAGGGTCAAATTGGCGAGGGAAAGGGAACCGGCTGGCAAGTTCTTCGGGACTTGCGAGTATGCAACTCTTGAACTCCTCGATCCGTGACCCCTTTTCGGCGGGTTTCAGAATCCATGGGAGCGAAATCTCATGCAGCAATGCAGGGAATTCCGAGGAGTGAGAGACCATTGCGGTCTTTGGTACCTGGACTCCTGACTGTCTTGCGGCCTCCAGGGTGAAAGCCTTATTCAATACGCCGCGAGTGATCGAGTTCGGCGGGCACGCCACGTGTAGCATGTTCTTGAACTCGTCATAGTGGATGGCAACCGCGGTCAACGCATGATCATCTGCGGGAATAAGCATGCTGTATCCATGCTTGCAAATCAGCTCTCGCAGTTCACGCACGAAACTGGCTGGCTCCCGGTCCGGGTTCGGAAGTCTTGTGAAATGGCGAATAGCCTGTGAACGGACGGGCCGTTCCGGAGTTGAATCGGCAACGTCAACGGGCACCCCATGACGATGCAATGATCGCGCGATAACAGCGACAATCCGAGGTATCCAGCCCAGCACTAGAACGGGACTCTTCAAAAGGTGCTCTCCTTTCAGCGCAGCAGCGCCCGAATTCCACAGGTCAGTTCAAAGAGTCGCAACGATCTCCCTGGCTTGGCGCCGAGGTCGTTGTCCTTCATCCTCTTCCCCAAGGAATGGCTTTCCCTGACGGCCGAAGGGTTTCGGTATGCAATGCTAAACCCCAGGGCTATATGCAGATTTTGCAGGAGGAGAAGGCAGACCGTGACGGCCTTACCCTCTGATCCCGTCATAGGATCCAGGCCGTACGCCCATTTGTTGAAACTACTGAAATAATATATAAGATATTCAACCTAGGCCAACTCAAGTTTTCTAAACCCACCGTCGACAATTGTCCGGATCTCTCTTTTTGGACAAGGCGATCATATGCGCAAACTCTACGTTCTAGGCGGGCGACAAAGAAAAGCTCTCCTCAGGGACCCGATCAAGGAGTGGCATTGGTATGGAGCCGCTCTCATCCTTGAGGTCGACATCCTATCCGGCGCAGTACGTACTTGTGTGGAATACGAATCGCCACCGGCCGCACGAGCCAGTGACAAATCTTCCGTAAATTTTCATAGCGGTGCGTTGGTGGGCGATCTGCTCTACACCTGCACTACCACGGAAGTGCTCGTCTTCAAGGTGCCTCAGTTCGAGCAAGTGGCTTACATCTCTCTGCCCTGTTTTAACGATCTGCATCATGTAACCCCAGCGGCGGACGGAAATCTGCTTGTCGTGAGTACCGGACTCGACATGGTCGTGAAAATCACCCCCCGCGGCAACGTACTCGCGGAGTGGTGTGTCCTGAACGAGTCTCCCTGGACCCGTTTCTCCCGCACCGTCGATTATCGGAAGGTTGAGACCACCAAACCTCACCTCTCCCACCCCAACTTCGTCTTCGAACTCGACGGTGAAGTTTGGGTCACACGCTTCAACCAGCGCGACGCCATTGCGTTGAATGGATCGTGCGGTCATATTGAAATTGCGATCGAGAAACCTCACGACGGTATTGTAGACGGGGAGCGGATATTATTTAGTGCGGTGGACGGGAAAATTGTGATCGCAAACCGGCGCACATTGCTGGTTGAGAGGATCATAGATCTTCGTCAGATTCAGGACCGCGGTGGTCAGGTATTGCCGGCTTGGTGCCGAAGTTTGTTGCCGGTCAATGACGCGGAAATCTGGGTGGGGTTTACGCGAATTCGACAAACCCTCTTCCGGGAAAATGTTCGCTGGGTTAAGACAGTCTTGCACGAAGGTACGGTGGTGCGACCGACGCATATTGCGCTCTTCGATATTGTAGCGAAGGAGTGCCTACAGGAGATTGACCTGGAACCCTACGGGATGAACACCATATTCGGGATTTTCCCCGCATCCGGCTAATAATCAGTCCCACTTGGGTTATGCACGCGGATTCTGCGAGCGAGTAGAGTTAATGGGCCTGCGCATTGGAACGTAGGCTGTGATAAACCTCAATGCCCGCCCCGCCGCAAGAGCAGGATTTTGATCGTCTGAAACATGATCAGGATGTCGAGCCCGATCGATGCATTCTTTATGTAAAACAGGTCATACTGCAGCTTTTCCTTGGCGTCCTCCACGGTATTTCCGTATTTGTACTTAATCTGAGCCCAGCCGGTGATTCCCGGCCGCACCAAATGGCGCACATTGTAATAAGGGACCTCCTTGGAGAGCCATTCCACAAATTCTGGACGTTCGGGGCGCGGTCCAACAAACGCCATGTCGCCCTTAAGAACACACCATAGCTGCGGGATCTCATCGAGACGCGTCGTGCGCAAGAACCCTCCAACTCTCGTAATCCGGGGATCATCATCATCGGCCCAGGTTGGTCCCTTGTCTGCTTCGGCGTCTGGGCGCATGCTGCGAAACTTGTAACAATAAAAAATCCGCCCTCCTCGGCCCACCCGCTTCTGGCTGTAGAGAACTGGTCCTGAGGAGTCCAGCTTCACCGCCAAAACAATAAACGGGATCAGTGGCGCCGCCGCCAGCAGACTGATCAACCCCACCATCAGATTGAGGAATCGCCTCGCTATGCGAAAAGTGTCCGTGAAGCGAAAGCCCTGAGCAAAAATAATCCAGCTCGGGTAGAGCTGTTCGACTTCAATCTTGCCAGAGATTTTCTCCAGCCACGATGTTGCTTCCTCAATCTGCACAGCACCTTTGAGCCGAAGGTCCAACAGTTCGGACATAGGCATAGTATCCCGGCGATCCTGCATGGCCACAATGACGCGATGGATAGACCCTTGGGCGGCTACCATTTGCACGTGGGCCCCGACATTCTCGCGCGTCATTGCGCCTTCCATTTCACCTGTCCAGCTCACCACATCAATCCCCAAGTCGAAACGGTCCCTTAGGCCTAGGACAAGCCTGTGCGCCCGTTCCCCGGAGCCCAGCACATAAACTCGCTCCCTTAGGTAGGGATATTGTGCCATCCATGCATACGCGTTTCGCCATGCGATCACTGCTACCGTTAGGATCGCCAGCCCAGTGAGAAAAGATGAGTTTCCTATCATCAAACTGGGAAATACCGTCCCTACGACGGCAAGTGACAGCGCCAAAAGACCGGGAACCAGTAGTAGCCTAAAATAGAGTTCCCCTTTAACCTGGAAGTGTGACGGTTCGTAAAGATCAAACCAGTGGGAAAGCAGCAAAATGACGACGGTTACGACGAAAATTTTGTAGTACCCGTACTCGAAATTCAGGACTAGGTAGCTTTCCTCCCGGTATTGCACTAGCGTCCCCACAAACAGTGAGGTCCAAACGATTAGGGCTTCGCCTACAACTAGGACTAGGATACGCAGGGGATAATGAACATTAAAGAGACGAATCACGCTGCCTCACTCTTATCCGTCTTGTGCCACGATAGCATCTGGCCGTTATCTGGTCGGTCCAGCGACATGCCAAACAACGAAGCAAACCTGTGCGCCGGCATAGTTCTAGTTATTGGATGAAGGGACATCAGAGTCGTCGGTGTTCGATCTATCGTTATCGATCGTACCCGCTCCCAGGGGGTGCCCGCTTCCGTGATCCAAATGAATGGGTCGTGTGTGCCAATAGATGCCGACTAAACCCACATTTCGCTGTGATAGAGAACAGTTGTGGATGGCCGCGCAAAAGGAAGTATTAAAACTTTCGTCATTGAACTGGTAACTGGCTAAGACATGAAACTGCCCCAACTTTCGCCTGATCGCCACTCCGGCATATCCGTACTGGTAGGAGTTGCCGGGGACCAAAGACACACTTTGTTGAATTGCGACCAGGCGTACGTAACCTGCATCGAAACTCGCTTGCCAAGAACGAAATAGGCGACGCCCCAGAGAAAACTGAACCACATCGCTGTTCGCGCCACCGAAAAGTCCGGACCCGCTTGTGACGAGCCGATCATAGGAGAGTGTCATGGTGGCATTACGCCGGCTGTACGCCACCGCCCCGTATGCGCTGACGTTGATTTGATGTGTGAGAACGTTAGCAACACCTACATTAGGTATATTCAAGGGAGTAATAACCCGCGAAAACTCTGGACCCACTCCGGCCTGCAGCTGCAAACGTCTTGATAGAATTCGCGAATAGGTAAATTGCGCTACTTGGGTGGCAGTGTGCCCGCCGCTTTTCTCCGGAAATTGGAAACTTCGATATCCGTAGACCACGCCAATTTCGCTTCGCGGCGTAAGCACATGTCCGTAGTTGACCAGGGCCGAAACCTGGCGGCTATTAATAAAGCCTGGATTTTCGCCGAAATACTCGCCTATCCCATAAGCCCCGGCGACAGTTACGGAGGATCGCTTTGTCAAAGACTCCGTCAACTCTGCAAGCGCAACATTCGTAAGTGTGTTTTGCCCGATTCCGAAGTTGCTTGAGCCGATAAATTCAGCAAGTCCAGGATCTGGCGGGAGGGAGGCGCTGACACTGGTCGACCCCAAATTATAGGCACTTGCTCCTCCAAACCATGAAGACCCGAAACTACCTCCTGGGTAGTTTCCCAGTGAATCGGAAAGAGTCAACGCGGTTTTCTGCCAGAAGAAGCGACCTGTTGCCTGCAATTGTTGCAGTTGGCGGGTATACCCGGAATCCTCATTAAAAAATCCACCGCCTCGATAGTCAATGGCAGTTTCGAAACGATGCCCGATTTTCAGGAAATCAAGACTGCCCAAAGCTCGAGCGAACCCGGAAACTTGGGATGAATTCGCCTGGTTGTTGCCGGGGTACGTTTCCAATCCCTGTGCCAGATAGAGCCCTGCGAGAAACAGGCTGCGTGATTCGGGAAGAGGGTCAATCGATGGTCCATACCTTTGCGGAGTACTGTCTGAAGTCTGAGATCCGGCATCGGCGTGCTCAGGCACCGCTACAGCATCTGCATTACTCTCAACGGACAGGAGCACACTATTGGCTTGAGACCAAGCAGGCGACGCTGCAACCGTCAGTAACGCCAGGATCCACACGAACGCACGACCACGAAGCATCTTTAACAACCCTTGTGTTCTTCATTGCTACCGACGAGGAGGCGGCAGGAAATCCCGACTCATTGTCGCGCCTACGCGCCCGTAAATACACAGGAATACGTCCCAATTAATCAAAAATTAACATTGGAGTAGCCTGATTCTGGGGAGACTCGGATTACAGTTGTTTTCGGCCATTCTGGCTAGGCCCGTATGGAATGAACCAACAACATCCAAAACGTTCGACCAACTCGCGGTGGTTTGGAAATACTCGATCCCCGCAATTCGATAGGCGAGCCATGTCCACGCATCTTCCCGTTCACAGAGAAGTGTATTGCACCAGCAGAAGGATCGTGTCAATGCCGAAGAGATCTGACCCCGCCAACGATCAAGATCGAGTCTTGGACCGGGCCAGGGTTGACGCTATTTTCGGGGCGATTTATATCGCCTTCGTTGCAGGTCTTGTGGGAATCGCCGTCTGTCTCGCGGTGAAGTACTTGCTGTAGAGTCGCGATCCATCACCTATTAGCACCACCCAGCCGGTGCTCCGAAGAAGCTCAGCTGTGCTCGCCAACGCCTCTGTCCAAATCCGATTGATTCGACCGCGGACGGGGTGGGACGACTTGGGTTTCCGATACAAAGGCATTTCGGACCGTTCAGCTTTGTCGAGTCGGTTGGTGGATAATTCACATAAAATTCACACTTTCGTCACAATGCCGTAACTAACAAAACCTAATCTTGCATTTTTCTCCTGATCTTCCGTTCACTCGTGGGAGATCGAAGTCTAGGCTTATGAAAACGGTAACAGCATTGTCGGTTGCTTGTTTGATGATAACGACCGCATGCGGTAGCGGGAACGGAAGCTCGGGGACTTCGACCGGGAATTTCGCCGGGAATTGGCAAATAACGTTGCAAAGGGATCAAACGGACACTCTGAAAACAGAGTCGGGATTCTTAGTGCAGTCCGGAGACGTTCTGACTGGAAGCTTTCTACTCACTGGCGATACCAATTGCGCAGGGATCGGATCGGCACAAGGACAAGTCAGTGGGTCTAACGTCGCCATCAGCGTGAGTCAAATCGGTCAAACGCTCGACTTCACCGGATCCCTCGGAAGCAGTGAGGGCTCGGCGAGCGGCAGCTACTCCATTTTGGCATCTCCTTGCGGCAGTACGCAGGTTGGCACATGGACCGCAAGTCAAGTTCAGCCTCTAACCGGGACTCTTCAAGTAACATTCACTTCCACCGGTACCAGCGGAGTCTATCAAGCGGCGGGCAAGGTAACGCAAGCGCCGAACACGGGTGGAAGCGCGACGAAGCTGTCAGGGAGCCTGACCTCGACAGATGCGCCTTGCTTCAACGTCGCCTCGATCTCAGGTTTGATAAGCGGAACGTCTGTCGTTTTCAATCTCCTGTCGTCGGAAGGTGTCGCGCTCGGACAACTCCACGGTACGACCACCGCTGCTGCGACTACGATCACAGGACTCTATGATTTTCTGAACACCCAGCCCCCGCCACTGAACGGATGTCAGGACTCCGGTACCGCCGTTGTTGTGGTTAAGGGATAGCGGTGAAATCAGCTTCGCTGCCCGTCTAGTGAGTGCTGACTTATGACACATCGGTGTTTCCAACAAGAAAGAAAGACTATGAGAGTGCTGGCCGTTTCGTTACTGCTGTGCGTGTCTGCTGTTTTTGTTGCTTGTGGGAGCGGTAGCGTGGTTTCGCCCTCCACCGGCCTTTCGGGTAACTGGGTATTGACCTTGCAAAGGCATGCGCATCCGGTTCCAGTGGTGTATACCGGATTTTTGCTGCAATCCGGCAGCTCGGTTGCGGGCAGCGTCATCCTGGGTGGCGGCTGTGATGGGGTCGGACCAGTTGTGGGAACGTTGGACGGAGCGAATCTTTCACTGACGATCAATGAATTTGGACAGGACGTAAGTCTGACTGGGACTCTACCGACCGGCAGCCCGTCTGGCAGTACATTTATTGGCGGTGCATTTTCGTCTGTAGCCGGCGGATGCGCGGATTTTGTATCCACCGGAACATGGTCAGCAGTGAGGGTGACACCCCTTTCGGGAACGTTTCACGGCACTCTCGTGGGCGTTTCAAACAGTACTACGGACACCTTTAACGTGACCGGCACACTGACCCAGGGGGCCAACACGGCCTCCAGCAATGCCATGCTTTCCGGAAGCATCACAGCAACCGGTGCGCCACACTTCTGTGCGTATCTAAGCACGGCCACTATTACCGGACTGATAAGTGGGACCGGAGTAACCCTCAACCTTTTCGATTCCACTGGCAACCAGATCACTCAAATTGCGCCTGCCTCGGTTGCTACTACTGGCACATCTCTGACCTGCGCACAAGGTGCAACGTCGTGCTTTACATTTCCGGCGATCTCGAATGCTTGCACGGGTGAGCAAGGTACCATTCAGCTGAGTTTCCCCTAAATTCCTACGTTTCAGTGCGACATTCTTTCATGAGGAGATTTACGACCTTGGCTCTTAAAGAAAAACCTGCTCCCGTGAAGGATAGGCGGATACCGCAGTCCGGCCCGCGAGTCAGGCGCGCAGCACAATCTCGATCTCTTGTTCCTTCGTACGAAACCCGACTCAGTCAAGGCGGAGTGGCGGCGTCAGGTGTCGGGCAAAATTTTATAATCTGCCTTTTGCTGGCAGCGGTGACATTGCTTATCTACTTTCCTGTAGTTAGATATCCATTTGTTAACTACGACGACGACGCTTACGTCATAAACAATTCGCACGTGAACGCCGGGATCAATTGGCCGAATTTTCGGTGGGCTTGGACCGCTATGGCAGCAGGGAACTGGCATCCGCTGACCTGGATCTCGCACGCTGTGGACTGTCAAGTTTTCGGTCTCCATGCCGGTGGTCATCACCTTACCAGCCTGCTACTGCACGCGCTCAACACCCTGCTATTGTTCCTGCTGTTACAGCGAGCGACCGGAGCGAGATGGCGGAGCGCCGCGGTGGCGGCGCTGTTCGCACTGCATCCCTTGAATGTAGAGTCAGTGGCGTGGGTGGCGGAGCGCAAGAACCTGTTGTGCACTTTCTTCTTCTTGCTTTCCTTGGCAGCATATGGATGGTATGCGCGGAATCCGCAGATCAAGCGTTACCTTAGTGTGGCGATACTATTTGTGCTGGGCTTGGCCTCGAAACCCATGATCATAACGTTGCCTTTTGTCCTGCTGCTGGTGGATTTCTGGCCGCTGGGGCGAATCGAAGGCTGGAGCACCCCGTCCCTGGCTTTTCCCGTGTCGCGGCGGCGTTTCTCCCGCCTGGTTCTGGAAAAATTGCCCCTCCTGGCGCTCTCTGCGGCAAGTGCCGTGATTACGATCATCGCGCAACGATCGGCTGATGCCGTAGCTCCGCTCGCGGGCTGGAGTGCTAGTTGGCGAGTGGAGAACGCCGTTCATGCTTACGCGGTTTATTTGTGGCGAGTGTTCTTGCCCCGGAGTTTCGCACCCTTTTATCCCGGCATGGTGCTCCCGGCTTGGAAGATCGGCTTGGCCCTGGCATTTCTGCTCGCCTTCGGCTGGCTCGTATACAAACTCAAGTCACACCGTCCCTACATGGTGATGGGTTCCCTGTGGTTTCTGGGAATGCTGGTACCGGTAATCGGACTCATCCAGGTCGGAGGTCAATCAATGGCCGACCGCTACACCTATATCCCGTGCTTGGGAATTTTCATCGCTGTGGTGTGGGGTCTGTCTGACGCCGCGCAACCCGGAAAATTGGATCGTCGCTGGCTGGTTGCAACCACCGCCATCGTATTGGTCGCGTTGTCACTGCTCACCGTGCGCCAGGTGCGCTATTGGAGGAGCAGTTACGACCTATGGACCCGTACGCTCCAAGTAACGGTGAACAATTTCGTTGCGGAGGAAAATCTGGCTGAGAGTTTGGTAGTCCTGGGACGGGATGACGAGGCGTTGTCTCATTTCTCCAATGCTGAACAGATCCAGCCGGAGAGTCCGACGGCTCGGTTGAACCTTGGCACCGCTTTACTCCATCACGCACTATATCCGGAAGCGATAGAACATTTCGATGCGGTGGTGCTTCTCACCCAGGATCCTTCGCTGTTGGCCAACGCCTACCAGGGTCTGGGAGTCGCGAATGCGCGACTCGGGGACCGGGCAAAGGCCCGCGAGTATTTCCTCAAAACCGTGATGTTCAATCGCCAGAACACTCCTGATCTTTATAATTTGAGCCTGCTGGAGGTCGAGGACGGAATCGATAAAATGTCGCGATCGCTTTCATCTCACCCCACGGCGCAAGGGTACCTCCAGTTGGGGCAACTTTTGCAGGAAGATCACCAGATCTCCGAGGCACAAGGCTCTTATGAGAAGGCGCTGCGGCTAGATCCGAATCTTACAGAAGCCAAACAAGCCCTGCTCCAGTTGCGGAGTGCCCAACCGTGAAACTGAACGTCTGCAAACCTTTTGCCGGGCACCAAATCCGCCGGCCGGATTCTTGCCAAGCCGTTGTCTTGAAGATCTGGGGTGACGCGAAGACGCGGGTCGAAAATTCATCTTCGGATTCCGAGGCTGAATGCTCGACCTAAACCTTTCTCTCACTCCCCAGGAGACTGACGAGATGTCCCGCATTCCAGCTGCCAACTGGTTCACGCAGGCTAAGTTCGCCAACGGCATCTCTCCCCGGTCCCCGGAAGTTACGTTTCTCGACGAAAATCACGAGATGAAAAAAAGACTGATGTTGCCCTGGATCCGGGAAAATGTTCCGGGCAAGCGAGTGCTTGACCTGTTCTCGGCAAATGGAGCGTTTGCAATCGAGAGCGCCATGGCGGGCGCCAAGGAAGTCGTCGGGCTGGAGTTCGATCCGGATCGAGTGCGGTGCGCCGAATTTCTCGCCCGGGTTTTGGGACGGAATGGCCTCACCGCGCCTACCTTCCGCGTCGGGGATGTTTATACCCTCACCGAGCGCTTCTCTGAGCCTTTCGATATCGTGCTATGCATGGGTGGGTTGTACCACATTGCCGACCCGCCCTACGTGTTAACTCAAGTCCGGAAGCTCATAAAAGAGAAGTTAATTATTCAGACTTCAAATGTCCTGCCGGGACGCAGCAATCGTGCCAGTTTCCTGGTACGACGGGATCGCACCGCCAGTGGGCTGAGTTCCATCCGTGGCGGCAAGGGGGTCTGGCGCTGCTCGGTTTCTTGTTTTCAGGCGATTTTGCAGCACGCCGGATTACGCGTCCTGGAGGACAAACAACCCAACCTCTGGCAGCGACGGCGATTTCCCTGGTACTGTGCCGTGGCGGTCCCCAAAGTCCAGGAGGATGATTACACACGGAAGTTGCTCGGATCACACCTTTACTAACCAGGATGTACGACGATGCTCACGGTAATCACGGGGCATGTCGTCGCCTACTGGAATCTCACACCACTCCGTTACGCTGAGATCTTTCAACATCAATTCAACGCTTTTCTTGCTCGGTATAGCGACAATGCCCGAACGCACCGCGCTGCGAATGTGGTCAGGCTCCTCCCACCTTAATTTAATGACCGCGTCCTGGGATGGATAAACTTCTGTATCGATGAGAATGTGTTCTCGCGCCATCGCCCGCGTCAGGTGCAATGCCTGCAACGTGTGTGGCAAATGATACAAAGTGCCCAAGTTCAGAACGATGTCAAAGGCTCCATCGAGAGATTGCTGGCTCATCTCCCAAAAGTCCAGCAACTGGAAGCGAATGTTCTCCAAGCCCACAATGGATTTAATCAGATTGGCCTGTTCTATCAGTTCAGGACGAGCATCAAACCCCACAACCTCAGCGCCCAACAGCGCAAACTGGACCGACCAGAACCCTGAGTTGCATGCGATGTCCAGAACTCGCTTTCCGCGAAGCGAGCCGCCTGCCGCATTGATTAGGTAGGGCATGAAATGACGGAATCGTTGCAGTGGGCGGTTGGGGTCGCCCGCCAATCCATTCAGTTGATAACGACTCGCTGCCGGCGCCAAGCCCCCCTCAAACTCATAAGCATAGTGCCAGGCTTCGTACTTGGCGAACTCCTTGAGAAGTTGCTCCCAAGGCACCCCACTCGGAGTGCGCGGGAGCGGCCAAATCGGTTCAACGGGGGCAGGGGCGCTAAGCGAGTTTTGTTGGTCTCCCCTTCTGCCACCCAGCGAACGTAATGTACTCAGGAGCGCCATAAGGTTCTTCCTTACTCTTATTGCTCAGAATTTTTGACCTGTAAGGCAGGCTTTTCCGCACTCTGAACTCGCTTTTGCGGTGCAAGGGAAGGATCACTCAGCCGGTCTTTGACCCAATCAAATCCGTTGTCGGCCGATACCACCTCTTTACGAAATGCTGCGGCGTTCTGGTAGTGCACAATTTTTACGTTGGGAGCAGCTGCGGCTTCCAGACGCTGTTGAACTATGGCGGGTGTGACGGTAACGCCCTCCTTAATATATTGCAGCCGCACCTGCTGCGTTTTGAGCTGGGGAAGCCATTTCACCGGATCCAGGTCTTCTACCGATTTCAGGAATTCCGGTTTCAAGTATTGGGATCGTTCCTTCTCCGGCACCAGGGAAGACTTGGCCAGCCAATCCGGCCAGTCGCCCCAGGGATCGAGCAAATCGAGGACCTTAATGCGTGGATCCACGGCGGCAGCCATAATGGCGATGCTTGCTCCCACGCCGTCCCCCCACATCCCCACACGGGTCATATCCAGGTCACCGCGGCTGACAAGATACGTCAAAATCATCTGCACGTCATGTACGGAAGTCCCCAGCGACTCCTGAAACTGGCTCACAAACCATTGTTGTGTCGGGCGGTCATGAAAACGGTGCTCGGTAAGAGCGGGGACAAATCCTACAGCGGCGAATCCGTTCCGGGTAAGGAATTCGCAGAATGCCGCATCTTTATAACGGTCATTCGATGAGGGATAACTGTAGAGATACAAGATCACGGCCGGTTTGGTGACGCCCACCGGCTTAATCACTGTCAAGTCAATGGCATCGAGGTCCCGCCATTGAGCATGGATCAGTTCCCGGCTGAAAGTGCCCTGTTCGATCCGGTCCACAAGTCCGGTGTCACTCTGCATGCCGGGGGGCAACTCGGGCTTGCTCCAGTCTTCATAAAGCTCGTCTTTGTGCTTGGGAACTTTTGAATCGTCAGGGACGACGATAACGTTCGGGGCAGTGAGGTCGCTGTCCGGTACCGGGCTGGCGCCCGCAGGTGGAGTCTGCTGCGCGGCGGCGGTCATGTAGAAGCTGCACAACGTAATGCACAAAAGCAGGAATTGTCTCGCGGGATAGAGTTGCCACATAGAAAGTTATTCTCTCACAGTATGGAGTGGGACAAAATTGCCTTGCTCTTCAACAACGAGGCAGGCCCCGTAGTGGCGACCTGCCTCATGGTTCTTACTTTAACTACGACTTCAGCTTCAAGTGCGTTACTGCAGAACGCCAGTCCCAGTAGAGCCAGCTGGCTTGATCAAGCCGCCAGCGTCTCCACCGCATTCTGCGCTCGGTGTCGGACCGGTAACAGGAGTACCGGCGCCGCCGCCGCCGCAGGGTTCAGAACCGAAGCTAACCTTGGGAGCGGACTGGTGCGTGCTCGTCGGCGCTGTGTTCGGATTCCCCGTGGAGAGCTGATAGGCGTAGTGTTCACGAACAAAGCCCACATCGCCGAATGGGGGGTTAAAGGACAGCGCGCCGGCAGCCGCTTCGCTGAAGGGAAGCAGGTCAGGCACACCCCCGAAGTTGCTGTTGTGAATGTCAGACTGCAGGTTTTCCACCAGCGCCTCACCACCATAAATGTCGGAGGTGGCCAGGCAGTGGGCGTTGTTGGTATCGCAGAGCAGGCGCAGTTCCGACCATGCCGGGTAGGTACCATCGCGCAAGTGCGGAAAGCTGCAACCAGTATTGCCGCTGCAAATCGCATCGGCGTGGGTCCATACCGCATTGGCGCGGCACTTCACCGGGATGCCGGTCGCTTCATTGCAAAGTGGCAGTTCGCCCCAAGATGTCGGGGTTCCGTTGACGGCTGGCTGACCAGCATCACCGGCGGTGTTCGAGTAGTTGTCAAACAACGGGTCGACGCCATCGATGGTCAGGTAGCCGTATTTCGCAGAGCCGGCCAGCTTCGAAACGTTGCTGAAGCTGAAGAAGGCATAGGCCATAGAGTCGGGGGTATTCAGAACACCACCCGCACCGCTCGAACCGGTCAGCACTTCTCCCGTTCCGACGCCGCGCGAACGAACTCCACCAAAAGTGACGCAGGCCTTGTTCTTCAGCGGGTTGTCGCCCGGAGGAACAACGTTCTGTTCCTGCGAGGTCAGCGCAGGCTGACCGTTGCCGGGTGCCCCGTTGCCGTTGGTTGTACCGTAAATCCGGAACTCGGAAAACTCAGTCGTATTCATAGTGCCGGAGAGAGGTTCACGCAGCCACAAGGTGATCGGCGCGTTGACGACCGGGGCCGTAACACCCCTGTTGCCCGTATCCGTAGGTTGGAAGACCGCATTGTCGACGCCGCAGTCGTGTCCGGTGAACATGTTGCCCAGGGGACGGCGAGTGACCGGCGCTGGCGGCAAACCGTTCGGCGGGTAGGGGTGCTGGTCCCACAGGTTGCTGGCCCAGTAGCTGGCGGCCCAGGGGGCGGCACCGCAAGCCCCGGCGCAAGCTTGTCCGAGACCGTTCGCTGTGTTGCTGCGGTTGGCGACAAAGATAATTGGACTTTCGCCGACCGGAATAACTTTGATGGTGGTGGGAACAGCGATGCTGGTGATGGGGTCAGTGTATCCAGGCAAGCCGAACTGCACTGGCGTGGCCTTAGCTGTGCTGATGGAGCTCTGAATGCCGGTGCCGATCGGTCCCGGACCGTAACCCAGTGCCCAAGAGCGGCAGGGTGGTGCACCGCACGTGGACGAAGTGTCGACGGGCGAGCCGAGAGAGCGGTTGGTGGCGTACTTGGCATCTTCGGGCCGGATGTCGGTCATGCCATCAATGATGGGAGTTCCGGTCGAGCCGCCGAGCGCGATGATGACTTCGTTGTCCAATGCGGCATCGTCGCAATTGGAAGAGAAGCCGGAGGGGCAAGTGGCAGAGGCGCCGTTGCCCGGTGCGCCGAAGTCAAGAATTCCAGGGCTGGCAGCGTTGTCAGGGCTGGTGGCTGCTACGCCACCGCCGGCGGTGGTGTTGAGTTGAAGCAGGGCGCCGTGCTGAGTTGTGCTCGGCTGGGCCAGGAAGAGCCGATTGCCGACCGTCGAGTCAACCGAGAGGTAAGCCCAGATGTCGGTAACATTGCCTGCGGGGCAGGGACTGGTGCTGACGCTGCAGACCCATACCACCCAGAAGTTTCCGTACTCGAGTGGGGGTGTGGTTCCACCAGAGGCGCGGTTATCATCTCCAGCTACGCAGGTCGCGCCGCAACCGTTGTTGGGAGAGTGAGATCCGGTTTTGACGCTCCAATGGTGCACGGTGAAGGTTGGATTGGCTGTGACGATCGCCTGTGCCAGATCATTCACTGCTGCAACTTCGAATCCTTGAAACATCGCGGAAGAACCGGCGCCAATATAGTGGACGCACGGGTTGCTGGTACAACCGGTCTGCGCGCTGGCGTGAGGCACCGCGGCCATTAACGCGGCCGCCATGAGCGCCGCGAAAAGCAAATTCATTCTCTTCATTTGTGAATCTCCTAAACGCTGATTTGAATACGGTTATCGGACTCTCCGCAACTTCAACCAGTGCAAGCCAAAATAAAAGCGGTCTGCCTAGTATGCAGAGTGGAGTGGGTGTTTAAGACGTACCCCAATATCATGCAATCTTGTTAGGGAAGGATGACAGAACCATTAAACTTAGGTGAATTTCCGAGGACGGAACGTCATCTCTAAGTGGAAAACGAAAAACCGAGCGGGAAGTGGAGACGGCTCTTACGAGAGGGAGCGCAGGCAACCAACGGTGTCGGTAGCAGGAAGGGGATTGCGTCGGACCATAGTGTAACCTTCATTTAATGTTTCAGTCATCGTACTGTAACAATCGCAGAGTAGACTCCGCCCTTCTGTCTTTATCCACTTAACAGCCCAGAGTCCGTTTATATGAGCGTGATCGGGGTCGGGTAGAAATGCGCGATCCAGCGTGGAGGTATGTTGGTGAGATTACCGCGGCTTGCACTGATTGTCTTGGCAGCGAGTGTTGGTCTCGCAGGAAGTCTGTCGGCACAGGAGAAAGCGGCAGGCGCGCCGGGCGCGGAGGTCAAGGCGGCCATCATCGGTTCAATTACTGATCAAGCAGGGACGGGCATAGCGGGGGCGGTGGTTACGGCGGATAACGGAGCGGGCTTCGCACAAAACGCCACTACCGACGGTCAGGGCCAGTACGCTGTGGTGGATTTGCCATCGGGGGCTTACGCGATCTCCGTGGTCGCAGCTGGCAACAAGTTTTTTCAAGCTGCCGCCGTTTTAAGTGCTGGTCAGGCAATGACACTGAATCTTGCTGGGCCCGCAACGGCTTCGGCAGGGGGTAAGGGTACGATTACGGTCACGGTTAGCGATGCTACGGGCGCTGTTGTCCTGGGTGCAAGCGTAACAGCCGACAACGGCGGAGGCGCGATTCAAAGCGGGGCAACCGACAGTCAAGGCTCGTACTCATTCAAAGACTTACCTTCTGGGACCTACGCCGTCAACGTTCTGATCAGCGGCGGGAAGATCTTTCAGGCGCGAGCAGCTTTGAGTTCAAACCAAGTGATTACGTTGGGTGCGGGTGGCGCCCCGGTGGCCCAGACGGTCGAGCTTCCCGCCCAACCATCCGCGGGCACCGCGGTCGCGAGCGGCTCGGCGCCGGCTCCAGCACCTATTCAAGCGGTCGTACCGCCTGCGCCCGCACCTTTGCAGACTGCGCCGACGTCGGGTGGGGATGGCAGTTCTATCTCCGGCATCGTAAGCGATCAGACGGGGGCGGTCATCCCCGGCGCCTCGGTGAAAATCAGCAGGATTGGAGGGGCAGCCCAGTCCGCTACTTCGGACACCAAGGGCAACTACTCTCTAAAGGGGTTAACGCCGGGGTCGTACACTCTCACCGTTTCCGCGGCGGGTTTCAAAGACTTTGTCGCGGATCACCTGAATATTACCGCCGGTTTGGAATTGCCTTTAGATGCCACATTGGAACCTGCGGGAGAGAAAACGGAAATCAATGTAGAAGGTTCAAAAACTTCCCAGGTCGAAACCGAGACTGCGCAGGTTTCTGGCACGATCACGGAGAAAGAGGTCTCCACGCTGGGGCTGAACGGCCGCAACTTTACCCAACTGATTGCCTTGACACCGGGCGTGAGCAACCAGACAGGGCAGGATGAAGCCCACGTTGGAGTCACGGGAAGTGTCAAGTACAGTGTGAATGGTGGCCGGGTGGAGTACAACACCTTTGAAGTCGATGGTGGTGACGTTCTAAATGCCGGGCTGAATGGCGCCGAGAGTACATTGATGGTGTATCCCAGCCTAGATGCTATTTCGGAGGTGAAAGTACTGACCTCCAATTACGGCGCGATGTATGGTCGAACTGCCTCCGGTACGGTTCTAGTGACCACGAAGAGCGGCACAGACGACTGGCACGGAAATGGCTACGAATTTTTTCGCAATGAAGCCTTGAATGCGCGCAATTACTTTGACCAGACCAAAAAAGCACCGCTGTATCGACGCAATGATTTCGGATTTACCATCGGAGGTCCAGTTAAGAAGGGTAAGACGTTTATCTTTTGGTCGGAGGAGTTTCGCTACGAGAAGTCGCCGACCGATCAACAACCTGACTTCAATGTGGCGGTTCCTTCCGTGGCCGAGCGGCACGGAGACTTTAATGACGTGTGTCCGTCCCAGAGCACGACCCAGCCCGGCGCTCCCGGCCCGGGTTTCTTCATGCGCAGCCTTTGGCCTGACTGCCCCGCGGCTTTCACCATATCTTCGGCCACCGGCTTTCAGCAAGCCTTCCCGAATAATCAGATTGGTTTTCCACCAAATCCAGACGGGCTGATCGATCCCAATGCGAAGGCGCTGCTGGGCACGAATTTAATTCCCTTGCCGAATTCCGCGACCGGTTGTAACTCAACAATCGGCTCTTGTTACGACGCCGTGATCTCAGAACCCACCAACTGGCGCGAGGACTTGGTCCGTCTCGACCACAACATAACCCCAAACCTCCGGCTGACGCTGCGCGGAATCCACGACGCCTGGAGCACAACCGTTCCGGTTCCGCAATGGTCGTATTTACATCTCTCCGGCGCGCAAGATAGCTTCCCAACCGTACAAAATAAGTTTACTGGGCCGGGAGTCAGCGTGGTAGTTCGTTTGACGGACACCATCACGCCAACATTGTTGAATGAAGTTACCGCAAGCTTCGCCAACTCGCACATCACGCTCAACGATGTAAATGGTCCGGGCGGGGCTAATTATCTACGTCCATCGGGATTGGGCGCGCCGGGTGGCGCATGCACTAACGTGACAAATGGTGGGCTGCCTGTAACTAGTTGCCCAATGGGCGCTATCTTTAATAACGGCTTCGGTGGCAAGGCCCCCGGCATCGTCATCGGTGGTAACAACCAGGAATATGGGGGAGCTGGATTCGCAGTCGATCCTTCCTTCGAACCCTGGGAACACACTAACCCTACGTACAGTATACGCGACGATCTGAGTAAGGCGATTAAGAAGCACACTTTGCAGGTTGGGGCTCAAGCTGTTTATTGGCAAAGGAATGAGAAGAACGGCGCGGTTGGAGCTGCCTCCGGCGACGTGCAAGGAGTGTTGACGTTTAGCAACATTAATACTCAGAACCTCAACACTGGAAACGCGTTTGCCAACTTTCTAGCGCTTCGTACCTTGCAGGAAGGAGGCGTCAATATCAATAGCATTCAGAGCTATACTCAAGACAGCACCCAAACCCGGTATTACAATCGCTATCTGCTGGGCGAGCCCTATATACAAGACGATTGGAGGGTAAACTCCCGCTTAACGGTTAATCTGGGAGTACGATTCAGCCTCTTTGGTCTTTTCCACGAAAAATACCTCAGGGCCTATAACTGGGAAACCTCTGCTTTCAGTCCGGCGCTGGCGGCTACCGTCCGTGTGAATCCGAGCACGGGACAGCTGGATGCTGTTCCGCTTACTACGCCAGCAACGCCCGTTCCTATTAATTTGGCTAATCTGGATCCTCGGATTACCAATGGTTTGGTGCAGTGCGGAGTAGGATTCGTGCCCTCCGGCTGCATGAAGGGTAAAGTATTCAACCCTGCACCCCGTGTAGGATTTGCTTGGGATCCACGTGGCGATGGAAAAACTTCTCTTCGGGCGGGCTATGGAATGTTCTATGAGCACGGGACCGGCCAGGAAGCCAATACCGGCTCCCTCGAAGGAGGTGCACCACTGGTACTAAGCATGACGCAATTGTTTCCATTAAGCTACGGCTGTATCGGTGGCTCGCAAACTAACTGTCCCGCCCTCCCTGGCGCTTATCCACTGAACGTCAGTGCGATTCCTACGCAGGCCGTTTGGACATACGCGCAGCAGTGGAGTCTCAGTATACAGCGGGAGTTGCCGCTTTCAATGGTGGCGACCATCGCCTATGTGGGCAGTAAGGGAACTCATCTTACGGTTGAACGCCAACTTAACCAATTAAAACCGCTGCCCAGCGCCTTGAATCCTTTCGGCGTCCATGAACCGATTATTCCCCAAGCTACAATCGCTGGTCTGGGAGATTGCGGCATGTTCACCCCCGGTCCGCCTGGAGGAATCAGCACTTTTCAGTTGCAGAACGGCACCATCGTTAGTTCCCAGGATCCAGCTTATATTAACCTTGTAGCAGCCTGCTCTGGAGAGAGCGTTGCTCCCGAGCCTGCCACTCCCAATGTGAGCACTTTGCGGCCTTACCCAGGAATAGGCGAGATATTCTCGCTCCAAAACGGAGCTGACTCTTCCTATAACGCTTTGCAGGCGACCCTGCGCCGCACCAAGGGGCCCTTCACAGCGGGCGTTTCCTACTCATATAGTCACTCGATTGACGATTCTTCGGACCGCTCCGATACGGCTCTGGTCGACTCGTACAACCTCCGATCAAACCGGGCGAGTTCTGATTTCGATCAGCGGCATTTACTTAATGTCAGCTATATCTATGATGTTCCGGATTTGAGCAAGAAAGTTCAGAACTTAACCAGCGGTCGCAGTGGAGAGACAACGGACGAGGATACGAACGCGCCAATGCCTTCGTCTCCGTCCCGCCTTCTGCATTGGGTGGGTGACGGCTGGCAGATTTCCGGAATCACCGTTGTTCAGTCCGGCACGCCTTTCAGCGTGATCAACGGTGGCAGTAGCTCGATTTCCGTGCTCGATAATGCCGGAGTTGCAAACGGTATTGCCGGCACATTTGGATATGCGTCGTATCCGGATATAGCGGCAAACCCCGCGCCTCCGCCAAATGAACGAAATAATGCAAAAAGCTTTGGACCTCTACTCGGAAACCCAAATATGTTCGTTGCGCCACGAGGACTTACGTTCGGTGATGCAGGGCGCAACTTGTTGAACAATCCGCGCCGCACGAATTTCGATCTAAGCCTTCTGAAACATTTCAAGGTCAAGGAAGGCAGTGTTCTTGAATTTCGTGCCGAAGCATTTAACGTCTTCAATCACACGCAATTTCGAATTTACGATCCTAACTTGGGGAACAGAGGCAACAACGTCATAAGTTGTTACGGTGGACCCAATTACAGCGCCGGCTTCTCGGCTCCCTTGAATCCAACCACTGGTGCAAGCACTGGTGAGGATTGTGTTACCGGGAGTGCCTTCTTGCATCCCGTTGATGCGCATCGCCCGCGGACGCTCCAATTGGCGCTGAAGTACAGTTTTTGAAAAATATCTCACCTTCACGGTTAAGTAATCAACTAACCCGTAGGGGTGGAATTAAGCGCGGGAAGAAGCTACGGGCAGTAATGCCTCACAATTCGCCAAGCTGTAGCCATAACGCTGCACTCGTTTCTCAAATTGAGCGATGGTTCGCCGATATACTCCCCGCCCCTTCTCGTCTGTTGCTAACTGCTGCCAAACTGTGAAATAGCGTTCATTGCCCCCAGGATCCAAAGCCCCAGAGGAAAGCGGGGTCACACCGAGAAACTGCCAAATCCGTTCTAGTCGGGAGTCGCTGCCCCGGGTAAGATCCTCGTACTTGAGGACAAGGACGCGTTGTAAGTGCGACCGGTCCCGCTCAAACAGATCATGGCAGTGCAGCCAGTGTTCTATCAATGACGCCAGACTTGACCCGGCCCACTTTCGGGTGGCAAGGGACACGGCGATTGGATGACGAGAAATAACGATAAAGTAACTGTCGGGAAAAAGGGCTTGGAGAAATCGAGTTCGGATAAGGTTGGGAGGAGATTTCTCCAATAGATACCGCCGGCGAAGATCCCAGTACTTTGACCATTCCGCGAACAATCTATCACCATTTTCGGTCGTCACGAGGCCGGATTTCTCGGTAAGGTGGGCATCTGCTGCGAAGCCGAAGCGACCCGGGCCTCCGTAGACGTTCGCCGGCGAAAATACGGATTGAAGGTGCTGGCCCTCGTCTTCGGGTACACCGGTATCGGAGAAACCGCTAATTTGGGGGTGTTCCCGCAAAATCCGGAATAAAGGAGATGTGCCACTCTTGTGGAGCCCACAGAGAAAGACAAATTTATGATGATCCAAAGTGGACATTGAGAATGGAACCTAAATAAATCGTGTGTTCCTGTCAAGTTTAAGTCGAAGACTTGCTCTCGGCGACCGAAGGCCCATCAGTCCTTCTTCGAAGGGAAAGCCTGCGAAGCGACCCTTGGTTTTTCACCGCTAATTAATATTCATTCGCCGGCGACGGCTGCTACACTTGGGCGAGACGATTTCAATGTAGGCGGCAGCTATAACTTGGCGTGTCTCTGCGGCGGCCGCCCGCAGTTTCAGGAGAGGTTCGTCTCTTGACTTTCAAGCGAAACCCTTGTGCTACACCTAAAGATGCGCGTGACGCAGCCGCTGCCGTCGGCAATGCCGACAACTGTCGGGGCTAGTGACCGCTCCCTATTGGGGAGCGTGGCTTGGAACGCGGGCGGTGATTGGGCGAGCCAGATCTTTAGTTGGTTGTCATTCCTCATCGTAATGAGATTGTTAACACCGGCGGATTTTGGAATTGCCGCGATGGCCGTGCTCTTGGCGCCCTACCTAGGACAACTTACCAGTTTTGGCATTCCGCGGGCGATTGTGACCATCCGCGACCTCACGGATGACCAACTCGCGCAATTGAATTCCGTCAGTTTTGCTTTCGGTTTAACCACGTTCACAATTGCCGCCCTCCTTGCCAAACCCTTCGCGATGTTTTTGAGAACTCCGCGGCTCACGCCCATTGTGATCGCGGCCTGCGCGAGCCTCATTCCTCAGGGACTTCAAGGAGTTTCGACCGGCTGGCTGATGAAGCAAATGCGTTTCCGGTTGCTTTCTATCTTTGCCGCTGTGACCGCACTGGTTGCAGCAGTAACAACCTTGGCACTGGCGCTTCTAGGTTTTGGCTATTGGGCCCTGGTGCTGGGTAATCTCGTCTCCGGAATCGTTCGCACGGTGCTAATTCTAAGCACGCGCCCCTGCCGGTTAGCATGGCCACATCTAGATTCAATTCGAGTGCCGCTGAAGTTCGGCTGGCACGTAACGGTTTCTATGTTGGCTCTTAATTCTTATCAGCGTCTTGATAATTTGGTGGCCGGCAGGGTGTTGGGGCAGGTTGCATTGGGGTTTTATGGCATGGCTTGGGACTTGGCCAATGTCCCAATCGAAAAGGTTACCTCCCTGGTCACGAATGTGATTCCCAGCTACATGGCGGCAGTTCAGGATCAACCCGCCGAACTACGGCGTTACCTGCGTGGTCTGACCGAAGCTATTGCGCTGCTGACTTTTCCCGCCACCGTGGGAGTAGCCCTTGTTGCCCACGAAATGGTGCCAGTTCTGTTTGGACATAAATGGGACGGAATGATCGCGCCTCTGGAGGTCCTGTCATTTTAT
>Ga0070765_100000144_pt1 | contig 44250 bp, 36 predicted proteins | sample HubBroMetageWFT5_FD_71516 | JGI IMG/M metagenome (GOLD analysis project Ga0070765, IMG submission 71516) | Warmed and freeze-thawed soil microbial communities from the Hubbard Brook experimental Forest, New Hampshire - Hubbard Brook CCASE Soil... | ecosystem: Environmental > Terrestrial > Soil...
TACTCGCGCTGATGCATGGTGATCTTGGCGATGGCCACACGGTCCTTGTCTTCCATGGTCTTCAACAGCAACGCGTACGCTTTTTTTCCTTGGTCTTCCGCCACCACAAAGTAGGATGAATCAAAAAATAGCGGATCGATCTCGGACTCATTTACAAAGGCCAGAATTTCCATCGAGCGCGCGGATTCCGGAGTGATCTTCTTGATTTCCTCCGGATCGATCACCACATACTTTCCGTCCTCGTATTCGTAACCTTTCACCACTTCCGAGCGTTCCACGATTCGGTTGCACGTCGGGCAAAAAAGAGGTTGGCGCAGCCGGGTTTTGCAAACTTTATGCAACTGGTGGAGTCCTATGCGGGAGCTGCGCGCGGCCGGAAACAATTTGACGGGAATCGAAATCAATCCGAAGGTGATGAAACCTTTCCAAGCGGACGATGCCATAGACTTTCAGCCCTCCAGCGTAATTTATCCGTATACAGTCTTCGCGGCAGGAAGGCCATCGGGCGAAGCCTGTAGCCATCAGTAGAATACGTTGTACCCAAGAATTCAAGTTTTTGCTGCAGACTCCCAGCCTATAATCGGCCCGATGCCGCTAAAGGAATACAAACGCAAACGGCGCTTTGATTCCACGCCAGAGCCTGCCGGCAAACGTTTGTCACATCGCGGATCTGATTTTGTTGTTCAAGAGCATCATGCGCGTCGACTTCACTACGATTTCCGCCTGGAAGTAAATGGCGTGATGAAATCCTGGGCCGTGCCAAAAGGTCCATCGATGAACCCAAGTGATAAACGACTGGCAATTCAAACCGAAGATCATCCACTGGAATACGCCAAGTTTCAGGGCGAAATACCGCAAGGCAATTATGGCGCCGGCGATGTGATCATATGGGACAAGGGCACCTTCGAAGTGGAAGGAAATCTCCCGGCCCGACAGCAGCTCGATCGCGGTGAGCTGAAATTTATTTTGCATGGGAAAAAACTGACCGGAAGTTTTGTGCTGGTCAAAATCCGCAGCCGTGAGCCCGGAAAACAGGAATGGCTGCTGATCAAGCATCGAGATTCATCCTCCAGCGAGGACTGGAGAATTGAAGAGCAGGCCGGCTCAGTTCTTCCGGAAACAAAAGGCCCCAAGAAGAAATGGATTTCTAATCGCCCGGCAAGCAGCCAGAAAACGAAGATAGTTCCAAAGAAAGCTCATTTGGATTTTCCGCCGGCAGCCAAGCGCGCGCCGATGCTGGACTGGATACAACCCGCCCTCGCATCCCTGGCCGATCGGCCATTTTCAGATCCTGGGTGGCTCTTCGAAATTAAATGGGATGGTGCGCGGACTCTCGCTCGCGTCCAAAACGGCAAAGTGCGCCTTTGGTCTCGTTCTCGCCGCGAGGTTACCGACGAATATCCGGAAATCTCAGCCGTAGTGCCGGGTGCTGCGGCAGGGCATGACGTTTGGCTTGACGGCGAGATCGTGACATTGGATAAAGAAGGTCGCAGCGATTTCCAAACTCTTCAACAACGATTTTCCATCATCAAGCCGAGCGCTGAACTGATGCGCCAAATCCCGGTGGTATATTACTGCTTCGATCTCCTCTATTGTGATGGCTACGATCTGCGTCGTGTCCCTCTTCTCGAACGCAAAACCCTGCTGAAACAGATTCTCCAGCAAGACTCTATCGTCCGTTTCTCAGACCATGAAATGGAGAAGGGCAAAGAACTCTACGATTTGGCTCTCGAGAAGCAACTCGAAGGAATCTTGGGGAAGAGAATCGACGGTATTTATCCCGAGGGGCGCACTACTTCATGGCTGAAATTCAAAGTAATTCGCGAACTGGACGCGGTCGTAGGCGGATGGACAGAACCTCGTGGAACACGCGAACATTTCGGCGCGCTTCTGTTGGGCCTTTATGACGGCAAAAAGCTTGAATTTATTTGCGGTGCCGGAAGCGGATTTTCAGGCGCTCTTCAGGAACGGGTCGCAGCCCAGTTGGAAGCTTTTCAGGTCGAGAAATGTCCGTTCGCAACCAAGCCGGTCACTCGCGAAAAAGCTCATTGGGTAAAGCCCGAACTCGTCGCAAGAGTGAAGTATGGCGGTTGGACCGAAGGCCGGCACCTGCGTCAACCGACCTTCCTCGGATTTAAGGAAGATTACGATCCAAAGGACTGCACGTTCGAGAAGGAAACGAAAGAGGTCCCAGCTAGCCGGCCACGGAAAGAATCGGTTTCCAGTGAGCCTCCAAAAACGTGGAAGAATCTAAAGCCGAAGAAATTGGTTTCAACTGGTTCTCCCGCTGAAGGTGTGACCCTGAAAACAGATAAAGACCTCGCCGAAGAACTTGATCGGGGTTTGCAAACGGAGGTTTTCGCCGAAATCGACGGAGTGTCCCTTCGCCTCACCAACCTTAATAAGGTCTATTTTCCGTCCGGCGGTTATACCAAAAGAAATTTGTTGGCATATTATTTTTTTATTTCACCCTTCCTTCTACCGTTTCTGAGAGACCGTCCATTGGTCCTACGGCGTTATCCAAACGGAATCGAAGGCCAGGCCTTTTTTCAAAAGGATGCTGGCAAAGATGCGCCCGACTGGATTAAAACCGCGACGATTGAGTCAGAAAGTAAATCAAAGCCCATCCAATATTTTCTGGCCAATGATCGGGCCAGTCTACTGTACCTGACAAATCTCGGGTGCATAGACCACAACCCGTGGTCATCGCGCTTCGATGATCCAGAACACCCTGACTACATTTTTTTTGATTTGGACCCTACGGAGGGAACTCCTTTCACCACGGTGGTCAAGCTCGCGAGAATACTGGCGGCAAAGCTCGAAGAGATAGGTATGAAGGTTTTCCTGAAAACTTCCGGCGCCACCGGCCTTCACATTTTCATTCCCATTGAACGCCTTTACACGTACGAGCAGGTCCGGCAATTCGTTTCGACGATCGCTTCGCTCACCATGCAGCAACACCCCGGCGTGATTACCTTAGACCGAACCGTCGGTCGCCGCCCCAAAGGCAGCATCTACATCGATACGCATCAAAATTCGGAAGCGCAGTCGCTAGCGTCCGTCTATTCTGTCCGCGCTTTTCCTGCCGCACCGGTATCGACACCGATTCTAGGCGCCGAGTTGACCCCCAGACTTCGCCCTGAAACGTGGAATTTATCCTCGATACGCCCTCGCCTCGACGAAAAAGGTGATCTCTGGTCCAAATTCTGGAAATCCAGACAAAAGCTCGAGCCCGCGGTCGAGCGGCTGGAAAAGAGCCTCAAGTAAGCGGTGGCGCGGCGGCAATAGCTAGTTAGATACTCTACGGGAAGTACTCCTCTCTCCTACAGCATTACGTTTATTGTGCCTGTCCCTTGGACAGCTTAACCTTCCAGGCCAGGCTCGCGTTGCCGGCGGCGAAGCACGCAAACCCGTTGAAGAAAGTACGGTAAAAATTCGCCCCGGAGGGAGACCTTTTTGTTGCTGATGATCTTGGTAGTTGTGCTCCTACTTGCTCTTTTCGGAAGTCTTCCTAGTTGGCCACACAGTAGAAACTGGGGATATTACCCCAGTGGTGGAATAAGTCTTATCCTGCTTATTCTTTTAATTCTGTTTCTCATGGGCAGGCTTTGAAGCGCCAGGAAATCCGGATGCCACTCAAAATTTTGCTTGTTGATGACGAAAAGATGGTGCGCTCTGCGCTCCAAAGACTACTCAGTGCCCGTCCGGAATGGAAGGTTGTGGGAGAAGCCACCGATGGTCTGGACGCCGTATCGAAGGCCCGGGATTTGAAGCCTGATGTCGTGATCATGGACGTCACCATGCCCGAAATGAATGGCCTGCAAGCCACGCCTGCAATCAAGAACGAAAATCCGTCAATCGAGATATTGATCTTCACCCAGCACGATTCCAGTCAAATCATGCGGGAAGCCCAAAAAGCCGGCGCCAGCGGTTACCTGCTGAAGTCGCAAGCTCATTGGTTGGCCGCAGCCGTGGACGCCATAAGCCAGCACAAGCCCTTCTTTCAGAGCAGGCAGCTTTAATACCTCAACACGATCTGGAGGAACTACGAGGAAGGCCGCTATTGCGGGTTTACCGATTTTGTTGTCAGGAGTTCTCTCCTGCGTGGCATTGCCCAGCAACCAGATGACACACCCATGTCTTTCACCAGCGAAATCATAGATAAGGAGTGCGCTGCCGCCGTCTCATAACCATAGGATGCAGAAAGAACGGATTCAAAACAGCTAAATATTGCGCGCAGAGTTGCGTGAAGGTTGGAGGGCAATTCGTCCTTTTTGATTTAAACAAGACTACTTTATCAGCTCGACGATCAACAGAAGGCGGTCGATTATGCGGGCCAGAAGATCACCGTTATTGGCACGTACGATGGCGCAACAAAAACAATTCACGTTCAATCCATACAAGCGGTTTCATAGACTTCCAACTTCAAGAATTTTTTCGGTGCACTTCGCACCAGAATGCCAACTTCTATTTCTCGCTTATGTCGCGTACTTTTGCATGCTCCACAACGATAAAGACGCGTTAACTCCGTCGTCTGCCACGATTTGTCTAATCCCTGAATCGAAAGAAGCTACAGGAACACCCGCTCTGAAGTACAGGATGCCGCCGATAGACCCCTAGCTGGAATTTGATTATTTTGTACGGGCATTCGGGAGTTGTCCTTCGGGGATTTGCTTCTTAATGGATCAAATAAGCTACTTATTCTCAGTCATTTAAAACTAAACTTGAGGTGATTCCGTGCACGGCAATCAAAGAGAAGCCAGCAAGACGCAGTTGCCCTCGAATTGGGAAGACGCAAACTCTCAATATTTGGATGATGAGCTTCGCTTGGTGAAGCGCGCGCAGTCAGGTGACGAAACCGCTTTTGCCAGCCTGATTCAACCTTACGTCCGCAAAGCCTATCACGTGGCGTTGAAAATCACGCGCAATCGAGAAGACGCGGAAGACGCATCGCAACAGAGTCTGCTCAATGCTTATGCCCACATCCAACAATTCCGTGGACAGTCTCGATTCTCAAGCTGGCTCATGCGCATCGCCATGAATGAAGCACTGATAAAAGTGCGCAAGCGCCGATCCGAAGACCACTACCTGACGTATGAGAATAGCAACGGCGACGAGCCGAACCCGGTGCAGATGCTGAGCGCAGGGGATGCTTACCATCCCGAGAAGCTGTACTCCAAAGCAGAAGATCACCGCGCGCTCCGCGAAGCCATCAACGGGCTGGGAAGCGGTTCGCGCGTCGTAGTGTGGCTGCTGGGTATGCAGGAGTGGCAAGCAAAAGAGGCCGCCTCAGTTTTGAAACTGTCTCAATCCGCCGTGAAGACCAGGTTCTCGCGTGCGCGCCAGCAACTTCGGGAGTGCCTGGCGGAGCGGATGTGACAGCCGGCGGTTGAACGTTTTTCGGAGGAGAAAAGTTATGTGTACTCACGCAATCTCCGCTAAATCAAATGCGCGCCAAGGTAACGCATCGGAATATTCAGTATTTACGCGCGCCGGCAGCGAATTCGAATGTCTCCGGGGATTCCGATCCACCGACACCTTATTCGCAGAGCCGATTCAATCTTTCACTACCCGGTTGCTGGCAGATGACTGGTGCAGCGATGTTAGAAGAAGCAAGGCTGTGCGGTCTTCCCGGCACAATCTCCGCGAAGGGGAAGCCAACCCTGCAGTTCTCTGACAAAAGATGAAGTCGCACCAGTACGGCCCCACGTTCCCGTTGACTGCGCGTTACTTGGCGTGTGGCTGGATTTCATTATTTTTGTGCACGATCCGCGGCCAATTAACTCCCATGTCTGCAATGTTTTCCATGGGACCTTGACTGTGCGCCGATTACGGAATTAAATGCCAAGGGATAAAGCACCTGGGTTAGCAATTTTAGATACATGGGCCCCTTGATGTTTTCAAATCCAGGATGGCCGGAGACCAACATGAAAACACTTCGTATTTTGATCGCAGATGATCACGATCTGATGCGACGTGGAGTGAAGGCCCTTCTCCAGTCTCACGCTGGTTGGGAAATAGTCGGCGAAGCGCACACCGGCCGCGAAGCCGTTTCAAAAGCAGAAGAGCTCAAGCCGGATGTCGTGATTCTCGATATCAGCATGCCGGACCTCAACGGTGTAGATGCTGCCAAGAGAATCCGAAAGGCGTCACCTGACACCGAGGTCCTTATTCTGTCCGTACATTATTCCGACCAACTCATTCGAGACATCCTAGAAGCTGGCGTTCGTGGCTATATCGTGAAGTCCGACTCGGACCGCGATCTTGTAATCGCGGTAGAAACTCTAGCAAATCACAAGCCCTTTTTTACGCCACGCGCAACCGAAGTGATGCTCACGAATTTTAACGAGGGAAAAACGAAAGCCGACCTTCCCGAGACCATGCGCGACCGGTTAACCTCTCGGGAACGCGAAATTGTCCAACTATTGGCCGAAGGCAAGAGCAGCAAGGAAGTCGCCTCTTCTTTAAACATCAGCGTAAAAACCGCTGAAACTCATCGAGCCAACATCATGCGCAAACTTCAATTGCACACCGTCAGCGAATTGGTTCGCTACGCGGTGAGAAATCAAATTATCGAGCCTTAGTTCTCGGAGTTTTGATTTCGCCGGTACACTCTTCACCCCTCTGTAACATAGTTCCGCGCGATCACCGCAATTTTCCCGCGTGCCCACCTCTTCTACAGCAAATTCCGTAACTGCCTAACGAATTCTCTGTATTGATGGAACCCCTCAATTCGCCGACTATCGATTTGCTAAATTGTTGTGGATCCTGCGGTTAGGAGCCGCCACAGAGGAAAGGACCCGGACATGAAGGTACCAGCCATCGACGGAAAAATTGCAGAAATCACACAGCCCGAGGTGGCCCCACTGTACGGCTCTGATCCCGCCATTTTGATTGCAACCAACGACTTAGAAATCCGCAGAGATATCGCCCCCGTCCTCGAAGCGTTTCCAGTGAAGGCGGTGTGGGCTCAAGGCATGGAGGAAGTAAAGAAAGCTTTGTCTCGACAGAAGTTCAGCCTTTGTTTGTGCGGTTTCTGGCTATTGGACGGCACATACCGCGATGTCGTGAGGCTTTTGAGATTTCAGTGCGGTGAGGTTCCCGCCGTTATCGTTTGTGCCCCATCCTGTCCGGACGCTTACAGAGACTATCTGTCAGCGTTGAAAATCAGCGCATTCGATTTTATTTGCCATCCTTACAGAACGTCAGACATGGAAAAAATCCTGCAGTCAGCCACAGGTGTTCCGTTAAGGCCCCCCTCGCCCATCCCTGCACTCACGATGCCGGAAGCTGCCGGATTACGAAAAGCTAGTTGATCCGCCACTCAGCGGTCGGACAGTGTTTGGTCTCAAAACATTTGCTCGTCTCGTATTCTCATTCCCGCGTTCATATCTTGCGTTGTATTCTAGTGCGTTAGCATCGCACTGTTGAGTAGCTCTGCCGTTCAGTTCTTTAGGTAAATATGGCCAGCGTCCCACAAACCCAAACCATCGTCGCAGAAGTCCACGAGCCGATTCGTGCGGAGCTTTTTAGCGTAGAGCGTTTAGAGCAGCACGCGGAAAGCCTGGCCGCCGCCCAGACGGTCACCACGGACTCCGGCAGCGGCCGCCCGCTGATACCGCGTGTGGCGGAAAACGGTCGCGTGCTGCTGGAATATTACCGCGCCACCGCCAAGGCAGTTCAGCAGGAACTCACCATTACTCCTGCAGCGGAGTGGCTGGTCGATAACTTCTACATTGTTGAAGAGCAACTCCGCGAAATTCGCGATGACCTCCCGGTGGGCTTCTATAAAAAATTGCCGAAACTGGCCTCCGGACACTTGGAAGGGTATCCGCGTGTCTTCGGTGTGGCCTGGGCTTATGTGGCGCATACAGACAGCCGCTTCGACCCGGAAGTATTGCGCGCCTTCGTCACCGCCTATCAGCGCGTGCAGCCCCTCACCATTGGTGAGCTGTGGGCTGTCGCTATTACTCTCCGGATCGTTCTGGTAGAAAATTTGCGCAGGATCGCGGAACGTCTGGTTTTAAGCCGGCGCGCGCGCGAAGAAGCCGATTTGCTTGCCGACAGCCTGCTAGGAACGGGCGGGCAAGCCACCATCTCTCCGGCAACAGTTCTACGTGACTTTGAAAAGAAACCGCTCGAGCGCGCTTTCGCAGTTCAACTCGTGCAGCGCTTGCGCGACTTGGATCCGAAAGTAGGCCCTATCCTCGTCTGGCTCGATGAGCGTCTCGCCGCGCAAGGCGCCACTGCGGACGAAATTGTTCGTGCTGAGCACCAGCAGCAAGCCGCGATGACCGTCACCGTCCGTAACATCATCACCAGCATGCGGCTGACCTCTGAATTTGATTGGCAGGTTTTTTTTGAAAGTGTCAGCCTGGTAGACCAGGTTTTGCGGGCCGGAAGCAATTTTGCCGAAATGGATTTCACCACCCGCGATTATTATCGCCACGCAATCGAAGACCTCTCGCGTGGATCGAAATACTCAGAGATCGAAGTGGCCGAGCGCGCCGTGTACCACGCAAAGCGCGGTCGCGCGGAAAAGATCGATGGCCAGCCTGCTGACGATCGACGCTCCGACCCCGGCTACTATCTGATATCGCGAGGCCGCTGGGAATTTGAGCGCGAGCTGGATTTTCACGTTCCGTGGCGCCGGGGACTACTGCGGTCATACGTTCGCGCGGCAGTTCCCGGCTACCTGGGGACCATCGCATTACTAACCGCCGTCATTTTGACTTTTCCGCTGCATCACGCTCACCGTCTCGGGTTACATACTGGCTATCTCGTGTTGTTGGGCTTACTCGCATCTATTCCCGCATCGGATTTGGCCATTGCGCTCGTCAATCGCACAGTAACCGATTTACTAGGACCGCGCACCCTGGCACGCCTGGAATTCAAAGAAGGTGTCCCCACCGGACTGCGCACGGTCGTCGCTGTTCCCACGTTGCTCACTTCTGAGCAGGGAATCAAAGAGCAAGTTGAGCACTTAGAAGTTCATTACTTGGCAAATCCCGATGGTGACTTACGTTTCGCTCTGCTTTCCGACTGGGTGGACGCCTCCACCGAAAGTCTGCCGGGTGACGATCAACTTTTAGCTGTCGCGGTCGATGCCATCGCAAGTTTGAACGCGAGTCACGGCCCGCCGCCGGGCGGGGGTGATCGCTTTTTCTTGTTCCACCGCAAACGCGTGTGGAATGAGTCTGAGCAAAAATGGATGGGATGGGAGCGCAAGCGCGGAAAACTCCACGAATTCAACCAGCTTCTTCGCGGCTCAACGAACACCACCTTCCTGTCCCTGCGCGGCCGCCCGCCGGAGATGATTCCGGGTGTGCGATACGTAATCACGCTGGACGCAGATACCCGCCTCCCCCGCGGGACCGCAGGACGCCTGGTAGGCACCATGGCACATCCGCTCAATCGTCCGAAATTCGATCCCGAAGCCGGCCGCGTTGTGGACGGCTATGCGATCGTGCAACCTCGAATCACTCCTTCGCTCACCACCGATCGTGAAGGTTCGCTCTTCCAGAAAACCTTTGCTGGCCCCAGCGGCATTGACCCCTACGCCTCTGCCGTTTCCGATGTGTACCAGGATTTGTTTCGCGAGGGTTCTTACACCGGCAAAGGAATCTACGATCTCGATGCATTCGAGACGGCCCTGGCAGGCAAAGTAAAAGAAAATACCTTGCTCAGCCACGATCTTTTTGAAGGGATATTTGCTCGCACAGCCCTGGCTTCTGACATCGAGCTGTTCGACGAATTTCCGTCGCACTACGAAGCCTCCGCTCTCCGCCAGAGTCGCTGGGCGCGCGGAGATTGGCAGTTGCTGCCCTGGATTTTCGGACACGGAGGTTTATCCAAGGAAGAAAGCAAGAAGGTAAAGATTCCGGCGATTAGCCGCTGGAAGATGCTCGACAATTTGCGCCGCACTCTTTCCGCGCCTTGCATGTTCCTCACCTTGATCGCAGGTTGGTTAGTGCCCGGAATCTCTCCGTGGATGTGGACTCGCTTCATCCTGGCGACACTCGCAATTCCTTCGCTGATCCCTTTCCTCACCGGCTTGAGCCCGCGCATCGGCGGAATTTCAAAACGCAGCCACTTTCGCGGCGTGCTTTCGGATCTGACCTTGGGGTTGGAGCAGATTGCCTTGACGGTTATTTTGCTCGCCTATCAAGCATGGTTAATGTCTGACGCGATCCTGCGGACGCTAGCCCGCATTTCCGTAACCCGAAGAAATTTGCTGCAATGGATTACCGCGGCGCAGGCTAAGTCCGCGGTCGATCTGGATATCGTTGGCATTTATAAGCGAATGTTCGCCAGTGTCGCTCTGGCTTTGGCCGCTCTGCTCACCGTTATATTCGTCAGGCACACCGCATTGTCGGCTGCGATACCTTTTGCCGCTATGTGGATTGCGGCGCCCGCCGTCGCTCGCTGGATTAGCCTTCCTCCCAGGCTCCCGGAAATCGAAACGTTATCGTCCCCGGACGCAAAGACTCTGCGATTGACTGCGCGTTCCACCTGGAGATTCTTCGAGGAATTTGTCACTCCCGATGAAAATTTTCTTCCTCCCGACAACTTTCAGGAAGATCCCAAGCCCGTGGTGGCCCACCGCACTTCGCCCACGAACATCGGACTATATTTACTCACCACCCTTGCTGCTCGTGATTTTGGCTGGATTGGAACCACCGGTATGGTCGAACGGCTCGAAGCCACCTTTCAGACCATGAATAAATTGGAGCAGTTTCGCGGTCATTTTTACAACTGGTACGACACGCGAGACCTCCATCCTCTTGATCCCAAATACGTGTCCTCCGTGGATAGTGGAAATATCGCCGGTCATCTGCTTGCATTGGGCAATGGCTGCAGGGAATTGATTCAAAAATCGTCTATTGAAACGTCGTTGTTGGCTGGAGTCGAAGACGCACTGCTTTTGCTGCGCGAAGCCCTTGCCCGCATCACCGACATTCGGCGCACCCACACCGTTACCCGGAAACAACTCGCCAACGCGATAGACGCTGCTGCCACCTTGTGCGTGTTGCCTCCCACCGACACCGCGGACTGGGCCGTTCGCTTCGTGGAATTGAAAGACCGTGTTCAGACCCTCGCAGACATTGCGCAAACGCTCGATCAAGAGCTTGGAAATGCTCCTAATTCCGAATTGCGCTATTACGCCGAAAGCGCCCGTGCCTGCGTGGAATCAAACCTTCAAGACGCACGAATCCTGATTCCCTGGCTGCGCCTCGATTCAGAAGTTGTCACAGAGATGGCCGAACGGCCTGCGGCCCAGGCTCCCGAGTGGGTTGTCATCGAGCCCTTCTTCCGGAGTGTTCCCGCCTTGGCGGACGCGCCCGAGCAATTTGAATCCGCCATCCGCGAGCTCAGCAGGTTGGGCGCAAGTCTAGTACCTCAGCCTCTGGAAAATCGCGAGCTGCTCGCGCGGATCGAAGAACTGATCGGAGCGATGAAAGATTCGATTGCGGAGGCCGCTGCGCTCATTCACCGGCTTACTGCCATCGCGCAAACGTCCGGCAAATTATTCGAAGCCATGGATTTCACTTTCCTGTTCGATCATTCCCGCAAGCTTTTCTCCATCGGTTTTCGAGGCACGGACGGGAACCTGGATCCAAACTGTTATGACTTGCTGGCTTCTGAAGCTCGCCTCACGAGTTTCATCGCTATCGCTAAAGGGGACGTTCCGTCTTCGCACTGGTTCCGGTTAGGCCGTGCGCTCACGCCTGTGGGCCGCGGCTCTGCATTAATTTCCTGGTCCGGATCGATGTTTGAATACCTGATGCCTGCGTTGGTGCTGCGATCTCCATCGGGCAGCTTACTCAGCCAAACCTATGACCAAGTAGTGGCGCGGCAAATCGAGTATGGCGAGGAGCGTGGTGTGCCTTGGGGAATTTCCGAGTCTGCTTATAACGCCCGTGACATGGATTTCACTTATCAATATTCCAGTTTCGGCGTCCCAGGTCTCGGTCTAAAACGCGGCCTCAGCGAGGACTTGGTAATCGCTCCGTACGCCACCGGGCTTGCTGCAATGATCGAGCCTTCCGCTGCAGTTCACAATCTCGAGCGGTTAGCCCAGGCTGGCGGCAAAGGATTTTATGGTTTTTATGAAGCGCTCGATTACACCGGGTCGCGATTGCCCGAAGGCAAAAATGTTGCCGTAGTTCGCGCCTACATGGCGCATCACCAGGGCATGACATTGTTGTCCGCCGCAAACGTGCTGCATGACGGTGTAATGCAAACGCGCTTCCACGCTGAACCGATCGTGCGAGCCACTGAATTGCTATTGCAGGAACGCACGCCCCGGGACGTCCTGGTTGCGCGTCCGCGCGCGGAGGAAGTTTCGGCCTCGGCGAAAGTGCGTGAACTTGTTCCGCCCGTAGTCCGCCGCTTCACTACCCCCTACGACGCCACCCCACGCACGCAGTTGCTATCGAACGGGCGTTATGGCGTCATGCTTACCGCAGCAGGCTCAGGCTATAGCCGCTGGCGCGACATCGCTGTCACTCGTTGGCGTGAAGACACCACGCGCGACTGCTGGGGGAGTTTTATTTTCCTGCGTGACGAGCAGACCGGGAATGTCTGGTCCGCAGGTCACCAGCCGGCTGGTATTGAACCTGACTCCTACGAAGCAGTTTTTTATGAAGATCACGCCGAAATTATCCGGCGCGACCGCTCCCTAACCACGACTCTCGAGATTGTGGTGTCATCGGAAGACGACGCAGAAGTCCGCCGCGTAACAATCACGAATTTGGGGGTACGCGCTCGAGATGTACAGGTTACCTCTTACGCGGAGGTGTCTCTTGCCTCGCAAGCATCTGATGTCGCAGCGCCCGCCTTCTCCAACCTGTTCGTCGAGACTGAATTTGTTTCTGACCTTGGTGCCGTCGTCGCTACACGCCGCAAGCGCTCCCCAGAAGAAACGTCGGTGTGGGCCGCGCAGGTTTTGGTTGTGGATGGTGAAACAGTCGGCGATCTGCAGTTCGAGACGGACCGCGCAAAATTTGTCGGCCGTGCCCGGAACTTGCGCAATGCTGTTTCAATCCTCGATGGCCGTCCGCTTTCCAACTCAGTCGGCTCTGTGCTCGACCCCATCATCAGCTTGCGCCGTACAGTCCACATTCCACCCGGCACCACCGCTCATCTAATTTTTTCCACCATCGTCGCGCCCACGCGCGAAGAGCTTCTCGATTTGGCCGACAAATACCGCGACACGCGAGCGTTTGAACGCACCATCACTCTCGCTTGGACCCAAGCCCAAGTGCAACTCCATCACTTAAGCATCAGCGCCGAAGAAGCTCACCTGTTTCAAAGGTTGGCAAACGCAGTGCTTTACTCCGACTCTTCTCTGCGTCCCTCCTCGGACATCCTGAGCACCACTTCACTCGATATCGGAACATTATGGGCTCAAGGAATTTCCGGCGACTTGCCTATCGTTCTTGCGCGCATTGACGACGCCGATGACGTGGACCTCATCCGTCAACTCTTGCGCGCTCACGAGTACTGGCGCATGAAGCAATTGTCCGCCGATGTTGTGATCATTAACGAGAAAGCCCCGTCCTACGTTCAGGAATTGCACACCTCTTTGGAATCCCTGGTGCGCGGAAGCCAGCTCAGACTTTCTCCCGACACCAGCGGAGTGAGCGGCAAGATTTTCCTTTTGCGCGGCGACTTGGTTTCGCAGCAAACGCGCACGCAGCTTCAAATGATCGCACGGGCGGTTCTGCTTAGCCGCCGCGGTACGCTGGCGGAACAAATCACCCGATCGCAGTATAGAGACCCGCTTTTTCCTCCTCTGCGCCGCGAAACTCGCCTAAGCAAGCGCCAGGATGTTCAATTGCCCCAGCCAGCTTTGCAGTTTTTTAATGGCATCGGGGGTTTCGCCGAGAATGGCCGCGAATACGTAACGGTGTTGAACGAAGGCCTGCGCACTCCGGAACCGTGGGTGAATGTGATTGCAAACCCATCCTTTGGCTTCTTAGTTTCCGAATCAGGCTCCGGATTTACCTGGTCCATTAACAGCCATGAAAACCAACTTACGCCGTGGTCCAACGATCATGTGTTCGATACTCCCGGCGAAGCGCTCTACATTCGTGACGAAGCTTCCGGCGAAGTCTGGAGCCCAACGGCGTTGCCCATTCGCGACGAAGCTGCCAGTTATTTATGCCGGCATGGCCAGGGTTACACCCGTTTTCAACACGGGTCTCACGGCATTCAACTCGACTTGATTCAATTCGTGCCGGTTGAAGACCCCATAAAAATTTCCCGCCTTTCTATCCAGAATGACTCGGGACGTCTGCGGCGTCTCTCAGTCACGGCTTACGCCGAATGGGTGCTGGGAAGCTCACGCACCTCTTCCGCGCCCTACATCATCACCGAAATGGATTCGGCATCAGGTGCGCTCTTCGCCCGCAGCGCCTGGAACGGAGATTTCGGCGGCCGTATCGCTTTTGCTGATCTGGCCGGACGCCAATCTTCTTTCACCGCCGATCGTACGGAATTCTTTGGACGCAACGGGGAGCCCGGACGTCCTGCCGCGCTGGAAACGAGTCGCCCACTCGGCCGCAAAACAGGAGCAGCCCTGGATCCCTGCGCCGCTCTGCAAACCGTCATCGAGTTGCGCCCCGGGGCCCGCGTCGAAATAGTCTTCTCTCTGGGCCAGACCGAATCCAAAGAAAAAGCCCGCGACCTAATCAACCGTTACCGCGCCGCAGACTTGAATCAGGTTTTCCGTGATGTTCTCCGCCAGTGGGACGACACGCTCAGCGCCGTGCAAGTAAACACTCCCGACCAAAGCATGGACGTAATCTTGAATCGCTGGCTGCTTTACCAAACTCTCTCCAGCCGCGTTTGGGCCCGCGCAGCTTTCTATCAGCTGAGCGGAGCTTACGGTTTCCGCGATCAGCTGCAAGACGTGATGGCCCTCACCGTATCCAAAAGAGCGGTCACTCGCGAACAGTTGCTGCGCGCCGCCGCTCACCAATTCCCCGAAGGCGACGTTCAACATTGGTGGCATCCGCCTTCGGGACGCGGCATCCGCACCAGAATGTCAGACGATCTCCTTTGGCTGCCTTACGCAGTGATTCATTTCATCGAAGCTACCGGCGACATGACCGTCCTCGAGGAGCAGGTCCCGTTCGTGGAAGGCGACTTGCTGGCTGAAGGCCAAAGCGAATCCTACTTCCAGCCCCGCATCTCGCAGAATCGCGCGACGATTTTCGAACATTGTGCACGCGCTCTCGATCGCAGCCTAACCGTCGGCGCTCACGGCCTTCCGCTGATGGGTACCGGCGACTGGAACGATGGCATGAATCGGGTCGGACAATTGGGAAAAGGAGAAAGCATCTGGCTAGGCTGGTTCCTGCACACTGTTCTCTGGGAGTTCGCGAAAGTCGCTGACGTGCGCGGAGAACGCGAGCGCGCCGAAAGGTGGCGCGTCCACGTAAGCCTTTTGAAAGCCGCGCTCGAACGCGAAGGTTGGGACGGTGAATGGTACCGGCGCGCTTATTTTGACGATGGCACTCCGCTCGGCTCCGCGCAGAACGAAGAGTGCCGCATCGACTCCATCGCTCAATCCTGGGGCATTATCAGCGGCGCCGCTGAACCCGGCCGCGGAGCGCGCGCCATGGCTGCCGTCGATCACCAACTCATTCGTTCCGCCGACGGCCTGATCTTGCTCTTAACTCCGCCATTCGATAAGACGACTCACGACCCTGGCTACATAAAAGGCTATGTCCCCGGCATCCGCGAAAACGGCGGCCAATACACGCACGCCTCCACCTGGACCGCCATCGCCTTCGCTGAACTAGGCAACGGAGACAAGGCTACCGAACTTTTCCGCTTTATGAATCCGATCAACCGCTCGAATTCGCGAGCCAATGTGCAGCGTTATAAAGTGGAACCCTACGTCGTGGCAGGTGATATTTACGCAGAGCCTCCGCACGTCGGCCGCGGCGGTTGGACTTGGTACACAGGTTCAGCCGGATGGCTCTATCGCACAGGATTGGAATGGATACTTGGTTTCCGCGTGCGAGGCATGATCTTGAATATTGACCCCTGCATTCCGCGCAATTGGCCGGGCTATTCCATCGATTTTCGCTACCACTCCGCGCTATATAAAATCCAAGTGGAAAACCCGTCAAATGTCTCACGCGGCGTAGCGCTGACCGAAATGGACGGCAAGCTTCTCCCTGGCGCTCCAACCATCCCTCTCGCAGATGACGGAGCGGTCCACACAATCCGTATTGTGTTGGGTTAACAGAAACCGTCTGCGAAGTGGTTTACGCGATCGCGCGAACGAACTAAGATTCCTTTCTGCCAGCTACAAGTAGAACGATCCCTCCCACCATTGCGAGCCCGCCGAGGATCGGAGGCAACGGAACCGTCTTATGCTCGGTGGTGCTCGCCTGGAGAGGCCCAATATCCACGATCTTCTTGTGCGTGGTGTAAGTGATTCCTTGAAAGACAAAAATAAGAATCCCCAGCACGATCAAGATAATCCCAATCAACGGCAAAGTTTTCATTTTTGTCCTGGACGGCTCCAGCCGTCGCCGCTACCTGCGCTTTTACGATACAGGCAAGCGGTGATTTAAGCGCGCCGGACTAATCCCCCGACCAGTGACACCAGGAATAGCACCAGGAAAATGAAGAACAAGATTCGCGCGATGCCCGCTGCCGCCGCTGCGATCCCGAGGAATCCGAAAACCGCCGCGATCAAAGCCACCACGAAAAAAGCAAGTGCCCAACGCAACATACTGCCTCCTAGTAAATCCGAAGTAGCGCCTGGGAAGGCTGTTCGACCGATCACTTGTACGCTTGCTGGGACGCAATCACCATACATGCATCAGAGTAATAGTGGTCCTCGTTTCCTGTAAGCCTGAGGCTTGCTGATTCCTCAATTTATTTAATATCTTGAAGTTGGCCGGCAACCCGTTCGAAGCGGTGCACCTCTTCGCTCCTTCATGGGCGTACCTGGACGTGTTCAACGTACTAAGTGTTCTGCTCTATTCCGATGGAAACGTGTGTGTGGTTCTCTGTTCTTGGCGGAAGAAAAATTCCCGGCCGTTCCGCCCAGTTCGAAATAATCAGGGTAAACGGCGGAGGTAACCTATGAATTGGGATCAGGTAGAGGGAAAGTGGAAACAGGTAAAAGGGCAAGCCAAAGAGAAATGGGGCAAATTAACCGACGACGACTTGGACGTGATTGACGGTCGCCGCCAACAGCTTGTCGGCAAGCTCCAAGAGCGTTATGGCACGGCGAGGGACGAAGCCGAGCGCCAGGCAGATGAGTTCGTCAGGTCCATGAAGACATTGCCTGATGAAACAAACGCTTACGAGACAGAGCGAGCCCGGCGCGCCGGACGGGGGTAAGCTCGTTGTTCTCGAACAGGCCTATCAAACAGGCGGAATGCCTAAACTCCTGCATTTCGCCTGTTTTTTTAGCTTTCTGATCGCTCCTACAGTGACTTCCTCTCTTTAATTACAATCCCTAGCCGATAGAAAGGCCCCTTGGACACAGGTAGCCTAGCCACCAAGCTCGATGCTTTGTAATCTCAAACTCGGCATTTCTTCAGATCTCTCCCCTGAAGGGGCCATTCATAGTCTCCCCCTGATATTGAGAGTGGCCCCTCTCCTCCCTCCGGATAACCGATAACTACAGAGAATCCCCGTAAAGCCTACAGCATGTCTGGGATAGAGGGCTTTGTTTGCCTTTGCCATAATTTCACTGTAAGTCTGTCAGCCTTAACCTAGGACTGAGGGAGAGCACATGTCTATGCACCAACGCAGCACCAATCCCAACCCGGCCCGCGACCCTGTCCGCGAACCCGGCAGAACGCCGGGCGATAAAGTGCCAGAAGTTATCGACCCGCCGGATCCGCGGCGTCACGATCAACCGGCGCCAGATAGCCCACATCGACCCGAAGATATTCCACCGCAAGAAGTTCTCTAAGTTCTGCTCTACCCGGGCGCCCAGCCATAGGCGGCGCGATCCAGCAGTAGGGCAATACAATTAAGGAGATATTTATGTCCGAACAAAAATTGTCACAAATGCGCGTGGCTATCCTGGCCAGCGATGGATTCGAACAAGCCGAACTGGAAAAGCCGCGCAAAGCTCTCGAAGAAGCCGGAGCCAAGACCGTTGTCATCGCTCCCAAGTCCGGAAAAATTCAGGGAGTCCATCACGACGAGAAAGGCGATAAAATCGCCATCGATCTGACCCTCGACAAAGCCAACCCGGAAGAATTCGACGCCGTTCTTCTTCCCGGCGGGGCGTTAAACGCGGATTTCCTTCGCGCCGAAAAGAAAGCCCAGGAATTCATCAAGAGCATCGATCACGCAAAAAAGCCCATCGCGGTAATTTGCCATGCACCCTGGCTCTTGGTTTCGGCCGGTCTCGTCAAGGGCCGCACCCTGACCAGCTATCACACAATCCAGGACGACATTCGCAACGCAGGCGGCAACTGGAAAGATGAAGAAGTCATACGCGACCGCAACTGGGTCTCCAGTCGCCAGCCCACCGATATCCCCGCCTTCAACCGCGAGATGATTTCCCTATTCTCAGAAGGCAAGGCGAAGAGCGCTGGAGGTTAAAACTAACCGGAACCGGCCGGCCAAGTTCCATCTGACTCACCGGATGGAACTAGCATTCGTCGGCCGGGTTTTCTTCAACCTTCACTTTTGTCTAAAATCGAACTGTGGACTCTATATTCCGCGGCCGGAGGGGCCTTTCGCGTCGAGAGCTGCTCCGCCAGCTCGTAGGCACGGCGGCTTGTGTCCCGCTCTTGGCCAGCGGGCAAGGTCGAGCAGCCCCGACTCCAGTCCAAAAGCCGGCCCCGGATACCGCCATCCAGCTAAGCCCTCTTCCTCCCGCTAGCTATCTCTCGCCTGGCGATGATACTTTTTTAGAACAACTCGAAAACGCCATCTTTCAATTCTTCTGGGAACAGTGCAACCCCAAGACCGGCATCGTCAAAGATAGATGTAACGTTCGCGGCTCGGACACCAGCATTTTAGGCAGTATCGCTGCGACCGGCTTTGGACTTACGGCTCTCTGCATCGGCGAAAAGCGCGGATATGTTTCTTACTCGCAGGCCCGCGATCGCGCCCTCACCACTTTGCGTTTCCTTTGGAAGAAAATGCCGCAGGAGCGCGGCTTTTATTATCACTGGGCCAATATCTCCACCGGCGAGAGATTGTGGCAGTCTGAAGTTTCTTCCGTGGACACTTCTATCCTTCTTTGCGGCATCCTCATGTGCCGCCAGTATTTTGAACATTCCGAAATCAGCCAGTTAGCTCACGAAATCTTTAACCGCGTAGATTGGAACTGGCTCTCCGAAGACACGCGCATTCTCCCGCACGGTTGGACTCCCGAAGGCGGTTTCCTGCAGTATCGCTGGGACAGCTACAGCGAAATGATGATGATGTACCTGCTGGGCCTCGGCTCTTCTTCCCACGTCCTTCCGCCGCAAGCCTGGGACGCCTGGAAGCGTACGGTGTTTGAATTCGACGGCATTCGCTACATCGGCTCCTACGCTCCGCTATTCATTCATCAATATTCGCAGGCTTGGTTTGATTTCCGCGGCAAGCGCGACAAGTACGTCGATTATTTCCAGAATTCGATTCTTGCCACCGATGTTCATCGGCGTTTCTGCTTGAGCTTGTCCAAGAAATTTTCGGATTACAGCGAGAATCTTTGGGGCATCACCGCGTCAGATTCCGAGCACGGTTATGAAGTCTGGGGCGGTCCTCCTGCAACCGGCCCCATCGATGGAACGGTAGTCCCGTGTGCCTCAGCCGGCTCGCTTCCGTTCCTGCCAGGACCCGTGATGCGCGTCCTCCGCACCATTCAATACCGTTACGGCGCAGGCACTTGGAGCCGCTACGGCTTTGTGGACGCGTTCAACCCACTGACGAACTGGTACGACAGCGATATCGTGGGGATTGACGCTGGAATCAGCATGGTAATGGCGGAAAACGCCCGCACGGCCTTTGTGTGGGATACCTTTATGAAAAATCCGGAAGCACAACGAGGTATGGAACGCGCTGGATTCAAATCCTACAAGCCTGCATCGCCTCAAGAATTAGTGGAAATGCATAACCACGCCGGTCGTTAGCTGGCCAATGGTTAAGAAGCGTCGGCCCCTTAGCGATAGTTGGCTGCCTGTAGTTCAAACATTTCTGCATACTGGCCGCCACTCTTCATCAACTGATCGTGCTTGCCTTCTTCAGCAATTTCGCCGTCAGCCAGCACTAGAACGCGATCAGCCATCCGTACAGTAGAGAATCGGTGGGAAATCAGCAGAGACATTTTGCCCTTTGTAAGTTCTGCGAATCGCTGGAACACTTCGTGCTCTGAACGCGCATCCAGCGCGGCAGTCGGCTCGTCCAGAATCAAAAGCTGCGCATCTCGCAAGTAGGCGCGCGCCAGGGCAATCTTCTGCCATTCACCACCGGAGAGATCTACGCCGCCTTCAAATCGGCAGCCCAACACCTGATCAAATCCATTCGGGAGCCGGCGTATTGTGTGTTCCGCAAGGCTCTTATTAGCAGCCGCTCGTATTCGAAATTGATTATCCAAATCTTCAATTCGGCCAACCGCGATATTTTCTGCAGCAGTCATCTCGTAACGCATGAAGTCCTGGAAGATCACGCCAATTTCTTTCCAAAGGCTTTCCAGGTCATAATCGCGCAGATCTTTTCCATCCAGCAAAATCTGGCCTGCGGTCGGATCGTACAAACGTGTGAGCAGCTTCACCAGTGTGGTCTTGCCCTGTCCGTTCTCACCGACAATCGCGATCCGTTCCATCGGTCCAAGTTTAAAATTAACGTTCTTCAAAACCATTCGTGAGCTGCCCGGGTATTTGAAGGAAACATTCTTAAACTCAAATCCGGTTCGCACCGGCTTGGGCGCGGGCATTGCAGATGTTTTGGAAGAAATCTTCGGCTTCACTCCGAAAAATTCGAGCAGGTCGGTCATGAACAGCGCCTGGTTCGTAATGCCTGAAAAACTCGTGAACACTGCCTGAATGTTCGAGCTGGCCGCTGCAATTGCTCCCGAAAGATAAACCATGGCGCCTACGCTGATGGTGCCGATCACCGCGCCGTATATAACGTAGGCATAGCTCCCGTAGTATCCAACCAGCCCCATTAGCGCTAAGAGAGATCCAAAGGTTAGCCTGCGTTTCGACAAATCCTTTGTCTGGTGATACAGATCGTCGGCCAACTCCGAATAGCGCCCCATGAGAAACGGGGCCAATCCAAACAGTTTCAGTTCCTTCGCGCTTTCTTTAGCTCCACCCAAGACGCGCAAATAATCCAGCTCCCGGCGGCCCGCGGTCTGTCGATAACTCAGCGAATAATTCATGAAACCAAAATGAGTTTCGCCCAGAAAAGCAGGGACCACGCAAATAATCAATCCGAGCAAAAGTAGCTTTGAGAAAATGAAAATGGCTGCTGCCAAGCTCACCGTGGTGACCACGTCCTGAATCAACTTGCCGCCCACCTGCAGCATTTGAACGCGGTCCACGCTTTGCGCCCGCGCGCGCTCCAATTTGTCGTAGAAAACGGGGTCTTCATAAGACATCAAATCCAGCTTCGCGGCGTGCATCATCAATTTCAAACTGATATGCCGCGTGAACCGATCCGCCAACGTTGTATCGCAGAACTCAACGATACGCGCCATAAACGTGGCCACACCAGCGAGAGCAAATTCCAGCAACACCATCCACCAGAACATATGCGATAGCGGCACATGCCTCATTTGATGGTTGGTAACCGAATCGACGACAAATCGCGTCACCGCCAAAATCGAAAGCGGAATCAGCGCGACCGCCACACGGAAGCTCAGGTTCGAAACAACAATCCCCGGCGCCGCATCCCAAACAAATTTCAACACCGGGGGAATGTTCTTGAGCGCCCTGATTCGTTCCCCCCAGTTAGGTAGCGGAGCCACTTTTATCGTTGCACTTGCTGCGGCCATCTCTGCGCTTCTCCCAAGTTCAAAACATCCAACTGCGTCTTCCCGACGCTTTCAATCTACCGCTCGCATCTTCAGCCGCCCATCGAGCGCCGCACGGCAGGCCGGCGGGCGACACGCTTTCTGTGCATTTCGGGTGCCAAGCCAACTTGCCTATAAGTCTTTTGATGGTATCTACTTACGCCGGAAGGCCAGGCCACAACCATCGATTTTTTGCTTTGTTTCAGAAGCTTCTACTCGGCGAACTTGATGGTCAAGAATCGCTCAGGAGTGTTCCACTTGGGAGCTAAATTCTTTCAGCACGAACAATACGAACAATACCGTATCCCCCAATCCACCATTATAACGTACCCTGAGACGTGAACTCTTCACCCAGCGAGCTACGCAGCGATTGGCGGATCTTTGTCGATCCCAAACTAGCCAGAGTTAAGCAGTCTGGGCACGAGGCCAAGTTGGCACTCAGGCGCGCCGTGCGGCATTCACAAGATGGCTGGCGCCGCCTCACCGCCGGCATGGAGCTAGACGATCTTTGGAGCCAGTTCAAATCCGAAGCCCAAGCCAGCGCTCGTCCATTTAAACAGGAAGTAGATCACCAGGACGTAAAAAATAAGTCCTGGACACATCCTTTCAAAGTATTCGCAGCTATCTCTTCCAGCATTCTAAAAAAGCTTTCACCGCCGCGCCGCGTTTTCCTGCTTCTCACTATCGTTCTCGCCGTTTTTTCCGTCGTCGGACTTGAGTTTCTGTTTTTCACCCGAGAAGTGGAACTCCTTTTGGCCTTCGTAGGTCTGTTGCTCTTGCTGGTGATGGTCCTCGGCGATCACATTTCCATGAAGCGCGATATTGAAATCGCCCGCGAAATCCAGCGCTGGCTGGTCCCGCGTGTGCCACCTGAAGTTGCTGGGGTGGACATGGCCTTCGCCACCAGGCCGGCCAAGATGGTCGCCGGTGATTATTACGACGCATTCCGCCGCGCCGCTGACGGTCCTTTACTTGTCGCTGTCGCAGACGTCGCCGGCAAAAGCGTTCCAGCCGCGATGTTAATGGCGACCTTCCAAGCCAGCCTTCGCGCACTGGCTGGTTCTCAAGGTTCGCTTTCCGATCTTGTCGCCGGACTGAACCGCCAAGCCTGCTCCAATAATATGAATGGCCGCCGCTTCACTACGGCCTTCCTCGCCGAACTAGATCCTGTCACCGGAACTCTGAATTACCTTTGCGCCGGCCACAATCCTCCGATGCTAAAGCACCAGGACGGCTCGATCGAACGCCTGAAATCCGAAAGTATTCCTCTCGGAATAGAGATAAACGAAAAGTATGAGACCGGTCGCACCGTTCTTGAACGCGGCGATGTTCTGATCATTTATACCGATGGAGTTACCGAGGCCCGCGACGAAGACGGAAAAGAATTTGGAGAGTCCCGCTTGCTGGCACTGGCCGGTCAACCGCTAGAAGATCGCGCCGCTATGACGCTCTCCACTATCATGCGAAAGCTCGATGAGTTCGTCGGCGGAGCACCTCAGCACGACGACATCACCTGTCTTGTCGTCAGGCGTACCTGAGAGTTTCCCTGCTACGGCATGTCGTCGGTCAATCTACGTCATTCTATGTATGGCTTCGATTACTTGCCGAGGCTACCGTGTATCGTGACATTATCAATGCCGGCTGAACCGGTCGGCCTAGCGTTGGAATTTTGCAGTGAACATTCGCAGCAAACCTTGAAAACAAACATGGAGGCTTTATGAAGAGAATGAGATGGCCGGAAACTATTTCGGCGTTTGTTATTGGCATCGGCGTGGGAGCAGCAATCGGGATTCTGTTCGCGCCACAATCGGGCGAAGATACTCGTGATTATCTCGTCGGAACGGCTCAGGACACACTGGGCGAAGCCGTAAGCACGGGCCAGAAGTGGGCCAACCGCGCAAAGAAGAACGTGGACGAAGTAACTGGCTACGTGAAAGACGCAGCCGACGCTGGCCAAAAAGCCTACCGCGACGCAGCGAAAAGCGCGTCCGCGTAAATCAGTTCTAACCCCCGGCGAAAGGGAGAACAGATAAAGAACTATTCTCCCTCGTTGGGGGCTTGCCTGCCTGTGAGCCGTTTTCCATCGCGCAAAAATTTGACGTCCGAGAACTGGGCCAGTAGAGTATTCAGTGCAAACCAGCCGGATCATGCTGGATTTACTCGCATGGCACTTCCCATAGAAGGAGAGTGAAATGAAGGAAGCACCGCAATCCTCAACCGCGAAAACCATAACGCGAAAAGAGCTCATCGCTGCCTTAAACGAAGACCTAGCCCGCGAATACCAAGCCATTATTTCCTACGTTATTTATTCGCAAGTGTTGAAAGGCGCTGAGTATATGAATATCGCTGGCGAGCTGGAAAAGCACGCCGGTGAAGAGCTCAGCCACGCGCTCATTATTTCGAATCAGATTGACTATCTCGGCGGCATGCCCACCACTCAGCCTAAGCCAGTCCGCACATCGGAAAAAGCTCGCGACATGCTCAAATTTGATCTCGAGAACGAGACAGAAACCATTCGCAATTACCGCGATCGCGTGCGCCAGTGCGAAGCCCTCGGTGAATTCTCCATGGCCGAACACATTCGCGAGATTTTGATGGACGAACAGGATCATCAGATCGCTCTCGCAACCGCACTAGGCCAGGAAGTTCCGCACAATTCTTAAGACAGCCCAAAAGAAATAAGTCGCGCGAACAGATTTACAGGAGATTCAAATGACTGATGAACAGAAGCCATCCGGCGCAGAAGAATTGCTAACCAACGTTGCTACTACCATCGGCTCCGCCCTTGGTACTGTCGCCGCGAAGGTCAACGAATTTTCCAAGGTTGCGAGCGCGGAGGTGCGCAAGCGCCCTCGCGCAAAGGCCAGAAAAAAGGCGCGTCCGGCCAAGCGCTCGAAGCGAGGTACGAAGCGCGCAAAACGGGCCGCCAAATCTGCGGGCAGCAAGCGCCCCGCTCGTAAAAAATCCAGGCGTTAATGTTGCAAAGGGAGCGGGCGTAACAACCCGTTCCCCTGGCTTCTCCCTCCCGGTCGCATCTCGGCGGCTCCCTTCTTTAAGTAACTCCCGTCGCGCGCCGTGCCCTACCTAAATACATATCCATCTTTAGGGTATGTTCTGGATGGTTCCTTGCGGCGGTTAAGTTCATTGTGTCTCGCGCGACATTGGGTTGTTCCTTTCCGGTGAATGCTCCCGGCTTGGGATCAGTCAACGTCCGAGGAGATAAAATGAAATCAAGCTCGTTCTTGCGACTGCTCACTCTCGCCGCCGTCACATTTCTCGCCGGATGCTCTGGCGGAGCCACAAAGTCCCCTGATGTCGCGGGCAACGTCCGCAAAGCGCTCGATCAAGCCAATCTTCACGACGTCAAAGTCAGCCAGGATCGCGAGAAGGGTGTGGTCACCTTGACCGGACAAGTCGCCGCGGATGCCGATAAAGCCCAAGCCGAATCCATCACCAGGTCAATTGCTGGCTCTCAAGTTGTCGCGGACGAAATTGCGGTGGTTCCGCCTGGCCCTGGCTCCAGCGACGTCAAGACCGTGAACTCCGACCTCGACAAGGGCATTGAAAAGAATCTGGACGCCGCCCTGATCCAGAACAGATTTAACAAAGACATAAAATATGACGTTAAGAACGGAGTTGTCACGCTAACTGGTGAAGTGAATTCGCAGGCCAAGCGCGCCCAAGTGGAAAAAGTCGCAGCAGGCGTTCCTAACGTCCAGCAAGTAGTGAACGAACTGCAAGTGAAGAATCAAAAGGCCAGCTCCACGCAGTAAAAACGGGAAGACGCTTTCGAGAATTGCCGGATAATCCGCTCGCGCCGATCGCTGCGGTGTGTTCGCGCTCTATTGCAATACGGTAGACAATGTTTTGTAGATTTCCAGCCCCCCGTTGTAGTTGTAATTGATGTATCCCAGTCTCCTGAATTTGTTCATGAAGAAGTTCACGCGAGGTCGAGTGGTGCCGATCATTTCCGCCAGCGTGTCTTGCGTTATTCTCTGAACGATCGAAGCATTTTCGCTTCCTTTCTCATAATCGTTCAGGAGCCAGAGTGCGCGCGCCAACCTTTTTTCACTCGAATTGAACAAGTGATCGATTAAATCTTGTTCGATACGGTTGTTCCGCGATAGCAGATAATTTATGAATTGCGTGCAAACGTGAGGCTCTTTCTCGATAAGATGGATCATCTTTTTTCGTTCGATCAACATGATCGTGCTCGGCACCATCGTGATCGCCGACGTCTGGTAAATAGCATGCCCCCCGATGCAGGCCTCTCCGAAGAAATCTCCCCGGCCCAGAAATCCAAGAACGCCGCTTCTCCCGCGTCGAGAAACCAGCACCAGCTTCACTACCCCCTCTTGAATGTAGTGCACATCCTTGCACTGCTCTCCTTGAGAAAAGATCGTTTTGCTCGGTACGTATTCCACAACTTTTCCCGACAATACTTTCTGGAAAATAGTCTTCACTGATTTGCCATGCTTGCTTACCATCACTTCTTCCTCAGCTTATGCTTTGCTTTGCAAAATCGAATCATTCCGTTATAGCCTCCCAAACAATCTTGTATGTTCGGTCAATTTTTGTCTGTCTAACATTGAACAGATAAAACCCCGCTCGCTCTATCCTGCCTTGGTCCTTTGCGTTCTTTATCCTCGTAGACCGCAAGGGACTCGCAAGTTACATCATGGCGCAATGACTAGTCCAGGGTTCGGTATTTTCGGTGTGCTGGACGACGGCCATCTTCTGTGGATGGCAGAAGCCGCAACTTTAGAGCAGGCCAAAACGAACCTGCACGCTCTTGCTTTGAAATCCGGCGGCGAATATATCATCCGGGAAGCTTCCACTGGAGAAATCGCCTTCAAATTCGCATCCTTGCCTTGATCTCCCCCGCGCCACTCCCGTTCGTCTTGCAGCACGAAGAATTTTCTAAGCAGAATGCTGTAGGCCCTCGTTAACCGGCTCATTCTAAAGGCCTAATTTAGCGTCCTACCTGGCAATCCAGATGCCCTTTGAAGGCTGAACGCAAGAGGGCAGAATGACTGGAGGGACTCATGGACACCACTTTTGACATTTTCAAACGGCTTCGAAACGGCAAGCCTCTTTGGATTACCTCCGCGCCGGGCATCGAAGAAGCTCGCATACGTGTGCATCGCTTAGGCGCTGTGGCTCCTGGGGAATACTTGATTTACTCACAACGAAAAGGCGTGATCGTGGAGTACGTGAACAATTAAACCGTAAAGATGAGAAGTGTGTTCTAGGAACCCGGCCTGCAATCCTGCCGCGTAACAGCCCAGTAATATTCTCCCGATATGCTGCTAATCTATCGTTGAGGAGAATATGGCGCGTAAAAAGCTTACGGATCCTAGCTTATTCTTGAATCGTCACTTTTCCTGGCTTCAATTCAACGAGCGTGTATTAGAAGAAGCGTGCGACCCGAAGAATCCGCTCCTCGAGCGTGTCAAATTCCTAGCCATCAGCGCCAGCAATCTTGATGAATTCGTGGAAGTCCGCGTCGCTGGTCTGTTGCAGCAGGTGGAACATGGTATCCAGGACCCCGGCCCCGATGGCCGCAAACCGCGCGAGGTACTTACCGAACTCGCCGTCCGCACGCATCAATTTGTAAAAGCTCAGTACGATTGCTGGCGCGAAGAGCTGGTTCCCTCTCTGCTCTCTGAATCGATAAAGATCGTTACCATGCGCTCACTTCGTCCGTCTGCCCGCTCCCACATCGAGAACTTTTACTCTAAGACTGCTGAACCGCTGCTCACTCCCGTTACCGTAGATCCCGCCCATCCATTCCCGCACGTGATCAATAAGGCGATTTGTCTGGCATTTCTGCTGCGTCGAAAAAAACGTGGTTCGCAGCAGCCCTATTTAGGGGTCGTCACCGTTCCCCGGGCTCTTCCGCGCTTAGTGCAGTTACCCTCTTCCAACGGGTCCGTGGAATATGTTTTTCTTTCCGACGTAATCCACGCCTTCGCCGAACGCCTCTACCACGGATATGAAGTGCTATCCTCCGCGGCTTTTCGCGTTACTCGCAACAGCAATCTTTATCTCGAGGCTGAAGAATCGCGCAGCATCATGGATTCCGTTGACGCCCAGCTTCATAGCCGCCGAAAGGGTGAAGCCGTGCGTCTGGAAATTGAAGCAAGCGCGGATCAGGAAATTATCGACCGTCTGGTAGCTAATTTCCGCTTGGCTCCCTGGCAAATTTTCCGTGTGGATGGACCGCCCAATCTTTCGCGCATCGCCTATCTCTACGACGCGATTCCTCGGCCCGATCTAAAATTCCGTTCATTCATTCCACGTGAGCTGGTGCTGAAATCGGAACCCGGTGCGCTCTTCGACTTGATCCGCAAGCGCGACGTTTTGCTGCACCATCCGTACGACTCCTATTCCTCCGTCGTTCGCTTCATTGAAAGCGCTGCCAATGACCCGGACGTTCTCTCTATCCGCCAAACCCTTTATCGCACTAGTGAAAACTCCCCCATCGTCCGCGCTCTGATCGAAGCCGCCGCCAAAAAAGAAGTCGCTGTCGTCGTCGAGCTCAAAGCTCGATTCGACGAAGCTTCCAACATCCGCTGGGCGCGCAATCTGCAGGAAGCTGGTGTACAGGTGTTTCACGGTGTGGTCGGCCTGAAAACTCATTGCAAGCTCGCCCTCATCACGCGCCGCGAACAAGGCGGAAAGATCCGCCAGTACGCCCATCTCGGCACCGGAAACTACAATCCTTCCACCGCCCGTTTCTACACCGACCTGAGCCTGCTCACCTGTGATCCGCGAATAGCTTCTTCCGTGCAACACGTTTTTGATTATTTGACGGCCTACTCCGAACGGCCGCAATACTTGCCCTTGTTTGTAGCGCCGCTGAATTTAGGAAGAAGTTGCCTAGAGTTGATAGACCGCGAGACCGCTCACGCCCGTGCCGGGCACCGCGCGTTCATTCTCGCCAAAGTAAACGCTCTGCTCGACGAAAAAATCATCCAGGCTCTCTACCGCGCTTCGCAGGCTGGCGTGAAAATCGAATTAATCGTGCGTGGTGCCTGCGCCTTGCGTCCGGGGGTTCGCGGAGTGAGCAGCCGCATTCGAGTTAGAAGCGTGGTCGGGCGTTTCCTGGAGCACAGCCGCGTTTTTGCTTTCGGTAACGGAGATAACCCCGAAATCTATCTGGGCAGTGCGGATTGGATGCAGCGCAATATTTACGAACGTGTGGAAGTAATGTTCCGCTTAAAAGATCCCGCTCTTTGCAGCCAGGTTTTCACACAGGTTATTGCGCCCTATTTAGCCGACACGGAAAAAACGCGAGTTTTGCTTGCGAGCGGAGAGTACGTTCGCGGACACAAAGCGGCTCACTTGTCAGCCTCCTGGAACGGGTTTCGCTTTAACGCACAGGAATTTTTGATCGGCTTCACCGAAGCTGGCGAAAACGAGCACGCTTGCCCGGCGTTACCAAGCTACGTGAAAGTTCCCGCTGTCGCCAAAGCCGCAAAAGCACCGCGCGCACCGCTCTAAGAAGCCAGGGCTGATCAAAAGAATTCCTACTTCGGCCCGCAAATGTCCCGTTCAGTCTGCGTCCCGATATACACTTTCCCGTTCGCAATGGTCGGCACCGCGAACTTTACAGCATTTCCTGCTGTGTCGTTCCCTGTTTGGCTGCTATTCCACAACATGGCAAGAGTTCCTGCCTGGTAGGCATACAACACTGCTGGACCAAGTCCCTGGCTGGAAGGAGTACCGTACTGCGATGTGTTAAGGGCCCAGATGATTCCATTCGTGTCTCCGCTCGCGGAAACGGCGGGTGTAGCACCCGGCCAGTGGAAGGAATTGCCGGAAGATTGGCTGGGTGAAGCCGCCAGTATGATTCGGGTATTGCGGCCGCACTTTGGATGCTTACACACACTGCGGCGTTACGCGGAGGGACGATCCGATGGGCCGATTATAACAATTTCTCCCTATCCAACAACCGGTCAAAGGTACAGTGAGGAGTAAAGACTAAACTTGAACCGGTGGCGATCCTTTAATCTAATATCTAACCCCTTAGCGCTCTTTGTCGAAGCCGTTATAATCCGCCTGTGGAACTAGACTTCGCCTCCGCGTTCCAATGGCTCCTGGGTCCCGAGCCAATCGACCAGAAACATCCCGGCCACCTTTGGCCCCGGTGGATTTTCCTTCGCTGCCTGGGACTGATTTACTTCTCGGCGTTCTACTCTCTGCTGTTTCAAATTAAGGGGCTCATCGGTCCCGACGGAATCCTACCTGCCGCCGACTATCTAAAGGCTGTCGCCTCCGCCTTCCCAGCTATGAAATTTTGGTACGCCCCGACGTTGTTTTGGTTCGGTGCCACCGGCCATGCATTGATAGCCGTTTGCTGGCTGGGAGTAATCGCCGCGCTCCTGGTTGTTTTGAATGTATGGCCGCGCGTATCGCTGCTCGTCTGTTTCGTTTGCTTTCTTTCTTTCGTCTCCGCCGCTCAGGATTTTTCCAACTATCAGTCCGACGGCATGCTCCTCGAAGCAGGGTTCATCGCACTTTTCTTCGCGCCTCCCGGATTTCTTTCCGGCCTCGGACGAGCGAATCCGCCGTCGCGCATTAGCCTCTTTCTATTGCAGTGGGAATGGTTTCGCATCTACTTCGAATCCGGAGTCGCCAAGATCGCCAGCGGCGACGTCGCCTGGCGCAAACTCACCGCCATGGACGACTATTACCAGAACGGCCCACTCCCCACCTGGATCGGCTGGTACGTCCAGCAATTGCCTCACTGGTTTCACGCTTCCGCCGTCATCTACACTCTGGTGACCGAACTTTTTATCGTCTGGATGCTTTTCCTCCCGCGCCGATTCCGCATTCTCTGCTTCTGCATCGTCACTCCATTCGAAATTTCCATCATCCTCACCGCCAATTACACTTTCTTGAACTATTTGGTTTTCCTGCTGGGTTTCCTTTTGCTCGACGACCGCCTCATTGAATGGATCGTGCCGTCTGGCGTCCGCACTCGTACAGAAGCAATCACCTCGTGGGCATTCCTCAAACCGCCCCCACCCGGTGAAGTGAGTGACGCGGAGCCAAATGACCGTCCCCAGGTAACTTGGCGCGAGCGCCTCACTCTGTTCCGCAGATCCATAGTCCTCGTCTGCCTCGGCTTTGTTTTGTACGCCGCTACGGCGCAGCTAATCTGGATGTTTGCGCCAGCTTTCCCGCTTCCACAATCGCCCGTTCGCGCTCTGGAGCCTTTCCGCATCGCCAATCGTTACGGTCTTTTCGCCGTGATGACGCACGGCCGCTACGAAATCGAATTCCAAGGCTCGCAAGACGGAAAAACCTGGACCGCCTATCCTTTCCGCTACAAGCCTCAGGATATCCACGAAGCCCCGGGAATTTACGCGCCCTACCAGCCGCGCTTTGATTGGAATTTGTGGTTTGCCTCGCTCGGTCCTTGGCAGGATTCGCGTTTCGTCGTGTGGACCGAAGAGCGCCTGATCAGAAATGATGGCGACGTCCTGGAGCTCTTCGCAAAAAATCCTTTCCCTGGCGGGCCTCCCCGGGAAGTCCGCGCTGTGATCTACCAATACTGGTTCACCGGCCTCCGCACCAAAAAGGTAAACGGCGATTGGTGGCGCCGCGAACTTCTCGGCGAATACGCCCCCGCCCTCCAACGCCAACCCGACGGCAAAATCGCCATCCTCGAAGTCCCCACGGTAGAATCCCCCGAGCGCTAACTAGGAAGCTCGCTGCTTTAGTATCCTGCCAGCCCCCGGTCAGGAGTTGAGGTTCCTCTGCAGTAAAGTAGTGCCGTGCAATCCAGAGACTTCTTGGTGATGGCAATTCCCGGCGTCGTTCCAGTCTCTGCGTGTGGATCTTCTAACTCCGGTCTGAAACTCATCCAGGCCGATGGCATTACAGATACCGCGTGCGCAGGCGCCCTTTGGGTAGCGGACGAAACTGCGCCGGCGTCTGTTGATTCAAGGACCTACGAAGTTCTGTTTGAGGGCGCCGACGGAACCAAGCATCAACTCAAGCGCGTGAGAAATCTGAGGATTACGGATCTACCCAGCGACACGCCTGCCTGCAGCAAATCTCACTAGACATTCCAAATTTGTAAGAGGCTATTTTCCGGTATGCTGAAACACGCTTGAAAATCCGATGTATACTTCCGCGCCCGTATTCCAACCTCAAAATCTAGGTGGACCACAAATGATCGCAGATCGCCCAACTCCCTCTGCACATACCGGCATCTTCATGCTGATGAATGGTTTTCACGTCGCGGGCGCGGTCTCTTGCCTCGCTCTACTCGGCATTCCCGATCTTGTCGGCGCTGCTCCCAAATCGGCCGAAGAGTTGGCAACTCAAATCGATGCCGACCCGCAAGCGCTCTACCGTCTGATGCGCGCCACGGCCTGCGTTGGAGTGTTATCGGAAGGCCCCGATGGAAAATTCTCACAAACGCCGATGTCTGCGATTCTGCGCAGCGACGCCACTCCCAGCCTGCGAGCCTTTGCCATCATGACCGGCAGAGAGTGGCACGGACGTGGCTGGTCCCATTTGGATTATTGCGTACGCACCGGCAAGCAAGCATTGGAAAAAATTTATGGCGCTCACATCTTCGAGTATCTAAAGCAAAATCCGGCGGAAGGGCAGATTTTCAACGACGCCATGACCCAGATATCCATGATCGATGGCCCCGCGGTCGCCGATGCTTACAATTTTGCCGGCATCGATTCAATCGTGGACATCGCTGGAGGCCACGGGCTTCTCCTGGCCACCATCCTGAAAAAGAATCCGCAAATGCGCGGCACGCTTTACGAGATGCCCCACGTTCTGGAAGGAGCCAAGAACGGGCCGCTGAAGCGCGTGATGGATCGCTGCACCCTGGCGTGCGGCGACATGTTTTCCTCGGTCCCCGCAGGTGCCGATGCCTACATCATGAAACACATCATTCACGACTGGCCGGACGATCGCTGCGTCCAGATCCTCAAGGCCTGCCGGAAAGGTGTTAATTCCACCGGCAAACTCCTCGTCGTTGACAGCGTAATTCACCCCGGCAGCGACTTCTCCCCCAGCAAATTCCTCGATCTCCAAATGCTGATCTTCCCCAGCGGCTGTGAACGCACCGAAAAACAATTCCGCGATTTGTTCGCAGCCTCTGGCTGGAGGTTAACTCGCATCGTCCAAACCGCAGCCGCCGTTTCCATCGTAGAAGGCCTCCCAGGATAGTATGCGAATCTTTTTGAACTTGGCGCTAATGCTGATTTTGTGTCCTTGGTTAGCTTTGGCGCAGAAGACCGAATCCATCTCTGACTCAGACTTGACTGCAATCACCGCCGGGGGGGAATGTTGGCCGAGTATGATGTCGCCTCATGGCCTGCCACCGATGCCGTGGTCCCACCGAAGCCTGCGCAAGGAGTTGTTGGCAGATGTATTGCGCGAAGGTCTGACGGGCACTGGATCGTCGTATTTGGCAGATTCAGCGACACCAAAGATGCTTTCCTGATGGCATACGAAGCGGCACGTCCACACGCACGACTCCTTGAATTCCGTAAAACAAAGTGCTAGCGTTCCGCGTGATTCAAATAGATAGCAATTTGCGGATATTCGCAGTCGCTCTCAACCAAGGATTCCGGCCCAGCGGGCAAGCGCCTCGCACCCTCCTGCAATCCTCTAGCATATCGAGATCCCATGGGCGCCCCTAATCAACGTCATCCTCAAGACCCCAAGATCGAATCCGCGCCCTCTGGACTTAGCCCGGAGCTCGTTCTTGCCCACCTCGCGACGCTTTCGCAACCCGCCAGCATCCGCGAGATCGCGCACGGCATGGAGCTGAAGCATCATGGCCGCCGCTTTCTTCCACGCGTCCTGCATAGACTGAAAAAAAGAGGCGACATAGAAGAAACCCGAGGCGGCCGCTACAAACTGCCGGGCGCAAAAGAAACACAGAAAGCCGCGACGAACCGTAAAAATCGCGAGCAAGCTTCCGAGAAAATCTCCGAACAAAGCCGGTCAGAAAACAAGCAATCTTTTCCCGACGCTACACCGAGACGCGCTCACGATCCGAATCTCATCCCCGGAAGAATCGTAGCGCACCGTGATGGCTACGCCTTCCTCGTTCCAGATTCTCCCATCCCTAGAGTGGAAGGCGATCTCTTCATCGGGCGCGACAATCTGGCCGACGCGATGCACGGCGACCGCGTTCTTGCCCGCGTCGTCCGCCGCCGTGCAGACGGCCGCGCCGAAGGCGGCGTCGTTCAAATCATCGAACGCCAGCATCCCACGCTAGTCGGACTATTTCGTTACGGCCCGCATGGCAACGTTGTTCTTCCTTACGACACACGCATCCTGCACGAAGTTGTGATTTCGCCAGGTGACGAGCTCACTCCCGAGTTGCGCGCAAAGCTGGGCCCCGCTGGAGAAAAAGAATCTCTAGCCAGCCGCCGCGTACGCCTGCCGGAACTGGATGGCGCGGTCGTAAACGTCGAAATCAAGCGCTATCCAAAAGGCGGGCTGGCCCCCGTCGGACGCGTCCTGGAGATTCTCGGACGCCCCGGCGAGATCGGCGTGGACGTTGAAATCATTATTCGCAAGCATCATCTACCTCACATTTTTCCCGATGAAGTTTTGGCCGCAGCCCGCGAAGAGAAGCAGCAGGTCGAAAAATCTGAACTCGCGGGCCGTCGCGATTTTCGCGACCTGGCTATCGTCACCATCGACGGTGAAACAGCGCGGGACTTCGACGACGCCGTGCGCGTCGCGCCTCTGCCCAACGGCCATTTCGAGCTTCAAGTGCACATCGCCGACGTTGCCCATTACGTCCCGCGCAACTCCGCGCTCGATCGCGAAGCCCACCTTCGCGGAACCTCCGTGTACTTTCCCAATCGCGCAGTCCCCATGCTCCCGGAAGAACTGTCCAACGGAATTTGCTCTCTGAATCCAAAAGTGGACCGCCTGGTGATGAGCGCCGTGATGGAAATGGACGCCACCGGCAAAATGATCCATTCCGAATTTTTCCCCGGTGTGATCCGCTCCGCCGGGCGCATGACTTACACCAACGTCAACAAGGTTATCGAAGGCGATCCGGAAATGACTGCGCGTTACGCGTCGCTGGTGGAAGATTTCCGGCGCATGAAGGAGCTCGCACTCTTGCTGAACCGTCGCCGCGTCGCTCGCGGCTCCATTGATTTTGATCTTCCCGAGCCGGTAATCGAATTCGATCCGGAAGGACGCATGCTCAGCATCGTCCGCAGTGAGCGCAACATCGCGCATCGCCTGATCGAAGAATTTATGCTCGCGGCCAACGAAGCCGTCGCGGACTATCTGGAAAAACGTGGAGTCGCTTCACTTCACCGTGTTCACGAAAAACCGGATCCAAAGAAGGTCCTTGAGTTTGAGGAACTCGCCAAGGCTTTCGGCTACTCGCTCGGTGTGCAAGACTTGGCTGAGCGCCGCGTGGCTGTTCGCCACGGGTCGGTACGTCAGGAAGCGCGACGCGGCCGTGGAAAGCGAGGACGCGAACGCCCCCTGACGATCACCTTGCCTGCCGCCGACGAAGTGGACATCCGCCCGCAACATTACCAGCGCCTGACCCAGAAAATCGCTGGCAAGCCCGAAGAGCGCATCCTTTCTTATTTGATGCTGCGCTCTTTAAAGCAGGCGCGTTACGCAGCCGACCCTCTGGGCCATTTCGCGCTAGCCACCAAGGAATACACGCACTTCACTTCGCCGATTCGCCGTTACCCTGATCTTATCGTGCATCGCTGCCTGAAATGGGCGCTGGAACATCCGGAGGTAGCGCCGATCCGCGCGCCCGTTGAAGATCCGCGCCCTGGCAAACCTGAAACGATGGCGATGCTGGGACCCTACCGCCGCGTTGAATTGAAGGAGATCGCCGCGGAATCATCCGAAGCCGAGCGCCGCGCCGATGCCGCCGAACGCGAGCTGATGGAATGGAAGACTGCCCAGTTTATGGAAAGCCATCTCGGCGAAGAGTACGATGCCCTGATTATTTCTGTGCAGAAGTTCGGATTTTTCGTCGAATTAGTGGATATTTTCGTCGAGGGTCTCGTTAGTGTGGACCGGCTGGAGGAATTTACTGCCCAGCGATGTGTCTATCGCGAGCGCGATCACGCGATCGTATGCGAATCACATCGCGGCTCACGTGGGCCGCGTGGCAAAAGCACGCAGACGGCTTTTCATCTGGGCGGCCGCATCAAGGTGCGAGCCGAACGTATTGACCCGTTCCGTCACCGCGTCGAGTTTGCACCGGTTTAATATGCGTAAAAAGACTATCGCCGCGATTAACTTAGATAAAATTCAACTCGATCCTTTCGGAGCAGAATGATGTCGGCACGGCAATGCCCGGACTGCATGGCCTTGGTCCCCGCGGGGCAAATAGTAGCCTATTCGTACGACCTGGTTTGCCCCAACTGCCAGCACCCGCTGGAGATTGCCGCAGTCAGCCAATATTTATCGGCATTTGCCGGCTTGATCGCTGGCGCGATCGTGTGGTGGCTTGCGAACGCGCACTACACTAAAGAGAGCGGAGCGCTTTCCTGGGTTCTTCCGATGGTTTACAGTTATCTCGCCTTCAGCATAGTGGCTCCCCTTGTTCTAATTTTCACAGCCGACCTAAAGCTCAAGCCCCTTGACGCAGTCGATGTTCAATATGGAACATCTGCCGCGCCTCCGTCACATCACCACTGATTATTTGAGTACTTACCGTAACTAAACCGTATATCCGGTGGTACCATTGACGCTTTTCCGGCCGGAATTAAAACTGGAGCGTCATGGGAATTTACTCATCGCTGGTTGGCAAGAGAGTGCAAGTGCAATACCGCGCAGCGGACATCCATTTGTCGGCGAACGGGACGCTGGTCTCCGACACGGGAACCTCCATCGTCCTGGAAGACCACATTACTCCGGACGAAAAAGAAAAAACCATCCGCGTCGAAATCCCATATCAATTTGTCATTCGCGTAAACGAAACCCGCGAGCCTCAGTCAACCAAGCAAGTCCCTCCCCTCCAGCCCAAAAGGAAATTGTGAAACACCATCCAGCGGCTAACGAAGAAATTTCCTAAGAGCCAGAGCCGCGCATTCCTTGGTGATTTTACGACCTCTATTCATTTGCGGAAGCCAGCGAAGTGATTCGCTGGGAGTTTTGGTGCGGAATTCGGACCAGAGCGCGAGTATATTTGGATTTTATCTCTGGGAGGTTGGGATGAAACCGACAGTTGGATTCATAGGGCTCGGATTAATGGGCGGGCCGATGGCGAAAAATCTGGCCAAGGCCGGATTCCCGCTCGTGGTATGGAACCGCACGCGTGAGAAGACCGAACAGTTCGTGCGTGAAAGCGCCGGTCCCGATGTGAGGGTCGGAGCGAATCCGCGCGAGACGGCGGAGAAGGCAGACTTTCTCATCACAATCGTTAGCGATCCGCCGGCGTTGGAAGAAGTTTTGTGGGGTCAGGACAGCGCAATAGAAGGTCTGCGCCGCGACAGCACTTATATTGATTCCAGCACAGTGTCTCCTGACTTGGTCCGCAAGATCGGTAAGATATGCAAGGAAAGAGGCGTGGGCTTTTTGGATGCGCCCGTCACCGGGGGAACTTGGGGAGCGGAAAAAGGGGAACTGGTTTTCATGGTCGGCGGGGAGAAGGAAGTTCTGGAACGTGCGAAGCCAGTGCTGGAAACTTTGGGGAAGCGCATTTTTCTTCTGGGACCAAACGGCGCGGGTCAAACTGTTAAACTTGCGATGAATTTAATTCTGGCTTTGCAAGTGGAAGCCTTGGCCGAGGCGCTCGCGCTGGTTAGCACGGAAGGCCTACCTGGCGAGAGGCTAATTGAGGTGCTGCAATCAAGCATGGCGCGGGCGGGAGTGCTGGACGTGAAAGCGCCGCTGATGTTGAAAAATGAATTTCCGCCGAGTTTTCCGTTGCGATTGATGCATAAGGACATCCGGCTCGCTCTGGAACTTGCAAAGCAGCATGCCCTAACGCTTCCTGCAGCTGCAGCGTCCTACTCAACTTATGACGCTGTTAAAAAATCTTCAACAGACGATCCCGACTATGCGGCCGTGGCGAGGTTCTGGAAAAAATCCTAGCTTAAGTTCTACGTGTTCGCTGTCGGCGGCAAAAAGCTGAAAGGGAGATCGCGCCCGGAGCGGAGACCAGCGGGAGCAGCGAGGATAGCGGGAATTGCGTTCACAACAACCGCAGCGGTAGCTACATCGCCGTGCGTCCCGCCGGGAATGACCAGCGAGATATTTGGCTCGCCTTTCAATTCGATTTTGTCGGAGGGGCTCTTCGCTCCGACATACATTTTGAGCTCCATGGAAATCTTCTCTTTGCCGGCGATGGTTCCGCGAGCGACCTGATGGACTCCGGCCACCTGGCCGCGCGCGACTTGCAGGAATCCGGTTCTCACGTCTTCTTCTGCGATTACAGGATCAATCGTTTCGGAAATATCGTCCACCGTGAAACCGAGACCGTGTGCAACCATGGCGATGGATTCCGGCAAACCGTGATGCTTGATCACGCCGGCAGCCACTTGCGCGCGGAATTCTTCAGGCGTCATGCCCGCACCAATTTTCTTTTGCAACGGAAGCCGGCGCTTCGATGCGTCTACTATGCGCACAGCGCTGGCCCAGTCCACACCTTGTGACACAGCGGAGAGTGTCAGGACCAGCTTGTCCATTACAAATCCCGGATTCACACCGGTACCAAGTAAGGAGACGCCCTCTTCTTTTGCCGCGGCATCGAGCTGCTTCGATAGCTCGGGATGTTTTCTCCAGGGATAGGCGAGCTCCTCGCAGGTGGACACGATACAGCATCCCGCTGCGAGGCACTCCTTCAATTGATCCATAACGCTCGTGAGATACGAGGACGTGGAGTGGATTACGATATCCACCGATTTTTCCAGCGCGGGCTGCGACTCTGCGGAAATGAGCACTCCCCATGGCGCATCCGGCGCGCCGACGACTTCGCCGAGGTCACGCCCCACTTTGGATGGGTCCTTATCAATCGCGCCAACGATTTCAATCATTTCTTTCTGTCGCATCAAGCGCGCGATTGACGCTCCGATGGGCCCGACACCAAACTGCACAGCGCGAATTTTCTTCGTCACTTGCTCCTCCCGCAATTTTTGAAGAGCCAATACCTTAAAGTTTTCCGCGATTGACTGCAACCGGATTCATTCCCGGTCATGACAACCTTTGAATCACCGCGTCAATGGAACACCCTCGGTGTTATCGGAGTGTCAAGTATGCCGCAGGCACGCGTCTTGGGTGACACGCCTTCAAAAATGAGCAGGTGGCATAAGTGCTTTGCATGCTGTCGACTTCCGGTCTTCGAGCAACAAAATGCCTGGCACGTTGCTTGCATCTTCGTGTTGAAGCGAATTCTTTAGAGGAGAGAATTATGATCAAGCGCATCGCTGCGCTGCTATTCATTTTTGTCTGCACGTCGATTGCATGGATTGTTCTAGGCACCACAATTGTTTACCGCACGGATTCGCCTTTATCGAACGAGCTGAAGTCCCGAGTTGCAGGGAATTGGGGTACGGCGCAGGAACAGTCTCCACCGAACGCGAGCTATCACCACGAATTTATCCGTACTGAAGAAGACGGGAATGAAACGAAACAGATAAAAGCCTCGGAGACGATCCCACTGCCATTAGAATCGACAAAGGCCAACGTGACGCTGGACTTGGAGTATCGGCAGAAAGGACTCCTCTGGTACAGCACTTATACCGTGGCATTCAGTGGAGACTATAGCTTGACTAATTCAAGTGGCCAAGACCAGGACGTAACTTTCCAGCTTTGCTTTCCATCGGAGCAGGCAATTTATGACGACTTGGTGATGGCGGTAGATAACCAAGCGCTGACGGTGCAGAACACAAACGGGAGGTTGCTGGGAACGGCGCGGGTCGGAGCCGGCAAAACCGTCGTGCTTCACACGGGCTATCGATCGCAAGGATTGGACAGCTGGCGATACGATTTTGGAAAAGGAGTTTCGCAAATTCGCAACTTCACGTTAAACGTTCATACAAATTTCAAAGGCATCGATTTCCCGGAGAATACAATTTCTCCGACGACGAAACATGAGACCGATAAAGGCTGGGACCTGACGTGGAACTACGCGAATCTTGTTTCCGGATACGCGATCGGAATTACCATGCCTCAGAAGCTACAACCTGGACCGCTGGCCGGACAGATCAGTTTCTTTGCACCGGTATCCTTGTTTTTCTTTTTCTTCCTGATGTTTATCATCACCACGATGCGGGGAATTAACCTGCATCCGATGAACTATTTTTTTCTAGCTGCAGCATTCTTTGCCTTCCATCTTTTATTGGCGTATTTGGTGGACCACGTTTCCATACACATCGCCTTTGTAATCTGCTCGCTGGTTTCCATCTTTCTTGTGGTCAGCTATCTGCGGCTGGTGGTGGGAATGCGGTTCGCGGCGATGGAGGCCGGCTTCGCGCAGTTGATTTACCTCGTACTGTTTTCGTACGCCTTCTTTTTCAAGGGTCTAACAGGGCTTGCGGTTACGATTGGCTCCATTGTGACGCTCTTCGTGATTATGCAAATGACGGGTCGAATCAACTGGGAGGAAAAGTTCGCGAAGGCCAAGTCGTAATGCCCGTTCGCTCAGCGGTGCTTGTGGGGTGAAGCGGAGAGCCGCATAATGTGCCGACGATCCCGTGACGACATCCGAACCTGAAACGCAATCCTCCCCAAGAAATTGGCCGCGCAGAATGGCGCAGGCGCTTCTGCAGTATGGCGGGAGCGTGCTCGTTCTTTACCTTTTATTCCGGCTTCTGCCCGGACGCCAAGTTTGGCAAGCGTTAAGTCTTTTGCCGGTACGGTTGTGGCTATTGGTTCTGCTGGGATATCTCACAGCGCATTGCATCGGAGCGGCGAAATATCGGTTGGTGCTGAACATCGGCGGTGCGGGCATCAGCGTGCGGCAGGCAGTGCGATGTTATTTCGCCGGGTTATTTGGTTCGCTGTTTCTTCCTTCGTTGATCGGCGGAGACGTTCTGCGGCTGGCCATGGCTTTGCGAGTGACAAAGAGCAGGGCGGGAGTTGTGTTAGGAAGCTTAGTGGATCGTGTTTCGGATTTTGCCGCGCTGGCATTACTCGCGGTGATGGGGGCAGCTTTGGCGCCCGGTTCGCTCGATCCACGGAGCCGAAAAATATTCGAGCTGGTGGCTGGGATCGCGATTTTAGGTGTTGCCCTTATAGCGGGAGTGCTTGCGATGCTGCCGGTGCGCCGATTTTCTTTTCGCATGAAGCGGAGGTTTGTGCGCCTGCGCGGGGCGGTACGCTCGACGGTGAAGCAGCCGGGCGCAATGCTTAGAGCGTTAAGCATGAGCGTGACGGTACAGATAATTTTCATTGTTCTGAACGTGGTTCTTGCTGACGCTTGCGGGCTGCACCTTCGCTTTCGCGTATGGCTGTTTGCATGGCCGCTGGCAAAACTCGCGGCAGCAGTGCCGATTACCCAAGCGGGTATTGGAGTGCGCGAAGCTGCGCTGGCCGCGTTGCTGGTTCCGTTCGGCGCTAGGGCGGTGCTGGCAGTCGCGTCCGGATTGGCTTGGGATGCGGTTTCGATCAGTGGTGCGATTGCTGGAGGGATTTTCGCGTTACTTGCAGGGCGTTTTTGGCGGGGAACCGGAAGCGCGAGCGGTGAGCGTGCATAGACGCACGGATTGCGCGAGAAAAACTCGTTGCTCGTTCTTCAGATGCGCGATCGAGTGGAGCGCACGAATTCGCGAAGAGCACTTACGTTTGGTCCGTAAGAACCAACACGGCCAGCATCCACGGGCAGGCCGAGATACTCGGCCTTTTCTATACTGAGGCCGGCGTCGTCAAGTTCAGCAAGGCTGTAACCTTCCGTGGGCACCAAGCGGTTGCGGCGCGACAGATCCACTGGGCGCGGAGGCCGGCGCGCACTCCATGGCTTTCTTACGATGTTGAAAAAATCGTCCCAGTCACGCTTATTCCACATAACTCCTCCCGTTGTTCCGGGTACAACCTTTGATGCTTCTCACTCGCTTCCGGTCGCTTATTGGTTTTTGCGCCGGTCTCGCAGTCGTTGAACTGGAGTGCAGCAGATAATAACCCCCGATGTAGTGGAAAGTCGCGAAGGAAAGCGCGTTGTATCCTTTGAGTTATCGCATGATTGGAACGCAGCATCATCGCGACCTGTGTGTATCACAAGGGCTTCGAGTTGTACATTTTTGCTTTTAGCGATCGTCGACCATCCATGGGTCACGAAGACCTGGATGATTGACGGCGAGGGACGGCGCCGACACACTGGCGCGAGTGGGTTATACTTTTAGGACGTTAAGGGTTCGTGCCAGTTAAATGAAAATCGTATGAGCAATCCCGTCATCGTCGTGCACTACCATGAGGTGTGGCTGAAAGGGCGCAACCGGAGATTTTTTCTGGGCAAGCTGTCCACCGCACTGCGCCAGGCACTGCAGGGAATTCCTGTGGTTCGAATCGAAAAACCGGGCGACCGGTTTGTAGTCACACTAGGAGAAGGAGCGTCACAACAAGAAGCGATAGCGCGCGTGGAGCGAGTTTTCGGAGTTGCGTTTTACGCGATGGCGCGAACGGTTGAGCGCCGCATGGAAGCAATTTGCCAAGCCGCCTGGGAAGAAATCGAGCCTCTTCGTTTTGAGAGTTTTGCAGTTCGGGCAAAACGAAGCGACAAATCTTTCCTGCAATCGAGTATGGAAATTGAGTCCGTCGCCGGAAGATATCTATTAGAAAAGCTCAAGGCGGCGGGGCGCACCGTAAAAGTTCGATTGAAAGATCCTGAGGTGGCTTGCTATGTGGAGATCACTTCGGGACCCGCGTTGGTGTACGCGAGAAAGATTTCTGGCGCGGGTGGATTACCTGCGAATACGGCCGGGCGGATGATGTGCTTGCTATCGGGCGGATACGATTCGGCGGTTGCTGCGTACCATATGATGAAGCGCGGAGCGCACTTAAGTTTTGCGCATTTTTATGGCTCGGGCGCCAAGCCAGGGGAATCTTCCTTGTATGTGGTGAGTGCGTTGGCACGGCAACTTGTTCCTTATCAATTTCACGCGAAACTTTACCGCATTCCTTTTGAGCCGATCCAACGAGAAATCGTGCGGTACGCTCCAGAGAATTTTCGTGTGCTGCTTTATCGGAGAATGATGCTGCGGATTGCGGAAGTGCTAGCGAAACGAGACCGCGCGCTCGCGCTTATTACAGGCGATAGCCTGGGGCAAGTGGCGTCACAAACTCTGCGCAATTTGGTGGCGGTGGACGCCGCCGCGCGGATGGTTGTTTTCCGGCCACTGATCGGCACCGACAAAATGGAAATACTGGCCACGGCGCAAAAGATCGGGACGTATGACATTTCTTCGGAACCGTTTCATGATTGCTGCCCTATTTTTCTTCCGCGCATGCCTGCTTTGTATGCTTCCGCTGAGGAGCTTGACGAAGCGGAGTCAAAGCTGGACGTGCCGGCGCTGGTTACGCAGGGATTGCGCGGTACAACGCTGGAGCAATTTCATTACGAAGGGGCGAAGATCAAGAGCGAAGTCTTTCCTGCGTTGCAATATCGCGCATCGCGTAGCACTGCCTCGGCCTAGCCTGGGCGGGCTGAAAACAGGAAGGGCGCTGAATCGTTCAGCGCCCCAATTTACGGTTCAGAAACTTTAAACGACCATTCAGTTAGCGATCGCGTCCGCCGCCATATCCTCCGCGGTCACCACGATCACCGCCGCGGCCTCCCCCGCCGCCGCGTCCGCCACCACCTCCGTAACCACCGCGTCCGCCGCCTCCTCCGCCATGACCGCCGCCGTGTCCTCCGCGCCCGCCTCCGCCACCAGATCCGCCGCCTTCACGCTGCGGGCGAGCTTCGTTGACTACCAGCGCGCGACCTAGAAAATCTTTGCCGTTGAGGGCTGCGATTGCTTTTTCGGCTTCCGCATCGTTACCAATTTCCGCGAAGCCGAATCCGCGAGGCTGACCCGTGAAACGATCGCGCAACAGAGTTAGTGAATCAGGTTGCACTCCAATTTCTGAAAACAGCGCCGCCACCTGTTCTTCCGTAGCCTTGAACGACAGATTTCCGACATACAATTTCTTCACGGTCGTCTCCTTCTTCCCCGGCGGTTGCCAGGGTTCAAACGCGAAGCTGAAGAGACAGGATCCCGGCTCGGACGGCCAGCTATGGTTCAGCCACTCCCAGCTGAAGCGAGCGCTCCAGCAGCTCACGAGCA
>Ga0070765_100000145_pt1 | contig 44210 bp, 34 predicted proteins | sample HubBroMetageWFT5_FD_71516 | JGI IMG/M metagenome (GOLD analysis project Ga0070765, IMG submission 71516) | Warmed and freeze-thawed soil microbial communities from the Hubbard Brook experimental Forest, New Hampshire - Hubbard Brook CCASE Soil... | ecosystem: Environmental > Terrestrial > Soil...
GGAAACTTCACCCGCGGCGACGGCGCCATCGGCGCGCTCGACTATGCTTTCAGCTCCTTCACCAGCAACAGCGTTCGCTACGGATGGATTCGTAGCCGCATTTTCCTCCCAGGCTTGTCCCCCAGCGATTCCGCAGCAACCCTTGGACTTCCGGGCACGAGCACGTCGGCGGGCGCAATCGCACTTGCTCCTGGCCTGGCCCAAACCGGACTCATTGACGTTCCTATCGATGTGGACACGCAGCGCGCACGCACGCAAGGCAACTTCCAGCGCACCAAGCAGCTGGTCGACAATTTCACTCACATTCAAGGCCGGCACACCATTTCCGCCGGCGGCGACGTTCGCTGGATGCCGCTCGTTGCCCAGCGCAACGATAAGGTCGTTGGTTCCCTGTCTTCTCTGGTCGCCACGGAAGATGCCAATGTCCAAGGTACAACGCAGTCCGTTTCGCAGGCGGACATGCCCTTGGCCTGCGCCCCAGCCACCGCCACCAGCCCTGCCATTACGAAGAACTGCCTGCAATCTACCGATGTCCTGCGTTGGCAGCGTCTATACGCCGCCACCCTCGGCATCGTGGACAACGTAAACGTGCTTGCCGTCCGAAACGGTAGCCTCGCGCCTCAGCCTTTCGGCACACCACTGATCGCCAACACGAACCAGCAAGCTTACGACTTCTACGGCCAGGACACGTGGCGCATCAGGCCCACGCTAACCCTTACGTACGGCCTCGGCTACGGTTGGCAAACTCCGCCCACGGAAGCTCACAGCCAGCAAACCTTCGAAATAAACAACAGCACCGGACAGATCCTAACCGCTGCGGGCTACATCCAGGCTAAGCAACAGGCCGCCATCAACGGTCAAATCTTCAATCCCACGATCGGCTACCTGCCCATCAAAAACTCTGGGCGCAGCAACATTTGGAATACTGACTATGGCGACATCTCTCCGCGCCTCTCCGTGGCATGGAATCCTTCTTACAAGGACGGTCTGTTCGGCAAAGCCTTCGGGCAAGGGAAGACCGTGATCCGCGCTGGTTTTGGCATTTACTACGACCGCATCAACAATGTCCAAAGCGTGGAAATCCCCCAACTCGGCGTTGGATTCGCGCAAACTTTGGTGCTCTCCACGCCGGCCTGCAATCTAAATGGGGCTTCGGCCGGTCGCGGTTGTAACCCTGCAGCAGGCGCTGGCGATATCGGGGCGTCCGGCTTCCGAGTGGGAGTCGACGGCACTCTTCCCGTTCCTGCTGTCCCAGCCGTGTCTTCCCCCATTGTGCCGGCTCTTGGTGGAGAGAATCTCTCCTTCGAGGTAGACCCCAATTTCAAGGTCGGAAAAAGCTATAGCATTGATTTCACCGTTCAGCGTGAGTTGCCCGGCAACATGCTGATGGAAGTCGGCTACATCGGGCGCATCGCGCGCGACCTGCCGAATAGCGTCGATTTCGACTCGTCTCCCTATATGTTTGTCGACAAAGCCTCGGGTCAGACTTTTGCTCAGGCGTTTGACATCGTGGCTCAAGAGCTCGCCGCAAAGAAGCCGGTCACGAATCAGCCGTGGTTCGAAAATCAGTTGGCAGGCTTCACCGGCAAGAACTGCACCAGCCCAACGACTTGCTTGGCTGCGCAGGCTTCTTCCGCATTTTTGGGCCAGTCCGTCTCCAATGTGTTTGGAGCTATTGACGCCGACCGGGCGAACCTCGGCTTGCCCACTTTCAACAACCATCAGATCAATTTCGCGCTCTTCATGCGCACGCACAATGATCTTTCCAACTACCACGCGGCCACTGTCACTCTGCGCAAGCGCCCGTCCCACGGCTTGCAGTTTGACTTGAACTACACTTTTTCCAAGTCCCTGGATCAGGTCGGCACAGTACAGAACAATGCCGGCACCTACGCCACCAGCTTCAATCCAAACTATCAATACGGTCCATCCCTCTTCGACCACACTCACATCTTCAATGCCATTTTCAACTATGACCTGCCCGCTGGACATGGTCATAAATTCAGCTTCGGGAACAACATTGCCGATAAAATTATCGCTGGGTGGTACGTCTCCGGCGTGTTCCGCGCAGTCAGCGGCCCACCGCTCACGGTCGCTGATGGTGACCTCGGCGGCGGGTTCTTCCAAAGCGGTTTGAGCGCCATTCCCACTGCCGCCGTTGGGACCGGAAACCACGGCAGTGTCTGCAGCTCCGGAGGGTTCGGCTCTGCGGGAGACGGACCCAACTGCACGGTGGCAGCGGGCACCCCTCCGGCTAGCGGAACCGGACTCAATCTCTTTGGCAACCCCGGGGCGGCGGCCGGCGATTTCCGGGCTGTGAACATCGCCACCGATGGACGCGATGGCACCGGCAACCCTCTTCGCGGCTTGGGTTACTGGAACTTGGACGCGCGCCTGGGCAAGACAACCTCCTTCCACGAGCGCTACAAGGTCGAAATCTCCGCCGATTTCTTTAACATCTTCAACCACGTCAATTTCTTCCAGCCGACACTGAACCTCCAGAACCCGGCCACTTTCGGCGTCATCAGCCAGGAATTGATTCCTGCCGATCGCACGCAGGGCAGTCGGTGGATTCAGCTCGGTCTGCGCGTTTCTTTCTAGTTCCAGTTTCTTACTCTAACGGGAGGCGGGATTCATTCCGCCTCCTTTTCTTTTCCCTCGCTCCCTTCGCCGTTCACAATCCCTCGATTTGCTACATTTGTTTCATTATCCTCAACCACTCTCTAATCGGTTTGCCTGAGCTGCCCGTACAACTGGAATCACCATGTCCTTCTGTCTTCTAGTAAAGCCCAAGAGCAATAGTTAGATACGTTCCCCGGGAACTAACAGACGTTTCATTTTTTGCTTCTTTCAATCAGTCGTTGACACCCCCAGACTCTTTGGAGTAAAGAGTGCCTCATCTTTAGTGATGGGGGCCCTGCGAGTGGTCAGCCATCGTTTTTTCATCTCGATCGTCTATCTATTTTTGTCTCTGCAGACGAGTTTGCCCTAAGTCGTACAGATGACGGGGCATTCGTGCCGCCGGACGGGAAATCGTTTACCGCCAGCGCATGAGATGGTTTACGAAGGCCCACTGCGCGGTTGATCGGCCAACTAAAGCGGGGGGGAATATGAAAGTGCTGGTTCGTTTTCTTTTTGCTGCACTCTTGGTCCTTGGAGTTTTATCGATTGCAGTGGCCGCCGGGGCGCAATCCTCAAATTCCGGCATCGTCCTCGGTACGGTCATTGACAAGGGTGGCGCCGTCGTCCCGGATGCCGCCGTCGAACTACTGAATACCGCCACGAATGAAACAAAAACCACCACAACGACGGGCGCGGGTGAATACACTTTCGCGAACGTGCCTCCGGGTACGTACACACTCAAAATCTCCAAGGCTGGTTTCGCCACCGTCACTTTCGCGAACATCAGAGTCGATGTAACCAAGAGCTACAACTACAATGCCACACTCGAAGTCAGCTCTGGCAAAGAAGTCATTGAAGTTTCCGCGCAATCCCAGGCTGAGTTGCAGACTGCCGACGCAGTCGTGGGCGATGTCGTTGGCGAAAATGAGCTGATGCGCCTGCCAACACTCGGCCGCGACTCTCGCGAACTTCTCACCCTCCAGCCCATGTCCACGCCTTTCGAAAGCAGCAATGGCGGAGGATTTGGCAATAACGGTGGCACCATCGCTGGCGCACGCAGCGACCAGAACGTTTTCAATCTCGACGGCATCGACATCACGGACAACGTCATCGCCGGCGGCGGAAACCAGGCGCCCGTTATTCCTATCGGCGTTGAAAACGTCGCCGAGTTCCGAGTCGGCGTCACCAATAACAATGCGTCCTTCGGTCGTTCTGAAGGGGGCCAAATCAACATCATCAGCAAAAGCGGTACAAACGAGTATCATGGCGCAGCCTACTGGTACCATCAGAATTCGGTCTTCAACGCCAATACCTGGGACAACGGCCATACTCCCAATGGCAGCGGCCTCGCCTTCACGCCCAAAACGCCCCAGCACGACAATCGAGTCGGCGTCTCCGTTGGCGGCCCTATTAAGAAAAACAAGACCTTCTTCTTCTCAAACTACGAAGTGCGGCGTTTTCCTCAGGCGGTCCAGGTTGAGCGCACTGTGCCAACGCAATCGCTTCGCAACGGCATCCTCACCTTTAACGGCGTGGCGTACAATCTGGCCAATTCCATGCTTTGTGGCGCCGCGGGCAACCAACCCTGCGATCCCCGCGGCATCGGCATCAGCCCTACTGTCCAGAAGCTTTGGAACATGATGCCGCTAGGCAACGACCCCAACGTCGGTGACGGGTCTAACACCGAAGGATTCCGCACCACCGTTCCCGAGGCTCTCAAAGATGATTTCGTGACTTTCCGCTTGGATCACAACTTTACGGACAAATTGAAGTTCTTTGGCCGTTACTTCTATCACCGGGACCTCGCTCCCAATTCGTCTGGTGGTTCCGGTCAGGTTAGCTTTCTCACGGGGACTGCCCAGTCGTCCAGCGCCTCGGATGTCCGCGGCGATGGCTTTACCAGCGGACTCGATTGGCAAATCCGGGATAATCTTATTAATTCTCTGCACGTCGGGTGGATTCGGAGCCGCCAGGACTTCAACGTCATTCGCCCCAGCACTTCCTCGGCTAAGCTGAATCTTCCTGGCACTCAATCCGCCCTAGGCCCCATTGCCCTTGCTCCAGGCCTCGGTACCGCAAATCTAATTGACACCGTCGTTGACGTAGACACCCAGCGCGCCCGCCACCAAGCCATCTACGACAGCAACAAGCAGTACGTGGATAACCTGACTTGGATCAAGGGGAAACACACCGTTGTCACGGGGGTGGACATCCGCTGGCTGCCCACCATCCACGACCGCGATGACAAGGTCATCGGCTCCCTCACTTCCCTCGTGGCGCTCCTCGATTCGAACGAAGGCGGTGGCACCCTTGCGATTCCACAAGCTAATCGTCCCGCGGCGCTCCCCACCTCCGACCAGCAAAACTGGGATCGCCTCTATGCCGCCAGCCTCGGCTTGCTAAACCAAGTTGGCATCCTCGCTGTTCGCAATGGGGCGCTGCAGCCCCAGCCGCTTGGCACCCAACTTGAGGCTAAGACCACGCTCCGCGCCTACAATTTCTTTGCTCAAGATTCGTGGCGTATAAAGCCATCCCTTACTCTCACCTATGGTATCGGCTACGGCTGGCAGACTACACCACAGGAACTGCATGGCCAGCAAACCCTAATTGCCAATCACGACACTGGCGACACCATCATCAATGGCCTCCAGTACATCCAAGCCAAACAGGCAGCTGCCCAAGCTGGTGATGTCTACAACCCCCAACTCTCCTACATTCCCATTCGAAGTAGCGGCAGGTCTAACGTCTCTAATGTGGATTATGGAGATTGGGCGCCCCGAGTTTCCGCAGCTTGGAACCCGAGCTTCTCGCGTGGCGTCCTTGCTCGACTGTTCGGAGATAGAAAAACCGTTGTTCGCGGCGGGTATGGCATCGCCTACGACCGCGTCAATACTGTTCAGAGCGTGATCATTCCCATGCTGGGTGTAGGTTTCGCCCAGACCATTAACCTTCAGACGCCTCTTTGCAATGCAAACGGCACGAGCGTTAGCGGTTGCAATGCGGCCGTGGGTGTAGGGTCTAGCGGCAATCCCGGCTTGGCCAGCTTTCGTGTCGGTGTCGACGGCACAATTCCGACTCCAGCGCTGCCTGCGGCGGTCAAGTCGCCAATCATCCCAGGCGTTCCATTCAGCGAAGTGCTGAGTTTTCAGAACGATCCCAACTTCAAGGATGGCCGCGCTCACATGGTGGATTTCACAATTCAGCGCAGCTTGCCAGGTCAGATGATTTTAGAACTTGGCTATGTAGGTCGCTTTGGCCGCAATCTGGCCGGCAGTATCAACTTTAATTCGGCGCCCTACATGTTCAAAGACAAGACCTCTGGTCAAATTTTTGCCCAAGCGTACGACGCCGTGGCGAAGCAGCTGCGGGCTGGTATTTCCCCAACCCTGCCGAATGGGACCGTCAATCCGGCCTTCAATAACCAGCCGTGGTTCGAAAATCAACTCGCCGGCCTGGGGACAGGTTGCGGAGTCAATACAACCACAGCTACGCCCACACCGACCAACATTAGCGCCACCGCGTGTCTTGCCTCGGGCAATTCGGTAAATTTCATAAATAACAACTTGTCGAGCCTCTTCAACACTATAGATGTCGACCGGCAATTCGTCCTTGGGACACAACCCTACGACAACTTGCAGGTCCTCGACTTGTTCATGCGCGATAGCCACGACCATTCCAACTACAACGCCTTCGTGGTCACGCTTCGCAACAATAGCTGGCATGGGTTGGTGTTCGACCTGAACTACACGCGCTCCAAGTCGCTCGACGACGTTGGCGCGGTTCAGAACGCCGCTGAATACCACTCCTCCAGCTATAACTTCGCCCTGGACTACGGACCGTCTTTCTTCAACCGCCCCAACGTCTTTAATGCCATTTTTAACTATGACCTGCCCTTCGGTGGTTCGCACCGCCTAAGCAACAGCCATGCCGCCGTAAACAAGTTGATCAGTGGTTGGTTTAGCGCCGGTATTTTGCGCATCAGCAGCGGCCTCCCCAACCTCGTCACCGTCAGCGGACAGTCCTTTGGCGGCGGTGATATTTTCGGTATCTCCGCAGGCATGTTGCCGACAGTACCGGTTGGTTCCCTCGGCGCCGGCTTGCATGGCGGCGTTTGCAGCACGGGCGCGGGCTCTGGCGGCAACGGTCCTACCTGTGTTCACCCAGCGGGTACACCGGCCCCGACGGGCACTAGCCTCAACTACTTTGCTAATCCCGCGGCTGCCCTCGCCGATTTCCGTCCGACTTTGCTAGCCACTGACACGAACGACGGCAGGAATAGCCCCTTGCCGGGTCTCGGTCTCTGGAACTTTGACATGACCATAGGGAAATCGACCAGCATCACAGAGAGGCTGAAAGTCGAGTTTTCCGCCGACTTCTTCAACCTCTTCAATCACGTCAATTTTCTCGACCCGTCACTCGACACTACCAACCCCTCCACCTTCGGCGTGATCAACACGCAGCTTGTTCCCGCGGACCGCATTCAGGGTTCGCGCTGGATTCAGATGGGCTTGCGCATCCGATTTTAAGTAGTCCTCCAATACGAAATGGGAGAGGCTTCTGCCTCTCCCATTTTTATTTCCGAGAATCCCAGGCCAGTATTTCTCGGCTAGGTCGCTTGCCGCCTTAAAATGCCGTATCATTACTTTGATTCCAGGCCATTTGAGAGACTGTGCGGTTTGAACGCAGTGCGGCAGGGGAGCGAGTTTGATCCCACGTTACATGCGCAAAGAAATGGGCCAGGTCTGGAGCGATGCGAATCGCTTCCAGAAGTGGCTCGATGTCGAGCTGGCTGCCACGGAGACGCTTGCCGAAGCTGGCCTCGTGCCCAAAGATGCGGCGGCGACGATTCGTGCTCGCTCCAAAGTGGATGTCCCGCGCATTCACGAACTCGAAGCCCGCGTGAAGCACGATGTCATCGCCTTCACCATGAACGTCGGCGAATCTATCGGCGATCCAGCTGCCGCGCGCTGGCTCCACTATGGCTTGACTTCCAACGATGTTGTCGACACCGCGCAGGCGCTGCAGATTCGCGATGCTTCCCACATTATCGAGCGGGATCTTGTTCTGTTCGGCGAAGTGCTTGATCTGCGCGCGCATCAGTTTCGCAATACGCCGCAAATTGGCCGAACTCACGGCGTTCACGCCGAGCCGATTACGTTTGGGCTAAAAATTGCCAACTGGTTTTCGGAAAATCAGCGCAACATCGGCCGTTTCCGCGCCGCCGCCGCGCAGATGGCCGTTGGAAAAATCTCAGGCGCCGTCGGCAACGCTTCGCATCTCGGCCCGGAAATGGAAGAGCGCATTTGCAAAAAACTCGGGCTGAGCGTCGCTCCTGTGGCCTCTCAGGTCATTCAGCGCGATCGTCACGCGCAGTATCTCAGCGCGCTTGCGCTCGTCGCCGCGTCTCTGGAAACAATCGCATTGGAAATCCGGCATTTGCAGCGCACCGAAGTTCGCGAGGCCGAAGAACCTTTCAGTGGCGAGCAGCGCGGCAGCTCCGCCATGCCACACAAACGGAATCCCGTCATGTGCGAACAAATCTGCGGACTCGCGCGCGTCGTGCGGTCGAACATGCTCGCCGCATTCGAAAACGTCGCGCTCTGGCACGAGCGCGACATTTCGCACAGCTCCGTCGAGCGCGTCATTTTTCCAGATTCCACAATTCTCGTGGATTACATGCTCGCGAAAATGACCACAATCATCGCCGACATGCGCGTCTTCCCCGAGCGCATGCTGCGCAACCTGGAATCCACGCACGGCTTGGTCTATTCCGGTCAGTTGCTGCAAGACTTGGTCGAAAAAGGCATGCCGCGCGACGACGCGTACAAAGCGGTGCAGGAAAACGCCATGACCGCATGGGAAACGGATTCGAACTTCCAAGAGCGCGTGGCCAACGACGTTCGCATCACAAAGTACCTCGATTCGAACGCATTGAAGCATACCTTCGATCTGCAGCGCCAGCTTCGCTATGTCGACGCCATCTTCGACCGCGTGTTCGGCGCTCACCCCGCCGGCGAAAAATCCGCCGCCAACAACGCGTAACAAAATGTAAGCGCGTTGTTCGAGCGCGCGGTTAGCGTGTGCGCGACTAATGGATGAAGCGTGGGACGAAAAATCCATTTTCAAAAACGAAGAGCCCCGGTTGCCCGGGGCTCTTTCGCCTCTTCTAATTTTCGCTCGCGCGGAAATTAGCTGCGGAGGCGGAAAACCAAGAGATATAAAACTTAACCAAAAAACAAAACTTCAAACCATAAAAACTAAGTCCTAAATCCTCTTCCGCGAGATTACTTCACTCGAATATTCCATGCAACTATTTCGCGCGAGTGCTTCGGCTAACTATTCAACGCGCTGGACGTAGCGCGCTTCTGTGGTATCCACTTTCACACGGTCGCCGGAATTGACGAACGGTGGCACTTGAATGACCAATCCCGTTTCGAGCGTCGCCGGCTTCATTACGGCGCTGGCCGTGGCTTTCTGCAGCGTCGGTTCGGTCTCGAGCACCTTCAACTCCATCGTGTCGGGCAGGTCGACGCCGATCGGCCTCTCCTCGAAAAATTCAATCTTCACGGTCGTGTTTGGAATGAGATAGTACACCGTTTCGCCCAGCTCTTCGCGGGTCATCTGCATCTGCTCGTAGGTTTGCGTATTCATGAAGTGAAACTCGTCGCCCTCGTTGTAGAGGTACTCGAATTCCACTTCGTCGAGAATCGCGCGGTCGACGAATTCCTCGGCGCGGAACCGGTAGTCGATCATGGTGCCGGTGCGGAGATTCTTCATGCGCGTTTGCATCGAGCCGCGCTTGTTGCCGGGCGTGCGGTGGTCGACGCTGAAAACCGTGAAAAGCTGGCCCTCGTGCTGGATGACCATGCCGGGGCGGAGTTGTGTGGCTTTAACGCTGCTCATGATTTTGTACGACCGCGGAACGGTCAACATCTCCCTGAAAAGTTTTGCTGATTTCGGAAATTCCGGAGGGCGAAAAAACTCTGCCCACACAACACGCGGAATGACTCGAGGCACGCCGGGCAAAATTCGCGCCCAACGCGAATAAACAGTATAAGCGCGCGCATTCTCGTTGGTCAATCGCGGGCAACTGTTGAATCGCGAAGATAGTTGCGTTGTAAGTAAGAAGCCGCTATCGTTGCGGACTTTGATTATGGCAAGCGGCACAAAAGACGACGACATCCGGGATGTGATGGCCGAGGAATCTCGCCGAGGCAAACGACCCATCCGTCCTGAAGCACGAAAGCTGCAAAAGGAGCGGCTGGCAACGATCCGAATGATTCTCGGGTTTACAAGAGAAGCTGACGTGATCGCAGCTATCGACCTGCTAGGGCGCGGCGACGACCCGGACGAACTCGAGAAGATTTTGAAGCTTTGGCGCGCTCTTTCCTCTTCACGGAGGAAATGAACTGCTTGGTCTTGCGCAACCTTTCGGCTTTTTCTTCCGGAGTGAATTTCGACCACACGGGCTCCAGGAGTGCCGCGAGTTTCTCGACGGCTTCGTCCATGATCAGTGGCTTTTCTTTGCGCTTCATAGGGTTTATTCTCCGCTGAAAAAAGTGAAACGGCAAGAGAATTGCCACACGTCTGAGCGATCGCGCACATAGGTCTTTAGTCGTTGCTCTTCGTGGGATCTTTTGTGCGCTGGGCGGCGGCTTCGGCCATGATTTTTTCGATTTCATCGGGGTTGCGGGGGAGGCGTTCGCTGAGGAATTTGTAGCCGGTTTCGGTGATTAGGATGTCGTCCTCGATACGGACGCCGAGATTTTCTTCGGGGATGTAGATGCCTGGTTCGACGGTGACGACCATGCCGGGTTCGAGCGGTTTGCAATATTCGCCAGGGTCGTGGACATCGAGTCCGATATTGTGGCCGAGGCCGTGAATAAAATACTGGCCCAGCGATTTGCCGTGAAGATCTTTGCCGTGGGAATTGATGTAGTCGTAGGCAATTTTGTAGACGCTCCTCGAGCTTTTTTGGCAATAGTCCACCCCGGGCTTGAGGGCTGCGATAGCTGTATTTTGCGCGCCGAGAACGATTTCATAAATTTCGCGCTGGCGCGGGGTGAATTTTCCGTTGGCGGGAAGGGTGCGCGTGATGTCAGCGGAATAGCCGGAGTATTGCGCGCCGACGTCGAGGACGACGATGTCGCCGTCTTCAATCAGGCGGGCGAGCTTGTCGTAGTGCAACGCGGTGGAATTTGGGCCAGCGCCGACGATGGGGGCGTAGCCCTCCGCTTCCGAGCCGCCCATGGCGTGAATTTCCACCATTTTGGCGGCGATCTGATATTCGTGAAGGCCGGGCCGCATCATGTGCATGGCGGCGAAGTGTGCGTCCAGCGAAAGCTCGATGGCTTGCGTGAGGAAAGCGATTTCGCCGGGAGATTTGATTTGGCGAAGCTCGCCGATGTTGGAGCGAATGTCTTTCAGACTGGTTTGCGGAACTGTCGTGTGAATCCAATCCATGACAGCTTTTTCGTGTGGATAGCCACCATTTTCTTTTTCGTAGGGAAGGATGGTGTAGATGGCGGGATAGAGTTTTGCGAGCTTTTCGAGAGTGGCGCGCATTTCCGGGTAGGGCTGCACCGAAGCGAAACCGGTGCGCGGCTGAATGCCGGGATCGGACGGCGACATGCGAAGGCCGTTCCATTTTTCCTTGGCGAGATTCTTCGGCGGCAGGAAGAGCGTTTCTTGCGGGATGTCGGAAGTTGCAGAACTTGCGCCGCGCTTCGGGGCTGGAAGAATGATTAGACCCGCACCTTCTTCGTTGTGGCCGGTGAGGTAGTAGAAGTTTTCTTCCTGCGCAAAGATGTACGCTTGCGCCGATTCTTCGCGGCCGGTGAAGCCCCAGAGGAGAATCGGGGAATCGACTTGTGTTGCGAGTTTGGCGCGGCGCGCGGCGTACACGCTGTTGGGTTCGCGCTCGCGGCGTTCTTGAGCGTGGGTGAGCGGCGCAGAAGAGAAAAGGACGGAAACAGCCGCGAGAAAGACGGAGAAGAGGGCACGGCGCGCCGTGCCCCTACAAGAGACACACAAAACATTCAGAACCTTGGGCAGACCACTCACCTGTTCACCTCGCGAGTAAACGGACGAGCATTGTAGCTGAACGGGGCGAACGGGCAAACCCGCCGGCACATCTTGAGAAACCGCGTTAACCCATTTTGATCTGAAGATGTGACCCCCACCCCGGGTGTTTTTTGTAAGAGTGGCAAACACAGGGGTTATGCTTGACGCGGCTCGTAAGAGCGGCAAGCACAGGACTTAAAGTAATCGCATTTTCAACAAGTTGCAGGTGATCTGTAAGAGTGGTAGAGAAAGGACTTAGCAGAAGGCAGTTGACCCTTTGTAAGCTCCGGGCAGAGAGCAAGGAGAAATGGCGCGAAGGAGAGGACGATTGGCTGGATTGCGACGAGAACATAGGAAAGGGTAGCATCTCGTTGGCGGACAGGTAAAGTGTTTTACATCTAATGGTAGGAATTCGGGGTTGAACGGCGTTTTTGGGGCGGTGAACGGTCGGGGGTTCGACTGCGATGCAAGCTGACGCTAATAGTCGACAGTAGCGGGAAAACACGGTAAGGAAACGTCTCGTTCGTCCCCGGTTCCCAAGAACTAGGAAAACGAAAGGCCCACCCTTCCAAGAACCAAGCCCGCAAGGATGGGGCACGCGACGGAGAAAGACAAAGTCAAAATCTTTTCGGCGAGTAAAGAATGTTACACCCGCCGGACGCGGAGCACTCACTAAGGTAGCTCTGAAGAGCGATGGCTGCTGGAGAATTCACTTGCGCTTGCGGGGGTGGTTCGGGTGTACAATCTGGCACAATCACCCAGCCCGAAGCCCATTTTAAGATCGGAGATGAAAATGAATAGGAAGAGTTTTTTGTGTACTGGTGCACTTTTGCTTCTCGCCGTGGGGATATCCTACGCGGCGGGGAACGACGCGTTTATGGGAACGTGGAAGTTAAATGAAGCCAAGTCGAAGATAGCTCCTGGTTTGCCGAAGAATTCCACGGTCGTGAATACGGCGGACGGCGACAACGTAAAAATCGCCATCGACGGAACGGACGCGAAGGGCCAGCCCTTCCATAGCGACTGGACGGGGAAATTCGACGGCAAGGAATACGCCATTACTGGTGATTCCTCGACCGACATGCGTTCGTATAAAGTGATCAATGACCACACGCTTTTGGCTGTCAGCAAAAAGGACGGCAAAGAGACCATCAGCGCCCGCATCGTGGTGGCCGCCGACGGCAAGTCTCGCACCGTTACCGTCAGCGGAACGAATGCCAGCGGCGCGAAGATCACGAGTACCCAGGTTTACGACAAGCAGTAGCGCCACGATGGCAAGTTAGAGTTGGACGTTAGAAGTTAGACGGAGAGGGGCGGTTTAGTGCCTCTGGGCGAGGGAAGAATCAGGCCTCAGGTGCGAACGGCGCCACCTGGGGCACCCGGCTTGGCCCGCTCTATTAAAAGGTTGGAGGGCAAGCTGGGGTTAGCTAGCTTTCTCGCGCTTTCCAAGCCGACGACTGGCAAGGTGGATGGATCGAGGAGCCCGAGCTGCACCAGAACCGAAGCTTGATCCCAGTAGATGTGCTCGTTGGCAAGCTTTCCACCGCGAAAGTGGACGATTACGACCAGCGGGCACTCCACCCGCTTGCCTGTGGGAGCAATGCCAGGAAGCATCCAGTCCATTTCGATAGTGTGTCTAAACTGAAAAATCATTTCGTCCACCAGCCGCTCCGCGCCGATCGTTCGGGAGATTGGAACGATCTTCGTATCGGGAGGCATCTTGGGGATGAAGTGCTGCCCATAGAATTCTCGTAATTGTTGGAGACCCACGCCGCCGGTCAACACCGGGATATGGTTGACGTAGGCGTCGGGCACCATGGTCTCAAGTGTGGCATTCGTGTCTCGGGTCGCGAATTCCTCTCCGAGGTGCTTCTCCCAAAGATCGGTGAGGGACTGCTCCGCGGGTGTTAGGCGGGCTCCTGTGGTTTGCTTTTCCTTCATCCTGACTACCTTTCTGCGTCGCGGATTCGGCTGTATGGGCGATCCGCGCAATTATACGTGGAGCGGTCTGAATCAGACGATACTGACTTTTTCTTTAAAAGGTGGAACACAGGAAGGTTCTCCTTCTCCGGAACTTCCAGTCATTACGAGCCGAGCGAATTGTGTCAGTCCAGGACTGTTTAGGGCTCTGGGCGAGGGAAGAACCGGCGACACCCGGCAGGAAGAGTCAAAACGCGCACCCTTTGCAAAACCAAAACCCCAAGGGTGCAGCACGCCGTTAGGGATCAGCGTTGAACGTCTGCCTCACCCGCCAGCGGTTTAAAATGACGGTGTTTCAGGCGATTGGTGCCGCTGCGATTTCAATCCGGTTGCGGCCGGCGCGTTTGGCGGTGTAGAGGGCCGCATCCGCCTGGGAGACTAGACGGTTGAAATCTACAGGCTGTGACCGTTCGAAGCTCGCGATACCAAAACTTGCCGTAACCGAGAGGGTGCCTCCATCGAAAGCAAATTTCGTTGCCTCAAGCTGTCCGCGAATTCGGTCCACTACGATTCTCGCGTTGTCTTGAGTGGTATGAGTCAAAACAAAAAGAAATTCCTCGCCGCCAATACGGCCGCAAATGTCGCTCCGTCTAGAATTGGCCTTAAGAATTTCAGCGAATTTTTTCAAGACAGTGTCGCCGGCGTCGTGTCCGTAGGTGTCATTGACCGTTTTGAAATGGTCCAAGTCGGCGAGGACCGCGAGAAAAGAAAAGCCATATCTGACCGCCCCGTTCAGTTGACGTGTTGCCCAGTCCTCTATCGCCCGGCGGTTCGGCAATCCGGTCAGGGAATCGGTGAGTGCGAGCTCTTGCAACAATACGTTCTTGGCCTCGAGTTGCCGATGGAGTTCTACAATCCGGCGCCCCACACCCACACGGGCGAGGAGTTCATTGGAATGGAATGGTTTCGTCAGGTAGTCATCGGCGCCTGCCGCCAGACCTTTTACAAGCTCGTTCTTTTCCGTGATTCCTGTGAGGATGATGAGATAGGTATAGGAGTTTCGAGAATGGTTTCGAATGCGCTCGCATAGCTCTATTCCGGTGAGATCCGGCATCATCCAGTCTGTAATCACCAAGGAAGGCTGATGTTCGGAAAAAAGATCAATGGCTTCCTGGCCATTTTTCGCGAACAGCACGGCGTACTGTTTTTCAGATAGGGTCTGCTCAACAAGTTTGCGGTAAATGCGAGAATCGTCGGCTACGAGCACTTTAAAGTCGCGGGCAGCGGCGGCCGGCTCATTTTTAGAGGGGATCATTTTTGATTTTTCGTCCGATGCTGCTCGTTATTCCCGTTCTTTTTAATGAATTGCAACTTATTTTGACGAGAGGGCCAACTTCACGAAGCTGGCGATCCGAATTCTGAATAAAGCTGTGGTCCTAGACCAAGGCGGCCTCATGAAGCCAGGTCTCGAGTAAGACGGCGCAACCGGACTCGAGGGCAATGAATTGCACCCCCATTCCCATGTTCGGGTGCGAGTGGGCCACTACACCCCCGGCTGTGAAGACTTTCTCTTGATAGGTTATTTGAATGTTGATGATGGTGCCTGGCGGCAGAGGATTGATGGTGTCAATAAAGCAGCCATTGGAGCCTAAATCGCTCGTGCGAACCTGCATGCGGACACCGGATGCGGTCTCCGTCAATTCAGCCGGCGCAAAGAATGGGTAGCGAGGCGATCCGCGGCGCTCGTTTCCCATTTAGACTGCTCCTTGCGGGCGCAAGAAACCGAAGAAATATGAATCCATGCGTTCGGCGTTCGTGCGACAACATCTAGCAGACAACGCGTTACCTCGCTTTAAGTGCTCGCGGGGCGTGGCGATAGAGACGCGCTCGGGAAGCCAAAGCTATTGGGAAACCGGGAAAATTCACGGAAGAGTCCACCCCTTCGCCAAGCCGGGCCAGGAGTCGTTTGTATAGAGTTTAAGCTAGAGAGGAATGTAGCGTAAGGGTATTACTCGCAATTGAATATGCTTGCGTCCGAACGTATATTAACTGTCGGTATAATTATCCCTCCTGCAAAAATCATTCGGGTTTTTGGGAAACACGCTAGATTTTTTTGGCTGCGAAGGTTTGGGAGCCGGCTTGGAGGGTTAGGCCGGTGACGGCGCCTTCGGCGTCTTTTTGGAAGGTGAAGGTGATGTCGCCGGAGAGGACGAAGAATTGGATGGGGGACTCGGGGAGGAGTTCCTGAGGATCGGGGCCGAAGGGCTCGGCTTCTACGTAGAGGCCGGTGGGCTTCATCGATATGGTTAGTTTGCCTACGCTGGGGATTTCGTAGGTGCCGGGATAGGCGGCGAAGGTGGCGGGATTGACTTTGATCAGGGTGTGCTCGGTGGGATGGTAGTCGGGCCAACCATATTCCTTGGCGACGGAGCGGAAGATTTCCTGGGTTAGTTCGCCGCCGCTGTCGGAGTTGGTCATGACGGCGAGGCCTTGGCCGGAGTTGGTGTAGGTTTCGAGGTTGCAACGGAAGCCTTCATTGGCGCCGCCGTGGCCGAAGGTGGGTTTGCCGCCGGGGGATTCGAGGCCGAAGCCTAGGCCCCAAGTGCCGATTTGTCGAGTGAGCATTTGGCGGGCAGTGTCTTGCGAGAGGATTTTTGAGGATTTTCCGGAGTATTCGGCTTGGACTTCGATGGCTACGCGGGCCAGGTCGGAGGGAGTAGTCCAGAGGCCGGCGGGAGCCATTTCGGGATAGGTGTGCGAGCCGCCTTTTACGGGGTCGCCATTGGGGCGATACGGGGTGGCGGCTTCTTGTGCGCGATTTTTTGGTAGCGGTTGCTCGTAGGTGCTGTGCGTCATTCCGGCCGGACGGAGGACCAGTTCGCTCATGATTTGCGGGAAGGGCTTTCCGGTGACGTCGGAGAGAAGCGTTTGCAGGACTACATAGCCGCCGCCGGAATAGCGCCAGAGAGTGCCAGGGACAACGTCGACACGAATGGGATCGGTGTTGGCGGGCTTATCGCCGTTGAGGATTTGGACGACGGTGGGGAGCGGGTCGTCCAAGGCGTAGCCGGGGAAGCCGTGGACGGTGAGGCCTGCGCTGTGGCTTAGGATGCGGCGGATGGTAACTTTTTCTTTGGCGGTGAAGAGGTTGTCGGGGACTTTCCAGGTGTGGAGCTTGACGTTGACGTCCTCGTCGAGGGTGAGCTTGCCGTCTTGCACGAGGCGGAGCGCGGCCAGGGCGGCTACGGGTTTGCTGATGGAGGCGGCTTGGAAGAGGGTGTCGGGAGTGACGGGTTTCTTGGAGGCCACGTCGGCTAGGCCGTAGGCGCGCGTCCAGAGGATTTGGCCGCGGTCGAAGAAGGCGACGCTGACGCCGGGGACTTTGTGGTGGGCCATGCGGTCGGCGATGGTCATCGATTGCGGAGGCTGGCCTTTGATTACGACGGCGGGGAGAAGACCGTTTTCGATGCGGGAAATGCGGGCGGCTAGGGCGGGATCGGGTGCTTGCGCGCTGGGGGATTGCGGGTCGGGCGTGAGGACGATGGAGAGATTGCTGGCGGACAGCTTGAGCGAAAAGAATGACGAGGCGCAGGTGCCTGCAGCGAGGAGGGCGAAGGCCGCGGACAGAAGAATCAGGGTTCTTTTGGCCGTCGATCTCGTCGTCATCGATTTCGTCGTTGATTTCATGGGGGATCTCATGGCGGCAAATCGTACCACTTTTGAGTGCGAGACGATTCGTTTGGTTGGCTGATGGCCGGGCAAAACCGGGCCATGGATTCACTTGCTACTTGCGGAAAAAATCGATGAGGAGTTCGGAGACGCGGGCGGGCTCTTCGTGCTGGAGCCAGTGGGAGGCGTTGGCGAAAGTGTAGAGTTCTGCTGAGTCGCAATAGCGAAGGCTGTCGTGGGCCATTTCGGAGAGGAGGAAGGCGTCGCGTTCGCCCCAGAGGATGCGCGTGGGAACGTGGACAGTGGAGTCGGGGAATTTTGTGCGGTGGCGCATGGCGGCGCGGTACCAATTGATCATGGCAGTGAGCGCGCCGGGTTGCGACCATGCGTCACGGTATTGGACAAGGTCTTCGGGGGAGAAAGTGCCGGGGCGGCTGGAGCCGACTAGAGAGCGGACGCCGAGACGAAAGTTGAAGGCGGAGAATGCTGCTTCGGGTAACCAGGGGAGTTGAAAGAAAAACATGTACCAACTACGGCGAAGCTGGCGGCGGTTTGTTTTTAGGTAGCGGCGCATAACGCTCGGGTGAGGGACGTTGAGGATGGCGAGCTTGGCGATGCGCTGCGGGTGGAGGAGGGCGACACTCCATGCGACGGCGGCACCCCAATCGTGTCCGGCGAGGAAGATGCGGTCTTGGCCGATTTGATCGGCGATGGCGAGGACGTCGGAGATAAGTTCGGAGAGTGCGTAGGAGGCGGCTCGGCGGGGTTTGCTGGTTTTGTTGTAGCCGCGCTGGTCAGGCACGATTACGCGGAAGCCAGCGGCGGTGAGAGGTTCGATTTGTTTGTGCCAGGAATACCAGAATTCGGGGAAGCCGTGGAGGAGGACGACGACCGGGCCGCCCGGCGGGCCGGAGGCGACGGCGTGGAGTTCGATTGCGGCGTTGCGAAAGATCACGTCTTCGAGGGCAATGGGCACTCGCAGAGTTTACCTTGAAGTCTGGCAGAACTTGCGGTGCGCAAGAGGGCGGGGCCATTCGAGACTCAGAGTGAGCGATGATCGACCGCAGGGAGGGGCAAGCCCCTCCCCTACAGAGTTGGAGATGGCTATGTGATGGAAGTGGTTTCGAGGCCGTAGGTCGTGACGTAGACGGCCGTGGCTGCGATTTCGGAGACGCGGGCTTCGGAATCGCCGTGGGCGACGGCGGTATGAGGTTCGGCGGCGGACTCTGGATGAAGAGCGCCGATGGCTTGGTTGCGGCCGGCGTTCTTGGCTTTGTAAAGGGCGCGGTCGGCAATGGCGAGGACCTCTTCATAGCTAACGTCGACCGGGGAATTCATGTTCCAAGGGAAGGCGGCCCATCCAATCGAGACGGTGCGGTGCATAGAAAGGCCGGCGCCTTTGACCTTGAACGGCTCGCCAGCAACGGCGGCGAGGACGCGCGAGGCCAGCGTAGCGGCTTCCTTGCGCTCGCAAAAACGGGAGACGACCAGGAATTCTTCGCCGCCCCAGCGGACCAGTACATCGGAATATCGAATTGCTGAGCTGATGCGCGCGGTCAGATCGATGAGCATCTGATCGCCGGCATCGTGGCCGAAGCGATCGTTGATTTCCTTGAAATGATCCGCATCGATTAGATAGAAGATGATGTCGCGATTGCGGCGGCTGCGCGTGGGGTCGGGCGAGGAATAGGCGCGGACCGCCTGGCTGACATCACTCTGGATGGTGGCCGTGAAAAAGCGGCGGTTGCGGGCGGCCGTGAGCGGGTCGGTGAGAGACATTTCCTCAAGCTCTTTGTTGGCTTGGGCAAGGGCTTCGCTGCGTTCAGCGACGGCTTGTTCGAGGCGGAGGCGCTCGGTCTGGAGCTTGCGCGTACGATAATTCGCAAGATAAAAGAGTGCGAAGACAGCGAGCAGAATGGCGAAGCCGCGCGAGTACCAACGCTGCCACCACGCAGGGATTACCGTGAAGGAAAATTCCGCGGGGAAACTGAGAGTGCCGCGGGCAGAACGGCAGGAGACAGCGAAGCTGTAGTTGCCGGGCGGAAGGGCGGGATAGCGAGCTTCGCGCTCTGAAGTTTCATTAAATTCACTTTCAAGGCCTGCGAGACGATAGGAACAGCGGACGCTTTCCGGGTCGCGGTAGGTGAGCGCCGCGAAGTCCACGCGGAAAGTGTTGTCGCTGCGCGGCGCTTCAGGATTGCGCTCGCCGACGCGGTCGCGTGAACCGAGCTGCGCGGAGGTAATCACGACGCGCGGCGGGAGCTCGACTCGCTCGTCGGCGGAAATGGGATTGTAGCGGGCGAGGCCGCCGCTGGTGCCAAAGAGCAAGGTGCCGTCTTCTTCGGCGAAGAAGCCACGCTCGCTGAGGTCATTCCAGATGAGTCCATCGGCCTGGGTAAAGCGAAGAGTGCGGCCATTGCGGGAAAATTCCGTGAGACCAAAGGCGCCACCGGCCCAGATGTTGCCTTCGTGATCCGCGCCGAGCATGTAGACGTCGAGAGAGGGGAGGCCCTCAGCCAAGCGATAGTGAGTGACCTGAGGTTTTCCATCCACGAGTAGCAGGCGGCTTAAACCAAGAGCGTCGGAGTAGCGGAACCAAACTTCATCGCGGCTGACGGCGGCGGCCTCGACAACTTCGTCTTGCACCAAACCGCTGGCGGTCGTGAAATGCAGCCACTGCTTGCCATCGAAGCGGGAGAGACCGCCCCTGCCAACGGTCCAGAGGACGCCGTCAGGGCTCGAAGCGAAGCGTCCGATGCCTTGATGGATCTCGGGAGGCAGAGGTACATCGACGAATTGAAAAGGCCGCTGAGTTGGACGGGCCGCTTTAAGGTAGTGCGCGTTGGCGATCCAGATGCGGCCGTCCGGGCCGACGTGAACGCCGGTGGGATTGGGCTGAGGTGTCGGAATTTTTTCGGGGGTTAGGGATTCAGGGTCGAAACGCGTCAGTCCGCCTGGATAGCAAAGAACCCAGACGGCGCCATCGGGGGCGAGGATCATTTCGCGGGCGAAGGTGCCGCTGAGGCCGTCCTTCGATTTCCAAATTCGCCAACGGGCGGCTTGGGGATCCCACATGGCGACGCCATTGTTGGTGCCGAGCCAGAGGCGCTTGCGCTTGTCACGCAATTCGGACCACACGACGTTGTCGGGAAGGCCTTCGGCCTCCGTCCAACTCGACCAGGTTTTTCTGCCGGTCCAACGCTGGATACCCGCTCCGCCGAGGCCGATCCAATACGCGCCCTCGCGGTCCTCGGTGATGGCAAAAGTGGCGTTGACCGCCATGCCGCGGCTCTGGTCGATGATCTCCCACTGCCCTGAAATTCGGCTATAGAGGCCCGCGACGGTGGGGATCACGAGATTGCCTGAACGATCCAGGGCAGGTGAGCCATAGTCGTTGGCGGGAGGCAGATTGGGAAGTTCGGGAATGAAGTGAGTTGAGCCTGGATTGAGACGGAACAGATGGGCGGCGGTGCGCACCCAAAGGATTTTCTCGAAGTCCTCGAGCATGCTGATCACCTGTTCATCAGGGAGGCCGCTTTGCGAGGGAAACATGTGGACATGATCCTGGGAATCAAGCCAGCCGACGCGGTGACCGGAGGCGAACCAAACGCGGCCTTCGGAGGTGATGCTTACCGACTCCGCTTCCAGGCTGGGCAGGCCATCGGAAATGGACCAAACGCGGAGGTCGTTGGGACGGTCGGGATCGACACGGAGAACGCCGGCTTCGGTGGCAAGATAAACTTTGCCCCAGGAATCCAGGGCGAGAGCCGAAGCTTGTCGAAAAGAATTGTAAACCTTGGCGAGGGGCAGTTGATGAAGGACTCCGCTTTCCATGTAAGAGATTCCGCGCGAGGTTACGATCCAGATTCGGCCGGTGGGAGCTAGAACGAGTTGGTTCACATGGGTGCTGGGAAGGCCGTGTTCGAGGCCGAAGCGCAGAATATGATTGCCATCGAAGCGAAGCAGGCCGTCAGGCGTGCCGATCCAGATGAAGCCTTCCAGGTCTTGCAGAATGCAGGAGGGTGTTAGAGTGCCAAGGCCGAAGTTATCGCCGACGCGCTGGAAGACGTAGTGAGGCCTGCGGGGAAGAGAAAGCGCAGGCGTCTCGGCGGGCTTTGCCTGAGCGGCAAGGGAACCGAGAAGCAGAAGGATAGCTGTAACCAGGAACAGGGCGGCGGAAGTCTTGCTCCGCATGAACACTCCGGAAATGCAGTCTAAATAGCTTAGCGCGAGGTTAGGCGGGACGGGGGGAGTGGTCCCAAAACGATAATGACGGATTGTGAGGGCATGGAAGGCCTGGCATTCAAATGGAAGACTGATCAACCTTGTTGGGTCGCCGGGCTCTGAATCGCCGAACGGGCAGCGATGAAAGCCTGCGCGCATTGACAATTACAGTTACGTGCGTCACAGTACAGGTATGACACTATTTCGCCTTAGCCTGCGTCCGGGCGAATCCATTTTCGACCAGCTTGTGTATGCCGCAAAGAAGGCTTTCGTCAGCGGTGAACTCGCGACGGGCCAGGCATTTCCTTCTGTTCGGTCGCTCGCAGCCGAATTCAAAATTCACCCAAACACGGCGCACAAGGTTGTACAGCACTTGATCAATGAACGGTGGCTCGAAGCGCGTCCCGGGATTGGAACGGTGGTCGCAGTGATTCCTGAGCCGCGGCGGGGTGACCGGAAGCGGCTCCTCGGACGCGAGGTGGAGCAACTCGTGGTCGAGGCCAAGCGATTGGAACTTGATATCGACGATGTTATGCAAGCGATTCTGGACCAATGGGCAAAGCTCGAAATGCCTCAGGAGGTAAGCCGCAAATGATCCGCGTGGAAAACCTTTGGAAGAAATTCGGGCGCTTCGATGCGCTTCGCGGATTGAGTTTCGATGTGCCAGAAGGAAGCGCGTTCGCGCTGATCGGCGCAAATGGAGCGGGGAAGACGACCACCATCAAAGTGCTGATGAACATCCTCGCGCCGACGCTTGGAAGTGCCACGCTGCTCGGCGCCGATTCGCGGAAAATCTCGCCCCGGGAACTTGCGCAGATCGGCTACGTCTCCGAAAACCAGGATATGCCGTCGAGGCTGACCGTCGAGGAGTATGTGGCTTATCTGCGGCCGTTCTATCCGACGTGGGACCGCGATCTGGAAGCATCGATCGCACGCCAACTGCGGTTGCCGCTCGAGCGAAAGATCGGCGACCTTTCCCATGGCATGCGTATGAAGATGGCGCTGATGTGCGCGCTGCCGTACCGGCCGAAGCTACTCATTCTGGATGAGCCTTTCAGCGGACTCGATCCGCTGGTGCGTGATGAATTCATGGAAGGGCTGCTAGACCAGGCTGGCGAGATGACGATCCTGATTTCATCGCACGAACTGGCCGAAATCGATGGTGTCGCAACGCACGTGGCATTCCTCGATGAAGGCAAGCTGCTGTTTCAGGAATCGATGAGCGACCTGACCGGGCGGTTCCGCGAAGTGCATGTGACGTTGGAGATTGAAGCGGCGCGACCGGCTCGGGTGCCCGAGGAGTGGATGCAAATGCGAGCCCTGGGGAACGTGCTGACGTTTGTCGACACGCGGTTCGACGAAAACGGTCTGAATGAGCGGGTTCGTTCGCGAATCGAAGGTGTGCGGGAAATCGACGCGCAGCCAATGGCGCTGCGGTCCATCTTTACGACACTGGCTCGGGCCGCGCGGGATGGCGGGTCTTGAAGAAAGGCAGGCGGAAATGGTCTGGCACATTTTCAAGAAAGATTGGAAGTTGGCGTGGGTGTTTGTCTTGGTGGTGTCTGTAGTTCACTGGATAGATTCGGCGATTATATACAAACTCGGGCTGTTCGATGAAGATCCCATGCTCGGGATGCTCGCTGACGCTGTTCCTATGCTGGCGTTTTTCGGGAGCATGTTTCTGATTGGCGCGATCGTTCACCTGGATTCGATCCCTGGAGTACGGCAAGACTGGTTGGTGCGGCCAATCTCACGCTGGGACCTGGTAATCGAAAAGTTTCTCTTTGTAGTGCTGATGGTGAATGGTCCGATCTTCGCGGAAGTCCTGCTGCAAGGCCTCGCAAACAAATTTTCTCTCCGGTTGTCTCTGGCGGCTGCGATGTGGCAGGTCGCGTTTCTTTTTTTTGCATTTACTTTGCCTCTTTTCAGTTTTGCGTCGGTGACAAGAAGTATGACGCAGGCGTTCATTTTCGGGTGTAGCTGCACCTTCATTATGGTCGGATTTCAGACTATCGCGAGCTATCTGAACGGCCGCGCGCACGGCACGCTGGATCGATCTCTTGGAGTGCTATTGGATGGGTGGGAGAAACAGCACGGTTCGCGCTCAGTGCGGTCGCCGCAACTGTCATCCTCGGCCTTCAGTATTCTCGGAGGAGGACTCTTTTCTCGCGCTGCATGGTCCTTTTGTTCGGCGTTGCAATTCTTGCCACACAATTTATCCCGTGGAAGGCGGCCTTCGCCATCGAGGAGAAATTCTCGCCGAGACCCGGCGCTGGGACCAGTGCAGTTGTTGCGTTTGATCCGAAGTTCGAAAAATTCCGATCCCCTTCCGGATTGGGTGCTTCCTTGGAACGCCCTCGCCGATTCGACGCAGCAGAACATACGAGCGTGTTCTTGCCCTTGCAGATTGCCGGTACCCGTACCGATGTTTTTCTGCTAACTGACTTAGTGGAAGTGCGCTTAATCGGGCGGGGCGGAAAGCTTGCCTTCCACGGAACAGGCGAAAGGCTAGAGTTCGCCGACGAAGGACGGAACAACCCAATCTACCAAGAGATCAAGGTACCCTCTTCAGTCTATCGAGACACTAAAGATCAGGCGGTTCGGGCTGAAGTTGAGTATTCATTGACGCTCTTCAGCCTGAGGGAGTCTTACTCGATACCCGCATTGGGCGGTGATGAGCGAATGCCAGGCTTCGGTTGGTGCGAGACGAAGATGAATGAGGCGGAAACGGCCGTTGAGCTTCGCTGCATGCAGCCGGGCAAGGGACCAAAATGTGCGACGCTATTTCTTGAAAATAAGGCGACTGGAGAGCGAAATCCGCCGAGATCTTCCTGTCACGGCGATTATTCGCCCTATTCCGGATGGTATTTCGGTGACAACATGGCGCATTTTGGAGCGAACATTCCGTTCCGCGATGCTTCCGGACTGGCAAAGTTTCCGGTCGACGGGCCGCAGCTCCCGCAATCACGCGTCGTCATTCGAGTGTACGAGCCGGAAGATCATTTTACTCGCTCGCTTACGATTTCGCAGATCAAACTGAGAGATTGGGAAGCACAATAAAGCCAGTCAATACGGCACGGCACATCTCGGGAAAGCCGGCTTTCACGGTGCGGGCGCTGCGTCTCTGGATCTGCGCCACGCGAAATCTCCCAGATCTTAGAACGAGAGTCTAGCGCTCAACTGGATTTCGCGTCCCGGAGTCATGGCCATGGTGATCGTTCCGAACTGGGGTTCGTTTACATAGCGGTTGGGTGTGCCCAGGTTCACTTTGTTCAAGGCGTTGAACGCTTCGGCACGAAACTGAAAATTCATTCTTTCGCCGAGGCGGAAGGCTCGCGCCAGCGCAAAGTCCAGGGTTTGTAGAGGCGGACCGTAGACTGAGTTCCGGCCCGCGTTGCCATACGTAAACGCCGCGGGGGCAGCAAATGCTGCGGGATTAAACCACTGCGCAGCGCTGCGCGTGCCCGGGCCGAAGAGGGGCTGGCCGGTGACGTTGGCTCGGATCGGATTCTCACCCAGCACGGTCCCGGAGTTGGCAGTATCTCCGAACACAGAGACGGTAAAGGGCATTCCCGACTGGACCTGATAAATAGCCGAGAAATGCCAGTCCTGGGTTACGAGACGGAGCCATTCCTGGCGCCGGTACGCAGGAAGATCGTAAACGCTGCTCAATGCGAAGCGATGGCGGACGTCACAACCCGGACCTTTCTCGAGGTTGAGATTATTGTTGTTTTGCGGGATGGACGATTCGTCCATAGGAGAACGAAAGTCCGGAGCGTTGGTCAGATTCTTGGCGAAGGTGTAGTTGGCCAGAAAGCTGAGCCCATGTGAATAGTGGCGGCGGACATTCACGTAGCCCGCGTCGTACCAACTCTGCGCGGTGTTCTCCAATAAGTTGATGGTGCTGACCGGGAAAGTCTCGCTTTGCACGACAGCGGCGGTGCTGCTCGGCGTCAACACCGTCCCTGGTACGAAAGTAAGTGTCTTGAACGGACGCCGCGGGCCGAGAGGACCCGGTCCGGGGAGAGTGTTGTTGATCAGGTGAGCTCTTTGCAGGTGGAAACCACGCGAGCCGATGTAGCCGACTTCAAGAGAGGTGTTTTGCCCGAAGCTCTTTTGCACCGAACTGTTCCATTGCTGGACGTATTGTGCCGGCGCGTGGGAATCGAAGGCCGTGAAACTAACAGTCGTGGGAGCCAAAGTGCCAGCGCCCAGAACGGGTGTGCCGAAGTTCATGCCCGTGGTGAAGAGCGCGGCTGGCGGCGTGAAGTTGTCGGCTTGCTGCGTTTCGGGGAACACATAGGGCACGTTGTGCCGCTGGTTGCACCAGGTATTCAGATCTACCGGCGTGAAAAAGATTCCATAGGCCGCATGGAAGACCAGGCCCCTGCCTGGAAGGTTTTTAGCGATTCCCAGGCGCGGCGCGAAGTTGTGTTTGTTGGCGTACATCAGCCCTCGCGGATAACCCAACTGGCCGCCGATGAAGACGGAAGGAACGCCGTTATTGAAAATCAAGTTTGTGTTGGTGTTGTCCTTGTCGTAGAGAGGGCTGGTGTACTCATAGCGGAGGCCGATATTGAGAGTAGTCGTAGGCGTTAACTGCCAGCTATCTTCAGCGAAGGCCGCGGTTCCCCAGGCTCGCAAATCCATTTGAGGTATGCCGGCCTGGCGTTGTTTCACGGCGGGCAGACTGAGCAACATGCTGGCCAGTCCGGAGCCGCTGCCATCATTGAAGCCGAATTCTGTGGAATACCCCGTGGTGTACTGGTAGTAGCCGCGATTCTGGAAGAACCCCCACATCGGCCAAATGTAACGGTGAAAATCGCCGCCGAATTTTATCCCGTGGCGTCCGCGCTGCCACGCGTAAGTATCCCGGACTTCGATGCTTGTGTCCCAAGCATGCATGGGCGTTGCGGCAAACGTGTCGCCGATCCCTGTGTATCCCTGAACGGCAAACCACGGAGAACCCCAAGCATTCTTGCCTCCGAACCCGATTCCCTGAATGCCTAACGCGCTGACAATATCGTTGACTCCGTCATTTTGGGAGGTGCGGTCCATTGAAAGACGCGAGAGCGCCAGAGAAATAGTGTTGACTTTGTTGCTGGCGAATATGTGGTTCCACGAACCGACGGCTTGCTGTGAAAGATTGTTGAAGTTCACGCCGAAGCCGGGCAGGTTTTCCGTGGTAGAGGTCATGCCGCTGCTCGGGGAAAAACCATTTTCGCCGCCGGCTGAGTAGCGAGCCAGCAACGTGTCGCCGTTCGAGAAATTGTGGTCTACGCGAAACGTGCCCTGATCCTGGAAGTGAGTTTCGTTCCGGACGTCGAGGTAGTTGTTGGAATCCGCCGCGCCCGCCATCATCATCATGTTCGGTTGAGGTACGTATTTCAGCATGAAGCTCTCGAGAAGAGGATTGATTCTGTTGGAGGGTATTTGATTGTTGGGAAACTGGGAGCGAGTGTACGGGAAATTCGAGGGCCCGGTCGGCAGGTTCGGGTTGTAGTTCGGATTCTTGACCGCCGTGGCTGGGTCGTAGATTTTCACATTGCTCATGCTGAAATCGCCCGTGATCTCGGCCTGGGTGGGGACGGTCAAAATTTGGGCGTCTGCTTGGGCGAGGCGCAAGCCCTCGTAATTGACGAAGAAAAACGTTTTCTTTCCGAAGAGCGGGCCGCCGAACGAAGCACCGAAATTATTTTGCACCAGGTGATTGTTGCCCATGGATTCGAAGGTGCTTGCATCCATTGCCCCGTTACGGAGAAATTCGTAAATCGTTCCGTGGTATTGACTGGAGCCGGAATGCGTGACGATATTGATCTGCCCGCCGCCGGCGCCACCCATGTCGGCTGTGTAGCTGCTCGTTTCCACCTGAAATTCCTTGACTGCATCGGGGGAAGGGCTCAGGTTCTGCGTGTTGAACGTGGGATCGGTGTTTGTGGCACCGTCGAGCAGGAAAAAGTTCGCGTTCGGGCGGCTGCCACCGATAACCACGGCGGAGCGCTGCCCCGGACGCCAATAGAGAGGATTCGTTGATCCCGTCTGCGCGCCAAACCCGACGTGAGCGCCGGGCACAGTGAGCACGAGGTCAATCAACATGCGCCCATTCAAGGGCAGTTCGCGAATGGATGTGGGCTCGACAACCTCTCCGACGCTGGCGCCCGTCGTTTGCAGTACTTCACTGCCGGCAGTGACCATTACTCCCTGCGCGACGGAACCAACCAGGAGACTGATATCCACGGCAAGTTTCTGCCCCACTTCCAGGCGCAGAGTCTGCTTTGCCGTAGCCAAGCCGGGCGCTTCGATCTTCAGGTCGTAGTCATCCGGCAGAAGCGCCGGCGCCTCGAAGCGTCCTTGTTGGTTCGTGACGACTCGACGGATCGCAGCTGTGCTCGCGGCCGTGAGCTCGACCGTAGCTCCTGCAACAGGGAGATGTTGCGGATCGGTGACGGCACCTGTGAGAACGGCGTAGTTGCTCTGGGCAAATCCAGGCAGGGCAAGAACCAGAAGAGATAGAAGTACGCAGCATCGCCTCGTCATGGTTCGTCTCCTGAAGAAATTCGCGTTGACCCAGCTTAGACTTCCGGGAACAGCAAACGACGGTTCGAGCGACACGAAATAGGAACTCAGCCCCGGGTGGTCGAAACTTTAACGACGAAGAAAAGAGGCGGCAATAGTAGGAAAGGATTAGGAGACGCGCAAATCTTCCGAATCCTCAACTCGACATTCCACAACTACCGGAATTCAGAAGCCGGGGGCGCCGGTGGCGGCGGGGCGCATTTCTGGGGCGTTAACGCCGAAGCGGAGATGAGCGAAGTAGGTTTGGCCGAGAGACATTAAGCCGGTGTAGAGGTAGCCCCAGACGAAGAGGAGCAGGAAGGGAACTGTCGCGTAGTTCTCGTTCATGATGGCGTAGATGATGGTGCCGGCGAAATAGAGACCGAGGAGGACCTCGGCGTAAGGCATCCAGCCGGCTTTGTTTTTGTATTTTTTCTCGGCGAAGGTGCCTTTTTTGCCTTCGATATTGAATTTGGGAGTGCGTGCGAACTCGCTTTTCTTGCCGACGATCGCTTCCAGCACAGCTTGCGCGTTGCGAACGGAAATGCCGATGCCTGTGGCCATTACGAAGGGCATGTAAAAGAATGTGCGCCACCAGTTTTTCGGGCGCAGTTCGCGTTGCGCCACAAGATAGAAGCTCGAGATGGAGCAGGTGGACGCTAGGAAAAGAGGCAGGTCGATGACGAGCATCTGAAACCAGCCTTGATAGAAGCGGACGATCATGGCGGGAAGTAGCATTGCCGAAAAAAGAACCATGAGCGGGTAGCTGATGTTGGCGGTCAGATGGAAGAAAGCTTCGGCTTTGACGTGCCATGGCGCGTTGGATTTCAGAACGCGAGGGAGGATTTTTTTCGCGGTTTGCATCAAACCTTTGGCCCAGCGAGCTTGCTGCGCTTTGAAGCCGTTCATGTCGACCGGCAACTCGGAGGCGCATTCGATTTGCGGGAGGTAGAGAAACTTCCAGCCTTTCAGCTGCGCGCGATAGGAAAGATCGGTGTCTTCGGTGAGCGTGTCGTGCTCCCAGCCACCGGCCTCTTCGATGGCTTTGCGGCGCCAGACACCTGCGGTGCCGTTGAAATTGAAGAAGGTGCCGCGGCGGGAACGCGCGCCGTGTTCGACGACGAAATGGCCGTCGAGAAGGATGGTCTCGACCTGCGTGAGGAGCGAATAATCGCGGTTGAGGTAAGTCCAGCGGGTCTGGACCATGCCGATTTTGGGGCCATCGGCGGGATCGACGAAATACGGAATAGTGCGGCGAAGGAAATCTGGCTCGGGGATGAAGTCGGCGTCGAAGATGGCGATGTATTCGCCTTGCGAAGTCTTGAGGCCGTTTTCCAGGGCGCCAGCCTTGTAGCCTTCGCGATTGGTGCGGTGGATGTAGACGATAGGCATGCCTTGCGCGGCGTGACGTTCCACGCAGGCGCTGGCGACTTGGCAAGTTTCGTCGGTGGAGTCGTCAAGGACCTGAACGTCGAGCAGTTCGCGCGGGTAGTCGAAGCGAGAGACGGCTTCGACGAGGCGCTCGATGACGTAGCGCTCATTGAAGATGGGAAGCTGTACCGTGACGCGGGGCCAATTTTTAACGTCGGGCGGCGGGCCGGGCACGTTTTTCGAGTAGACGTAGTAGTCGTAAACGAGCCAGTAGCGGTGGAGGCCGTAGGCTGCGAGGACGAAAAGCACGAGGAAGTACGGGATCATCATCGCCAAATCGAAGGCATCGGCGTGATAGACGTTCCTGAACGTAGGGTCCGTCAGCTTGTGCCAGTAATGGCTGAGAGAGGTTTGAGCCGCGAGAACTGTTGCGATAGGGAGCAGGATTTGCACGGTGCAAGTTTTGTCCACGGGCGGTCTAGCTGGAGCAACAGCAAGTATCAGAGTCTTTGATTATAAGGCCGCTCTGAGGACAGTCAATGCGGCAGCGGTGCCAACTTAGGGTGCGATTGGTACCAAGCCAAAACATCTCTCTTCGCGTTCGTCACGCAGAACTGACGGTTCTCTAGGGATCGCTATGGGATTAGGACGATTTTTCCGGCAGCGCCTGGTTCGAGGATTTCTTTGTGGGCTCGGGCAGCTTCAACTAGGGGCAGTTCTTTGCCGACGACGGGACGAAGCGTGCCGTTTTCCAGGCCAGCGATAATACCGGCGTGGATGTCGGCTTCTTCGGCAGCGGTGAGAGCCCAAAGGGTGAAGGCCCGAATCGACCCGCGTCGGCTCATGAGGTCGCGGGGGTTGATGGTGATTTCGCCGCGGTTGCCGATGATGATGACGCGGCCGTTAGTCGCGAGGAGCTTCATGTCGTTGGCGAGATTCACGTTGGCGAGCATTTCGAGGACAATGTCGACGCCTCGGCCGCCTGTAGCTTTCATAATTTCATCTAGATAACCGGGCTTGCCGTGATTGAAGACTTGGTGAGCGCCTTCGCGCGTGGCGAGGTCGAGACCTTTTTGGCTGCTCGCTGTGCCGAACACGGTGAGGCCTGCGGCGCGGGCGATTTGGACGCCGGCGATGCCTACGCCGCCACTAGCGCCGTGAATCAAAACAGTTTCCGATGCATGGGCTTGCGCCGAATGATAGAGGGCATGGTAGGCCGTCCCGTAGGGGACCCAGACTCCTGCGCCTTGGCTGAAGCTGGCTTTTTCTGGTAGCCGGTGGACCTGGCTTTCCAGAGCGACGGCGTATTCGGCGTATGCGCCGGTGACGGTCTTCGCCACGTAGACGCGATCGCCGGGCTTTACCTTAGTGACGCCGGTGCCGACAGCTTCGACCGTGCCGGCTCCGTCTGACCCTGGCGTGTAGGGGAGTGGAGGCTTTACGGCGTACGTCCCATTGCGCATGTACGTGTCGTAGGGATTCACGCCTGCGGCGTGAATGCGGACTAAGACTTGCCCTGCGGCGGGTTTGGGCGTGGGGATTTCTTCCAGCTTTAGGACTTCGGGACCGCCGAATTCGTGGACTAGGATTGCTCTCATTTTGTGCCTCCCGTTTTTGCAGAGCTTGAATTGGCGCTGCTTGCGATTTTTTGCCTTCGCTTTGGATGGCGAATTCTAGCTGAAGACGGGCACGGCCCTTCGACGCTCAGGGTAAACGTGCGGTGCCCCTACGGGACGAAAACGCGGTTGTCCCGCCACGAGTCTCCTAGAAGTGATCGTCTGCGTGGACATGGGATGTTTCCTTTTCCTTTTCGAGTAAGCCAGTTGACTGGCCCCAAGCGGTCGTCTGCCAGTTGTCTTTGCCTTTTTTCTGCGGTATCCAGGGCGGCAGTGTTTGATTCAAATACGCCGCGAGCGCATGAATGTACGGCTCGTACATGCGGCGGAGTTCGGTCAGGCGGCGGTCCGCTTCCTCGCCGTCGCGGAGTTTTAGGCCGTGCTGGGCAAGGACGTCTCGGATATGGCGCAATTCTTCCGCGGGGAGCCGGTCGTGAGGCAAGGATGCTGGCGCTGTGCCGAAGACCTGGGAAAGATCGGCCACGGCATGGCGCGCGATCGCGAAGGTTAGTTCGGCTTGCTTTTCGCAGGAGCCTTCGATGCCGACCATGACGAGGGCCGAAGCATCCAGGATGGCGGTGAGTGACGCGATCCATGACTGGTTGTCATGCTGCGAGCGGAAGTAGGCCAGGACGGGATAGGAGAGATGGCTTTCCATTAACTCAGCAGACCAGCGTTCCCAATCTTTCAGAAGTTCGCGTAGAGCATCCTGACCGTTCGGATAACTGTGGCGGCGGAGTAGTTCTCCGGCGGTAGGGGGCGTGCCCGCGCGCGAGTCGAGAAGGGAAATGTCCACTTCGCGTTTTGAAAACGAGCCGTAAATGAAGGGCAAATAACCGATCACCGCAGCAAGGAACCCGAAGCCGAAACCGGCTTCGGTGACGACCAGAGCCCGTGCCAAGCCGGATCGAGGGATAACATCGCCGAGGCCCAGAGTGAAAAACGTTGTGCCGCTAAGATAAATGTCCGTGAGGAAGCTGGATTCGCTGCCGGTCATAACAACGGCTGACCCCGCTCCGTATTGCATGAGGCCGAAGCCCAAAACGAGGCCGACGGCCCAGACGCCCACTAGAACCAGGAGAGAGAGCGGACCGTAAAAGCCCAGCAGCGATTCTCGTGTCTTGCGGGAAGAGACAAGGTTAGTAGCGAATTTCCACAGTTTCCACGTGGATCTGTAAAAGAGGCGCGCAAAACGGAATTTACGCGTGACGCGCCGAGGCAGGATGATGGCCTCGAAGGCGTCCCACAAAACGATCAGAAAGATCGCGACGCCGGCGATGAATGCACCTGGGGCTGGAATCATATGCGGCATTGTACTCGTTTGGCTGGACTACCGATAAGCGGCAGCGCAATCACGAGTTGAGGCGCGCGCTGACGCTGATCTCCGCTTTGAACAGCTTGGAAACAGGGCAGCCGGTTTCGGCGGCTTTGACGGCGGCGTCAAATTTGGCTTTGTCCGCACCCGGAATGGTGGCGACGAGGTCGAGGTGGCTCTTGGTGACGGAGAACCCGTCACCGACTTTGTCCAGCGTGATCGTGGCAGTGGTTTCGAGTTTTTGCGCGGTCATTCCGGCGCCGCCGAGTTGCGCCGAAAGCGCCATGGTGAAACATCCCGCGTGGGCTGCGGCGAGGAGCTCTTCCGGGTTGGTGCCAACACCGTTTTCAAAGCGCGTGCTGAACGAATATTGAGTCTGTTTGAGCACGCCACTGTCGGTCGAGATTGAGCCCTTGCCGTCTTTCAAGCCGCCTTGCCAGACTGCCGATGCTTTGCGTTGCATGTTGCCGCTCCTTTTGCGCTGTTTGCAGAGTTTGACTGATTTGAATCCCGAGAATTCGATTCACCAGCGACAGAGAAGGGTATATTGGCGGAATGATTGTGTCGAGAGACGGCGTCGGATTCGGATGATTGCAATTCTGGAGCAGACTGCACACCGGCCGTGGCCTCTGCCCGCGGGCCCGTGGATCATGGCGCAAAGCTGGCACGACCTGCTTTTTGCGCACTGGCCGGTGCCCGCGGCGGCGCTGCGACCCCATATTCCTGCACGGCTCACCATCGACACATTTGACAAACAAGGTTGGCTGGGCGTCGTGCCGTTCCGGATGAGCGGGGTGCGGCTGCGCGGGACGCCCGCAGTTCCCTGGCTCTCGGCGTTTCCGGAATTGAATGTTCGGACTTATGTTGTGGCGGACGGAAAACCAGGAGTGTGGTTTTTCAGCTTGGATGCTGGAAACGCCGTTGCCGTGGCGATCGCGCGAGCGTCGTTTCATCTGCCGTATTTTCGAGCGCGCATGTCGTGCGAAGAACGAAACGGCTGGATCGAGTATCGGAGCGAGCGCACACATCGTGGAGCAGCGTGTGGCGTATTGGAGGGACGCTATCGCCCTGTTGGCGCGGTATTTTCCGCGCAATTCGAGGCGCTCGAGCATTTCTTGACGGAGCGCTATTGCTTGTACACCGCGGATGGTGCGGGGCGAATCATTCGCGGCGAAATTCATCATACGCGATGGCCGCTGCAAGCTGCTGAAGCAGACTTGACGAAAAATACCATGGCCGAAGCCGCAGGATTTTCTTTGCCCTCAGTGAAGCCGCTGCTTTATTTTTCGAAGCGACAAGATGTGATTGTTTGGCAGCCTAAGCGTTTGACGCCCTGATAGGCTCCGCGTGGAATTACCATTTATGGAAAACAAAAAAGACCGCCAATGCGATACAGCCGAAGCCCGCCGCGTAGTTCCACTTTATTTTTTCACCGAGATAGAGAACCGAGAAAACGGAAAAGACTGAGAGGGTGATCACTTCCTGAATGGTCTTGAGCTGCGCGGTGCTGAATTCATACGAGCCAATGCGGTTCGCCGGGACCTGGAAGCAATACTCGAAAAAAGCGATGCCCCAGCTGACCAAGATAACCTTCCAGAGTGCGGAGGTGCGGAACTTCAAGTGGCCGTACCAGGCGAAGGTCATGAAGATATTCGAAATGGTGAGCAGGACGATCGTTCTCATGTTTCCCGTTCTCTCCTTCTGGTGAAAGGATTTCTTTGTGAGACGCGGCACCTTTGGATGAAGGTACAACCGGCTGATCGATGTAGTGAATCCCCCGACATCCGGGCAATTGTAGCGCGCCATCCATCAACAGAGGGCACCACAAGAAAACGAATCGTTTGCATTTAAAGACTATTGCCCAGTCTTTAGTACCGGATTCTGCACACCTGTACTACGAAACTGTTCAGCGGACCGGCCGTGCTCCGATAGAGTTCATGTTGAAGGTTGTTTTAGCTTCTCTCTTTCGGTTATCGCATTCGGCGCATTTAGAATGTGGAGGATCTCGTGGGGCGGATCGTGCGAAGTGCTTGTGGGCTGTTCCTGATGCTGGCGTTGCTGCTGCCGGTTGCTACGGACGGGCAAGGCTCCACCGTGCTGGTAGTCACAGGATCGAGCATGCCGGAACCGCTGTACGCGCTCTGGAACGACGAATATCACAAGCAGCAGCCCGCCGTGCAGGTCCGTTATCTGCCCGAAGGCAGCGGCGCGGGCGCCACTCGAGTCTTGACGGGCACGGGGGATTTTGCCGGTGGTGACGCTCCCATTCCCGAGAAAGAGTTAAAAGCGGCCACAATCAAGGTAGTCGAGCTTCCGACGGTGCTGATTGGAATTGTCGTGGTTTACAACTTGCCCGGTACAACGGGCGAACTTCATCTTTCGGGCCCGGTCCTGGCAAACATATATCTCGGGAAAATCACCGTTTGGAACGATCCGGCACTGGTCAAACTGAATCCCGAGACAAAACTTCCCGCCCTTCCGATCCAAGTGCTGCACCGCTCGGCGGGAAAAGGTTCAAGTTATATTCTCTCCGATTTCCTGTCGAAAGCGAGTCCGGAGTTTCTTGCGCACGTGGGACGAAGCGAATCACCGAATTGGCCCGTGGGCGCAACCGCCGGCAGATCGCAGGATATGACCGAAAAAGTGGAGGCCACCCGGGGAGCGATTGGCTACACGGAACTGAACATGGCGATGAAGGCTTCCTTGCGGATGGCAAGCATTCGAAACGCAGAAGGTGAATTTGTGAGACCATCCGCCCATTCGATTGCTGCTGCGGTCAAGGCACTGACGAGCAAAACAACGGACGATTTCCGTGTTTCCCTCACGAATGCGCCCGGAAAAGACAGCTATCCCATCAGCAGCTTTACGTGGTTCTATGTGCCGGCCATCGCTAAAGAATCACAGCGTGGTCGCGCCGTCGCAGAGTATTTGAGATGGGTCTACACCAGCGGCGAGAAGCTGGCGCAAGAGCAGGGTTACCCGGCGCTGCCCGAGGAACTGCTCGCGAAAGTCATGGCGAAAGCAGAGACGATCCGCTGAACACTTGCTTGAAGCTCTAAACGTTCAAAGTTAGAGAGACGAGGTCTTGCCGCGGTGCGCGCGGAAGCGGCGGCATCTTGGAGCGGTCGACGGGACGATAGAGAGTGTCGCGTTCGACGGGGATCCGGCCTGCGGCGCGGATGAGGCGTTCGAGTTCGGCGCGCGGCGTGAACTCGGAAGTCTTTGCGCCTGCGTCGTGATAAATCTTTTCTTCGACAACTGTGCCATCCAGGTCGTTGGCGCCGAAGCGCAGGGCAATCTGCGCCATGCTCGGCGAAAGCATGATCCAGTACGCCTTGATGTGATCGAAATTATCGAGAATCAGCCGCGCGACCGCGATGTTGCGCAGGTCCGCATAGCCCGTGGGCTTTGGAATGTGCGACAGCGCAGTGTTTTCCGGGTGAAACGCCAGCGGAATGAACGTGACGAAGCCGTGCGTTTCGTCCTGCAGTTCGCGCAATTTGATGAGGTGGTCGACGCGCTCCTCCTCCGTCTCGACGTGGCCGTAAAGCATGGTGGCGTTGGAACGCAGGCCCGCTTCGTGCGCTTTCTTCGCGGTGTTCAGCCACATCTGGCCGCTGGTTTTGTGGTCACAGATAATTTTTCGCACGCGCGGATGAAATATCTCTGCGCCTCCGCCGGGGCAGGAATCGACTCCCGCGTCCTTCATTTTCTGCAAGACTTCTTCGATGGAAAGCTTGGCGATGCGCCCGAAGTAATGAACTTCAACCATCGTGAAGGCCTTGATGTGCACGGAGGGGCAGCGTTGTTTGAGGCCGCGGACCAGTTCCAGATAATGGTCAAAAGTTAGATCCGGATGCAGGCCGCCGACGATATGAAACTCTGTGGCGCCTTCGCGAACGCCTTGTTCCGCGCGCTGGTAGATTTCTTCGAGCGCAAATGTGTAAGCACCGGGCGCGTTCGGATCGCGGCCAAACGCGCACAGTTTGCAATGCGCGACGCACACGTTCGTCGGGTTGATGTGGCGATTGACGTTGTAATAGGTAACGTTGCCGTGGCGCTTTTCGCGAACGTAGTTCGCGAGCCACCCGACCGCCAGAAGATCCGGCGACCGATAAAGCGCGATGCCGTCGTCCATGCTTAGGCGCTCGCCGGCGAGAACTTTATCCGCGATAGGCTTCAACCGCTGATCCGTGATTGTAAGTTCGCTCATTTTGAATTCGCTGAAAATTTCAAACGCGCCAAACCGCTGCTGCAGCGCCCCAGAACAACAGGAACAATAAACTAATATAACCGTTCACGGCGAAAAACGCAGCGTCGAGCTTGCTGAGATCGCCAGGCTTGACAAGAGAGTGTTCGTAAGTCAGCAGCGCCGCGACGACCACGATGCCAGCCCAAGCTGGCCACGGCAGCGCGAAGCTGTACGCGAGCCAGGAGAGCAGCGCGACCACGCCGATATGCATCACGCGCGCGATCAGCAAAGCGTTGGCAATGCCGAACTTCTTGGGCACGGAATAGAGGCCAGCGCGGCGGTCGTAATCGATGTCCTGGCAGGCGTAGAACACGTCAAAGCCGCCCACCCAGAGGGTGATGGCCGCGCACAGGATGAGCATGCGTGCGTCGAGCCCGCCGGTTACGGCAATCCACGCGGCGGCTGGCGAAATGCCGAGCGCGAAGCCAAGGAAAATGTGCGACCAGTTCGTGAAGCGCTTGGTGAACGAGTAGAAAAAGAGAATGGCGATGGCAAGTGGAGCAAGTTTGAGCGCGAGAGAATTGAGCTGCCACGCCGCGACCAAGAACAAAACCACAGCGGCCAGTGTGAAAAACCACGCAAATTGCAGCGAAAGTGCGCCCGTGGCGAGAGCGCGCTGTTGTGTCCGGGGATTCTCGCGGTCGAAGCGGAGATCGGCTATGCGGTTCATCGTCATCGCCGCTGAGCGCGCCGCGACCATGGCGACAACGATCCAGACAAACTGGCGTAAAGTCGGCCAGCCCTTGGGCGGTTGATGGGTGGCGCGCGCGGCCAGAAGAGCTCCCGTCAACGCAAATGGGAGCGCAAAGACGGAATGCTCGAACTTGATCATTTCGAGCACCGTGCGTATGCGGCTAGCCATTGCGAAATTATGCCTCCGCCTTTTTGACGTTTGTCTGGCCCGTCCAGCGATACATATTTTCCTGGGGAAGATTAATCTGCGCGAAGACGCGATAAATATATTGCGTCACCAGGTCGTCGATCGTTTGCGGATGATGATAAAACGCCGGAATCGCGGGCATGATCACCGCGCCCGATTGCTGCGCGCGCAACATGTTTTCCAGATGGATGCGGTTGAAGGGAGTATCGCGCACGCAAAGAACAAGTTTGCGGTTCTCTTTGAGCATGACGTCCGCGGCGCGGGAGACAAGGTCGTCGCTCACGCCGCTAGCGATGGCAGCCAGAGTGCCCATGGAACACGGCACGACGATCATCGAATCCACTGCGTAACTGCCGGACGCGATGGCAGCGCCGATATCTTTGTTAGGGAGAACTTCGATTTTTGCAGCGGGCCGATTTAGAAGCCGGCTGGGGAGCTGTTTCAAATCGCCGGACGTGATTCCCAGTTCTTCAGAGAAAAGCCGCTGGCCCGCTTCGGTGACGACCAAGTGGATGCGCGCCACGCGTGCGTCCTGTTCAAGCAATGACAAGGTCTTTTGTGCGAGAACGGCGCCGCTTGCCCCGGTCACACCTACGGTTACGATTTGTTTTTGCGTGTCTGGCATGTTCGCGTGCGGATAGAATCAGTCTCGCAGCCGCTTTAGGGCAAGTCAAGTTGAGGCCGCTGGCCCGTGCGATGATAGAATCTGCCGCGGTCAAACAATATGAATCAGCAGGAATTGTTGAAAATTTTGGAATTGGTGAATCTCGGCGCTTTTTCTCCCGAAAAAGCCGCTGAGCGGTTGAAGCATCTGCCCTTCGAGGATCTGGGGTTTGCGAAAGTGGATCACCACCGGGCGCTGCGCCAGGGTTTTGCTGAAGTCATTCTTGGCAAAGGCAAAACGCCCTCGCAAGTCGCGGAGATTGTTCGCGCCATGCTCCAGAAAAAAGATTCACATCACAATATTCTCGTCACGCGGGCGGACGCCAAGATTTTTGCTGCCGTCAAGCGCACCAGTGGAAAACTGGCTCGCGCCGCCAAATTCCACGAGAATTCCGGCGTCATCACCATCGAACGGAATCGCGAAATCACCGGTAAGGGGAACATCCTGGTGGTCTCCGCGGGCACGAGCGACATTCCTGTAGCTGAAGAGGCGCTGCTCACCGCGCAAATGATGGGCAACCGGGCCGAACACTTGTACGACGTGGGCGTGGCCGGCATTCACCGCCTTCTGGAGCATCGCGAGAAATTAACGCAGGCGCGCGTGATCGTCTGCGTCGCCGGAATGGAAGGCGCGCTACCCAGCGTCGTGGGCGGATTGGTTGCAGCCCCGGTGATTGCGGTCCCAACCAGCATTGGCTATGGAGCCAGTTTCGGCGGCGTGGCTGCTTTGCTAGGAATGCTCAATTCTTGCGCATCGAATGTGACTGTCGTGAACATCGATAACGGTTTCGGCGCGGCTTGCGTGGCGTCCTGCATCAACCGAATGTAATCACAGCCGAGTCCTCAAGCCTTTAACAAAACCTTCATCACACCCGTTTTTTGAGCGAAGCGGATCGCTGCGGGCGCCTCAGCCATCGGAAACGTCCGCGTGGCAAACGGCCTTGGATCGACTTTGCCAGAGCGCAAGAGCGCGATCGCTTTGGCCAACGGACCGCAGCGCGAGCCGACAACAGTGAGTTCCTTGACGACGATGGGCCAGGTTTCTATGGGAGCGGCGCCGTGAAACGTGGATTTCAGAACGAGCGTGCCGCGCGGCTCGGTCATGAGTTGAGCAAGCGCAAAGCCGGTAGGTGAGCCAGTCGCTTCGACCAACAAGCCATAACTTTCCTTGACGTGCTTTAGATCGAAGGCATCGCCACGCACTTTCTTCGTTTTGATTCCCCTGCGGCTTGCGAGAGCGAGCTTCTTTTCGTGCTTTCCGTACATCACGACGCGTGGCACTGCGGTGTGCAGCACCAGCGCAATCAGCTGCGCGAGCTTTCCATCGCCGAGCACGGCTGCCTCTCGGAATTTCTTGGCGTTGACTTGTTGAAGAATCTCGCAAGCCGCGGCAAGCGGTTCCACAAAGACCGCCTGCTCGTCGCTGACAGAATCAGGAACAGCGTGGAGATTTTCGAGCGGCAACGCCAGATACTCCGCAAAGGCGCCATCGTGCGCAACGATACCGAGCACGGTGCGGCGTTCGCAGTGCGTCTTCAACCCGCGTCGGCAAAAACCGCAAACAGGCCGATAGCCGTATCCCGAACAGGACACATTGATTTCGCCTACGACGCGCCGCCCCAGCCATTTTTTCTTCAGGGAACTGGAAACGCCATGAACGTCGGCAACTTGGCCAACGAATTCGTGGCCCGGCGTGCCATGGAAAGCGTGGTAACCGCGCAAAATCTCGACGTCTGTGTTACAAATGCCCGCGAGCCGGACACGAATCAGCGCCCATCCCGGCTGCAACTTAGGTAAAGGCTTCTCTGACGACTTGAGCTTTTTGTTGGCGACGTAAAAGGCCAGCACAGTCGCCCATGTTGCCGTACTTATGCTATTCGAGTCTAGTTCCGCCCTAGACGGAAGGACTACCCGCAATAGCTTAATGTTTAGTGTGTATAGCTCGCGTTGATGAAGTCATCGATGTCTTTGTGCAGTTTGTGATGCGCTTTTTCGTCAATGTACATCATATGGCCGCCTTCGTAGTACTCAAAACTTACGTTCTTGCGTACCGGCGGCTCGAGATTCATGTGTGCGAACGTGTTTTCTATCCCGTTGAACGGCGTCGCCACGTCGTAGTAGCCGCAGAGGACCAGCACTTTCAAATAGGTTTGTTGGGTCATCGCAGCGCGCAAAACTTCGGCGACTTCCGTATTTCCAGTCTGGTCCCACGGGCGGACGTTGGCGGTGACGGTGTAGTACGCATCGCTGTCCCATTTTAATTCGCGGCGAACATAGTCATGAAATGTCGCTACGAACGCGCCTTCATAGGAAGCCTCGCTCGGATCGTACTCGTTGCGCTCGCCAGCCGCGTCAACGTCCATGCCCTCAAAGCGCGAATCAAGCCGGCCAATGGTGCGGCGCTTGTCGCGCTCGAGTTCCTTGAACCAACGGAACGGCGTGACTCGCAGATTCGCTTCTTCGATGAACTTCGTTGAAAGTCCCGTGTAGTGCGCGAGATCTTCGACTATCTTTTGGTGTTCGGCACTGGAAAGCTGGTCCCCTTTTTCCAGAGCCTGCGCATATTCTCCGTGAGCGAATTCGCGCGCCTTTTGTGCTACTTGATCGATGGGCAGGCTCTGCAAATCCGAGGGCAACAGGTGGTGATACCAAGCCGTCGTCGTATAAGTTGGCAAAAAGAAAATGGTTCGATTGTCAGCGCCCCAATTCGAGAACGCCACAGATGAAAGCAGCGCGACCCCGCTCATGTAAATTTGGTGACGCTCTTGAATCACTCCCGCAAGCTCGGCGGACCGTGTCGTGCCATAGCTTTCCCCAATGAGAAATTTCGGCGAAGCCCAGCGCTCATTGCGTGTGATGTACTCGTAGATGAAATCGGCAAACCAGTTGGCGTCCGCGATGATGCCGTGAAATTGCGCCGGTGCTTCGCCCGGAGCGGGACGGCTAAATCCGGTGGAAATCGCGTCAATGAAGACGAGGTCCGTTGCATCGAGAAAAGAATCTTCGTTATCAATGATGGTATACGGCGCCGGCATTCCGTGCCCGTCCGCCGTCAAGACCACGCGCTTCGGCCCCATACCCATGTGCGTGAAAAGCGACGCAGACCCTGGCCCGCCGTTGTAAACGAAGCTCACGGGGCGCTTGGCGGGATCAGCAATTCCATCCTTCACGTAAGCAACATAAAACATCGCGGCTTTCACTGTCCCGTCATCCGCCTTGATGTTGTACGTCGCGGCCGTTGCGGTGTAGTTGATCGCTTGCCCGCCGACGCGCGCTGAATGATGAGTGACAGCCGACTTTTCTTCAGGAACTGCGGGTCGTTCCTTTTTGCCCTGAGCGCCCTCGCTTGCAGGTGCCGCCTGTTCCGCAGGCGGGCGCGTACGCTGTTGCTGTGGCGGCTGCTGACCCGGAGGAATAGTCGGCTGCTGAGCCGCTGCCGTGCCTAAGCCAAAAAACAAAACGATTCCTGCGAGGACGCACCGGTCTCTCCTCATTTCACATTTCTCCTTTTTCTTACAAGATGTTGTTCGGGCAACCAGGGATGCTGCAAGATTTCGGGAGAATCCGTCCACTCTCCCGAAACATCTCGTAGGACGCGCGGAGTGCCATCCGAGTTTCATTTAGGAAACAACAACAGGCTTGGAAGCGGAGGCCCACAACCAAAATACAAAACAAGCCGAACAATCGAAATTCCAGCGGGAACTCAGTGAAGCGCTGCACCGAGTGTCTTGACGAGAAGAGGTTCCTGTTCGGGGAAAACCGTCCTGAGATCCAGAATCAGGCGATCGTTCTCAACACGAGCAATCACCGAAATACCCATGGGGGCGCGGCGGAGCCTCTGTTCGAGCTGTGCTGCCGAATAACGGGCACTGGCAATACGAATGACCTTTGTCGGTAATGCTTGAGTTGGCGTCGAACCGCCGCCCGCCAGAGACGTGCCATCCACAATTTCCATCTCCACTTCGTCGAGCGGGAGCTCCGGCCGAAGCTCGCGCAGAAAATTCTCGGAACGGCGCTTAAGCTCCGCCACGCTTGTTCGAATCATGCGCAACGCGGGGATTTCGTCCCAGGCAGCGCGCAAATACGCGCCAAGAGTCACTTCCAGGGCCGCCGTCGTGAGCTTGTCCACGCGTAACGCACGAAACAGCGGATGGCGCCGCACACGAGTCACCAGCTCTTTTTTCCCGGCGATGATGCCCGCCTGCGGTCCACCCAAAAGTTTGTCGCCGCTGAACATCACGATGGAAACACCCGCGTCGATGCTTTGCCGAACGACGGGCTCAGAGATTCCGCTCGCAGAAAGATCCACGAGACACCCCGAACCAAGATCTTCGACAAGCGGAAGCCCTGTTCGTTGGCTCAGTGCCGCCAATTCCTCAAGCATCGGTTTTTCCGCAAAGCCCGTGATGCGGAAATTGGAAGGATGCACGCGCAGAAGCAGCCGCGTGTTTCCGTTAATTGCGTTCTCATAGTCCGCGAGTCGCGTCCGATTGGTCGTGCCAATTTCCCGCAACACCGCGCCGCTCTCCGCCATGATCTCGGGAATGCGGAAACCGTCGCCGATCTCAATCAATTCACCGCGAGAAACGATAACTTCGCCGCCCTTCGCCAAGGCAGCGAGAACAAGAAGCACCGCAGCCGCACAATTATTGACCACGATGGCCGCTTCGGCGCCTGTAAGCCGTTCGAGCAAGGATGACGTATGCACGTCGCGCTTGCCGCGCGCGCCCGCCTCCAAATCGTATTCGAGATTCGAGTACTGCGTTGCTGCGTGCCGGAATTCTTCGACGACCGCCGCAGGAAGCGGAGCACGGCCAAGATTGGTGTGCAGAATCACGCCTGTTGCGTTAATCACCGCCTGAAGTGAGTGCGCAAGGATGCGTTCAACGAGGGAGCTGATGTGCTCTTCGAGAGAAGCCGAATCGGCGGCAAGAAGTGTGAGTTCACCCAGCACGGCAAATTTCGCTTGATCCGTGATCCGCGAACGCAGCTCGGCAAGGACCGTCCGTGTAACCTCGACCACCAGACTTCGATCGACTCGCCCCGCAAGTGCCGCTAGGCGAGGCTGCGCAAGAAGTTCGTCTACCGAAGGAATCTGCCGCAGGAGCTCCGCCTGCTCGGAAGAAAGATTCTGCTTAGCGCGCGCTTCCATGCCCTTATTTCAGCACACCACCTTCCCGCGGGCAATGAAGCTTTCTGCGGGCAGCCCCCTGGGAGCGCCCGAGCGCCGCAATCTCGTTGGGATACACAATCCGCAGCGCAACTTAACTCCTTTGGTTGACGACTGCCCTTTGTACTCCTAGCATGATAGCTCGGGGGCTTTTCCACCCATGGCGACCATCGACGAAGAGCTGGCTCAGCTCGAACGGGACATCCGTCAACTCAAGATTGAATACGACCAGTACTTCGGCGGCGGCAGGAAGCGCCCGCCGACCGAAATCGAGTGGCGCATCGAGTTGTTAATCAAAAGATATGCCGAGCGCGGCGGCGACCTGAAGTACGGACAGCGATTCCGCTTGAACAACCTCACTCAGACCTACGCAAAGTATAAGGACATTTTCCGCAAGAAAACCCAGCAGAAGGAAGAGGGAAAAATTCAAAGGCACTTTGGTGCAGCCGCGAAAGCGATCGAAGCCGAACGCGCGCACAAAAGTCCCGAGAAGCCTGCGGAAACTCATGCGGCGCCGGCGCAGGCAGCAAACGCCGCGCAAGGTGCATTTCGTGTGACCTGCTCCGAACCAGAACGCGAAGCCGAGAAGGTCGACCAACTCTATCAAGCGTTTCTGCAGGCCAAACAACAAGCGGGTGAACAAACCGGAAAACTCTCGCGCTCCAGCTTTAACGAATTTGTGCTGAAAAAGACGAAAGATCTTCAGAAGCAGAAGAATTGCCGCGACGTAGAGTATGTCGTAGAAGTCATCGACGGCCAGGTGAAGCTCAAAGCCCTCGTCAAGGCCTGAGCCCGCTAGGACTCAGCCATTCGCAGTCCTCTATAAGCAAATCTCCAAAATTCTCGTTTTGCGCTTCTCCATTCCGCCTAAATCCTTCCACTTCTAACCG
>Ga0070765_100000146_pt1 | contig 44039 bp, 39 predicted proteins | sample HubBroMetageWFT5_FD_71516 | JGI IMG/M metagenome (GOLD analysis project Ga0070765, IMG submission 71516) | Warmed and freeze-thawed soil microbial communities from the Hubbard Brook experimental Forest, New Hampshire - Hubbard Brook CCASE Soil... | ecosystem: Environmental > Terrestrial > Soil...
GCAATTATCATTTTGCACGCGATTACGGGTGTGTGCACCCCGGCATGCCTCTTGGCCGCAAGCATCTCCGTCGAAGCCGTGACGCCCCCACTGGTGGGATTGGCCATACTCAAAGAGCTACTTCCAGACTAGGTACGAAAGCACTGAAAGTCAATCTGTTAGATGCTTGCCGGGCAGCCGAAGGTGCGATTGACTTTCGTCGTGGTCTCATCGGCCGACGACAAACAAATGCCCGTCGTTCTGGCTATACACTTTGCCATCTCCTCCGATGGAGAGAGGCGTGTAGGCGGCGCCCAGGGCTTCCAACAGGAAAATCTTCTGATGCGGCTCAGTGAAGATTCCCTGGTGGCCTTGTGGGAGCGAGTAGATATGCCCATCCTCGCTGGTGACATAAACCAACCCTTTAGAGTCGATGACGGGCGCGTTCACGCACCACTCATATCCGCCAGGGTGGCTGGGGTTGAAGGTCGTATTCTGGAAGGACCATTCGACGTTCAGGTTGGCATCGAGTTGCGAAACAAAATACGGACCGTCTGGAACCGGAGTGCAAACTGGATTGCTGAAACTGCAATACGCCGCTGCGGGATAGTGATTGTCTTTGATGATGATCGAAAACGTGCCGTCGTGCGTATACACGCCAGGCGTGGAGTCCCAACCAAACGTGTAGGCGTTGATGTAGTTCCCGCTGGCGTCGAAATGGAAAAGGTGGCCGCGACCGTAGTCATAGTTGTCGGTCACGCCAAACAGTACAGAGCCGTCAGGAAGCACGGTTGGCGTAGCCGACGCTTCGTCCTCAAGGTTGGCGGAACCCTTGGCGTTGGTGGTGGGATCTACGCCCGGTGCGGTCCCAAAGCGGCAGGAATTGGCCTCGGTCTCGACGCCGGATGGAGCGATCGGCAGAAGGTCGCCGCACCCATCGGTGAGCCGCTCCTGCATCGTGGAATCCCACTTGGGTGTGAGATCAGGGTTCACAGCTACGATGTAAGAAACCATAGGGTCGAAGTGGGCCATGCTCACGGTGTAGATTGTTCCATCGGGTGCGACCGCTGGAGCTACGTTTACCGGCGGGCGTTGTGAACCGCAAAGTTCAGTAGGGGCGTGAGCGTTCGCGCTGGGCGGCCAGGGCAGCGACGCGCCTCCATCGCCGAGAAGGAAGAATGTTCCTGGGCAAATGGTAGAGGTTCCGGGCGGCGCATCAGGCACGAGCGTTGCGTAGGTGACACTGCTGGCCTTGTCGTTGGGCGTAACTTTTACCAGCCAGGCGTTGGCCACGTCGTTCTCATTCCATGGGTTGCCATCGAGAGTCGCGAGTTGGATAACGTTGTAATAGAGATTACTTTGGCTATCGGCGGTGAGCGGACCGGAAACGAAGGTGTTGGTCGCATTGTTGGCCTGGCCGAACGGCACCACGTGTGCGACTGCTTTCCCGGTGGCTTTGTCAACCTTCCACACCGCGCCAGCAGCGCCGGGGACATATAGATATCCATTCGCCAGGGCGGGATGAAAGACTGGTTCCCACCCTAGCAGTCCGACGAAACCAAAGCGGAAGTCCGTGGCATTCGGCTCTGGCTTCCAGTCCGTCCAGAATGTCCAAGCTGGGACGGCCTGGCCGTTCTGCCAGTCGTACCGGACGACGTTCCATTGCAGCACGCTCCATGCATTGGGACCGCAATCGTCTCCATTGGTCCAGTTGCCGAGCGGAGTGCACGACGGATACTTGGCGCCATCCTTCTTCACCATGTAAAAGCTGTCGCCGTCAACGAGGGTGGACTGATAATGCACGGTGAGCACATTCGCTCCGAAGAGCGTAAAGTTCTCCGCTTTCTCTTGCCCGACGAAGTAATCGTAGACGATGTCCGCGAGCTTGCTATCAAGCGGCTGCGCCGGAACGTCGACCATCCCGGTGTGCTGCGAGTTGCGGCCCCACTGGGACCAGAAGACACTCTGATTGCCGAAGCCGGTAAGGAGCAGAAACGAAATTGCTACAAGCGAGAGGGTAGCGGCTATACGCAAACGGGTCATGCGGAACCTCCGAGACAGAATCGGCAGGGGCCCAATAGAAGTCGAGCTATTCTACCTCCATTTTCTTACGATTGAAGGCAAAAATCTTTGCGAGGGCAAAGGGAATTCGCGGGTTCTGGCGAGCAACGGCGCCGGCCACGACGATTCGGTTTGCGTTCCTTGTCAATGAGATGGATCAGGCGTGGTGATTAATTGCAGGGCCGAAAAGTTAAAAATCCTCCAGCTCGGGCACGCTGAAAAAAGGAATACGCGTCGGCGCGGCATCGTCAAGCCCATGCATGCCTCCCAGATACACCATGTGCTGTCCATAACGTTTATTGATCTTATCCATGATGCTGCTCACGGTTTCACGCTTTTCATCATCGAAAAAACCCAGAGTGTGAAACTCATCCGGGATCAGGTCAAAGAGCCATACGCCGATGTGCACCGGAGTATTCGCGGGGCAATTCTTCCAGAGCTCGCGAAAGTGATCTTGCAATGTCATCGTGTCGCGGCAGGCGTGGATGCTTCGGTGAGCGTTCCATCCAGATGGTCCTGTGTCATTCTTAACTTCATGACCCCAGTGTGTGAAGGCAACAGTGGCTCCAATCCCTCGCGCCCACATATTTAACCGGCGCAATTTTGTCGCCGCATTGCTGAGCAGCTTGAGCGCCACGTTGTAAGCGTGTTCTCTGGTCCGGTACTTCGGCGCCAGCACATGTTGTTTGCCGATGCTCTTGCGCGGGGAGTCTGCCTTCTCTTTCCAATCTTCCCCTTGCAGCCAATACCACATGGTTTCTCCCAGCACGCTGCCCCAAATATCCCGCATTTGTTGCGAGGACAATTTGCAAAGCTGCTCCACGGTCGTGATGCCCCGATTATGCAGCCGGTGCTCCATCGCGTGGCTGATTCCCACCACGTCGAGCAATTTCATGCAGTGCAGCGCGTGCGGCAGATCTTTTCTAAGTAAGATCGTCAACCCATCCGGCTTGCAGAGATCGGCCGCGGTCTTGGCCAGATAGCAATTTGGCGCCAGACCAATCGAGCAGCGCAACGCCACGCCAAGATTGCGCAGGGACTGCTTGATTCTGTAGCCAAGAGTAGTGGCGTTCGGTAGAAATCGTTCGCGGCCCATCAACTGGCAACCCATTTCATCGACGGAGAAAGCTTTATAAACCGGCAGATGCTCTTCCATCGCTTGAATAATCTTTCGTTGATACTCCACATACAGCTTCGGCCGGGCCACTACAACATTGATATGAGGACATAGAACCTTGGCATCTTTCACCGAGGTGCCGGTCTTCACGCCATACGCTTTGGCCTCATAACTCGCTGCCAGGCAGCAGGTGGAGTCGGTGTCCACTGCCACTATGCCCACCGGCCGGCCGCGCAGTTCGGGACGATCCTGCTGCTCAACCGTGGCGAAGTACGAATTGAGGTCGAGGAACAGCCAATTCACGGTGGGGTGTTGGCCCTCGGAAAACGCTGGCAAAGAGGGGAGCATGGCTAGGTGGACAGTCTAGCATTAAGGCGAACAAAAGGCGAATAAAAACCCTATCCCTTCGAGATAAGTTTTCTTTCAAGCCTTGCTTTCACCTCCGGCCATTCCGTATCCAGAATGCTGAAGTAGACCGAGTCGCGCACCCGGCCGGTCCAGGTGAGCACGTGCCGGCGCAATGTTCCTTCTTCCTTCGCGCCAATGCGCAGGATCGCGTTTCGCGATTTCTGATTCAGCGCGTCGGTCTTGAGTTCGACACGAAAGCAATTCCAGACCTCAAAGGCGTGCCGCAGCATCAGGTACTTGGCTTCGGTGTTGACGGCGGTGCGCTGCCACGCCGGAGCGATCCAGGTGGAACCGATCTCCACCCGGCGATTAGCACGGTCAATGTTCATGAAGCGAGTGCTGCCGATCACTTGCCCGGAACTGCGCTCGACGGTGGCAAACACGATCGACTCGCCGCGTCCTTGCTCGTCGAAGGCCCTCTCCACGAGACGCTGAAAATCTTCGCGCGTTTTCATGCGGTAGGGAATCCACTGGAAGATGTCATCAAGAGCGTCCTTGGCCACTTCCCAGAAGATCCCGGCGTGCTCGGGGCGAATCGGTTCGAGGCGAACTCTGGCACCATCCAACGTGATCGGCGTAGTGATGTTCAACGGAGAAGCCACCAAACTCATCGCGCCTTCCTTCCTGACTGCGCACCATTATCTTGCATCTTGCGCCTGTTTGCGGCATCTCTAGAACGACGCCATATCTGTAGAATGAAAGAAGTTGACCTGGGATGATCTCATCCGTCCAACACTGTACGAACCGGCGATGTCAGGAGAGCCCGCGGTGAAAGCGCAGTGTCTGCCCTTCGGCCAAATCCCGCATACCACTCGCCTGTTCACCGATTTCCTTGCATATTCTCCCAGCGTTCAGCCTTTTTACCCGCACTCTCCGCACTTCGGTGAATGGTCGAAGGCGGAGGCCTCCGCACTGCAGTACGATCCATCCCGCCGGGAGCGCGTGAGCGGGATTCTGGAGCGCCAGAACGCATCCTGGGACGCCTCGGCGCAGACTTTCGCCAACCTCAGTCGTCTGCGCCAGGGCGCGGCTGCAATCGTTACTGGGCAGCAGGTCGGCCTGTTCGGCGGCCCAATGTTTGCCATCTATAAGGCGCTGACCGCGGTTAAACTGGCGGAAGAGGCTACACAGGCAGGCATCGACTCCGTCCCAATCTTCTGGCTGGCCACGTCGGACCACGATCTCGCCGAAGTAAATCATGTCTCGTTGCCCGGTCCCGACGGCCTTCTGCGCACGCTCGCGACTTCCAGCCACAGTGTTCCGGGTGCGCCGGTAAGCCATGTGCGCTTGGGTGATGAGATCCTGCCGGTCGTCGACGAGGTGGCTTCGCTGCTGGGAGATTCTGAGGCGGTTCACTTCCTGCGCGAGTCCTATCGTCCGGGCGAGACGCTGGGCACGGCTTTCGCCCGTTTCTACGCGCGCCTGTTTAGCGCATGGGGTGTGATTATTCTGGATGCCTCCGATCCGGAACTCCATCGCGTGGCGGCGCCGATCTATCGAGCGGCGATTGAACGTGCGGAAGAGTTGGATACCGCGCTGCTCGCCCGAGGGCAGGCCCTCGAGAGTGCGGGGTATTACCAGCAAGTAAAAGTGACAGCGTCGTCAGTACTGCTTTTCGCGTTGCGCGAGGGCGCTCGTACGGCGATCCATCGCCGGGTTAGCGGAACGAATGGTGCTGCGGAATTTGTTATTGGGAGCGAGCCTGGAGCGGAGAAGCTTTCGTCCGCCGAATTGCTGGATCGTATTGCCGCGACCCCGGAAAACTTCAGCCCCAATGTTCTCTTGCGTCCCGTGGTCCAGGATTACCTTCTGCCCACGTTGGCCTACACCGGTGGCGCTGCTGAGGCGGCATATTTTGCGCAGGCGGGCGCAGTCTATGAAATCATTCTGGGCCGCGTGACTCCTATCGTTCCTCGTTTTTCGGCAACCCTGGTCGAGCCCAAGGTTCAGCGCTGGCTGCGGCAGTATGGCATTGCAGTGCCGGAGGTATTCCAGGGGCCTGAGGCGCTTCGCCACACGCTTGCCTCGCGTACGCTGCCCGCTGGTTTGCAGGCGGCTTTCGACCGAGCGAACCGGTCGGTCGAAGAATCCTTCTCCGGATTGAAGCAAGCGCTGGCGAAACTCGATCCGACCCTCGTCGAGGCCAGCCAGACCGGCGCTTCAAAAGTGCAATACCAACTCGAACGCCTGCGTGAACGCGCCATGGCCGCCGAACTGCGCCGCAGCGAGGTGGTCAGTCGTCATGCCGAAGCGCTCAGCCACGCGCTCTACCCCGAAGGCGCGCTGCAGGAGCGAGGCGTGGCCGGCATATACTTTGTCGCTCACCAGGGAACCGCACTTCTGCAAAGCATTCACGACATCATGCGCACCGATTGCCACGACCACCAGATTCTGGAGTTGTAGGAGGGTTCATCCGGGTTACGCCCACGCCGGGTGAGTTCTACATTACAGGAGCCAGGTTTCGAGTTGCGCCAGCGACTCCACGCGCGGCAATTCGCGGTCGCGATAGGCGCCAGCTACGTCGAATAAAACTGCCTCCATTCCCGCATTGCGGGCTCCTACATAGTCCACGGAGTACACATCGCCCACGTAGAGGCTTTCGTCGGGGCGCGCTTTCATCGTTTTGAGCGCTGCCTCAAAAATTTCCGCGCGCGGCTTCTCGACTCCAACGATCCCTGAATCCGTGATGCTCTCAAAGCATTCCGCAATGCCGCAGCGGGAAAGGACGCTCTCGATCCGGCCATCGGCATTGGAGATCACGGCAATGCGGAACTTCTGCCTGATGCGGTCGAGGGCATCGCGCGTGCCGGGCAAAATCTGGTCCCAGTTGGCCGATTTCTGCGTGTTTTCTACCAGCGTGTCGCGGATGCCGGTGTTCTCCCCGAGTTCCCGCAGCAGGTAAGTGTGAAATATCCACCAGAAGCCGTGATCGACACTGCCGCCCTGCATGCCCTGGTCGAACTCCTGCTTCGTTCTGCGCTCCAGGGCCTGCCATCGCTCGAGAGTGGGATGACGATCGCTCGCGATGGGCGCGAGCATCTTCGCCCGGTTGGGGAAGAGAAGAGTATTACCGACATCGAAGAAAATGACGCGTCGTTCTGCCATGTGTCCATCTTACTGAAAGCATCCGTCGAAGCAGACAAATGAGGAGGAGCGGACCAAGAGGAGCTTGCTGCCATGGCTTCCAGGTGGAAACACCGTGACCGGTGCCGGGAAAAAATGTAATATCCAATCACTTGGGATCTCAATCCTTATACGCGTTCGGCACGTTGCTATGGCTCTTTCTTCAACAAGCTGGGTGATCTCGAGCCTTGCGCGCACCACGCGCGCCGCACTCTCACTCCACAACCTGTTGCGGGCTCAGCCCGCGCTGGTCGCAAGCCTCGTGGTATTGGAGCGTCACACCAGCCGCCGGAATGACGTCTATAACATTCTTTGGGCCGTCGTCTTCGGGTTCGCCACGTTGAATATCCTGAGCCTGGCCGCACGGCGCTTCGAGCCCAACCGCCGCGGTCTCACCTTCGGAGAACTGATGGCTGTTCTCGTCGTCCTGCTTTCGATCTTTCTGCTGGGCTGGGAGCTGTTGAATGTGTTCCGCATCTTCCCCATCAAACTTCACCGCTGAAGCTCTCTGCTGAGCTTTCGCCGCAGAACCTTCGCCGCTGCAGTTTCCCCGCTGAACCCAGGGCGTTTCGTCCGCTTTTGCGGTATCATTCGCAAAATGGCGAAGAGTCCTGCCACTATCGAAGTTACCTGTCCGTGCTGCAGCGCGCTGCTCAAGGTTGATACCGCAACGGCCGCGGTGATCGCCCACACCGCCGCAGTGAAGCCCCGGATGTTCAACGACATGGAGGAAGCTGCCCGCGCCATGAAAGAACAGGACAGCCGCCGTGAATCCATCTTCCGGCAATCCGTCGAAGCTCAAAAACATGCTTCCGAATTGCTGGACAAGAAGTTTCAGGAGGCCGTAAAGAAAGCCAAGGAATCTCCTGACACGGGCAAGCCCATCCGCGACTTCGATCTGGACTAAGAGCAGTGGCCAGTGATCCGTGGCCAATGGGTTTTACTGACCACTGACCACTGACCACCGACCACTGGCCACTGCTTTTATGGAGATTCGTCCACTGCTTCTTGGTCACCGCGGTGCGCGTGCCGAGAAGGCCATTCCCGAGAACACGCTGGCCTCATTCGACCTCGCGCTCGCCCAGGGTTGCGACGGTTTTGAATTTGATGTGCGGCTTACAGCGGACGGGCAGGCAGTCATCTGTCACAATGCCACGACCGGCGGCCTGGAAATCGCGATGTCGGCAGCCCAACACTTGGCTCTGCCCCTGCTGGGAGAGGTTCTGCCCCGCTACCAAAGCACTGCTTTCCTCGATATCGAACTGAAAGTTCCGGGAGTGGAGACGATCACGGCCGATTTGCTCCGGAAGCTTGCCCCGGCCCGTGGTTTCGTGGTCTCGTCGTTTCTCCCGGAAGTGCTGCAGACCATGCATGCCCTGGACGCGACCATCCCTCTTGGTCTGATCTGCGAGACGCGGCCCGAGTGCACCCGCTGGGCGCAGTTACCGGTCGAGTATGTGATTCCGCACTACAAACTGGCACGGCAGAATCTTATCGCTGAGATCAAAGCCACGGGCAAGAAGATACTGGTGTGGACGGTGAACATACCCGCCGATATGAAACGCCTGTCAAAATGGGGAGTGGATGGCATTATCTCCGATCATCCTGGACGTCTCGCACTCACCCTGGGCCGGCGGAAAACCTAGCCACGGATTCGCACGGATTTTCCCGGATACATCCCTTGGATTATCAACTTCTAAGTCTGGGTTTATACGTATGAATCCGCGCAGATCCGGGGCGAAGAAGCCGGTATTAATCCGCGGCTGCTTCGAATGCAGCAGGGGCGCGCCCCACCGGCCGCAGAAAGGCGGAGCGCTCCGTTTCAAAAGCTTCCAGGTTGGCTCCCATGGCGTGGTCATCCCAGCCGAGAACCGCGCCGATGCGCAACGCGGCTTCGCGGCTGCACGACTCCGACCAGCACGCGCCCAGTGCCACCGGCACCCGGCGCAGCAGCACGTCGCCCAAAGTTACAGCGCACTCTCTGCGATACGCTTCCACTACTTCGGCAATGACGTGCGAGGTATGAGGACAAATCGGCGCCCGCAACTCCGCACTCACCAAAGCCATGCGGGCGATATCGGCGGCACGCTTGCCGTGCCACTCCAGCATGCCGCGCGCCGATTCCTCGCTCACGGCGCCGATCCGCGCAATCTCTAAGACCGCGTCGTCTAGCAGCGGATCGAGCGCAGCTCCCGATGCCATAGCCATCGTATTCGGTTCCGTCGCACTCAATCCGATCTTCCGCGCACAGTCCCGGGCCAGCGACGCCGCGGTTGTCAACTTGCCGCCAATCACGGAAAGCATGCGAGTTGCGCCGTCATCCGCGTGATCGTGCAGGATGTGCTGTCGCGTAACCGCCGAAGGACGGCTGTCCGGGGAATAAGGCAGCGGCCGGATTCCCGCGAAGGCGTGCTTCACGCTCTGCGCCGATATCTTTGCCTTGGGAAACAGTTGCGCCACCGAGCGCACCAGATAACTGATTTCCTCCGCTGAAGGAATCGTTCTTCCCGGGTCGCCGTTGTCGGCAACTTCCGTGGTTCCGACGAGAATCTGATCGTTCCACGGGAGAACAAAAATGGGACGGCCGTCCGCCGCCTCGGTGTAGACCGCTGCGCTCGGCGAACCCGAAAACCGCGGCAGGACAATGTGCGAGCCGCGTACTCCGCCCAGCATCGGTTTGGCCATGCGGATCGAAGACCGCTGGCAAACGCGATCAGCCCACGGACCGCTGCAGTTGATCACCCAGGCAGCATCCACACGCTGGTCCCGCCCCGTGACCTGGTCGCGCAGCAGCACCCCCCGGGTGCGGCCGTGGGAAACATCGACCGCGAGTGCTTCCATGTGATTGCGAACGATCGCCCCAGCCTCCACAGCTTCCATTAGCCATTCCGCCACCAAACGTTCCGGAAATTCGCATTGGGCATCCTCATAGTTGAAGAACGACCAGCGATGCCCGGCGTCCAGCGCCCGCTCCAACCGCTTCAATTCCATTTCGGTGGTGTCTTTGCTTGGCGGTTTCCCAGCCATGCGCTGGTAGAGCCACAATCCCGCACGCACTTTCAACGCGCTCCGCTGGCTGGCCTCGTTTAAGAGCAGCAGGAAGTGCATGGGATGCACGAGGTGAGATCGTTCCCGCAGTAGCCTTTCCCGCTCCCGTAACGATTCCCGAACCAGGCCTAATTCGCCGTGCTCCAGGTAGCGCAGTCCGCCGTGGATGATGCGCGTCGAACGACTGGTTACTCCCGAGGCGAAATCACTCTGCTCGACTAGTAAGGTGTGCTTTCCTGCGCGAGCGCACTGCCGCGCCACGGCTACACCGTTGATCCCCCCGCCAATCACCACCACGTGAAAGTGCTGGCCTTCCAGGGATGCTCGCGGATTTGTTGCTAAGACCATTGTTTATCAATCAGATACGGAACTTACCAAAAGTCATTCTGGAGCCATGGGTCGACCTGCCTACACTACGACATTAGAGTGTGCACCGCGCCTGCCAGCCCGAGAAGGTAACCTTGGTACCGCAAGACGGCTGGCCGAAAATCGTATCACTTCGGCTCAAACGTTCCGAAACGGGAAATGTGAGACATACTGGCCCCGCCGAGAGCCCGGATTGCCCGTTCCGCGACCGCTCATTTAGAGTGGTTGCCAATGTCCACCACAGGGGAACGTTTCGAACGCGCAGTCGCCATCATGGAGCGCCTCCGGGCTCCGGGGGGTTGCCCCTGGGATCGCGAGCAGACCTTCGATTCGATCAAGCCTTATACGCTGGAGGAGACCTACGAAGTTCTCGAAGCCATCGACAATCGCGACTGGGCCGAACTTCCCGGCGAACTCGGGGACCTGCTGCTGCAGGTGCTCTTTTATTCGGAAATGGCCAAGGAGCAAGGTAGCTTTTCGATTGACGATGTTCTCGACCGGCTCTCCGGCAAGCTGGTGGATCGGCATCCTCATGTGTTCGGCGACACGAAAGCCGACACCTCGGCCGAAGTAAAGCGCAACTGGGAAGCGCTGAAGACAGAGGAACGAAAGAAGCGTCTGAAGGAGACTGAGATCGCGGACGCAGCAGAAGGCGGGCCGGCTGAGAAGAAGGCAGCTCCAACCCCTTCGATTCTGGCTGGAATCTCGTCATCGATGCCGTCGTTGCTGGAGGCCCACAAGCTCAGTTCGCGCGCAGCGCAGGTTGGCTTCGATTGGCCCGAGATCGGCGGTCTGTTCGATAAACTCGGGGAGGAAACCGAAGAGCTTCGCCAGCATCTGCGCGAGTTTCCCGCTCCTGGTCCGCGCCCCGAAGGCCGCGGCGTCGCTGGTTCCGGACGCCAGACCGTTCCCGAAGATCTGCGGGCGCGGCTGGAAGGAGAAGTCGGCGATCTGTTCTTCGTGCTGGTCAACATCGCCCGCTATCTCGCGCTCGATCCCGAATCTGCGTTGCGCAAGACCAATCGCAAGTTTCGCCGCCGTTTTCAATGGATGGAGCAGCGCCTGCACGAAACCGGCACCACTCCCGAAAAGGCTTCCACGGACGAACTCGAACACCTCTGGCAGCAGGCCAAGCAACAGGAGAAGCCAGCGTGAGCCTGGATGCCATCGTGATTCGCCGCTGTCAGGGGCTCGACGAACTGCGAGCCTGCGTCGCGTTGCAGAAAGACGTGTGGAACTTCAGCGACGCCGAACTGGTCCCGCTGCGCATGTTCGTCGTGGCCGAAAAAGTTGGCGGACAAGTGATGGGCGCTTTCGACGGCAGCGAGATGGTCGGGTTCGCTCTTTCGGTGCCGGGCACCCGGTCGGGCCGTGTCTATCTTCACTCGCATATGCTGGCCGTCCGCAAGGAGCAGCGCAATGGCGGACTGGGCCGCCGCCTCAAGCTGCTGCAGCGCGAAGACGCACTCTCCCGCGGCATCGAACTCATCGAATGGACCTTCGATCCTCTCGAGATCAAGAACTCCTATCTGAACATAGAAAAGCTGGGAGCAATCTCCCGCCGCTACAACATCAACCAGTACGGAATTACGTCCTCGCCCCTGCAGGGCGGCCTTCCCAGCGATCGACTCATTGCGGAATGGTGGCTGAAGTCCCGGCGCGTGGAAGCGCTGCTGGCGACGGGAAGGAATCCGGCACTCAGCCGTCAGGTCGCAATTGAGGTGCCGGCGCAAATTTACCAGTGGAAGGCCGCGCCAGAAACGCGAAGCGCGGCGCAAGAAGTGCAGGAGCGCAACCGCGAGCAATTTCTTCGGGCGTTCGGCGATGGACTCACCGTGCTTGGCTATGAACGCGACTCTGCCGGCAACGGAGAGTTCCTGCTCGGCGACTGGGATGAGCAGTGGTCCTATGCGTCGCAAGACTGATCTCTTTCGGAAGCATGGAAACCCGCGAACCGGGGGCCGGGCAACCTTTTGCGGGACTATGCCTACTTAATTTCAGCCTTTTTCTTCGTGTCACTGTGTCTCCGTGGTAGATTCTAAAGCTCTCTCGAAAAGATGAAGATTGAAGCCATCACTCTCCGCGAGATTCACATGCCGCTCGTCCACTTCTTCGAGACGAGTTTCGGACGCACTTACAGCCGCCGCATCCTGCTGCTCACCGCGCATTGCGAAGGGGTCAACGGCTGGAGCGAATGCGTGACCGGCGAAGATCCTTTCTACAGCAGTGAGTGGACCGAAAGCACGTGGCCTACCATCACTCGCTACCTTGCCCCAGCCGTGCTCGGATGCAAGCTCGACTCGGCTCGCGACTGTGCCGCTCTTTTCTCCAGGGTGCGCGGACACCGCATGGCCAAGGCGGCGCTTGAGAATGCGTTGTGGGACGCCGAGGCAAAACAGAAGAGCCAGCCCCTATCGAAGTTGCTGGGCGGGACGCGGACTGAAATCCCCTGTGGTGTCTCCATCGGCATTCAGGATTCCGTCGAGCAACTGCTCGAGAAGACTCAGATCGAACTGGCCGCCGGCTACCGCCGCATCAAAGTCAAGGTCAAACCGGGCTGGGATGTAAACGTGTTGGAGAAGATCCGCTCGCGCTGGGCCGACATCACGCTGAGCTGCGACGCCAACTCCGCCTACACGCTCGGTGAGGTCGAGCATTTGCGGACCTTCGATCAATTCAATCTGCTGATGATCGAGCAGCCACTCTGGGACGACGACATTTACTACCACGCCCGCCTGCAAAAAGAGCTGCGCACCGCCATTTGCCTCGACGAGTCCATCGTCAGCGCGCGCACCGCAGCCATTGCCGTCGAGACTGGCGCATGCCGCATCATCAACATCAAAGTCGGACGCGTGGGCGGGTTCAGCGAAGCCAAAAAGATCCACGACATCTGCCACACCCAGAAAATTCCGGTCTGGTGCGGCGGGATGCTTGAATCCGGCATCGGCCGTGCCCACAACATAGCCCTCTCCACACTCGAGAATTTCAGCCTGCCCGGAGATGTCTCCGCCTCCAAACGCTACTGGAAAGAGGACATCATCGATCCCGAGGTGCAAGTCTCGGCGCAGGGAATGATTGCGATCAGCGACCAGCCCGGGACCGGCTATCGAATCAGGGAAGATCTGATCGAGACGTTGACCGTACGCAAAGAAACGCTTCGCGCGGCCGCATAAGCAGATGGAGAACCCTAGTGCGATCTGCTCTCGGTGTTCGGTGTTGCGGCGGCGTTTTGCGCCAGCTTTGCTTCTTCCGCTTTCAGCATCTCCACTCCCTGCGCAAACGTGGTTTCAGCGGGCACGCGCCGGAAGTCGCTGAATACCTCGTCGGACTTGATGGCAATATTCTTGAATAGAAGAATCTTGCCGGCAAAGCTCAGGGACATGTGGGAGACTTGCCAGGATCCATCTCCAACGTCGCGCTGCTCGACCAGAAAATGCCCCCCCTTGTCGAGGTGGCCCAGAATCCCCCAGCCGAAACCTACTTCCTTGAACAGGGTCCCGTCGATTCTCGCGATCTTCCGCGCGGCGGGATCAATCAGCAGAAATCCCAGCATGCCTTCGAGCACTTGTTCCACACGAGTAGGTGGCTCATACTCCGGATTCGATCGGAATTTCAGGCGCACTAGCCGAGCGGCATCCCGACCCAGTCCAGCCGTGCCAATTTCTTCACCGTCATACTCGTAGAGAAAAGCATCAGGCAAGGCTTTCACGATGCGCAGCGTTCGGTCCGCAGTCTCCAGTTCCTGGGAGCGCTTGCGCCTGAGCTGCTCGGGATTGTCTACCAGGCGCGCCAGTCGGTCCTCCTCGCCCTGCATTTGTTCTGGCGCGAGCGGCTTGTCGTTGTAGGCAATCGTCATTCCCGCCATCGCGTCGTGCGTTTCCACATAGAGCCTGGTTTGCGAGCCCTGAGGGGTCTGCTTGCGGGAGCGGAACATGTGCTTCGTCGAGTTGTCTCTGGCGTCTGCCAGCTCATTCGCAACCGTAGCGCGCACCAGTTCGATCGCAGAACCCGAATCCTGAGGAACACTCGCGGCGGCGTCGGCCTCCGGCGAAGCCGCACCACTCCCCGCGAGTAAGAAAGCCGGCAAAACAGCGACGGCGATACGAAGCAACTTCGTCCGTTTCATTCTGTCCAAAGCTCACTCCTAGTGTAACAATTGGGCTCGAAGGCTCTCTCCGGAACTTGCCGGGCCCTCCGTGCCTTGCGTATAGTCGTTGCAGTGAGCGGCCTTAAGGTTTGCCTGCGAATTTGATTCGGGAGCGAACTGTTGCGGATCCGATTGCACCGGATCCCGTTGCACCAGATCCTGTTACACCAGATCCTGTTACACCAGGAGAGCATCCTATGAGCGCACCCGCCAGTGGGTTGGCACAAATCGGCAAGTCGGTCTTCATCAAGGGAGAACTTTCCGGCAGCGAAGATCTATATCTGGATGGCCAGGTCGAGGGCAGCATCGCTCTCAAGGGCAACAGCCTGACGGTTGGCCCTAACGGCCAGGTCAAAGCCAGCGTTGAGGCCAAGGGCGTGGTGGTGCAAGGGAAGCTTGAGGGCAACGTCCAGGCCAGCGAACGTGTCGAATTGCGTAAGTCCGCGATTGTCACTGGCGATATCACCACCCAGCGCATTTCTATCGAAGAGGGCGCTTATTTGAAAGGCAAGGTTGATATTCACCGCACCGATACGAAGTGAGTAGTGCATTTCGCGCGGGCGCTTTGGTTTGAACAGGTGGATGGGAGCTGCGGAAACGTTTGAGCTGCCAAACTCGCTGGGGGGGAATTAACTTAGGAGTCACAAGATCAGGATGTCGTCAGGCTCGCAGACTTTCATGAAACTTTTTCGCGGTTCATCCGGACCGGAAACCATTCCGGCGCAAGGCTCGCAGAAGTTGACTCGCCGCTCCAGCGGGCTGGGAGAGTTGTCTCGCATCTGGGAGTCCGCCGAAGGCCTCTGCGTGCTGGACCTGGGGTCGACCTCGCCTACGAACATTCGCCACTTCACCGAAAATGGCCACAGAATCTACAGCGAAGACCTGCTCACCGCCTCCACCGATCCCGAGCTTCTTACCAAAGACGAGCAGGGAAGCGTTGTTCTCGACAGCCGCAAGTTTCTCGCGGATAACCTTGTCTACCCGGCCGCTCGCTTTGACGTCGTCCTGTGCTGGAATCTGCCAGACTATCTCGATGAGAGCCTGGTGAAGCCGGTGGTGGGAAGGCTGTGGTCGGTGCTGAAACCTGGGGGCATGCTCCTCGCCTTCTTCCATACCCGTGACGCCGGCCCAGACTCGCCTTGTCACCGCTTCCACATCGTCGGCACTGACACCCTCGAGATGCAGAAAATTGTGTTGCGGCGGGAAGCCCGTCGCGGGCCTACGGGAGCCGTACACACGGCAATCTCGGATGGCTTCCAGTTGCAGCGCGTATTCAATAACCGCCACATCGAAACTTTGTTCCGCGACTTTGCTTCGATCAAGTTCTTTCTGGCGCGGGACAACATCCGTGAAGTGCTGGTGGTTCGGTAAAGCGTCACAGTTCCGGGGTTGAGCGGTGGCGAGCCGGACAAAGAGTCGCGCAGCGACGCCATTCATTAGCCCCGCACGTAAGTGCGGGGAAAGCGGGGGCACCTTCAGGCTCGGCGAGGTTCCGGCACGCTCTTCCACACAATCACTCCCATGCGGAAAAGGTAGTTGCGCGAGATCTCGACCTGCGCCTCTGCCGGAGCAAGCGCATCCATCATGCTCCGAATCTCGTCCGGAACATACGCCCGGCGCACCGAAGTCAGCCCGTCCAGCCAGGCCACCCGGCTCCGCATGATGGGATAGCTGGCATATACCAAAGCCAGATGCAGAGGATGCCGGACGAGGTCGTTGATCAGCACCGCCCTCCGGCTTACCCGCAGACCCTCCCGCACGAATTGCCCGAGTTGCTGCGCGTTCAGATGATGCGCAAATAGGCTGCAACTCACCAGATCGAAAGCTGCATCGCTGAAAGGCAGGGCAAGGGCGTCGGCCACCACGCCGCGCTTCTCCGAACCAGGATTTTCTCCGGGAAGGTGAGATCGGGCCCGGTCCAGCAGCGTCACATCCAGAGTGATCCCGCGCCGCGCAAGGTTCCCTTGAACGATCTCAGGAACTTGTCCCGAACCCGCCGCCACTTCCACCAGGGAGAAATGTTTCATCCCGGAAGCCTGAGCCACGCGTTCCACCATCTTCTGCGTGGTGGCGACTCCGCCGAACCAACGGTTGATCCGGTCCAGCACTCTTAGAACAGGCTGCACCTCGTCCGCGGGACAGGCATCGGAATCGAGAATCTCAGGTGCGTCGACTCGCTGCATGGGAAGGTGATCTTCGATATCGGTTGTCAGCAGCCAGAATATCCTTGACTAAGTCGAAGGTTTTGAATGGGCGCACCTTCAGCCGCGCCTTAAGCCGTTCTTCGGAAACATGGGCTTTAGCCCAGCTCTCAAACCTCGGCTAGCTCTTCTTCCAGCAATTGCTTGTTATACAGGTCGCTGTAGTAGCCGTTCAAGGCGAGGAGTTCGTCGTGCGTGCCTGATTCTACGATGCGTCCGTCGTGCAGTACTGCGATGCGGTCGGCGTTGCGCACCGTGGAAACGCGGTGGGAGATGAAGATGGTGGTGCGGCCCTGCATCACCTCGCGCAGGTGATTGAGGATCTTGTCTTCGGTGTGAGTATCGACGCTGGAAAGCGCGTCGTCGAGAATGAGGATGCGCGGGTTGCGAATCAGAGCCCGCGCAATTGCAGTGCGCTGCTTCTGTCCTCCAGAAAGCGTGATCCCGCGTTCACCCACCATGGTCTGATATTGCTCGGGAAAGCTCTCGATGTCCTGGGCGATATTGGCGGCTTCGGCTGCGTCGTGAATCTCCTGATCCGTAGCCGACTCCACGCCCAGGGCAATGTTTTCCCGGATGCGGTCGCTGAACAGGAATGTTTCCTGCGGCACAAACCCAACATTGTTGCGCAGCGATGCCAGGGAAAACTCCCGGATCGGCCGGCCATCCACCAGAACCATCCCCGGCGCAGCGTCGTAAATGCGCGGAATCAGATTGACCAGCGTGGTTTTCCCCGAGCCCGTCGGACCCACGATCGCCATGCTGCTGCCGGCGGGGATGCGCAGGTTCAAATCGTGCAGCACGGGCTTGCCGTCATAGGCAAAATTCAGCCCGCGGAATTCGATCTCGCCTTCCACTGGCCGGTCGCCGGCCTCAGCCTCATCCTTGATCTCGGGTTGTTCCTGCAGGATTTCATTCAAACGGCCCAGTGACGCCGTGCCCCGCTGGAAAATGTTGACCACCCAGCCCAGCGCGATCACGGGAAACGTGAGCTGCATCATGTAAATGTTGAACGAGGTGAAAACGCCGATCTCCATGTGACCGGCCAGAACTTCCCGCCCTCCGATCCACAGCACAAGCACCATGGCCAGGCCAAGCATCAGTTCCAGCGTGGGCCACAGCATGCCCATGAGCCGGACCAGTTTCAGGCTGCGCGCAATGTATTCCAGGTTGGCGGTTTCAAAGGACTCAATCTCCGCCTCTTCCTGCACATAGGCGCGAATCACGCGCGCCCCGGAGAAATTCTCCTGCGCCCGCGCCGAAATATCGGAAAACATCGCCTGAATTCTCTCGAAGCGCTCATGAATGCGCCGCCCGAAGTACTGGATGACCACGCTCACCACGGGCAGCGGCAGAAATGCGTAAAACGTCAGCTTGGGGCTTTTGTGCACCATGAACCAAAGCGCAGCGGCAGTGAAGACGAGCGTATTCGCCGAGTACATGATTGCCGGTCCCAGCAACATGCGCACTGCGTTCAAGTCATTCGTCACCCTGGCCATAATGTCGCCAGTGCGCATCCGCTGGTAGTAGGAATACGAAAGCGTCTCCAGGTGCGCAAAAAGGTCATTGCGCAGGTCGAACTCAATGTCGCGCGAGATGCCGATCACAATCCAGCGCGTCAGAAACAGAAAAATACCCCTGACCACCGCCAACGCCAGGACTTGCAGCGCGAAAATCAGCAGCTTGTGCCGGGTGACACCACCTTCCAGGCTTTGGGCCGCATCGCCAATCACCTTGGGCAGACGCGCCCAGGCGCCATTGCTCAACACCACGCAGAGCGCCCCCGCCACAAAGCCCCAGCGGTAGCGCTTAAGGTAGGGCAGCAGCGGACGCATACTCTGGGGAATCATGCAATTGGTGTAGATGAAAGTTTAGCAGGCCAGGGTGCAAGTTTTGGCGGGCAGGTTTTGTGGGATTTGATGCTATCAGGCCAAGAGGCCGATCAGAAGGAGTTGGCGAACGTTTCAGGGAGGAAAGCGCCTAACTAACGCTCAGCCCACGGACGTTCTTTTTCGCCGTCCCGGCCAGTGAATGCGAGGATATCCCGCCCGAAGGCGATTACACTGACTGCGGCAAGAACCATTCCCCAGGCGGCGAAGAATACCCACCCCATGACGAAGATGAATACCTGAGCTAGATCCACGGCATCTCCAGAAATCGCTGCGGGAAACCAAGCTACAAACCAAAACGCATCAGACCAATTCGCGCCCAAACTGACCGCATTACTCCTCCGGAGGAGGTGGCGCGTCGGGCACATGTTCTTGCATGCGCTCTTCCCGGTTGGCTTCGAATTCCTTCATCTTGGCCTGCTGGTCCGGGGTGAGCAACTGAAACAGTTCGTTGTGAATGCGGGTCTCCTGCACCGTCAACTCCAGCACGGCTTGGGTATGCTGCGCGGCCAGGGCGCGCACCTTGACTTCATCGTAGGCGCCTTCCGCGTACGGCTTTAGTTGCTCGTGCTCCTGCCGAAGCTGCTGCATCAAAGGTTTCAGCGTGGGACGCTCTTTCTGCATGACGGCCCTCATCTGCGCGCGCTGGGCGTCGCTCAGGTCCAGGTATTTGGCAAAGAACCCCATCATGTGGCCTTCCATGCCGAACTCATGTCCGTGCATGGGTGGAGGCGCAGATTCATCCGCGGTTTGCGACTTTGCGATCGCCGCGCCCAACATCACCGCCAGCGCTGCTACCAGGAGGCGAAAACGGATCGATTTCATAACCTTCTTAACTCCTAATGACTAGGACCAGTTCCTTCGTGGAACATGGACGCTCATGCATACACTCATACAAACACGGGGTGCGCGGAAAAGTGGTAAAAAGACGGTCAAGCCGAGTAAAGTTTTGTCAAAGGGTAAACCCCTGGAAAGCCGCGCTGGTTTGACCATACGGTTTGACAATTCTTTACCCCAGGCGGCCCGTTGTCTGGTGCACAATGAAAACTGCCAAGATGGAACGCATTCTGGTCATCGACGATGATGTTGAACTCTGCACCCTGGTCGGCGAATACCTGCAGGCCGAAGGGTTCACAGTAGAAGCAGCTCACGACGGTGAGAACGGGCTGCAGCGCGCCACCGGCGGCGGCTACCTGCTCGTTGTCCTGGATGTGATGTTGCCCGGCATCAACGGTTTCGAGGTGCTGCGCAGAATCCGCGCGACCTCGCGCCTGCCCGTGCTTTTGCTCACCGCCCGCGGAGAAGATGTGGACCGCATCGTCGGTTTGGAGATCGGCGCCGACGACTATCTGCCGAAACCTTTCAATCCGCGGGAACTGGTAGCCCGCATCCGAGCCATCCTGCGCCGTACCCGCAGCGACAAGTCGGCTCCGTCCGCGCCAGAGATCGTTCGCGTGGGGGAGATTGAACTCGATCCGGCCACGCGCTGCGTACGCCGCGACGGCCAACCCGTCGACCTCACCTCGGTCGAGTTCAACCTGCTGGAAGTGCTGCTGCGCGAGGCCGGACGCGTAGTCCCGCGCGAGCGTCTGGTGAATGCCGTGCTCAGCCGCAAGTTCTCGCCCTTTGACCGCAGCATTGACATGCACGTCAGCAAGGTCCGCAAGAAACTCGGGGATACCGACGCCGACGAACATATCAAGACCATCCGCGGCGTCGGTTACATCTTTGCCCGCCCGCGGGAGAAGGTGAAGAGCTTCTCATGAAGAGCCTGTTCCTCAAGATCTTTCTATCCTTCTGGGTGGCGCAGGCTCTGTTTCTTGTGCTCGCGATCGTGGTGACGCTGGCATTTCGTCCGCGGAGTTCGAGTTGGGAACCTCTGCTAGCGATCGCGTTGAATGACTCCGTGAACGCCTACGAACAGGGAGGTAATCGCGGGCTGAAGGAATACCTGGAGAATCTGGAGAAGACACAACACGTCCGCGGCTTTCTATTCAATGAGAACATGGAGGAAGTCTCGCATCGGGGCGCGCCGGACTGGGCCGTCCGCGTCGCAACTGGGGGACCGAGGGTGCCGCATGAGGGTTTCATTTTTCCTGCTCCTCCTCCGGTGTTGCGCGATTCCCGCGCTTCCTCTGATGGATTGCACCGTTACACGCTGGTGTTGTCTCCTCCGCCGGGGCCACGCCTCTTTCTGGGTCCGCGAGGATTGCCCGTCCCTGGCCTGATCATCGCTGTCATCTCTTCTGGACTCGTCTGCTACCTGCTGGCGTGGTTCCTGACCATGCCAATCGTTCGCTTGCGCGCTGCCACACGTCAATTGGCCGCCGGAGACCTGGCCGCCCGCTCCGGCGCTCCGAACATCCGAAGACGCGACGAGGTTGCGGGCTTGATGCGGGACTTTGACGGCATGGCAGAGCGGCTGGAAAACCTGGTGAAGGCGCAATCCCGCCTGCTCAACGATATTTCACACGAACTGCGCTCGCCGTTGGCCCGGCTGAATGTCGCTTTGGGGCTGGCTCGCCAGCGCTCCAACCTGGAGAGCGCGTCCATGCTTGATCGCATCGAACTCGAAGCCAGCCGCCTGAACGAATTGATCGGCCGCATCCTGACCTTGGCTCGCCTGGAAGATGGCGAGCAGTTGGTGCCAACTACCCCCGTGCTTCTGGACGAAGTTGTGCTAAGCGTGGCAGAAGATGCGGAGTTCGAGGCGCAGGCGCGCCGCTGTCACGTACGCAGCCAAATTCCCGCGGGAATCTGGGAGGTGCGCGGAGATGCGTCTCTGCTGCATAGTGCAATCGAAAACGTGGTGCGGAACGCCATCCGTTACACCCGCGAAGGCACCTCGGTTGAGGTCCGTTTGGAAAGGATGGAAAGCGCAGGCGGTTCCGAAGCCGTGATTAAGATCACCGATTGCGGTTCCGGCGTTCCCTCCGATGCTCTGGAAAAGCTGTTCCAGCCGTTTTACCGTCTGGACGACGCTCGCGGCCGGCAAACTGGCGGCGTTGGCCTGGGTCTGGCCATTACGGAACGCGCCGTGCGCTTCCATGGCGGCCGGATCGCGGCTGTGAACCGGGCCGAAGGCGGTCTTATGGTCGAGATTCATCTCCCGCTCATGTCGGCGGGCACCAGCCCTGAGGAAGTTCCCGAACCCGTGCCTGCGGGACGGGAAGCGTAGGCAGTGGTCAGTGAACAGTGGTCAGTGAATAATGATCAGTAGCCAATGACCCCCGCGAGATTCGACTAACCACTGCCCACTGCCTTCAGGCAACTCGCAGCGCTCTCCGCGGTTCCAATGATGGGGGTTTGCTCTTCCCGCGCATTCCTGATACATAAATGAATGGCAATTCTCGCCTTCAAATAGTGTTATTGCCCGGTTTGGGTCGGGGAATGCGTGAGTATGTTTACAGGAGATAAAGCGAAGAATGAGGACAAGGTCCACCTGGATTGTGGCGATTCTGGTTCTAGTGTTGATCGGCGTCTTACTGGCCTGTAGCACCAAGTACTCGTCTTCCTACAATGGTTTGGTAGTGGTCCCCAGTCAGGGGTCAGTGGTCGTGCAGAGCTTCAGCCTCGATCTGAGCAATGGCCACATTGCGCAGATCAATAACGTGAATGGTCCGCCCATCAACGGGTTGCCGACCGCCGTTGTTCTTGATCCCGCCGGTGCGTTTGCATACATGATCGTCAGTCAGAATTCGGCAGTGCCAGGCAGTGTCACCAGTATTGGAACCTTTCCAATATCCTCCGACGGGAAGCTGGCGGCCGGCACTACGACGCCGTTCAATCCAATAAGCGCTACGGTGACCGGTCCTTGCAGCACCAGTCCGCCGTCGGTCGCGGTGCAGGCGCCTGCGATGCCCGGCTCGAACCTGTCCGTTGTGCTGGCTATCGATTCAGCAGGAAAATATCTGTTCGTGGCAGATGGCGCCACGAGCGCGGAAGCCGCGTACACCTGCAACGGAGCGCCGATGTCGGCCACGGTTCCGGTGCCGGGAGCCGTTTCGGTGTTTGCCGTGAGCAACGGCGTCCTCACCGAAGTCCCGGGTTCGCCTTTTGTCCTTCCATCTCAGTTGGGCGGCCAGACTCCCAGTGCCTCGGCACTGGCCGTGACCCCAACCATTTACCCTGCACAGTATGCGTATTGTTCGGGGTTTGCGAATCCTACGACGGAGGATCTTTATGTAACGGATTCCGTCAATTACGTGGTCTTGAACTACTCGGTGGATCCATCGTCAGGCACGCTCACCCTGGTTCCCACCGTGACGACAACCGGAGTGGCAACGGGCAGTGTACCCTCCGGAGTAGCGGTCGATCCCTGCAACCGGTTCGCTTATGTGGCCAACGCGGGCGTTGACAACACAGTCAGCGCTTACACCATTTGCAGCATCGTATCGTTGGCGAACAACTGCTCGACCGCGGACTACAGCCTGCAGCCAATCCAAGGTTCGCCCTATGCTGTCGGCGATACTCCCGGGCCTATCATGGTGAATCCTTTCGCCAACTTCCTGTATGTGGTGGATACGGGGTCCAGCGAAATCTCCGAGTTCCGGATCAGCCCAACCACTGGTACTTTGGGCCAACTCAGCCCAACGACCGTCGCCACGGGCCTGGGGGCGAACTCGATTGCGATGCGCAGCGATGACAGTTGGGCCTTCGTGGCCAACATCACTTCCAACACCGTCTCCGAATACGCCATCACACCGGCGACGGGAGTCCTGTCCCCGCAGGCGCCGATTACCACCTATAACTATCCCTCGGGAGTCGCGGTGAAGTAGTCTGTGGCACTGTGCTATCTAAGGCAGCGACCAGGAGCTGCGCGGAATCAGGTTGGAATCCTCAGAATCAGATAAGCGCCCACCAGGGCGAAGATCAGATCCGGCGACCAGGCGGCTAGCGCTGGTGGCAGCAGGCTGAAGTTCCCCATCGCCTCCAGCAACCGCGACACGACGGTATAGACCACGGCGATGCCCACCGCGACCGCAACTCCCGTGATGGCGCCTTTCTTGGCCGCTGACAGGGAAAATGGAACCGCGAGCACCGCCATAATCAACGTGATCAGCGGGTAGGAGAGCTTCTTGTTGAGCTGCACCCGGAGCCGCACCACGTCGAAGCCGCTTTGCTGCAGATCGCGGATGTAGCGGCGCAGTTCCTCATAGTTCATCTCGGAGTACTGCTTCACCTCCTTTTTGAAATAGGACGGCGCTTCGCCGAGTTCGGGGAAGGTGGAAACGTCGAAGCTACGGTAGCCGTCCGGAGCGATCGCGGCGCCGCGCAGAGAGCGCTGCCAGCCCTGCTCGTAGATCCAGCGATTCATGCTCTCGGCCCAGTGGGCGCGGTCGGCGTGAATGCGCTGGGTGATGGAGAAGCTGGCAGGGTCGAGTTGAAAGATGGTGAGGTTGGCAAACTGATCGCGGTCGGGATCGAAGAACTGGTAATAGTAGATGTCGTTGTGCTGGCCAAAAATCCACTTCCGATCGGGTCGGAGATAGGTTTGCGGCGGCTTGCCCTTGATCCGGTTGTGCAACGCTTCCTGGCGCTTGTTGGTATGGGGGAGGTAGAACTGGTCGGCAAAGAACAAGCCCGCCGCGAGCACCGCGGCAGCGGCCAGCACGGGCATCACGATCCGGTAGATGCTGGTTCCTGTCGCCTTGATCGCGGTGATTTCATTGGACCGATTCATGAGCCCGAAAGTAATCAGCACCGCCAGCAGCATGATCAGAGGAGCGACGCTGTATAGCAGGTAAGGAGAAACATTGAGCAGATACTCCGCCACCACAATCGCAGGCGTCTGATTGCGCAGGATGTCCCCCAGCAACTCGAACAGAGTGAACACCAGCAGCAGGACAAGGAATGTCGACACGATCATGCCCAGGTACAGGAAGAAATCGCGCAGCACGTAGTCATCGAGCAGCGTGGGAAAACTGGCACTGAAGACTCGCCGCCGGGTGGAGACGCGCTCGAAAGCGTTGCCGTTGTCTCTGCGTCCGCGTCCCAATGCCCGCACCGGGCCGTTCGCCGGCAGTAGGTCGCGCTTCCAGGGCAAGCGGATCGCGGACAGCGCAAACGGCCGCCGCTCGGCTTGCCACAGCAGGAACAAAGCGGCGGCAAAGAATACCAGATTGGCCAGCCAGGCTCCGAGCGCGGGACTGACCCTGCCTTGCTTGGCCAGCGAAACTCCGATCAGGGAAACGAAGTAGTACACGAAGACCAGCGCGATCGTGAGCACGAATCCGCCGGACTTGCCGCTTTTCTTCGAAGAAAGGCCCAGAGGAATTCCCACCATGGCCAGCACCAGACACGCTGTGGGCAGGGCGAAGCGGTTGTGAAACTCGATGAGGTACCAGCGCGCCGACACTGGATCTACGCCGGCGCCGCGATCGTGCAGCGCCCAGGTGCCAATGGTTCTGACCGAAGTTTGTTCGTCCGTTTTGTTCTCCGAAGAGGGCAGGTCGATTGGGATATCGGTTTGCTCGAAGGTGGAAATCTGGTAATGATCGGCTTGCGCGGGATCGGTTTCGTGGCTGGAACCGTCTCTCAGGTGAAGATGCAGGCGGTCCTGACCCTCGGGAACAAGGATTCCTTCGCGGGCCACAGTAATGCGCGGATTGGAAGCATCCGAGATGTCGGCGAGAAACACTCCGTTCCAAACTGAGCCGCCTTGGGCACTGTGTACGTCCTGCACGTAGAGCACGAGCTTCGGAAAACCCTCATAAAACACGCGAGGCTGCACTTCGTAGGAAACCTGCGAACCTTTGAGTTGATCCTCCAGTTGTCCCAGGGATGCCAGCGACCACGGCGCCAGGTAAAGCCCGTTGGCTAAAGCCAGCAGCCAGGCGGCAGCGACAAAAATCGCCAGCACGCGGCCAAAGCTCCACACGCCCATGCCGCTGGCACGCATGGCCGTGATTTCGCTGTCGGCTGCGAGGCGGCTTAATCCAATTAGAATCCCCACCAATACGCTCATGGGGATCGTGTAGGTGAGGGCAACAGGAACAGTGTAGAAGAAGATCTCGGCGACGCTGGGCAGCGGGGCGCTGGCGCGGACCACGAGTTCCAGAATGCGTCCCAGATTTTGGGTGAACAGCACGAAGGTAAAGATCGTCGCGCCGATGAGGGCATGCGAGGTCACTTCACGAAGGATGTAGCGGGTAAGAATCCGCATGGGCGCGCTGACGGCAGCATAGCATGTGAGGCGGTAGTCAGTGGCCAGTGCCTAGTGGTCAGTTACCGGCATCCACGCGCGTGGGACGCCCTGGCAATTCTGGTAGGATTGCGATACCTCCCCCTGCATAAGCACGTTATGACAGCCGGAAAGAAAGTCAAGAAACGGATTGCGCTTCACAAAGCGCCGGTCAACCGCGCTGACGAAGTACGCGTCAGCCTTGCCCAACTGCGGATTGACGAACGGGACGTTACGACCGCCGTCTCGTGGGCGCGCGATCTGACGGCACCGGGCGGGACACCCCCCTGCCCTAGAGATCACTGCCGGACGAGTAGGTTGTTTTTCGTCGATGAACTCTGTTGTTGAGTCGTGGAAAGTACCTCAGAGGCTAAAGCCAGTGTCAACAATGAGATACTTATCGCAGCGCTGGAAGCGCTGCGCCACCCAAAACCGATCGCCTCATGCCACTATCCGGTTTTCAGAAACAGCGCCCCCAGCGGCGGCAGTGTCAGCTTCAGCGAGTGCGCGCGGCCGTGGGCTGGTTCCTCTTCCGCATGAACTCCTCCGAGGTTGCCCACGCCGGTGCCGCCGTATTCCGCTGCGTCGCTATTCAGCAGTTCACGCCAATAGCCGCCTTCAGGCACGCCCACGCGATAGCCGAGGCGCGGGATAGGCGTGAAGTTGCAAACCACGAGAACCGTGTCTTTGGGAGACTCACTCTTGCGCAACAGCGAAATCGTGCTGGTCAGATTGTCATTGCAATCCACCCACTCAAAGCCCGCGGGGTTGGTATCGAGCAAGTGCAGGGCAGGCTCGCTGCGATAAAGCCGGTTCAACTGTCCCACAAAGCTTTGCAAACCACTGTGATTTGCATACTGAAGCACATGCCACTCCAGGCTGGTATCGTGTGCCCACTCGCGGACCTGGCCGAACTCGCAGCCCATGAACAGTAATTTCTTGCCGGGCTGGGCATACATGTAAGCAAACAGGAGCCGCAAGTTGGCAAAGCGCTGCCAGTCGTCGCCGGGCATCTTGCCGATCAGCGATCCCTTCCCGTGCACGACCTCATCGTGGGAAAGCGGCAGCACAAAGTTTTCCTGAAACGAATACAGCATGCGGAAGGTGAGCTTGCTGTGATGATACTTGCGGTGAATGGGATCGTTCGCGAAGTATTTCAGCGTGTCGTGCATCCATCCCATGTCCCACTTCAGGCCAAAGCCCAGGCCGCCCAGATACACGGGCCGCGAAACCATGGGCCACGATGTGGACTCCTCCGCGATGGTCTGAATGTCAGGATGCTCTTTGTAGGCTTCCTGATTGAAGCGGCGGAGGAAGGCGATGGCTTCCAGGTTCTCCCGCCCGCCGAATTTGTTCGGGATCCACTCCCCCTGTTTGCGCGAATAGTCGAGATAAAGTGTGGACGCGACCGCATCCACGCGCAGGCCGTCGATGTGGTACTTGTCGAGCCAGAACATCGCGCTCGACATCAGAAAGCTGCGCACTTCGCTGCGCCCGTAATTGAAGATGTGCGTCTTCCAGTCGGGATGGAAGCCCTGCCGCGAATCCGCGTGCTCGTACAGGTGTGTGCCGTCAAAGTAGGCCAGGCCGTGTGCGTCGGAAGGGAAGTGCGAAGGCACCCAGTCGAGGATCACCGCGATGCCATGCTGGTGCAGGTAGTCCACCAGGTACATGAAATCCTGCGGCGTGCCGTATCGCGAGGTGGGAGCAAAATAACCTGTCGTCTGGTACCCCCAGGAACCATAGAAGGGATGCTCCATCACCGGCAGGAATTCCACATGCGTGAAACCCATGCGCTCCATGTATTCCGCGAGGCGCGGAGCGGTTTCGCGATAAGTTAGCGGACGATTGTGCTCCTCCGGGACGCGCATCCAGGAGCCGAGATGAACTTCATAAATGGATTGCGGCGCTCGCAGGGAATTGCGGGCGGCGCGCTTCGCCATCCACTCGCCGTCGCCCCACTGGTAGTCGAGATCCCACACCACGGAGGCGGTGCGGGGAGGTTTTTCGTGCCAAAAGCCGAGGGGGTCGGCTTTGTCGACATGGAATCCGTGGCGCTGCGACTCGATATGGAATTTGTAAAGCGCGCCTTTAGTCACGCCGGGGATGAACCCTTCCCAGATGCCGGAGCCGCCGCGCGGCGCAAGCAAGTTGGCCTGGGGATGCCAATTGTTGAAGCTCCCGATCACCGAAACCTGGCGCGCGTTCGGAGCCCAGACACTGAAGACCGCACCGTCGAGTCCATTGCGCGAGATCAAATGCGCGCCCATGGTCTCGTGCATGCGATAGTTGCTGCCCTCGTTGAAGAGGTAGAGATCCTGCTCGGAGAGCAACGTGATGCGATCAGTGGCCGCGGGCGTGGGGGTGTCCGGCATTTTGCGCTCCTAGTGTACCGGAGATGCTCATGTGGGGACAGCCGCCCTCGGCTGTCCGGTCGAGCGAAGCTCGACCACGCAAACCGGCCGAATGCCCCATGCTAGACTTTCCTTTCCAGCCATGCCTGCCTTGCGTCTAATCTTCCTCTGGCATCAGCACCAGCCTTTCTACAAGGATTTGGTGACCGGCGAATACCGTCTGCCTTGGGTGCGTTTGCATGGTCTAAAAGATTATTACGGCATGGTGAAGCTGCTGGACGAGTTTCCTAATGTGCACCAGAACTTCAATCTGGTGCCGTCGCTGATCACGCAGATTCAGGATTACGTTGCGGGGACGGCGCAGGATCCCTTTCTGAAGGTCGCGGCCAAGCCGGCAACCGACTTGACTCCGAAGGAGCGGCAGTTCGCCCTGCAATATCTTTTTCAGGCCAACCATGCGAACGTGATTGGCCGCTATCCGCGCTACCGGGAGCTTCTCGAGCGGTTCCGCGAGCATGGGTATTCGGCCGAGAAAGCGGAGAAGTATTTCCACTCCCGGGATTTCACTGATTTGCAGGTGCTGTCGCAGATCGCATGGTTCGATGAATTCTTTCTGGAAGACAGCGACATTGCGGAGCTGATCAAGAAAGAGCGCAACTATTCACTCGAAGATCAGAGTTTTGTGATTACGCGCGAGCGGGAACTGTTGGGGAGGGTTCTGCCGGCGTATGCCGACGCGGCGAAGAAAGGGTCAATCGAGATTTCGGCGACCCCTTTCTATCATCCGATTCTTCCTCTGGTGTGCGACACCAACGCGGGAGCGGCTTCGTCCCCGGGCCTGCCCTTGCCGCAGAACCGGTTTCGGCATCCCGAGGACGCGCGCGAACAACTGGTGCGCGCCCTCGACCTTCACCAGCAGGTCTTTGGCGTTCGTCCGCAGGGCGTCTGGCCATCGGAGGGCAGCGTCTCGGAAGAAACGCTGGCCATTGCACACAGTCTCGGCATTCAGTGGATGGCTACCGATGAAGGTGTGCTCGGCCGCAGCACGGGTGTGTTCTTCGCGCGTGACGGCAATGGCCGATTGCCCACTCACTTGGCAGAGCGACTCTACAACATTCACCGCTATGAGAACGGCCAGACCGCCATGCACATGGTGTTTCGCGACCACACCATTTCGGACCTGATCGGTTTTGTCTACTCGGGAATGGATCCGGGCGATGCTGCCGGGCATCTGCTGCACAACATCAAAGAGGCGGCTCATCCTGTGCTCGCGCAAGGGCGCGACGCCGTGGTGTCGGTGATCCTCGACGGAGAGAATGCCTGGGAATATTATCCGAAGTCGGGACGCGAATTCCTGCGGCGATTCTATGATGCGCTCCAGCGCGAGCGAGGCCTGGAAGCGGTCACGGTCTCGGAGGCGATTGCCCGCCATCGCGACTTCTCGCCCCTGCGCTCCCTGGTGCCGGGCTCGTGGATCAATGCGAACTTCAACGTCTGGATTGGGGCTCCCGAGGACAACCGTGCCTGGGATTACCTTCACCACGCGCGTGAGTTTTATGCGCAGAATGCGGGCCACGCCAGCGAGGCGCAACGCAAATTGGCCTTTGAAGAAATCCTGATCGCCGAGGGCAGTGATTGGAACTGGTGGTACGGTCCGGAGCATCACTCGGCCAACGACCGCGATTTTGACGAACTCTACCGCAAACATCTCTCAAACATTTATCAAGCTCTGGGAGCGACCGCGCCGGATTATCTGGCCCAGCCCATCATGGGAGGCGAAGTGCGGCCGGCCGTCACGCCGCAGACGGCTTACATTCATCCCCGTATCACGGGCGACAAAATTCGTTACTTCGAGTGGATGGGCGCGGCCATTTTCACGGCGGACCAGCGCGCCGGCGCCATGCACGGTAAACAGTTCCTGCTGGATTCCGTGTATGCCGGGATCGACAGCGAGTTCATCTACGGGCGCTTGGACTTCGCCGGGCCGGTTCCTGATATGGAGTTTGATCTGGTGGTGAACCTGGAATCGTGGGCGAACGGAGAAGCGCGCCCACGGCGGGCGCTGCGGCTCGATGCCCAGGTACAAGATCACAAGATGACGGGATGGAAGGTCGATGGCCGGGAATACGCATCGTCAGACGCTTCTGCGAACGCCTCCTCGACGTCAGGCGAGCCGACCGCCAGGGCGACTCTGCGGCGCAGCTTTGAGTTCCGGCTGCCCCTGAGTTGGCTGCTGGCGATGCCGGGCCCGGCCGCGAGTCCTCAGACGGCGGCCGAGCACAACGCGGGCGCTGCGGCCATCCCGGCGACGAGCCGGCTTCGGCTGCGTTTCAGCCTTTGGCACAATCGTCTGCCCGTGGACGCGCTGCCCGTGGAGGGCTGGATCGAACTGCAATTGCTCAGCGAAGGAGATCTAGGAGCGGGGATGTGAAGGCGGAATGGCGCTGTTCTATGCAAAAGCAAACCCCCGGAAGCGTGTGCCTCCGGCGTAGGCAAGGCCGAACGTGGCTTTACTGTCCTGCGCTGGCCACGGCAGTAGTCATCGCCAGCGGGCGGTTGAGTTCGAGTGTGAGTTCGGTTCCTGCTGGCAGTGTGGCCGAACGATGCTTGCTCAGCCAATGAATGCCGGTTGAGCCTGCGCCCACGGCTCCGCCGATGACGATTCCCGGCGGACCCCCGATGAGCCCCCCGATCAGCATGCCCCCAGCCGTGCCGCCGCCGGTTTCCATTTGGTCGCGCCGGTCATGACCCGATCCCTTGAACTCGCCCTCCTGATTAACGTCGGTGTTGCGCCCGGCATTGGTGTCGACCAGCGTGGCATCGAGAAAGAAGCGCTCCCCGGTTGGTAGGATCAATGCTTCGGGCAGAATTCCGATGGTCGGCTTACCCGAGATGCGGCGCGGTTCGGCCACCTTGGTGACCCGGCCTTCTACCATGGTTCCGGCAGGAATCACGGTCTTGCCGTCCAGCACCACCGCCTGCGTCAAGCGCGCCTGGAAAGGGTCGCCAGCCTTGTTGCTGAAGGTCGCGAGCGTTGTCTCCAGCTTCACCATCAGCGCTGTGCCGGCGGGTACCGGCGCACTGGTCTGCGCCGCAGCCATTGTGCCCACGCAAAAGCATGCCAGCAGCAACCCGCAAGGTAGAGCTATCCACTTCTTCATGACTTCTCCTCAGGTCGTTCACTCATTAGAACCCGCGATCATCGCTTTTGACTCTAGACCAGGTGGATCGCCGGGACAATAAGCGGCGGGGCGGGGAACCAGCGAAGATAAGGGTCAGGCGCCGTCGGGATTCAGGCCCGGAAACGAGAACGGGACCTAACTCCGTCACATTGCCGTCATCTTCCATCCGCTATAATCAGGGGTTTCGGAATCACTCCATGGGAAGGACATACGCGGGCGTCGGCACTCTGACGGGCCGGCGTCTGAGCTTCAATTCGGCTGCTCCGCGGCACGCGGTGCGGGTAGACGACGATTCACCAGTAACATACTCAGATTCAGATAAGGACGGTAAGCGCGGTATGACGAATATTGGAGCCATCCTCGGGCGCGAGGTGCTGGATTCACGCGGCAATCCTACTGTGGAAGCGGAAGTGCAGCTCGCGAGCGGCGCGATTGGCCGGGCCATTGTCCCCAGCGGTGCATCGACCGGCGAGCACGAAGCCGTCGAACTGCGCGACGGAGACAACGCGCGCTTTCTCGGCAAAGGAGTTCTCAAGGCAGTGGAGAACGTCAACGGTGAGATCGCGGACGCGCTGGCGAATCTGGATGCCGCCGATCAGCGCGCGCTTGATCAGAAGATGATTGAACTGGATGGCACGGAGAACAAGAGCCGGCTGGGAGCAAACGCGATTCTCGCGGTCTCGATGGCGGCAGCGCGCGCAGCTGCGGCGGAATACCGCCTCCCGCTCTATCGTTACCTCGGCGGCGCGGGAGCAAACACTTTACCCACGCCCATGATGAACATCCTCAACGGCGGCGCGCATGCCGACAACAATGTCGATTTCCAGGAATTCATGGTGATGCCAGTGGGCGCACCCTCGTTTTCTGAAGCGTTGCGCTGGGGCGTGGAAGTTTTCCATACCCTCAAGGGAGTGCTGAAGAAGCGCGGCTACAACACCGCCGTTGGCGACGAAGGCGGGTTTGCGCCCTCGGTGAAGTCGAATGTCGAGGCCATCGAAGTCGTGCTGGAGGCGATTCAGCAAGCCGGCTACAAGCCCGGAGAAGAGATCGCGATCGCTCTCGACCCCGCGGCCAGCGAGTTCTATCAGGACGGCAAGTACGTCTTCAAGAAATCGGACAAGTCCGCCAAGAGTTCGGACGAAATGGTGAAGTTCTGGGCCAAGTGGGTGAGCGACTATCCCATCGTTTCATTGGAGGATGGTTTATCCGAAGACGACTGGGACGGTTGGCAGAACCTTACCAAGGAACTCGGCGGCAAGATTCAGCTCGTCGGCGATGACATCTTCGTCACCAATATTCAATTTCTGCAAATGGGAATTGACAAAGGCGTCGCGAACTCAATTTTGATCAAAGTCAACCAGATCGGCACGGTCAGCGAAACCTTGGATGCGATTGATCTGGCCCGGCGCAACGGGTACACCTCGGTGATCTCGCATCGCTCAGGGGAAACTGAGGACACATTCATCGCCGACTTGGCCGTCGCCACGGGCGCTGGTCAGATCAAGACTGGATCCGCCTCTCGCACCGACCGCATCGCCAAATACAATCAATTGCTGCGGATCGAGGGAGAGTTGGGAGATTCGGCGCGGTTCCTGGGTTTGAAGGCGTTGAACTACCGAGGCTGAGAGGCCAGGCATTCGAATGGAGGGGAGCATTTTATGAAATGGAAGTCGTTGCTGTCCGCGTGTTTTCTCGCTTTGTCCATGTTTGCCGGTGCGCAGACCACGGTCTCGATCGCCCCGGACGCAGCTTCCAAAGAAGACGTCAAGAAGCTCTTTGACGTGATGGCAAGCCGCGAGCAGATGGCCCAGATGATGCAACAGGTGTTTACCCAGATGCAGAGTATGAACCGCGAGCAGATCAAGAAACGGCATCCGGACATTGCGGAGGAAGAACTCGCGCGCATGGACCGCCAGTCGTCGGAACTTCTCAAGAATTTCCCCCTGGATGAAATGTTGAGCGACATGATCCCGGTCTACCAGCGGCATTTTACGAAGTCTGAGATCGACGCTTTGACTGCCTTCTATTCTTCTCCAGCCGGGCAGAAATTTCTTCACGAGATGCCGGCGGTGACGGCGGAAACCATGCGGACGCTCTATCCGCGAATTCAAACGGAAGTTGATGCCGTGCTTAAGCGGTCGGAGGAGAAGACCGACTCGCCGCAGAAGTGAGGCGCCTTAGGCGCGCACTTCAAAATCCCATTGTGTCATCTGCCGACGGGCCGTAGGTCGCGGGCACGGGCCTGTCATTCAATCGCAGATACACCCCAAGCTGGGCGCGGTGATGGATGAGGTGATTCAGAAACATTTCCCGGTAAGCCATAAATCGAGATCCTTCGAAAATGGACTTGCCCTGAAAACTCAGCTTCCAGTTTTCCTTCCAGGTCGCATCGGACGTGGCTTGCAGCGCAGCGCGAACCTTGGCCGCACCCTCATCGAAAGCCTGCACAAGCTGGGCCGAAGACTCGAACGGCAACGGTTTGTAGCTGCCTTTGGAAAAGTCCAGCTCGGGCGTAGTCAGCACCGTCAGCCCAAAGCCCGCCAGCTGTGCAACGTGAGGCGCCAGCTTGCCCATCGGCATCGACTTGGCATGCGGCGCAAACTCCTTCTTGTCGACCGGAACTCGCTCTAGGGTGGTGCGCGTCTTCTTCATTTCTTCATCGAATTCCGGCAAAAGCAATTCGCTGATAGGCATCATTGTCTCCGTGGGATAGAGTATAACCGCCATTCCACAGCCCTTGTGACATCTAACCTTGTGTTCCACAGCCTCATCAATCGATGATCGTCGCGGAGCCGTGTGGAGGACGCGACCAGGACGAGATCATTGCGGTGCTAAGTCCTTTGTTCCTAAGATTTTGCCCGTAAGTTGTTGCAGCTCTTAGATTTTTCGCGATTTTCACGCTAACATGAAGATTCCAATAGATCAGGGGGAGGGGGGTACCACCCCTATTATCAAGGAGTAAACAGCCGTTTTCCTGAACCGGGAAGTCGGAAGCTCTTTGGTCAAGCCGTACCTTTCCCTGATTCTCAAGCTGGAAGCCAGGAACTGGAAGCCCGCATTTATGCCTCGTCCGAAACCGCTCGTCCTCATCATCCTCGACGGCTGGGGATACCGTGCCGAGACCAAGGCGAACGCCATCGCGCTCGCGCGCAAGCCCACCTACGACCGCCTGCTGCGCGAATATCCCAACACCCTCATTCATACCAGTGGGCCATTTGTCGGCTTGCCCGAGGGGCAGATGGGCAATAGCGAGGTTGGACATCTCAACATGGGCGCGGGGCGCATCGTTCACATGGACATCACTCGCATCGACCTGATGATCCGGAACGGCGAGTTCTTCTCACATCCCGTGTTGCTTGCGGCCATGAAGCATGCGCGCGCGGGCGATCGCAAATTGCATCTCTTCGGTCTGGTCTCCGACGGCGGCGTGCATTCACAGCAGGCTCATCTCTATGCCCTGCTGAAAATGGCGAAGCAGAACGGCGTCGACCGCGTCTTCGTTCATGCCTTCATGGATGGCCGCGATACGCTTCCCACCAACGGTGCGGGGTATCTCGAACAACTGCAGCAGAAGATGCGCGAGTACAACTCTGGAAAGATTGCCACGGTGAACGGACGCTACTACGCGATGGACCGCGACCGGCGCTGGGAGCGGATTCTCAAAGCCTACAACGCGATGGTTTTCGGCGATGCCGAAGGCGGCAAGAGCGCCGATCCGGTGCAGGGGATGAAGGATTCTTACAACCGGGGAGTCACTGACGAGTTTGTTGTGCCGTTCGTTTGCACCGATAAGAGCGGCCAGCCTCTCGCGACCATTCGCGACGATGATGCTTGCATCTGCTTTAATTTTCGCGCCGATCGCGTTCGCCAGATCACGCGCGCGCTGGCGCGTAATAGCGGGCTGAACGCGACGGGTGGCAGCGATCTTCCGGGCGCGGCCGATCTCGATGCCACGATTGCCCGCGACCGCGTTCCGAAGAACCTGCACTACGTTTGTCTCACGCAATATGATAAGAACTTCAGCCTGCCAGTAGTGATTCCGCCGGAATCGATGGCGAACATCCTGGCCAATGTGATGGGTGGTCTCAACATGCGCAACCTGCGCGTGGCCGAGACCGAAAAGTATGCGCACGTTACATATTTCTTCAACGGCGGCGTGGAGCAGCCGTTTCCCGGCGAAGAGCGCGTGATGGTGCAATCGCCGAAGGTCGCCACCTACGATCTGAAGCCGGAGATGAGCGCTGCCGGCATTGCCGACGCCGTCGTCAAGGCCACGGAAGGAGGAACGTTTGACGTCATCATCGTCAACTTCGCCAATGCGGATATGGTCGGGCATTCGGGAAAGATTGAGCCCACGGTGAAGGCAGTCGAAACCGTGGATGCCTGTCTGGGCCGCATCGAAGCCGCGGTTCGTGCCAAAGGCGGCGCCATGCTGATTACCGCCGATCACGGCAACGCGGAGATGATGATCGATCCCGTGACCGGCGGGCCGCACACGGCGCATACCACCAATCCTGTACCGTTCATCGTGGTCGCGGAAGATGCCAGGCAGTTCACCCTGAAACCTAACGGCTCGCTGCGGGATATTTCGCCGACCATGCTGGGGATCCTCGGCGTCGATGAGCCGAAAGAGATGACGGGACATGACCTGCGCATGATTCTTAAAATCGGGTGATCTATGATCGGGTCATCGGGCGATCTTAAGGAAACGACGTTGGCGGATGGAGTCGAAGATAGGGCTTGTCGTCGAAGAGGCCGACGAAACCGTGTTCTGGATCGAGTGTCTAGTCGAGTCCGGAATTGTGAAAGAAGAACTGTTGAAGGATCTTCTGGTCGAGGCAAACGAACTCGTTGCCATCTTCGCTGCTTCTCATCGCACAGCGCGGCAGTAGAGCGAAGAAATCGGGGCACGTCCGATCATCCGATGACCAGATCACCAGATCACCCGATCACCCGATCCCCTTCGTGCTACAGTTTTCTCGAGGCAATTGTGTGCTCCCGCATTCCATGGAACCGCAGACCATTCTTATCCACCTGGCGCTCAAGCTGGGAGTAGCTGCTGCCGTCTCCAGCAGTTTGGTGCGTTCCAAAGAATTCAAATTGCTGTTATTTCGCGAAGAACGCTCGTTTCGGCAAAAGGTTTACCTCGTGTTATGCATGGCGCTTCCCATCATGGTTGGCGTCTGGATTCGCATTTCGGTTCCGAGCTTTCTGGCCGGAGACCTGAGTTTTGAAACCGCGCTTCTGCTGGGGGTGATCGGCGGACGCTGGGCAGGATCTCTCGGCGGCGTGCTCATGGGCATACCGGCTCTGCTGCACGGCGAGTGGGCGGCGCTGCCATTCGATGTGCTTTCCGGGTTTATCGCCGGCCAGCTGCGCACCATGGCGCTGGATAAGGACGACATCTGGTCGTTTTCGCCGTTCATCGACCAGAGCATTTTCCGGTTGATCAAGCGCAATCTGCCGCGGCCGCGCCTGTTCGACTGGCAGATCATGTTCTTCACCACGGTCGTGGGCCTGCGCTTCGTGCAGACGGAACTGGCACGCTACTTCCCGCACTCCATTTTCAGCATGGAGAGCCCCGGAAACCTGTGGGTGTGGGGCGCGATTTACGCCGCCTCGGTGACGGCCATCGGGATTGAGCTCAAGATCTTCAACAGCGTGCGCATCCAGATCAAACTGGAGGAGCAGGAGCGGCTGCTGTTGCACGCGCGCATGGAAGCGCTGCAGAACCAGATCAATCCTCATTTCCTCTTCAACACCCTGAACTCGATTTCTTCGTTGGTGCGCTTCGATCCGGAGAAAGCACGCGACGTGATTTCCAAATTAGCCACGATTCTCCGGCGTTTGCTCAACAGCGCGGATTCCTTCGTCCCCCTGCGGGAGGAGGTGGAATTCATCGACAACTATCTCGACATTGAAGTGGTTCGTTTCGGCCCCGAAAAACTCCGGGTCGTGAAGGAACTCGACCCGGCGTCGCTCGACGTGATGGTCCCGAGCATGCTCTTGCAGCCGCTGGTGGAGAACTCGATCAAGCACGGACTCTCTTCCATGGTGGAAGGTGGCAGCATTTATTTGCGCAGCCGCCTGGCTGACTCCGGGCTGGTGATTGAAGTAGAGGACGATGGCGTGGGCATGGCGGCGACGCAACCGGTTCAATCGACGAGTACGCGAGGCGCCGGCATTGGCATGGCCAACATTTCCGAGCGGCTGCAGGTGTTGTATGGAGATGCGGCGCGCATGACGATTGACAGCCAAGAAGGGAAGGGAACGCTGGTGCGCATCCGGCTGCCGCTTTTGCAGGCGGCGGGAGCGGTTCCGGAGGGTTTCTACGAGGAGCGCTCGAGCACGCGCCGGTAAAAATCCTCGTATTGGGGAACGATCTTGCTGGCGCAGAAGTTGGCTTGCGCGACTGCGCGAGCTGCCTTCCCCATGGCGCGCAAGCGACTCTCGTCGCTCAAGAGGTCGATGGCGTACTTCGCCATCGTATCCACATCGCCCACGTCGGCGAGATACCCGCTAGTGCCATGTTCGATCACTTCCGGAACGCCGCCGGTGCGGGTTGCGATGGGGACAACTTCACACGCCATACCTTCCAGCGCCGCCAGACCGAAGGATTCCAGCTCACTCGGCATCAGCAGGATATCGGCGATTCCCAGCTTCTCTTGCACCTGGTCCTGCTTGCCCAGGAAAAGAACGTCCTCATGAATTCCTTTTTGTACCGCCAGCCATTCGGCCACCGAACGGTCAGGGCCGTCGCCGATCAGCAATAGTTTCGACGGGATCTGCTTGCGCACGCGATCAAAGATCTCGACTACATCCGAGACGCGCTTTACCGGCCGAAAATTAGAAAGGTGTACCAGCAAGCGCTCGTCCTTGGGAGCATACTCGGCGCGCAGTTCGGCGGAATTCTTGGGCCTGCAATATACGTCGCAATTGACCGAGTTGTAGATCACTTCGATTTCTTTCTTCACATCGAAAACCCGCATGGTGCGGTCGCGCAGGTAATTGGAGATGGCGGTCACGCCGTCGCTCTGGTTAATGGAATAGCGCGTGATGGGCAGATAGGAGCGGTCGATTCCCACCAGAGTGATATCGGTGCCGTGCAGGGTTGTGACGAAGGGCAGGCGGCGACCTCGCGGACCATCCTCCAGCATCTGGCGGGCCAGCAACGCGCTCACAGAGTGCGGGATCGCGTAGTGCACATGCAGCAGGTCTAGATCATAGAGCTGCGCGACTTCGGCCATGCGCGTGGCCAGCGCCAGATCGTACGGCGGATAGTCGAATAACGGGTACCGTGACACTTCGACTTCGTGGTAGTGAATATTGGGTTCCGCTCCTCTAAGCCGGATGGGCTGGGCGTAGGAAATGAAATGAATCTCGTGACCGCGTTGCGCCAGTTCCAGACCGAGTTCCGTGGCCACAACGCCGCTGCCCCCGTACGTGGGATAACAGGTGATCCCAATCTTCATTGCGCGCAGTCCGCCCTTTCCCGTGGCTCCGTGTGGTTCTGTAATTCGATGGCAAGAAACAATAGAGGATGCAGATTCTACAGGGCAGAGGTGTTGGGATGCATAAAGAAAGCGATTCGGCGCGGAGGACTACTCGTCGGCCTTTGGCCCTGGCTTGGGAATGCCGGGGTCCAGCTTGTCCAGATGGGCCTGGAAGCGTTTCTTGGAGTCGTCCGGCAGACCGGTGAATTCGATGCCCATGCCGACTCCGGGATCACGCGTGCGGATGGTGGCGGTAGCCGAGATGTGCTCCTGGTCGATCCAGAAATCCACTTTTAGCACGGTCGTAATCGCCAACGGCATCGCGGTCTCAACATAACAGCCGTTCCCGCTGATGTCAGTAGCATTGACCCGCATGGGAGTGTTGACGCGCTCGTCTTTGAATTCCAGAGGGAACGAAATCTTATGCCGTTGAAATCTCCTGCGATTGTCGGGAGTGGGAGCCGGGAGGTTGGACCGCACCTCCGGGGAGAGCTGGGAAATCCAGGGACATTCCTGGTCAACCACCAACTGAACCCCGACCTGAACTTTCTTGATTCCTCCGCCTTCCATCACCCAGACTACTTTGCAGCGAGCTTTTTTGGTCTCGTACTGAACACCGATGACGTCGCCGACTTTCAATTCCTGCTCCAGCCCGCAAATACAGGCTCCCGTAATGCTGACATTCTGGGCGGTGGCGTTCTGATGGAAAGGCTGGTTGTTGGAGCCCATGCCCCACACACGTACGCGCAAGTCCAACGTCGCCCGCGGGGCTGCTGCAGAGGCAGACATGAATTAAGAGTCCTCCAGCTTGAATCTCTGAGCCGGTTCTAATGCAATGATAACTCTCGGGGAGGTCTTGCTTAAGGTTACGAAAGTACTCGGAATCCGAGAGCCGTTCCTGCTGAATTGCGACCGGAACTACGCGGGGGTTTCGGCAGGAAGCAGTTCGCGGTACGAAATCAAGTCGATCCCCTGGTTCGACAGCAAGTCGCGTGCCTCGGGCATGGTTAAAACGCGCAGTTCGGTCTCCCGAGATTCGCGCAGGCGAGTCCTGGCCGACCTCAGATCCTCATCGTTGTAGCCGGGGTGACAGACGAATTCCCACATACCTTCCGGGATGACTGCGGCGAGGCTGCGGAAGAGGTTTTCGTCGAGCGCACCGGTTACGACGATGCCAAGCGTGCCATCGGGAGTCACCAAGCCCTCCCGTTTTGCGGTGTCGCGGAACTTGCCGGCAAGAGTGCGGAGAATTTTTACTTCGGCATAGCGCGTCCAGAGGCTGGGGCGCGTCAACAGTTCACTGGACTTCAGCGGTTTGCGGGGGCCGAACGGATTGCGCACGGCAGGCACGCCGCAAGCCCGGGCAGCGCGCAGCAGAGGGCGCAGCACCGCGGGAAACAAGTGCGTATGTTTGTGAGTATCGAGATGAGAGACGCAGATGCCGGCCGACTGGAGCTTGCGAATCTGCGCGCTCGCCTCGACTTCGATCTGGCCTGGATCCAAACGGCCGGCCAGTGCACGGGCGGCGAAGGATTTCAGGTCGTCGCGGAAGCGAGCGCCGCCGGCATGCGCCGAGGTCAGCGAAGGCAGCAGTTCGGCACCGAGAACGGGTTCGCCGTCGATCAGGACAACGTGGCAGCCTATGCTGAGACGAGGAACAGTCTTCGCCAAACGCACGGCGTCTGCGAACGCGCGCCCGTTTGCCATCAGGGTGGAGGAAGTCACGATTCCGCGGGTATGAGCTTCGACGATGGCGCGATTGATGCCCGCGGTGAAGCCAAAGTCATCGGCGTTGACGATCAGACGGCGCACGGCGTCAGTCTAGCAGGGGGAGAGAGCGGTTGGCGGGACAAGGGAGCTGGAGCGTCTCTGGTTTGACCGTCTTTTCGCGGCTCGCGTACACTTGTTGGTGAGCTGTTGGCGGGCGGACGCGTCCAATCGCGTTTTGCCCGGAGCGGCGGTTGCCCTGCGAAACCCGGTCGCACAGGTACGAGGGCGGTTAGCTCAGCTGGTTAGAGCGCCTGCCTTACAAGCAGGAGGTCGCAGGTTCGAGTCCTGCACTGCCCACCATATTTTTCAATCACTTACCGAGTTTACTGTTTGGTTACTGTGCCGTAGAATGTGCCATTCAATCCCTGTTCCGGATTGAAATTGTTGTTTGTCCCGTTCAAGACGCGTCGAACCTGCTCAAGTTCGGGATGTTGATACTTCATTGCGGTTGATGGACTCCCGTGCCCCATGGTGCGCATGACGACCGCAAGATTGCCGGTCCCCTGCAGCACCCTGGTTCCGTAATCGTGGCGACCACAGTACAGGACGAGTTTTTCCGGAAGTCCAGCTTCAAGCCTCGCTTGCCGGAATTTCTTGTCCACGGTCGTCAGATGTCCCGAAGCAGAGAAAGCCGGGAAGATCCAGCCTTCGCGGCGCTCCCCGCAGCGCGCCTTCAATCGTTCCAATGCGCGATCGCTGAGTGGCACGAACCGTCTGCCATTGTCAGTCTTGCTGTCGCGTATGAAGAACACACGATCGTTCCAATCGATGTCCTCGATCCGGGCACAGAAAAGCTCCTTCTTGTTGCGCATTCCCGTATCCCGGACGAAAACAACAACGTCCGAGAACGCGGCGTGCATTTTGCGAGTCCATAGGCCTCTCGCCAGCAGGCTATCGGCAGCCGCCAGCAGTTTGCGCTCCGCCTCTTGATCCAATCGGAGCGTTCGACCGAGCTCCTTGCTAAGCTTCAGTTTGGGAACCTTCGCAATCAGTCCCCATTCTTCCGCCTTATGAAACATCCGGCGCAAGGTCTTCAAAGCGCAGTTCACGTTATAGGGTCCACCCGGCAAGGGCAGCGCATCGATGTCTTCAGCGGTGATACGATCCATTCTCATGGCGACAATGTTCGTCTGTTCCAGGAGCCGCCATCCGTTCCGAAGGTAGCTCTTCGATTTCTCCGCCAGCTTCGCATTGTCAACATAGGACATGAATCGCACGACAAACGCCGAAAGCACCGGTGCTTTCTTGTTAGTTTGTGATTTGCCTTCAGCGACTGCTGCTAAAAGCGTTGCCGCCTTCCCAAACGCAGCGGTTTTACGGGTTTCTTTCGTCGATCCACGGAAACGTTCCCCACGGACCGTGAAGTCGTACCACCAATAGGGGTGGTCAGGTCTTTTAAAGAGATTCACGCTTGATCTCCACGAGCGCTCGCACGGAAGATGTCCGCGTGTTTCTGCGGATGTATTCCCGCAGATGGTCCTCATGGTACCGCACTCCGCCTTCCTCTTTCACGTAATCTGGTCCTCTACCTTCACATCGCCAGCGTTCCAGCGTCGAGTGTGGGCGACCCAGAACTGCCGCAGCTTCTCTGGTGGTCAACATCTTGCCGATGGTCATTGGCACCGGTTGTGTCGACCCGCGGGCTCCAATTGCCAGGGTCGCGTCTTTTCGGTCCACCCTCGCCATCGGTCTACGAATCATTTCAGGCACCGGGTTGGCACGAGCGGGGTCACTCGATTTCACCTCAGACGCACCCGCCGGTGCGTCCGCGCCAAGAGCATTCTGCCGAATGTCGACATCTGGTGGGATCGAAGTCTGGCTGGACATACGTGAACTCCAAGACGGAAATCCTGCAGGCAGTCACAAGGCTAGCCGCGTAAATCAACCTTTACCCACACACAATCTGGTCGGCCCAGATTTGCAGGCTGCTAGCCAACTTGACCGATTCCTACCGCTGTGTCCAATAACCTCTCGTTATAACGTCATTCCTGCCGGTTATAACGGAAGGCTCCACGCCGATTCGTCGCACGAAATTCTCGTTGAACAAACGCTGCGCGGATGCGGAGCTCATTCACAAAGCAGGGTTTACGGAAAATAAGATCGTTCGACGAAAACGCCAGAAAATCCTTGAGGTCGAGCTAAATCGGTCCGTACCGCGGTGCTATTCAGACCCATCGTAGCTGGTTGTCCAGACGCTGGAACGCCCTTTGGGCAACCGAAGGTTTAGCGAAATGACGACGGCGATACCCTTTCTTACGTGATGGATAGAACTTCCTCATGAGGGTCTCGATTCCAACTTGACCGACCGAATCACTCTAACTTTCCAAACTTATAACCCCCAGGAATAACGTTATAACGAGAAGTGATTAGACATGATGATTGAGTGGGGCTAATTTTGCGCCACACGCAGCAGATTCTAGCTGCTCCCGGAGGCGCAAATGTCATCCCGTTGGTTCCAAATCCACGTCGTCCCCATCCAGCCCCTTCTTCGGTGGAAGTGGGCACGTCCAACCGCCGCCGTTCTCACCCTACTTCTTGTCCTGCCTGTGGCCGCAATGGCGCAGGGTTCTCCATTCGACACCGGCTTTAACGCCATCCAAGCCCTTTTCACCGGCACCATTGCGAAGGTTGCAAGTCTGGTTGCTATTGTGATTGGCGGCTACGGCTTCGCGCACGGCGAACCTGGTGCAAAAAAGGCGCTCGCCGGCATAGCCGCCGGAACGGGTATTGCCGTTCTCGCCGTGAATGTCCTGAGTTGGCTCTGGGGCGTATAGATCCTTTCCCGGCCACCTTCCACCCATCTTTAGACGAGGACGTATGCCAGAGCAACCGCCGCAGAAGCACCGCACAAATCGAGTGTTCAAGAGCCTGCATAAACCGCTTACCTACTTGGGCGTGGAACGCACACTGTTCTACTTCGTCTGCGTCGGAGCGGTGGGGGCATTCAATCTGTTCAATTCCATCTTGGCCGGTATCGCCGTCTTCATCGGGGGTTTTGCTTTCGGGCATTGGGTAACGAACAGCGATCCGGCCTTCCTCCGCATCCTCGCGAAATCCGAACGCTACAAGCTGCGCTACGACGCGGCCAAACAGCAAGTCCCACTTGTGGAGGTCGTTTGATGCTGCGCCTCGATAAAGTCATCAAGCCGTGGAAAGAGAGTGCGGCACTTAATGACCATGTCAACCTGTACGCCTTCTGGAATGAGACGGCTTTCCTCACTAAGAGCGGTGATCTAGGAATGGTGCTCAGCGTTCCCGGCGTGGACTACGAAAGTCTTGACCACTCGGAACAGGAGTATGCGGTGAAGCGGTTGGAAGCGGCACTCAAAGCGTTTGGCCCAGGCTTCCACGTTTACCAATACCTCTTCAAATCGAACCGCCCCGACATACCCTTCGCACATTATGAGGATCCGATTGTGGAAGCAGCGATCGAACAACGGCGAAAGTTCTTTGAAGCAAAACGCGACCATCTTTATCAGATTGAAATCTTCTACTGCATTCTGCTCGAAGGCGCCAGGTCGAAGACCGGCGTGGGCGCGGCAATCGCTCGAATCTTGCGCGATCCCGCGGGCGCCGTTGGCGAACTAAAAGTGCAGTTCACCAACGACAGCATGAAGACGCTGTTGCGCACGCATATTGAGCACGATCTTCGACGGCTCGACCAGAGCGTGCAGGCATTCGCTCGACAGCTCGCGGACTTCATGCAAATCGAGATCTT
>Ga0070765_100000149_pt1 | contig 43689 bp, 43 predicted proteins | sample HubBroMetageWFT5_FD_71516 | JGI IMG/M metagenome (GOLD analysis project Ga0070765, IMG submission 71516) | Warmed and freeze-thawed soil microbial communities from the Hubbard Brook experimental Forest, New Hampshire - Hubbard Brook CCASE Soil... | ecosystem: Environmental > Terrestrial > Soil...
TCGACGAACTCGGGCTCGCCGGTGAGGTCGACATAGTCGGTCCCGGCGACCGCACACGCAGCCACGACCGGCTCGCCGTAACGGATGTAAGGGCCGACGGTCGTGATCACGACTCTGGCCGCCTTCGCCATCGCGCGCATCGACGCCTGATCGCCCGTGTCGGCGGAAAGCAGCTCGAGATCCGAACACGCCGGATCGATCGCCGCCAGCCGCTCGCGTACCCGCTCGAGCTTGGCCGAGTTCCGACCGGCGAGCGCCCACCTCGTCCCGGCCGGCGCGTTCCGGGCGAGATATTCCGCCGTCAGCGCCCCGGTGAATCCGGTGGCGCCGAACACGACGATGTCGAACCGGCGATCAGTCATCGTCTCCGGCGTCACGCCGGGGGTCAGCCATCGTCCCCGATGTCCCGCGCGATCCGCAAAGCCTCCTCGAGGTCGACGCCCGCCTTCGCCGCCACCCAGGTCGCGGCCGGCGCGGCGACGCGCTCAGACGAATGGGCCGCCTCGCCCGCCACGTCCAGAATCCGCTTGAACTCCTCGGTCGTCGGTGGCTCGGTCCCGAGCCGCTCGGCGAACGCGGCCAGCCATTCGTTCGCGTTCATCGCGCTCGGACTTTATCTCGTCCCCCGATTGGTACATTTGTACCAATATGGCGGTAGGCACTCACGACGGCGTTCGACCCCGCGGCGCGGCCCGCCGCGAAGCGCTGCTCGACGCCGTTCTGCGGATCGTCGCCGAGGAAGGGGTGGATGCCGTCACGCACCGGCGCGTCGCCGACGTGGCCGGGCTGCCGCTCGCTTCGACGACTTACTGGTTCGATTCCAAGGAGCATCTGCTGACGGCAGCGCTCGAGCGCGCCGCCGACCGCGACATCGAGCGCCTGCGCGAGTTCCTCGGCGACGCTCCCGAGCGAGCTCCCGACCCGCTTGGCCTGGCGGTCGACGCGGTCATCGACCCGACCGAGCACGCTGGTCAGACTAGCCGGGGCTGGCTGCTCGCGACCTATGCGTTATTGCTCGAAGCCGCACGTCGGCCGGCGCTGCGCGAGGTGACCAAGCGCTGGACCGACGCGTACTTGGAGGCGCTCCCGCCGCTGCTCGCCGCGGCCGGCTCACGACACCCGCGGGCCGATGCGCAGATCCTGCTCGCGGCCGCCGACGGCCTGCTCGTCGACCAGCTCGCGTCCGGCGACTCCTCGGACCTCGGGCCGCGGCTGCACCGGCTCGCGGACGCCCTGGTGAAGGCATGACCGCGCTCCGAAGCCGCCGGCCGCGCCCCACCCCGCGCGCGCTTGATCCCGACCAGCGCACAGTCGTGCTGATCCGCGTGCTGCTCGGCTTCGAGTCGGTCCTGTATTCGGTGCTCACCCCGGTGCTGCCCCACTATGAGCACGCATTCGGGGCGTCCAAGCCCGCGATCGGCGTACTCGTCGCTGCCTACCCGGCGGGGATGATCCCGGGCGCGCTGCTCGGTGGCTGGATCGCCACCCGCGCGGGAGTGCGGCGAACCACCGCGCTCGGCTTGCTGCTGTTCACCGGCGCGATCGTCGCGTTCGGGTTCGGCTCCGACATCGTGACCCTCGACGGCCTGCGGTTCGTCCAGGGAATCGCCTGCGGCTGCATCTGGGGCGGCGGCCTCGCGTGGGTGATTGCGATCTCGCCACCAGAACGACGCGGCGCAATGCTCGGCTCCGTGTTCGCGTCGGCGATCTTCGGCACGCTGGTGGGCCCCGTGCTCGGCACCTTTGCGGTGGCGACGGGCACCGGAGTCGTGTTCGCGTGCGTCGGCGGTGTGTCGCTCGGCCTGACGGCGTGGACGCTTCAGCACCCCGAGCCTCCTCGCGCCGCGCTCGGCGCCGGAGCGCCGCTACGAGTCCTGGCCAAAGACCCGAGGATCGCGATCGGCTGCTGGCTGATCCTGCTCGAGGCCGGCACGATCGGGGCGGCCGGCACCCTGCTTCCGCTGCGGCTGTCGCGCTTCGGCGCCTCGGACGTGGCGATCGGCGTCACGTTCGTGCTCGCGTCGCTGTTGGCCCTACGCGTCAACCCCGCGGTTGGACGCCTCGTCGATCGCCGCGGGATCCTGCTGCCGTTGAGCGCGGGCCTCGGCGCGATGGCGGTTCTGCTCGTGTTGCTGCCGCTGCCACGATCACCGCTGGTGCTGGCCGGGCTGACCGTGCTGACGCTGGGCGGACCTCTGACGGCCTTCGGGCTGCCGGCGGTGTCGATCATGACGGACGCGATCGAGCGGATCGGCGCCGCGCTCGCGTTCGGCTCGATGCTGTTCAACCTGGCGTGGGCGACCGGGGAAACGATCGGCGCGCCGGCGGCGGCGAGCGTCTCCCGCGCGACGAGCGATGCCGTGCCGCTGGCCGCGCTGGGCGCGCTGATGCTGGCGACGCTGCTGGTCGTGCGGTTGGGGCGCGGTCAGCTCGAGGTCGGAACTGAGCCGGTCAGGTCGAGCGGCGCGTCGCCGAGCGTCTCGTCGTGAATCTCGGTCACGCTGACGCCTCTGTCGGGAAGGACGCGTAGCGCGTCGGCCGGGATGTGCACCGCGACCGGCGTCCCCGGCGCGTACGCGCTCGCTTGCCCGCTGTTGGCGATCGACGCCTGGATGGCCTCGCCGCCCGGGAGCCGCACGATCACCTGGAGAGTGGCGCCGACATAGACGGTGCGCTCGACCATGCCGGGGAGGCAATTCTCGGCCTGGCTCCCGTGCTCGAGCAGCGCGAGTCGCTCGGGCCTGGCGACCACCTTCGCGGGCCCCCGCACGCCGAGCTCTCCGCAACCTGCGCGCAAGGCGAAATCGCCGATGCGCACCGCTCCGTCGCCGTGAGCATCCGCTTCCATGAGGTTCGACACCCCGAGGAAGTCGGCGACGAACACGGTCGCGGGCTGCTCGTACACGTCGGACGGCGTCCCGATCTGCTCGATCCGTCCGTGGTTCATGACCGCGATCCGGTCGCTCATGCTGAGCGCCTCCTCCTGGTCGTGGGTCACGAACACGAACGTGATCCCGACCTCCTCCTGGAGCGCCTTCAGCTCGACGCGCAGCTGCTTGCGGATCTTCGCATCGAGCGCGCCCAGCGGCTCGTCGAGCAGCAACACCGCGGGGCGGAGAACTAGCGCGCGCGCCAGCGCGACCCGCTGCTGTTGGCCGCCCGACAGCTGCCGCGGCCGGCGCTTCTCGAGACCTCCGAGCTCGACCAGCTCGATCGCGTCGGCGACGCGCCGGCGGACCTCGTCCTTTGCGAGCTTCCGGCGACGCAGACCGAACGCGATGTTCCCGAACACGTCGAGGTGCGGGAACAGCGCGTAGCTCTGGAACACGGTGTGGACGTTGCGGTCGTGCGGCGGCACGGCCGCGACGTCGGCGCCGTCGAGCACGATCTGCCCGGACGTCGGCCGCTCGAACCCCGCGATCATCCGCAGCGTCGTCGTCTTGCCGCAACCCGACGGGCCGAGCAGCGAGAAGAATTCGCCCGCCTCGATCAAGGCGTCGATGCCGTCGACCGCGACGGCATCCTCGAACCGCTTGGTCAGCGCGACCAGCCGGACGTTCCCGCCCGCCATCAGGCCGTCGCCTCCAGTCCCGAGAGCTCGCGCAGCGCCGAGGCGCCGCCGGGCGCAGTCTGGCGGGTCAGCACGGTATAGAGGAGGTAGGCGATTCCGACGCCGATCAGCGTGGTCACGACCAGGATCGACGCGAGCGCGTTCAGGGCCGGCGTCGTCGTGCCTCCGCGGGCGTTGGCGTACAGGAACATCGGGATCGTGGTTGTCGAGGCGTTCGACGACATGTACTGGGTCACGACGAAGTCGTCAATCGAGAGCGCGAACACGATCAGCATGCTCGCGAGGATCGCGGGCAAGAGCAGCGGCAGTAATACCAGCCTGAGCGCGGCGAGCGACGTCGCCCCGAGGTCGCGCGCCGCCTCCTCGTACTCGGGGCCGATCGACGCGAGGCGGCTGCGCACGATCACCACGACATAGGACAGCGAGAACGTGACCTGGCCGATGACCTGTGCGCCCGTGCCCAGGTGAACGAGGCTGAACGGCACGACGGCCAGCTGAGTGAAAACGAGCAGGAGTGACACCGCCATCACGATCTCGGGCGTGACCAGCGGTACCAGCATCAGGCCGTTGGCGGCCCCCGAGCCGCGCCCGCGCCACCTGGCCAACCCGAGTGCGAGCAGCACGCCGAGTGGGACCGCGATCAGCATGTCGAGCGCGGCCAGTTCCAGGCTGTGCACGAGGGCACTCGTGTACTGCGGATCGTGGAAGATCGACTGGTTCGGGTCGCCCCACCACCAGCGGATCGAGAACCCCTGCCAGACGCTGCGCGACCTGCCGTCGTTGAACGAGAACAGCATCGCGACGAGCACGGGCAGCAGGGCCCAGGCGACGTACGCCCATGTGACCGCCACCAAGAAGCGCGGCTTGCCCCACGGGTTGCGGAGCTTCGCGCGGAGCCGGCTCACGCGAATCTCCGAGCGTCACGCGCGGTCTGGACGACGTAGTAGATCATCAGCACCAACAGGATCGCCATCAGGACGAGCACGAGCGCGGCACCAAGGTTCTTCTCCGGGCCGCCCTGCACGAACAGATTGATCTCGTTGCCGAGCATGTTGGTCCGCGGCGAGGCCGAGATCAGATCGTTGGTGTAGTAGTCGCCGAACATCGGCAGCACGACGAGCGCCGCGCCCGCGAGGATGCTCGGGCGGCTGAGCGGGAGAGTGACTCGCATGAACGCCTGGAACGGCGTCGCGCCGAGATCGCGCGCGGCCTCGATCTGGCTTCGGTCGATCCGATCGAGGCCCGCGAACACAGGCAGGATGAAGTACGGGATGTAGCCGTACACCAGCGCGAGGATCACCGAGTACGCGTTGCCGTTGAGCCAGTTCGGCGGGTGGGCGATCCCGATGTCGATGAGCAGCTTGTTGACGTAGCCGTCGGTCGAAAGCAGGCCGATCCAGGCGAGCATGCGCAGCAGGTAGCTGACCCAGAACGGGATCACGAGCAGCACGACCAGCAGGGTCTTGGTCCGCTTGGCGTGCCGCGCGACGTAGTAGGCGACCGGATACCCGATCGCGAAACACAGTCCGAGCGAGGCGGTGACGTACACGAGCGTGTTACGAACCGCCGGCCAGTACTCGCCGCCGGGAAGCGCGCCCGAAAACGCCTTCGACACCCAGCCGGGATTCCACGTCGCCGGGCTCCACGCCGGGATCGGAACGAGCAGCAGGTTGACTCGGCCCATCGCCATGGCCAGCACCGCGTAGGCCGGCACGACGACGAACAGGCAGAGCCATGCGACGCCGGGAAGCGCGAACCCACGCCAGTACCGAGCAGTCACCGCGCGCTCCCTCGGCTCACGCCGACTTGACCGCCGCCCACGCGTTCTCCCACAGAACCTCTCCCCTGTCGCTCAGCGGCCCCTGGACGAGGCCGTTCTTGAACTGCGACTCGCGGATGATCGTCGTGTCGAGGTTCGGCACGATGTAGCCCTTCTGGATCAGCGACTCCGGCGTCATCGCGTTGAGCGGCTGCTGGTAATAGAGGAACGTGAAGTTGTTGAAAGCCTGCTTGACGTCGAGCAGGTGGTTGAGGAACAGGTGCGCGAGCACCGGGTTCTTTGCGCCCCGCAGGACCCCGAACGTGTCGTTGTCGATCGGGCCGCGCCCGTCGGTTGGCCACCAGTAGCGGAAGATCGATGCCTTGGTGCCCTGGGGCGCGTACGTCGGCACCGAAGCCATGTCGCCGGACCAGGCCTGATGCAGCCACAGCGAGCCGTCAGCGAGGTGCTGATACTCGTTGGTGTCGAACTTGAGGTTGGCGGTGTTGACCAGATTGATCAGCGCGTTCTTGGCGCCGTTGAGGTCCGCGGGGTTCTCGGTGTTGACGTCGGTGACCCCGTTGTGGAGCAGCCCCATTGCCAATCCCTCGTGCTGGTCATCGAGCAGTCCGACCTTGCCTGAGATCTTCGGCCCCTCGACCCACAGCGCACTCCACGGGTTGCTCAGGTTGGCCGGGTCGAAGCCGGGGAGCTTGTCGGTCCGCCAGCCGATCCCGGTCGTGTAGACCGTGTACGGCACCGTGTAGCGGCTGCCGACGTCGTACCACGGGTTCGCCAGAGACGGCCAGACGTTCGCCTTCAGGTTCGGGACGTACGTGAGGTTCAGCGGCTGGAGCACTTTGCCAACCGCGAGGCGCTCCAGGAACACGAGCTCGGGAACGAACACGTCGAACTGCACGGCGCCGCTCGAGATCTTCGCCACGGCTTCGTCGATCGTCGTGAACGTGCTGATCTCGACCTTGACGCCGTACTTCTTCTCGAACGACTTGACCACGTCGGGGTTGATGTAGGCGTCCCAGTTGTAGAACTGGAGCGGGCCTTTCTCGGGGGTCAGGCCTGACGCGATCGCCTTGTTGTCGGCGTAGATCGGGAGCGTCACCGGCCGGTAGGGCCGCGCGAGCGGCAGACCGCCCGGACCCACCGGCGTCTTCGATGCCGATGCCGTCGCCGACGCCCCTCCCGTCGGCGTGGTGCTGCCGCAGGCCTCGATCAGGCCCGGGAGCGTCAGGCTCGCCGCGGCCATACCCGCGCGCCTGATGAACGTCCTGCGCGTGCTCCGATTCATGTCCTCGCTCCTCTCTTCACGGTGCCGCCACTCGGGCTGAGCTCGCATCCGAGCTCGGCCGAGGCCAGCGCGAGACAACGCTCGACCATGCGGTCCGCCGTCACGTCGGGCTGGCCGAGCGTGACCTGGACGCCGAGCCCGTCCATCAGTCCGCTCAGCGCGAGCGCGAAATCGTCCGGGTTGGCCTCGCGGTCAAACTCCCCGTGCTCCTGGCCCTCGCGCACGATGTCCGCGATCAGCTTGCGCTGCCGGCGGTCGAGACGGAAGTAGCCGTCGCGCACGGCGGGATCGCGCCGGGCCCGCACCCACATCTCCATCCACAGCGTCCAGTCGTTGAGCCCGCCCGGACCGAGGCTCGTCTCCTCGATCAGGTGAACGAGCTTGTCGGCCGCGTTGTCCTGCCGCGCCTGGCCCTCGGTCAGCCGTTCGTAAAAGTCGCGGTCGGTCTGGTCGACTGCCTCTTCGAGCAGACGGTCCTTCGACTCGAAGTAGTAGAGGATCGTCGGGGCGCTCGTCCCGGCCCGCTCGGCAATGTCGCCGATCCGGGTGTCGAACAGACCACGCTCGTAGAGCACGTCGGCAGCCGCCGAGATGATCTGCGGCTTGCGGAGATGCTCGACCTTTGGACGCGGACTCACCCTCTTCTCATCCCTCGTACAAATTCGTATACTGAACGGCGGTTCAGAAAACTACAGCGATGATCGCGGCGCTGTCAAGCGCCCCGGTCGTCGCTAACAGAGCCAACACGCGGAGAGGAGTCGTCGGGCGTGGTCGATGTCGCTGTACTGGGCGCTGGACTGGCGGGTCTGAGCGCCGCGCGCGACCTCAAGCTCGCCGGAGCGGACGTACTGGTGGTGGAAGCGCGTGACCGTCCCGGTGGTCGTGTCGAGGCCGTGGCGCTCCCCGACGATCGCACGGCCCAGGCCGGCGGCGAGGTGTTCGGCCCGGGGCATACTGCATACGCACAGCTGGTCGACGAGCTTGGACTCGCGGTCGGGCCGAGCTACGTCGCCGATCCCGGCGAGATCAGCTGGGGGCTCGTCGACGGCGTGTACGTGGGCGACGACCTGCCCTGGATGACCGACCGCGAACGGGCCGACACCGAGCGTGTCCAGGACGCCTTCGTCGCGCTGGCGGAGACCGTCGATCCCGACGACCCGTGGTCTCATCCCGACGCGGCCGCACTCGACGCGATGAGCCTCGCCGAGTGGCTGCGCCGCGAGCGCGCGCTACCCGCGGTCCAGCGCCGCCACGAGCTCGCCTCGCTGTCGCTCGCCTGCGACGGTCCCGAGCGGACCTCGCTCCTGGCCGACCTGCGCAAGCACGCCGCGCTCGGCGGCGACAGCTTCTACGACCTCGAGCGGTGGGAGGGCCTCCGGGTGACTGAGGGCTCAGCCGCGGTTGCGCTCGCGATGGCGGCCGAACTCGAGGCTGAGATCCGTTACGACGCCGCGGTTCGCCGGATCGAGATCACCGCCCGGCGGTCGCGCGTGACGCTCGCCGACGGCGAGACGATCGGCGCCGAGGCGGTCGTTTGCACGCTGCCCGCGGGGCCGCTTGGAAGCATCGAGATCGCCGGCCTGAGCGACGCCCGGCTGCGTTCGCTTCGCTCCCAGCGCCAGGCGCTCGCGGCCAAGGTCGTCGCCGCATACGAGTCGTCCTTCTGGCAGGAGACCGGTCAGAACGGCCTCGCCGAATCCGAGTGGCTGTTCGGCTCGACCTGGCCGCAGAGCCCCGGCGTGCTGTCGCTGCTGGTCCCGCCGGAGCGGCTGTCGGCGTTCCTGGCGACGCCGGAGGCGGTGCGCTCGAGCACGGTGGTTGATGGGCTGGTGGCACTGTACGGCGAGCGGGCGCGCTACCCGGTGGCGATGCTCGAGCGCGCCTGGGGTACTGACCCGTTCACGCGCGGCTACATCACGAGCTGGGCGCCGGGCGATCTCACCCGGGTCGGGCCGCTCCACGGTACTCACGAGCCGCCGATGTACTTCGCCGGCTCGGACCACTGGGTGGCCGGCTACATGGAGGGCGCGGTCCGCACCGGCCGCGACGCCGCCCGCGCGGCCTTGCGCATGGGTTCGCCCGCCTGATCCGCGGCGGCGGTCAGCGTCTCCCCCAGCCCGAGCTCGTGGGCCAGGGCACCCGACACCGCCCGGGATGCCCGGTCGAGCGGTATCGCCCCGTCGCCGATCAGCGTCCTGATGCCGAAGCCGTCGATCAGGGCCAGCGTCCGGTCGGCGACCTCGTCGGGATCGCAGCGGTTGAACTCGCCATCCTCGACGCCGGCCGCGATCTCGTCACGGAACCAGGCGTGCATGCGCGCGTACAGCTCTTCGGCCACCGGGCGGAGCTCGGGCGAGCGGGCGGCCCGCAGCCACAGCTCGACCCACAGCACCCAGTCCTCGGTCAGGCCGGGGGTCGTCGGTAGGCAGCCCTCGATCATCGATTGCAGGCGCTCGGCATGCGATGCCGCCGGCAGCTCGTCCTCGCCGGCGATGCGGGCCTCTCCCGCGCGCTCGTAGGAGTACTCGAGCGCCTCGGCGAGCAGGGCGTCGCGGGTCTCGAAGTGGTAGTGGACGAGCGCGCTCGACACTCGCGCCTCCATCGCGATCCGGGCGATCCGGACGCCGTCGATCCCCTCCCGGGCGATCTGGCGCACCGCGGCGGCGAGAATCCGCTCGCGCGCGCTCGGCTTGCGGCCGGGAGCGTCGGTCATGCGCCGGCGAGCGGGTGGGTCGGGGCCAAATCAGCGCGGACCCGATCCGCGAACCAGGCCACCGCGCTCTCTCTGCGCGACAGCGGGCCGCATCGGTATCCGCGTGTCCGCAGTCCGAGCTGGACGTTCTCGACCAGGTCGATGTCCTCCTTCAGCACGACCGTGTTCAGCCAGTTGTTGAGACGCTGGACGGCTCGCGTGCGCGGACCGCTACCCGGCGCGCGGTAGCCGGCGAACACGTCGCGGGTGCGGCCAACGCCGTCGGGGTTCATCTGCCACGTGTTGACCTGGTCGGGATACAGATCGATGGTCGTGTTCGGATAGATGAACACGTAGCGCCACGTGTGCCGGTCTTCCTCGCTGAGACCCGGCATCGGGGTCACCAACTGGGCGTACAGGCGCTCGAGCCGGTTGCTGCTCGGTTTGTCCCGGAGGGGCGCCTCGATCCACGCGTAGTGCTCGTGCAGTTCGGTGTCGTAGTGCTTGTAGTCGAGCATCCGCATCAGGCCGGGATGGGCGATGGGGATGTGGTAGCCCTCGAGGTAGTTCTCGGCGACGACCTTCCAGTTCGCCGGCTGAGTACCCCCGGACGGCCCGAACGACTCGAGCGTTGGAATCCGGTAGCGCTCGAGGCGCGCCGGCAGGTCGCCGACCAGGGCGGCCAGCGGCGTCGCGGCGGGATCGAGGTTGACGAACACCAGGCCACTCAGCTCCTCGACCCGCGCCGGCATCAGCCCGAGCGCTGACTTGTCCAGACGGGCGCCGAACTGGAGCGCCTCGGGCGCGCCGATCAGCGTCCCGTCGAACTTGTAGGTCCAGCCGTGGTAGCGGCAGCGGATCGCTCCCTTGCATTGGCCCGACCCGCTCAGGAGGCACGAACCGCGGTGACGGCACACGTTGCGGTACGCGCGTAGCTCGTTCGCGTCGTCGCGCACCACGAGCACGGGCTGCGAGCCGGCGAACCCTGTGGTGTAGCTGCCCGGGCGCGGCAGCTCGGAGACGTGGCCGATCAGCTGCCAGGTCCGTTCGAAGATCCGCTCCTGCTCGACCTCGATGAGCTCCGGTTCGAGATACAGCCGGGGCTCGAGCGCCTCGGCGATCGGGGCTTGGACGTCGGTGACAGCGGCCATAGAGAAACCATCCTGACTTTGTGATCAGTTTGCGTTAGTCTACCGCCCATGGTCAAGTCCGCGTCCTGGCTGTCGCTGACGCCTGAGCCTGAGCGCGAGCTTCCGGCCGCGGTCGCGACGCTCCGGGCCGGCGGCGCCGCCACCGATGCGGCGATCGCCGAGGAGGGTGCGCTGGTCGAGCGGCTCGTGCTGCGCGGCAACGAGCGCCGCTGGGACCAGTACCTGCACGAGGTCGTGTCGCTGATCGATCAGCGAGCGGGCGATGCTGACCCCGGGGTGACACGCGCCCGAGAGATCGTGATCGCCGTGATCTCGAACCACCACAACCTGCTGCTCGCCCTTCCCGGGAGGGGCGCGCGACGAACCCAGACAGACAGGCGGCGGCTTTCCGAGCTGCAAGCCACCACCACGAGAAACGAGGACCAACCATGAGCACCGCCGTCTCCCCCACGTCCGCTGGCCCAGAGCTGACTTCCGACCAGCTCGAGCTTCAACAGCGAGCGCGGACGTTCGTCGAGACGGTGCTCATCCCGCTCGAGCTCGAGGCGGAGCGGCTCGGCGGCGCGCTCCCTGAGGGGACCGTCGACCACATCAAGCGGGAAGCGATTGCCGCGCGGCTGAACGGGGGCCGGTTCGCGCCCGAGCACGGCGGCCAGGGGTGGTCGATGCTCGAGTGGTTCGTGGTCAACGAGCAGTTCGGCCGCGTCACGAACGGGCTGCACTGGCACGTGCCGAGCGCCTACAACGTGCTGCTCCAGGGGACTCCGGAGCAGATCGAGCGGTATGTGATTCCCGCGCTTCGCGGCGACGGGGGCGACGCCTACGCGGTCACCGAGGCCGAGGCCGGATCTGACCCGGGCGGGATCGCGTCGACAGCGGTCTCGGGGGCCGACGGCGGGTGGCGGATCAACGGCGAGAAGTGGTTCGTGACTTCGGGCGACGTCGCGCGCGTGCTGATCGTGATGGCCAACGTCGTCGACGGCGCGGATCGACTCCCGACGCTGTTCCTCGTCGAGCCAGACGCCTCGGGGGTCGAGTTCGTCGACGACCCGCGCTTCACCCACAACTATCCGCACGGTCATCCGACGATCCGGTTCACCGACGTCGAGGTCGGCCCTGACGCCGTGATTGGCGGCGTCGGCAACGGCGAGGCGCTCCAGCGCGCATGGTTCACCGAGGAGCGCCTCGGAATCGCCACGCACGGGCTCGGCGCGATGTGGCGTCTGCTCGACGAGACGACGGCGTGGGCGCTCGAGCGCAGGCAGGGCGGCACGCGCATCATGGATTACCAGGGCGTGTCGTTCCCGCTTGCTGACTCGGCCACCGACGCCACGCTCGGGCGGCTGCTGGCCCTGCACGTGGCCGGGATGGTCGATGCCGGCGCCGACGTGAAGCTCATCCACGCCAAGGCGTCGATGGCCAAGCTGTTCGTCTCTGAGGCTGCGGGACGGTGCGCTGACCGGGCGGTCCAGATCTTCGGGGGGCGCGGCTACCTCCGGAGCAACGTCGCCGAGCGGTTCAACCGCGAGCTCCGGGTCGACCGCATCTGGGAGGGCACGAGCGAGGTCCAGCGCCTGATCATCGCCCGCGCGCTCGAGCGCCGCGGCGTCGAGGCGACGATTCACTGAGCCCTTCGTCGTGGACCTGACCCGTCTGTTTCGTCCGGCGTCGGTCGCGGTCGTCGGCGCCACCGACCGCTCGGGGAGCTACGGCGCCCAGGCGCTTCTGAACCTGGACTCGATCGGCTACCCCGGGCTCGTCTGGGGCGTAAATCCGGGGCGCACCGAGGTGCTCGGACGGCCCTGCGTCCCGTCGCTCGCCGACCTGCCGGTCGCCGCCGATGCGGTAATCGTGTCGATCCCGGCGGCGGGCGTGCCCGCTGCGCTCGAGCAGGCCGGCGCTCGCGGGTGCGGTGGCGCGGTCGTGTTCAGTGCGGGCTTCGGGGAGGTCGCCGGCGGAGCCGCATTGCAGGACGCGCTAGTGGCGGCCGCGGCGCGGCACGGCCTGCCGGTGTGCGGCCCGAACTGCAACGGGATCGTCGCGATGCACACGGGAGCGGCGCTCTGGGGGGACGCGCTCGCCCCGCGCGAGCCTGGCGCGGTGGCGCTGATCTCGCAGAGCGGCAACGTCGCCGTGAACGCGTTGGCGACTCGGCGGGGCCTCCGGTTTCACACGGTGGTGGCGAGCGGCAATCAGGCGGTCGTCTCGGCCGCCGACTACCTGGCGTTTCTCGCGGATGAGGACGGAGTCGGGGCCATCGCGCTGTACCTCGAGGACGACGGCGGCCCGGGGCTGTGCGAGGGTCTCGCGGCGTGCGCGGAGAACGGGGTGCGCGTGGCGGTGCTGAAGGTCGGCAGTTCGTCGGCGGGCGCCCAGGCGGCCGCGGCTCACAGCGGCGCGCTCGCCGGCGATCAGCGGATTTTCCGCGCGCTGATCGAGGAGGCCGGCGCGGCTTGGGCGGAGGACGTTCACGAGCTGCTCGAGCTCGCCAAGACGCTGGCGGTCCCGGTCCGGACGCGAGGGCGGCCGCCAGGGCAGGCGCCAGGGCGGGCGAGTTCCGGCGAGCTCGCGATCATGACGTGCTCGGGCGGCGATTCCGCTCAGGGCGCCGACGAGGCCGAGCGGCTTGGGGTCGGGCTCCCGGAGTTCGCGCCCGCGACATGCGACCGGCTTCGCGAGCTCCTCCCAGCGGCGGCGACAGCGGCCAACCCGCTCGACTACACGGCGATGATCTGGGGCGACACGGCGGCGTTGAGCGGGCTCGTGCAGGCCGTCGGCGCGGACCCCTCGATCGGCCGCGTGCTCGTGTTCTACGACCAGCCCCCGGATCTGGGCGGCGCGATCAAGGACTCGTGGGACGCCGTCCGCGAGGGGGTGGTTCTCGGCGCCGCGGTCAGTGAGGCCGACACGATCGTCTCGTCGACGCTGCCCGAGCTGCTCGACGACCAGGCTGCCTGGGGGTTCATTCAGGCGGGTATCCCCGCGGTCGCCGGACTGCGCACGGGCTTGCGTTGCGCGGCGGCACTCGCGCGGCCGGCGGGCGATCCGGGCCGGTTGCGCGAGATCGCGCGGGCGGCGGGCCAGCGTCCACATCCGTCCGCCGAATGGCTGTCCGAGCACGCATCCATGGAGCTGCTCCGCCTCGCCGGCCTCGAATTGGTCGAGGGCCGGCTGGTTCGCGACCCCGACGACGCGGTGGCCGCGCTGGGCGAGCTCGGTGGAGCGATCGCGCTGAAGCTGAGCTCGCCGGGGATTCAGCACAAGTCGGAGCTCGGCGCGCTCGAGCTTGGGCTCTCCTCGGCGGCCGAGGTCCGGGCCGCGTACGCCAGGCTGAGCGCCCTCGGGCGGAAGGTCGAGGCCAGTGTCCTCGCGGAGCGGATGGTGGCGCCCGGCGTCGAGCTGATCGTCGCGGCGCGCGCCGACGCCATCGTGCCGGCGCTGGTTATCGGTCTCGGCGGCGTTTGGACCGAGGTGCTGACCGATGTGGCGATCGTGCTGCTGCCGGCACGTGCCGCCCGGATCGAGCGGACGCTGCGGACGCTGCGCGGCGCCCCGCTGTTGATGGGCGGCCGGGGCACGGCGCCGGTGGACGTGGCCGCGGTGGCGAGACTGGCGGAGCGGGTCGGTGAGGTACTGGTCGAGGAGTCGCTCGAGCTGATCGAGCTCAATCCCGTGGTCGTGGGGCCGGACGGCGCGGTCGCGGTCGATGCCGTGGTGCGCCGGACCGTCGCTGTCACGGCCGCCGAGGCCGCGTGATGTACGACGTGATCGTCGTCGGGGGAGGATTCGCCGGCGTTACCGCAGCCCGCGAGGCCGCGGTGCGGGGCCGGTCGGTGCTCCTACTCGAGGCGCGCGACCGGCTCGGCGGTCGGACGTGGACCGCGCCGTGGAACGGATCGACGATCGAGTACGGCGGTGCCTGGGTCCACTGGCACCAGCCCCACACATGGTCCGAGATCACTCGCGCCGACCTGCGCGTCGAGGTCTCAGGCGACGCACAGACGGCGGGGTGGTACGTCGGCACCGAGCGCCGGTCGGGATCGATCGTCGAGCGCGACGAAATCGCCCGGCGCGGGTGGGACCAGTTCGTCGACGGGGTTCGTGAGGCGCTCCCGATTCCATACGACCCGTCTCGAGCACTCGACTCGCTCGCGCGCTTCGACCGGTTGTCGATCGCCGAGCGGCTCGGCGAGTTGTCGCTCTCGCCCGAGGAGCGCGACGTGCTCACCGCCGAGCTCGAGTCGCTCGCGCACGCTCCGCTCGATGATGCGGGGGCGGTGTCAGTGCTGCGGTGGCACGCGCTGTCGGGCTACAGCCTCGAGCTGACCCAGTTCACCGGCGGGCGGGTGACGATCGTCGACGGCACCCGCGCGCTGCTCGACGCGATCGCCGGGGCGGCGCCATTCGAGCGGCGGCTGGCGACGCCGGTGGCGGCGATCCGGCAGCGGAGCGACGCGGTCGACGTCGAGACCCGCGATGGCTCGGGGTTCACCGCGCGCGCGGTGATCGTGGCGGCGCCGTTGAATGCGCTGGGCCCGATCGAGTTCGCGCCCGCGCTGCCGCACGACAAGCACGGCGCGATCGCGCTCGGACAGGCGTCACGCGGGATCAAGATCTTCATCGCCGCTCGCGGCGAGGCGGTGTCGCAGAACGCGATCCGCCGCGGGCATCCGTTTGGCTACCTCAGCACGGAATCGGTCAACGGCGACGGGTCGCAGCTGATGATCGGCTTCGGGATCGACGCCACGCGCTGCGACGCCGGCGACCTGTCCGCGGTGCAGGCGCAGCTGGACGCGATCTTGCCGGGGTATGAGGCGCTCGACGCCACCGCCCACGACTGGCTTTCCGACGAGTTCTCGCGCGGGACCTGGGCGATCCACCGCCCGGGCTGGTACGAGCACCATCACGCCGCCATGCGACGGCCCGAGGGTCGGGTCGTCTTCGCGGGTTCGGACCTCGCCAATGGCTGGGCCGGGTTCATCGACGGCGCGATCGAGTCGGGGCTCCGCGCCGGCGCCCTTGCAGTCGCGATCCGCGGCTGACGCGCCATTCGCGCCATCGCTGGCATGATGCCCAGCCTCGACACGCGAAATTGGAGGCCCGGATATGGCAATCCTCGATGACAAGGTGGCGATCGTCACCGGCTCGGCGCGCGGCATTGGACGCGCGACGGCGGAGCTCCTCTCCGAGAACGGCGCGAAGGTCCTGATCAACGACCTGGACGGCGACGTCGCTCAGCAGACCGCGAGCGAGATCGACGGCGACACGCTCGTGTTCGCCGGCGATCTGACTAAGCCGGGCGTTCCCGACGAGCTCGTCCAGAAGGTCGTCGACGAGTGGGGCAGGGTCGACATCCTCATCAACAACGCGGGCTACACGCTCGACGCGCCGATCCACAAGATGAGCGACGACTGGTTCCAGAAGATGATCGACATTCACTCCGTGGTGCCGTTCCGCATGTGCCGCGCGGTCGCGCCCCACATGCGCGAGCCCGCCAAGAAGGAGCGCGAGGAAGGTCGCGAGGTGTTCCGGAAGATCGTCAACGTCTCGTCGATCTCGGGCACGATGGGCAACGCCGGGCAGGCCAACTACTCCTCGGGCAAGTCCGCGGTGATCGGTCTTACGAAGACGCTCGCCAAGGAGTGGGGCCAGTTCAAGATCAACGTCAACGCGGTCGCGTTCGGGTTCATCGAGACGCGCCTGACTGCCGCCAAGAACGAGGAGAACCTCGTCGAGATCGCCGGCGAGAAGGTTCAGCTCGGGATTCCCGAGCAGCTCCGCGCGATCGGGCCCGCCCTGATCCCGCTCGGCCGCGCCGGCACGCCGCGCGAGGCCGCCGGTGGGGTGTTCCTGCTCTGCACGCCGTGGGCGAACTACGTGAACGGCCAGATCCTGACGATCAGCGGAGGCCAGTTCGGCGGGATGACCTCGTAGGCGTGGCTACCGGCGCCGGTCGGCTCACCCTCCCCCGGTCGCGCGCAGGTACGCGAGCACGGCCAGCACCCGCCGGTGATCATCGTCGCCGGCGGGTAGGTCGAGCTTGCCGAAGATGTTCGAGACGTGCTTCTCGACCGCGCCGAGCGTGACCACCATCTCGCGCGCGATCGCGGCGTTCGTGCGGCCCTGGGCGATCAACTCCAGGGTCTCGCGCTCGCGGGGCGTCAGCGCTTCGAGCTCGGCTCGATCGCCGCTGCGGTTGCGATCGGCGATCAGCGCGCTGACGACCTCGCGATCGAGCGCGGTCCCACCGTTGGCGACGCGCTTGACCGAGTCGACGAAGGTTCTCACTTCGCTGACGCGCTCCTTGAGCAGGTAGCCGATTCCGCCGTCGCCGGCCGCCAACAGCTCGCCGGTGTACACCGGCTCGACGTACGCGGACAGGACCAGGATTGCGAGGTCGGGATGGCGCCGGCGCGCCTCCAGCGCCGCCCGGATTCCCTCGTCGGTGAACGTCGGGGGCAGCCGGACGTCGCAGATCGCCAGATCGGGCTTGTGGCCATCGACGATCCGCAGCAGGCCGGGACCGTCGTCGGCCTGCGCGACGACGTCGATCCCGTTCTCGGCCAGCAACGCCACGATCCCTTCGCGGAGCAGCGCCGAGTCCTCGACGACGACTACTCGCACGGCAGCACGGCCCAGACGACGGTTCCCTCACGGGCCACGCTGTGGATCTCGAGCCGGCCATCCAGGGCCTCGACTCGCTGCTTGAGCCCAGTCAGGCCGCCGCCGGCGGGGTTCGCGCCGCCCGGCCCGTTGTCGACGATCTCGACGACGAGCATCGCACCGTCGAGGTGCACCGTCACGCGCACGTTGGCGCCCGGGGCATGCTTGGCGACGTTGGTCAGTGACTCGGCGACGACGAAGTAGGCCGCGGTCTCGACCACCGGTGGCAGGCGGTGATCGAGCTGTCCATCCACGTCGACCTTCACGGTCGAGCGGCTCGCGAGCGCCTCGATCGCGGCAACCAGGCCCCGGTCGGCGAGCACCGGGGGCGCGATCCCGCGCGCGAGGTCCCGGAGCTCTCTGATCGCGGCGGTCGCCTCCTCGCGCGCCTGGCGAACGAGCGCAGCGCTGTCGGGGTGATCGGCGAGACGCTCCTCCGCGCGCCCGAGCTGCATGCTGAGCGCGACCAGCCTGGCCTGCGCGCCGTCGTGCAGATCACGCTCGATCCGCCGCAGCTCGGTCGCCTGAACGTCGAGCGCTCCGCTGCGGGTGCGGGTCAGCTCGTCGACGCGTACCTCGAGCTTCCGCTGGTCGGGCCGGAAGAACAGCGGGTTCAGCGCAAGTAGGACACCGAGCGCCACTGCCGGGAAGATCGGCCAGAAGAAGCCGCCGCCCGACATCGCCCACACCGCCAGGTTGGTGCAGACGATCACCACCGAGACGGCCGCCTGCATCGCGTACCAGCGCGTCGCTCCCTTGGGGCGAAGCCGGGCCCAGCGCACGGCGTACCACAGCGCGGTCGGGATTGCGAGTCCGAGCGCCGCCCACATCGGCCAGAAGTAGCCGGCTCCGGTCGCCGCCCAGATGACGATCAGCGCGGTCAGGATCGCGAGGGACGGCACGAACGCCGCCCCCCGCACCACCGACCGCAGGTCGATTTCGTTGCCGTGGTTACTCATGGGTCGATCCGATCGCTGCGACACCGACTCCATGATCCCAGCCCCGCGCCCGCCTACGGGAAGCCCGAGCGGGAGCGAGGCCGCGGTCGCCCAACAACGTGAGCGCCGCCGGCAGCGCCAGACCGCGGACGATCGTCGCGTCGAGCGCGATCGCAGCGGCGAGCCCGACCCCGAGCTGCTTGAACTCGAGCAGCGGCAGCGTGGCGAACACCGAGAACACGGCGATCATCACGAGCGCGGCGCTGGTCACCGTCCCACCGGTCGATCCCAGCGCGACCGCGGCGGCCTCCTTGGCGCTCGCGCCGGCCAGCCGGGCTTCGCGCGCCCTTTCGAGAACGAGCACGGTGTAATCCATGGACAGGCCGAACAACACCACGAACGCGAACAGCGGCAGCCAGTCGACGACCGCGCCGTCGGACTGGAAGCCCAGCAGCGACTGTGCCCAGTGGTGCTGGAAGACCGCCACCAGCACGCCGAATGCGGCCCCGACCGACAGCAGGTTGAGCCCGATCACCGACAGGGCCAGCCTGGCGGAGCGGAACGTCGCGATCAGGAGGATGAACGCCAACGCGAGCACCAACGCGATCACGAGCGGCGTGACATTCGACAGGCGACTCGTGAAATCGAGATTGCCCGCGTAGTCGCCGGTCAGATCGGCGTGCGCTCCGGGGATCGAGCTCGCCACCGCGGGCTCGAGCTCGTTTCGCAGCGTGGTCACCTTGTGGTCGGCGACGGTGAGGCTGGACTCGGGCATCGGGATCTGTAGCTGCGCCGTCCGGCCGTCGTGCGAGATCTGCATCGCCACCGCGCCCCGGCCGCCGGTGATCTGTTGACCTTCGTGGCCGATTCTCTGGAGCTGCTGTCTGGCCCGCTGGCTGTGGAGTCCGTGGCCGCTGATGACCAGGTCAGCAGTGTCGGTAGATCCCGGGAAGGCCCGCTCAATCGCCGTATTGGCGACCCGGATCGGCGTGTTCGGCGACACGTCGTTCTGACCGGGCTCGGCGGTCTGGATCGAGATGAGCGGCGCGGCGAGCGCGGCGAGGATCACGAGCGCTGTGGCGAGCGAGATGCGCGGATGGTTGGTGACGGCGGCCGCGAGCGCCTGCCACGTCGTCCTCCGGGTGCGTGCCCGGGTCCTGCGGCGGCGCCACAGCCGGCCCCGGTCGATCCGGTCACCGAGCAGCGCGAGCATCGCCGGCAGCACGGTCAACGATCCGACGACGGCGATCAGGACGACCAGGATCGCGCCCAGCGCCATCGAGGTGAACACCCCGAAGCCGGTGAACAGCAGTCCCGCGAGTCCGATCACCACGGTCATGCCCGCGACCAGGATCGCGCGGCCGACGGTGGCCGAGGTCGCGGCGAGCGCCGCGTCCGCTGAGGCGCCACCTCGCCGCTCGACTCGCTCGCGGCGGATGTAGAACAGCGAGTAGTCGACGCCGACCGCGAGGCCGATCAGGACCACGACCGGAGCCGTCGATGAGCCGTTGGGCGCGATGTGTGAGACGAGCCCGAGCGCCCCAAGCGCGGCGCCCACTGAGGTCAGACCGAGCAGCAGCGGCACGGATGCCGCGACCAGTGCCCCGAATGCCAGCACGAGGATCACCAGCGTGATCGGCACCGAGATCAGCTCGGCGCGGTGCAACCCGTCGTTGACGAGCTTCGTGATCGCATTGTCCTCCGAGCCGCTGCCGGCCTCGTTGATGGTGACGCCGGGGTGCCGCGCGGCGATTCCGTCGACGAACTGCTGCACCTGGGCGGCGCGGGTGTCGGGGTTGTTGGGGTCGCCGCGGAGAGTTACGACGACGAGCGCGGTCCGGCCACCGGCACGACCGAGGTCGGGCGAGCGGTCGGGGCCGTCGACCGACGCCACCACCGCCAATCGGCGGGCACCGGCCTCGAGCGCTTGCACCGCCTGCGCGGTTCGGTGGGGACTGCTCGATTGGACGAGGACATTCTCCGTGGCTGGGCCTTTGAGGCCCGAGGCCGTGAGACGAGCGTCGGCACGGGCCGATTCGCCCGTGCCCGAACCGGAGTGCGAAAGCGTGCGCATGCCGGCGCTCGAGCCGAGGAACACGCACGCGACGATCAGCGCGAGCCAGAGCGCGACGGTCGTCTTAGGCCGGCGCGCCGCGCTCCGGGCCGCGGCATGGACGAAGCGAGAGAGCATGCCGGCGCCGCGCGGCACGCCCGAGCCGGCCGACCCGTTCGAGCCAGCCGACCCACCGGACAAAGTGGATGAAGGTGTGGTTTGCATGGCATCGGAGACTGCCTTCGGCGGGCTCCGAAATCGCTGGGGCGATCGGGCGTCTCGCCGGCTGCGCGCCCCCGTCCTCGATGGTGGGGAAATCCCCACCAGCCAGTTTTCGCGCCCATGGAGAAGACCCGAGACTGCGCGGCTATGCGGCGCGCCGGCCCTCCTGGGCCGCCGCGTTCACGAACCATTCGAACACACGCGAGAACCGGGGATCGACGCGCCATTCCTCCTGCAGCTCCCACTGCACCGCCAGCACCGGCCGCCCCGGCAATTCGACCGCCTCGGGCAGGCCATCCGGGGCGCTCCGCGCCACCACCGACAGCCCGTCGCCCACGACATCGATGACCTGGTGATGGAACGAGCTGACCTCGATCGAGCTCGTCCCGAGTGCCTGGCCCAGAATGCTCCCCGGCGAAACGTCGATCGAGTGGCGCGGATGTTCGGGCACCGGGCCACCCGCTACCGAGGCCGCCTCGACCTCCTTCCACCGTGCCCATCCGGGATCGGAGGGGTGTCCGGCCGCCACCAGCGATACGTCCTGAGCCAACGTGCCTCCGAGCGCGACGTTCAAGAGCTGGACCCCGCGGCACATCCCCAGGATCGGGAGCCCCCGTTCCAAAACGCAATCCACCAACGCCAGCTCGAACTCGTCCCGCTGGGGCTCGGTGGCCGCGAGCAGCGAGTGCGGCTCCTGGCCGTAGCGCAAAGGATCGATGTCTCGCCCGGGCGCCAACACGATTGCATCAACGGCGTCCAGAATCGGGTCGATCGCGTCCACGAGCTGGGGCAGAGCGACGGGCAACCCGCCGGCGGCGAGCACAGGGCGGTGTACCCCGACTCCGCCGTAGTCGCCGAAGTCGTGCACACTGGCGGAGACTCCTATCAGGGGACGTCCTCTAGACACCGATCAGCCTCTCAGGTAGAACTGTATTGGACATATTTGTGCATAGCGAGCGGAGGGTGTAGATGGCCGAGAAGACATGGGGTGGCGAGCCCTTCTGGGGACTGGGCTACGAGTGGGACCCGGAATGGGTCCTCACGGACCGGCAGAAGGAGCTCCGCGACACGCTGATCGAGCTTTGCGAGAAGGAGATGCGTGCCAACGCCAAGATCTCCGACGACGAGCTCAAGTTCCCGCGGCGCAACCTCGAGCTGCTCGGCGAGCATGGCTTCCTGGCACTGACCGTGCCGACCGAGTACGGCGGTCTCGGGGAGGATCACGTCGCCTTCGTGATGACCTGCGAGACGATCGCGCGCTACGGCTGCGCGTCGACCGCGATGTGTTACGTGATGCACATGGGCGCGGTCAACACGATCATGCTCCGCCCCACAGCTGCCCTGATCGATAAGTACATAAGACCCCTCAACAGCGGCAAGATCGGCACGCTGTCCTACAGCGATCCCGAGACCGGCTCGCACTTCTGGTACCCCATCTCATCCGGCGCCGAGCGCCGGAACGGCGGCTACAACGTGCGCAAGAAGGCATCGTGGACGACCTCGGGCGGGTTCGCCGACTTCTACGTCGTCCAGACGACCTCCCCAGACTTCACCGGGTACGACGACCTATCCGTCTTCGTCATCGACGGCGAGCACGTCAAGTCGCAGCCCTCGACCTGGGATGCCCTCGGCCTCCGCGGCAACCAGTCGGGGCCGATTCAGGTTGACGGCGTCGACATCCCGGGCGACCAGATCGTCGGGCCCGAGGGCGACGGAGCCGCCTCCAATGACGAGGCGGTCGACCCGTGGTTCCTCATCGGATCAAGCTCTGTCTGGAACGGCCTCGCGATGGGCGCGATCGACATCGGCAAGCGCCAGACCACGCGCAAGCGCCACGTAGACGTCGGCCTGCGCGTCGCCGACTACCCGACGATCCAGGACTACATCGGCGAGGCCGTGATGGACACGAACGCCGCCCGCCTGTTCGTGTACTCGGTCGCGCAGGCGATGGACAATGTCACCGACCACAACACCGTGCAGCCGCCCCCCGGCGAGTTCGCGCGCGCGAACTTCCTCCACTGGGCGTGGCAGATCAAGTTCAACGCCGCCAAGAACACCGCCCACGTGGTCGACAAGATGCTCCACGCGTGCGGCGGCACCGGCTACAAGCGCGACATGGAGCTCGAGCGCTATCTGCGCGACGCCAAGGCGGGCTGGGTGATGGGCCCGACCAACGAGGTCCTGCGCCAGTTCGTCGGCAAGGCGGTGCTGCTCGGGTTCGAGAGCCTCGACTACTGGAACCAGCACTACAACCGCCGCGCGGTCGAGAACGAGGTGAAGAAGCTCGACGCCGACGGCAAGCGCGAGCTCGCCGAGCAGCTGCTCGCCGAGGTGGAAAAGGCGTCCGCCCCCGCAGCCACCTAAACGAACGCCATGGCGGTCCTGATCAACGGGCTCAGGCAAACCGAGCCCGCGCTCGAGTTCTACCGAGTGCCGCCGGGAGGCGCGACCGAGATCGCGATCCGCGGCGATGATCGGGTTCGCCTGATCGACCGGCACGGCGGCCAGACCGCGGAGCTCACCGCTCGCGGAGGCGGAGGGCTCGCCGCGCTCGGCCTCGAACGCAAAACGACCAACGGCGGACTGACGCTGTTCGGGCCCGACTCGAGGCCGGGTAGCGAGATCGAGATCACCGCGCAGGACGCCACGACGCTGGTCGTGGCGGCACCTGGAGGACGGGTCGTCGACGGCAGCGCGCCCGCGTCGGAGCTGATGATCGAGATCCGGCGCGCGAACCCGACCACCCGCGACGAACGCCCCCTCCCACCCCCGTTGGCCGAGCCGCGACTCGACTTCCGGATCGATAAGGCCAGCGCCAGCTCGTACGAGGTCAAACAGGGCGAGTACATCCAGGTGATCGATGTCCAGGGCCGCCAGTGCTCGGACTTCCTCGCTTTCGGTGCCGCCAAGCTCCAACGGGGCATCGAGCGCGGCCTCGACGCCACCGTCACCCGAACGCTGATGGGCAACGCCTACCCGATGCCTGGCCTCTTCGGGAAGTTCTACGACCTCGACATGGACCCCCTGGTCGAAGTAATACGCGACACGGTCGGCCGCCACGACACGTTCGCGCTCGCGTGCCAGGCCAAGTACTACGAGGACCTGGGCTATCCCGGACACATCAACTGCACCGACAACTTCAACGGCGCGCTAGACCAGTTCACGATCGCCCCCCGCAAGGGCTGGGAAGCGCTCAACTTCTTCTACAACACCGCCTTCGACTCGAACATGCAGCTGATCTCCGACGAGCCGTGGTCGCGTCCCGGCGACTACGTGTTGCTGCGGGCGATGACCGACCTCGTGTGCGCCTCATCCGCCTGTCCCGACGACGTCGATCCATCGAATGCCTGGGAGGTGACAGATGTCCACGTTCGCGTGTATTCGCCACAGAATCGCTTCTCGGTGGCCATCGCCCACCGAGTGACCGCCGACGCACCGCCGGTTCTCACTCAGGAGACGGCGTTTCACGCGCGAACGAGCGCCCTGACGAAGTCGTTCGTCGAGTACCGGGGCTATTGGCTGCCGCACTGCTTCAACAACGAGGGCGCGATCGCCGAGTACTGGGCCTGCCGCGAGAAGGTCGTGGTGACGGACCTGTCGCCGCTCAGGAAATTCGAGGTTCTCGGCCCCGACGCGGAGACGCTCATCCAGAAGACGATCACCCGCGACGCCCGCAAGCTGTCGGTCGGGCAGGTCGTCTACACCGCGGTCTGCAACGAGACCGGCGGGATGCTCGACGACGCCACCGTGTTCCGCCTCGGCGACAACAACTTCCGCTTCGTCGGCGGCGACCCGTACGACGGCGTGTGGCTCCGGGATATCGCCGACAAAAACAACCTCAACGTCTGGGTCAAGCCGAGCACCGACGAGCTCCACAACGTCGCGGTCCAGGGCCCGCTCAGCCGGGAGACGCTGGGGAGCATCGTCTGGACGCCTCCCACCCAGCCGAGCCTCGAGGAACTCAAGTGGTTCCGCTTCCTGGTCGGCCGGATCAACACCCACGACGGGATCCCGATCATCGTTTCGCGCACGGGGTACACCGGCGAGCTCGGCTACGAGGTGTGGTGTCACCCGCACGACGGCCCAGCCGTGTGGGACGCGATCTGGCAAGCCGGCCAACTACACCAAATCAAGCCGCTCGGCCTCGAAGCACTCGACATGCTCCGGATCGAGTCGGGGCTGATCTTCGCCGGCTACGAGTTCGACGATCAGGTCGATCCGTTCGAGGCCGGGATCGGGTTCACGGTCGCCCTCGCAAACGACGAGGACTTCATCGGGCGCGACGCGCTGCTCGAGCGCAAGGAGCACCCACAACGAAAGCTTGTCGGGCTCGAGCTGGATAGCAACGAAACCGCCGGCCACGGCGACCCGGTGTACGTGGGCCGCCAGAAAGTCGGCGTCGTCACGAGCGGAACTCGCAGCCCCACACTGAAGCGCTCGATTGCGCTGTGCCGCATGGCGATCCAGTACGCCGAGATCGGCACCGACGTCGAGGTCGGCAAGCTCGATGGGCTACAGAAGCGACTCGCCTCGAAGGTCGTACGAATCCCGTTCTACGACCCGGACAAGACGCGCCCGCGGTCCTAGCGGGCTGAGAGCTACCACCGTCGGAGCTATCGTGACGACCGTGACCGATCGCGAGGGAGTGGCGCGGCTCACCCGGGTGGTTCGGCCAACCGAGACCTCCGGCGGCCTGATGCCGCCTTTGCCCACGGCCCGCAAACGGCCTGCAGCAACCCTCGCCGTTGACCTGCTTCCGCCGACTGGGGTCGCCAGGCTCACTCCCAAGGCGGCCGCCGTCGAGCACGCGGCCAGAGAATTCCGCCAGGTGATGGGACGGTTTGCCACTGGTGTCACCGTTGTCACGACGGTCGAAAAAGAGACCGTGCACGGCATGACCGCCAACGGCTTCCTTTCCGTGTCGCTGCGTCCGCCGCTCGTACTCGTTTCGCTGGGGCGCTGCAGGATGAACGAGATGCTCCCGCGCAGTGGGCGGTACGGGGTTAGCGTGCTGTCCCACGAGCAGCGGCACTTCGCGGCACACTTCGCCGCGCAGAAGGCCTCGCCCGTCGAGCCCAAGTTCACCTGGCAGGCCGGCCTTCCGCTGCTCGACGGCGCGGTAGCGCACCTGGTCTGCCGCGTGGCCGACGTCCATCGGGCCGGTGATCACGTGCTGTGGATCGGGGAGGTCGAGTACCTAGACCACCGCGACGACGAGCCGCTGCTCTTCTATACCGGCCGTTTCGGCACGATGCGCGAACTGCAGGACAGCGCCGACTAATCGCCGGAACTACCCCGTCGGCGCCACCCACACCAGGCACGGCGCGTCGCGCCGCACGACCTTCGCGGCCGCGCTGAACCGCCGGCGCGAGATGCGCGAACGGTCGGGCCCGAATACGAGCATGCCTACGTCGCGATCGTGTGCCAATTCGATCAGCGCGGTCAGCGGACGGGGGCTACGGACACGCAGCAGCTCGGTCGCGATGCCGAGTGCCGCGGCCCGGGCCGCAGTCGCGCGAACCGCGTCCAGATCCTCCTCGTGGGCCAGCGTCACGTAGTCCGGCGCGACCATGACCGTGAGAGGGTACGGCGGCAGCGTCATCATGTTCGCCAGGATCAGCTTGGCGCCGACTTCCAGCGCCGTATCGATCGCCATACGCTCGGCGGTCGGATCGACTCGCACGGACAGCGTCCCGAGCAAAACTGGCCGAGAGGGCGACCGTTGGTCGCGCATCGCTTCGACTGGCGACCGCCGGCGATCCAGCAGGTGGGGCATCGCGCCAGCGAGTCTACGCTCCGGCCGGGCAAACCCCCCAAAGTGCGGTCTTGTGCGTCGGTGAACCCACTCTCATACAGGTTGACCACCTTTGTACAAACTGGTATAAGGCTGCGTGCAGCGGGGGAATGACTTCACAGGAGAGGTGAAATGGCGACAGCCGTAGTCGAGGAGCGTCAGCTGCTGAAGTCGCTCCGCTGGTGGGATGGGTTCACGATCGCGATGTGCAACCCGGGCTTCCTGTTCGGATCGCTCGGCTTCACGTTGGGAATCTTCGGGGTCTGGGGATCGGTGATCCTGTGGGGGATCTCGGCCATCATCGGATGGATCCTGACGTGGATCTACGTCGAGCCGGCGATGATGTTCCCGGAAAAGTCGGGCGGGATCTCGGTGTACGCCAACGAGGCGTGGCGTAAGTACACGACGTTCGTCGGGCCGGTGGCCGCGTTCGGCTATTGGATCGGGTGGTCGGTCGTGCTCTCGATCTTCGGCAAGATCATCGGCGACCTGGTCCAGGCCCGGTGGTTCCCGCACACGACGTTCACCGTATGGGACGGCGTCGTCCACCTCAGCCTCTCGAGCTTCATCGCAATCGGCGTGATCATCGCGGTGTGGGCGTTCAACATCTTCGGGATCCGCCCGTTCAAGGGGTTCACGTACGTGACCGCCGGACTGCTCACGATCGCGCTGATCGGGCTCATCATCCTTCCGTTCGCGACCGGCCACTGGCACTCGGGGAACGTCAAGGCGACGTTCACCGGTCCCTGGGGCGGCACCAAGCAGGCGTTCGTCTACCTATTCATCCTCGCCTGGTCCGCGTGGGCAGCGGAGGTGTGCGCGACCTTTGCGCCCGAGTACAAGACCAAACAGGACGCGCGGATCGCGCTCCGCAGCTCCGCGGCGTTCGTGGTCGGGGTGTTCATCCTGGTGCCGTTCGCGCTCGGCGGCGTCACCGGAGTTCCCGCCACCGCCACGCAGGAGGGTCAGTTCTATTCGTCCGCGTTCCAGACGGTGGCAGGCCACACGGTTGGCACCTTCTTCCTGATCTGCCTACTGGCCAGCCTGGTGTTGTCGATGTCGTCCTCGACAGCCGACGGCGGCCGCGCGCTGTATGGAATCTCCAAGGCCGGCATGACGATCAAGCAGCTCGGCGTGCTCAACCGCTTCCACGTCCCGGGGCGCGCGATGACCGTCGACCTGGTCGTCAACGTGCTGCTCGTGCTGTTTATCTCGAGCAACCTGGCGATCCTGTACATGAGCAACATCGGCTACGTCCTCTGCCACCTGCTGGCGGTCAGCGGCTTCCTGCTGTTGCGCAAGGACCGCCCGAACTGGCCGAGACCGGTCAAGCTCGGAACCGTATGGGTGTGGATCGCCGGGTTCATGACGTTGCTCGTCGCCTTCCTGCTGATCGTCGGCGCCGGCGCACCGCACCTCAACGGCTACGGCACGTGGGGCGACTTCGGGATCGGCGTCGGCGTGTTGGTCGGCTCGGTGCTGCTGTTCATCTTCCGCCGGGTCGTCCAGGACAAGGAGCACGTCCACTTCCGCGAGACGATCCCGCAAACCCCGGAGGAAGAGGCGGCGCTGCTCGGCGTCGAGCCGACGCCTTCAGCCGCACTGCCCGCGTAAGCTGGGCCGCCCAAACCACGAGGAGGGGCTATGAGCACGATAGTCGTCGGCTACGACCAAACGCCGGGATCGCAGAAAGCGTTGGAGCGGGCGGCCACGCTCGCCAAGGCTCTCGGCTCAAAGTTGGTGGTGACGAGCGTGACCCCGCTCATGATTAGCACCGGCCGCTCGGGAGGCCCGATCGACCCGACCGACCCTCCCGAGAAGCACGCCGAGGAGCTCGCGGCGGCGCGCACCTACCTCGAGGGCGAGGGCATCGAGGCCGACTACCAGGGCGCAGTCGGCGAGCCGGCGGACGCGATCGTCCAGCTCGCCGAGGAGCGGAGCGCCGACATGATCGTGGTGGGCCACGAACACGGGGTTGTCCATCGACTGTTCGGAGCAAGCGTCAGCGACGCGGTCTCGCACCACGCCCACTGCGATGTGCTGATCGTGCACACGCCGCACGAATAACGATCCGGCGCGCCGCCGCGGCCCTAAGGCTGCGGCCGCTCGTCCTGCGCAGCCCACTCCAACAGCGGGGCGAGCGAGAACACGGCGTCGTCGATGCCGGCGTGCGGGTCGCCGATCGAGGCGAACCGGGCGGGTACGGTCGCGATCGTGAACTCTTGCGGGTCGACGTCGTCGAGCTCGTCCCAGAAGATTGGAGTCGACACCGTGCCAAACCGGTTTCCGCGCACCGAGTACGCGCTCGCGATCGTGTGGTCGCGCGCGTTCTGGTTGTAGTCGACGAACACCTTGTCGGGCGGCCGGTCCTTGCGCCACCAGGTCGTCGTGGCGTCGGACGGGATCCGGCGCTCGACCTCGCGCGCGAACGCCAGCGCCGCCTCGCGCACCTCACCGAACTCCCACCGCGGCTCGATCCGAACGTAGATGTGCAGCCCATTCCCGCCCGAGGTCTTCGGCCAGCCCACCGCTCCGATCTCGTCGAGCACCTCGCGGGCGACGCGAGCCACCCGCCGGACCGCGTCAAACGAAGCCTGGGGCATAGGGTCGAGATCGATCCGCCATTCGTCGGGCTTTTCGACGTCGGCGCAGCGGGAGTTCCAGGGGTGAAACTCGACCGTCGACATCTGCACGGCCCAGATCACGCTGCCGAGCTCGGTCACGCACAGCTCATCCGCCGTGCGGCCGAACCGCGGGAAGTAGATGTCCACGGTCTGCACCCAATCCGGAGCGCCCTTCGGAAGCCGCTTCTGGTGCACCTTCTGACCGTCGACGCCATCGGGGAAGCGGTGCAGCATGCACGGGCGCTCGCGTAGCGCGCGGACGATCCCGTCGCCGACGCTCATGTAGTACTTCGCCAGGTCGAGCTTGGTCTCGCCCCGCGCCGAGAAGTACACCCGGTCCGGACTCGAGATCCGCACGGTCCGCCCGTCGACCTCGAGCTCAACCGCACTGGACTTTGCTGCACCTGCCACGGTCATCGGCAGGTTAGACCGCGCCCGCGGCGGGATCTCATCGCATCGACGCTTGCAGCACGTCTTGCGCCGCTCGAATGCCGCTGCGCAGCGCTCCCTCCATCAGCCCGTGCCACTCGCCGGCGGTGTGCTCGCCGGCGAACGCCAACGGCCCCACGGGGCGAGTGAGCGACTCGGTATCCATCGGCGAGGTCGCCGAGCGCGCCGAGTAGGCCGCCCGCACCCACGGATCATCGGCCCAGGTGGACAGCAGCACGGTGCTCGTGTCGAGCTCCAGATCCGGCCTCAACCGCGCGAGCGCCTCGAGCCACCGATCCGGGCCGGAGCCCACCGCGAGCCCGCCGAGCGCTACCGGGGAGCCCGCGAACGCGCCCACGTAACGCAGCGGGTTCCCGTCGGCGCCGAGCTGGGTGTAGCACCAGAACAGGTCCGGCACCGATAGCGTCTCGCTCGGCGGTGCCGGCGTCTTCAGCGCCACGAACAGCTTCGCGGCTTGTCCGTAGCGCACGCGTCCGAACGCATCGGCGGTCGCGGGCGGCAGCGGCGGATCGAACCGAATCGAATCAAGCACCGACGCCGGGACGGCGATCACGGCGGCATCGGCGACCGCCTCCCGCTCGCCCGCCACGACTCTCGCCTCGTCCTCCCTCCACCCCACCCTCGTCACCGGCGCCGACAGCCGCACGGAGTCCCCGAGTCGGGCAGCGATCTCGCGCGCAATGCGGTCGTTCCCGCCGTCCACCGTGTGCGTGTCGAAATCGCCGAACGCCGCCGCGCCCTCGGACAGCACGGCGGCATCGAGATCATCGAAGCCGTACGCACAGCTGATCTCGAGACGGGCGACGATCGCCTCGCGTACCCCCGGCTCGAGCTCACGGCCCGCCAGCGCCACCGCCGCCGTGACCCCCGCGGGCCGGGGAGGCTGGGCCCCGATCTGAGCCATCGCCGCCGCCACGTCGGCGGCCGAGACCGGACGCGACCCGCCCCGCGGCTCGCGTTGCCCGTACAGCGTCCCTTTGCGCACGAGGGGCAGCCCGAGGCGCTCCGCGGTGGCGATCACCGTCGAATCGTGGGGCAGGATGAACTCGCCGCCGCGCTCGACCACGGCGCCGGCGAACGGGACCGACCACACCCGCCCGCCGACCCGGTCGCGGGCCTCGAGTATCTCGACCTCAGCGCCGGAGCGAACCAGCTCGGAGGCGGCGGCCAGCCCCGCGAACCCCGCGCCGACGACGATCACCCGCACGACGACCGCGCTACTCGGGTTCGATCGTCCAGCTGGGACGGTTCGCGATCGCCTCCAGATATCGCCGCTTCCACTGCGGTCGCCCGTACGTGCTCCACGCGACCGCGGCCAGGGCGACCAGGAGAATCCCGCTGAATGCTTTGCCGAGGACGATCAGCGCGACCAGCGCAGCGATCACGAGCCCGGCGGCCGCCAGCGGGATCCAGCGGAACCGCAATTGGGTCCGGCGCAGCTCCGCGTACTCCTCGAGCGGGATTCGTTGCGTGTTCCAGATCCTTCCGCACTTCTCGCACGTCCAACGCTCGCCGTAGTGGAGATCACGTCGCTCACCGCACTCGCAGCCGATCGTGATCGGTGGGCCGCGCCGAACCGATCGCGGAAGATCGGGGTCCATCGAAGTCAGTGCGCCGGAGGTTCCCATCCCTCGAGCACGCCCGGCTTCCAGTCGGTCCCGACGGTCCGCGATCCCTCGACCCATGGGCCGAGCTCGGGCTGCGGGAACTTGCAGTGACGCTCCTTCAACGCGATTCCATACGAATTGCCCGACTGCAGATGCTTGATCAGCACCTTGCGCGCGATCTCGTCCTCGCGCCCGGACGGTATCGCGAAGTAGATCTTGAGGAACGAATTCGAGTAGCGGTCGAACACAGCCGGCACGCCCTCTTCCTCGAGCAGCTCGACGTCCTCGAGCCAGTTGATGTCCTGACCCGGGGTGGCGGCGAGCAGGTCGACGTCTTCGATCAGCGACATGTCCTCCTGATAGGGGAACCGGCGGCCCGCGAGGTACTCGGCGTCGATCGAAATCGTGTACTCGGTCTCACTCACGGCCGCTCACCTCCGTTGCCGCCCGCAGCCGGCCCGGCGGCGACGCGCTCAGGCTCCAGATAGTCGATCGGGTTCTCGACATGGCGCTCGAGCAGCTGCTCGATCCGGGCCAGCGTCCGCTCCTCGGACACACCCGGTATGTAATCGGTTCCGGCCAGCGGCACCCGGGCCATCGCGGAGGCCTCGACGGTCAGCGCGGCCAGGTCCTCGGGCTCGAGGCTGTGGACATTGGTCTTCCCGCACGCCCGCGCGAGCATCTGGCACTCGAGCGTCATCGTGTGCAGGAAGTTGTAGACGCGCTGCGCCGCCTCGTCGACGACCAATCGCCGGCGCAGTTCCGGATCCTGCGTGGTGATCCCGACCGGGCAGCGGCCGGTGTGGCAGTGGTAGCACTGGCCCGCCGGCACGCCGACGGTCCCCTCGTAGTCCGTCACGCCGGGGATCTCCTTGTTGCAATTCAAAGCCATCAGCGCCGAGTGCCCGATCGCCACCGCGTTCGCCCCGAGCGCCAGGCATTTGGCCACGTCGGCGCCGTTCCGGATGCCGCCGGCGACGATGAGGTCGATCTCGTCGGCCATGCCCACGTCCTCGAGCGCGCGGCGGGCCTCGGGGATCGCGGCCATCAGCGGGATCCCCGTCTCCTCGGTGGCGATGTGGGGTCCGGCGCCGGTCGATCCTTCGGCTCCGTCGAGGTAGATGGTGTCCGGGCCACACTTGGCCGCCATCCGCACGTCGTCGTAAACGCGCGCGGCGCCCAGCTTGAGCTGGATCGGGACCTCGTAGTTGGTCGCCTCGCGAATCTCCTGGATCTTCAGCGAGAGATCGTCCGGACCCAGCCAGTCGGGATGCCGGGCCGGCGAGCGCTGGTCGATCCCGACCGGGAGCGAGCGCATCTCGGCCACCTGCTCGGTGACCTTCTGGCCCATCAAATGCCCGCCCAGACCGACCTTGCAGCCCTGGCCGATGAAGAACTCGATGCCATCGGCCAGCATCAGGTGGTGCGGATTGAAGCCGTATCGGCTCTGGATCACCTGGTAGTACCACTTGGTCGAGAGGTCGCGCTCGGGCGGGATCATCCCGCCCTCGCCCGAGCAGGTCGCGGTGCCGGCCATCGACGCGCCTTTAGCCAGCGCCATCTTGGCCTCGAGCGACAGCGCGCCGAAGCTCATCCCGGTGATGTAAATCGGGATGTCGAGCTCAAGCGGCTTCTTCGCGAAGCGCGCCCCGAGCACGGTCTTGGTCGCGCACTTCTCGCGGTAGCCCTCGATCACGAACCGGGTCAGCGTCCCGGGCAGGAACATCAGCTCGTCCCAATGCGGGATCGGCTTGAAGATCGAGAACCCGCGCATCCGGTAGCGCCCGAGCTCCGACTTGACGTGGATGTCGTCGATCACCTCGGGGGTGAAGATCCGGCTGTGACCGAGCTGGTTCCGGCGGACCGGGGCGTTCTCGTCGGTAGCGGCGTTGGGGTGGTGGGAGGGCGCCATTTTTAGAGAACCATCTTCCTCTCGGACGGCTCGAGCGAGTCGTAGTTGTAGAGCTTCTTGCCGCACACGAACTTCTGGAGCTCGGGCGGATCGCCCAACCCGTAGATCCCGAATTTCCGCGTCACGAACTCGGTATCGGCGTCGGTCCACTCGCCGGGCACGCAGTCGATTCCGAGCGAGGCCACCTTGCCGCCGACGTAGAGCACGCCGTCGTACATCGAGTCGCCGAGTCCGTGGCCGGCGTTGCCGCAGATGATCTGGCGGCCGCGCTGCATCATGAACCCGGTCATCGAGCCGACGTCGCCGAGGATGATGACCGTGCCGCCCTTCTGGTCGATCCCGGTGCGCGCGCCTACGCGACCGCGCACGACCACGTCGCCGCCGCGCAACGCCGCCGCCGTCAGCGAGCCGGCGTTGCCGTCGATCTCGCACACGCCCGACATCATGTTCTCGCACGCCGACCAGCCCACGCGGCCGGTGATGTGGATCTCGGGCCCGTCGATCAGCCCGCACGCGAAGTAGCCGAGGCTGCCCTGGAACGTGATCTTGCAGCGGGCCAGGATGCCGACGCCGAGCGAGTGCTTGGCGCCCGGGTTCATGACCGTGATGTCGTGCACGCCCAGGTCGTAGACGAGCCGCCGCAACTCGAGGTTGATCTGGCGCGTCGTCAGATCGCGGGCGTCGAAGCTCGCGCGATCGCCGTCGATCTCGGCGGTCCCGGGTACGCGCTCGTCGAGCTCGACCAGGCCACGCGGGTCGAAGCGCGCCGGCGGGGTCACCGTGTCCACACCATCACCTCGCTCTCGTACGGGTCGTAGGTCTCGATCTCGCGGTCGATGACGGCGCGGATCGCGATCTCCTCAGAGGCGAGCACGACCATGTCGTCGCCCTCGTACAGCACCAGCGGCTTCGCGGCGAGCTCGTCCTTGGCCATCCCGAGCGCGTCATCGGACACGCAGATGTACGTGAACACGCCGTCGAGGTCCTCGAGGCTCATGCGCATGGCGTCCTCGAGCGACGCGCCGTCGGACATCTTCTGCGCGAGATACACCGCGATGATTTCCGAGTCGCAATCGGAGGCGAACCGGTGTCCCATCCGCTCGAGGCGGCGGCGCCACTGGTGGTAGTTCGTCAGCTGACCGTTGTGCACCACGGCGACGTCGGAGAACGGGTACGCCCAGTAGGGGTGCGCGTTCGAGATGTCGACGTCCGACTCGGTCGCCATCCGCACGTGCCCGATCCCGTGGGTCCCGATGTACCCGTCGAGCTTGTAGGAGGTGCCGACGGTCTGGGCGTCGCCGAGGTCCTTGATGATCTCGAGCGCCGATCCCGCTGAGAGCACCTCGGCACCGGGCACCGACTCGACGTAGTCGGCGAGATGCTTGAGCTCGCCGTGGTAGTCAAGCGCCGCCGCGATCGTGTAGTCGTTGATGTCCTCGATCGAGTCAATGCGAGCGCCCGCGGCGCGCAGCCGGGACTCCACCTCGCGCCGGCGGTGTCGCAGGCGGTCGGCATACTCGATGTCCCCGTTCGCCTCGCCGTCGGCCAGCTTGATCCGCATGATCAGGTCGGTGCTCGGCCGGCGGTACAGCGCGTACCCGGTCGAGTCGGGGCCGCGGTGCTTCATCGACTGGAGCATCCGCGTCATGTCGGCGCCGACCCGGTGGGCGCCGTTGCCGTTGCGGTAGATGATCCCGGCGATCCCGCACATTTACGGGAGCACCTCGAGGTACTCGTTGCGCTCCCAGTCGGTGACCGCGGCCAGGTACCGCTCCCACTCGTCGCGCTTGTACCAGTCGAACACCTTGTACAGCCGACCGGGGATCGCGGCCTGGATAAGCTCATCGGCCGCGAGCGCGTTCAGCGCCGCGCCCAGGCTCTCGGGGACGCGCTCGATCTCGACTCCCTGCTGGAGCAGTTCGTACGTGTTGCCCTGCTGCGGCGGGCCCGGATCGAGCTTGCGCCGCACGCCGTCGAGGCCGGCCTGGAGCAGCGCGGCCGTCGTCAGGTAGGGGTTGCACGAGGAGTCGACGCCGCGGTACTCGAACCGCCCGCCGGTGGCGACGCGGACGGTCGTGGTCCGGTTCTGCCAGCCCCAGTTCTTGTAGATCGGGGCCCAGAAGCCGGTGTCCCACATGCGGCAGTACGAATTCACGGTCGGGTTGCCGATGCACATCAGCGCGCCGAAGTGCTCGAGCATGCCGCCCAGGAAGTTCCGCGCGATCTCGGACAGCTGCGCCGGACCGTCGGGGTCATGGAACACGTTCACGCCGTTCTCGTCGACGAGCGTGAAGTGGTGATGGTGACCGTTGGCCGAGACGCCCGTAAACGGCTTCGGCATCCACGACGGGAGCACGTCGTGTTTGCGGCCGACCGCGGCGCACACCTGGCGATAGGTCGTGAGGTTGTCGGCGGTCCGGACCGGCCGGTCGAAGCGGAAGTTCAGCTCGAGCTGGCCGGGCGCGTCCTCGTGGTCGCCGTAGCTCATGTCGAGTCCGAGCCGCTGGCCCCAGTCGACGACGTCGAGCAGCACGGTACGGAGCTCCTCGAACTGGTGGATGTGGTAGCAGTAGGGCTTGGTGATGCCCTCGGGCAACTGGCCGTCCTCGGGCTTCTTCAGCCACATCGTCTCGGGCTCGATCCCGATCAGGAACTGGTAGCCGAGCTCCTGCTCGAACTCGTGCGCGACCCGCTTGAGGTTCTGGCGACAGTCGGCGTCGAGCAGCTCGCCGGTCTCGGTGTCGTAGCAGTCGCAGTACACGCGCGCGACCCGCTGGTCCCACGGCAGCACCGCGAACGTATCGAGGTCCGCCACCGCCGCGAGCTCGGACTCCTCGGGACCGAACCCGATGTAGTTGCCGTGGCGATCGGTGAACAGGTTGGCCGTGGCGCCGTAGACGAGCTGGTAGCCCTTCTCCGCGACCTGCGGGAAGAACGTCGACACGACACCCTTCCCCATCACGCGGCCGGTGACCGACACCTGCTGGAAGAACACGTACTTGATGCCCTGCTCCTCGATCCGGCGCGTGATCTGCTCGATCTTCTCGCGCCGGCCGGGTGCGTTCCGCGCCTCCTCGAGGGTCGCCGGCGCCGGCGCGATCCGCGGGCTGTCGAGCACCGTCTGGACGGTCCCCCCAAGCGGCACGGTCACAGCGCTCGGGTCGCCGCCGTCGACTGCTACCGACATCCTCCACTCCTTTCTGCACCCTGGCCGGCCACGCCAGCGAGCGATGCCACGGACGCTCCCTTGTACAAATTCGTACAGCCGCGTTATATCAGTTGCCGAACCCCTAGGCAAGGCTCGCGGACTTGACCCCACCACCCACGGGGGCCTATGCTCATCCGAGCACCACGCGCAATGGTATTGCGCAATACGCACTAAGGAGTGCCGCGAATGTCCGAACCCCTACCCGACTCAGTCTCCGTCCTCGTCATTGGGGCGGGCGTCCACGGCCTCTCGACCGCTTGGCACGCCGCCCAACAGGGCCAAGACGTCCTCGTCCTTGACAAGACCTCGGTCGCCGCCGGCGCCTCCGGGATCGCCTGCGGGGTCATCCGCAACAACTACTTCCAGCCGGCGATGTCCGAGCTCATGGCGGCATGCGTCGAGGTGTGGGAGTCCGATCCGGAGGCGCTGCACTATCACGGCACCGGCTACATCGCGCTCGGTCCGCCGGCCCAGGAGAGCGACCTGGTCGAGGTGTACGCCCGCCAGCAGCGGATTGGCTACCCGTCCGAGCTGTACGTCGGCGAGGACGAGGTCGCCGAGCACATGCGCTCGCTGTACGGCGACTGGCGGGCTCCCGGTCTCACCGTCTGCCTCCACGAGCGAGCAGGCGGCTACGCGTTCAATCGCGAGTCGATGGAGGGCCTCGCCGGCAAGGCCCGGGCGGCGGGCGCCGAGATCCGCACCGGCGTCGAGGTGACGGGGTTCGAATTCGACAACTCGGACGCGGTCACGGCCGTGCACACGACCGCCGGCACGATCCATCCCGAGACCGTGGTGGTGGCGGTCGGCCCGTGGATCGCTTCGATCTGGGCGATGCTCGACCTCCCGGACCGGCTCGACGTCCGCCAGCCCGACGGCGAGGTCCAGCCCGACCTGCCGATGTGGACCTACTGGTACCTCCAGGAGGGCGAGATCGAGTTCGACCCGGCGAGGTTCATCACCGACGACGGCCACGCCTCGGCCGTGCTCCACATCGACTCCGACCAGACGCTCCGCGACGACGCCGGCCGGCTGATCACGAGCGAGCCCTGGGGCGTGTACTTCAAGCCCGACCGCGCGTCCGTCCAGGGCGGCGCCCAGCCGCTGCGGATGACGGGTGAGTTCGAGGTCGACTCCTACCCCACCGGTACCGTCGAGCCCGGCTTCCCCGACATGTGGTGCGCCGCGCTGTCGCATTGCCTCGGGCGGTTCGAGGGCGCTCGGGCGACCTACCGCCAGACCCGTTCCGGCGGCGTCGGCGCGTTCACCGTCGACAACTTCCCGGTGTTCGACTACATGCGCCCGAACGTGTTCGTCGCCGCCGACTCGAACCACGGCTACAAGATGATCGCCGTCGGCCGGGAGATCGCCCGCGTGCTCGCCGGCGAGCACTCCTCGCTGCTGCACCCGTTCCGGTTCGAGCGGTTCGCCACCGGGGACCTGCACCCGGTCTCGCACAGCCCGTACCCCTGGAGCTGATTTGGGGCCGCGCTGGCGCGCGGCGTCCGTGGGTCCGGGCGGCCGGGCATCCTTGCCCGGCCGGGGTGCCGCGTCGCCCGCTGGACACGGAGGTCCGGCGGAACGGCCCCACGGACGTCGCCGCAGGCGACCCAGTGATCCGTTTCGCGTCCTCCCGCGTATAGGCGGCGAAAGCCCATCCAGAGGAGGACCCAAGTGAGCGACCAAACCCGGCGAGCGTTCGTGAAGCGCTCCGCCACCGCAGCTGCTGGCGCCACCGTAATCGGGGCGCTCATCGCGAGCGAGGCCGACGCGACTACGTCCGAACCCGTCGTGGCCTACGTGCGCGGTAGCCAGATCTCGGTCATGACCGGCGAACGCGAGGTCACAGTGCGCGACCGCAGGCTGGCCGCGCAGATCATTCGAGCAGGAGGCAACTGATGTCGTCCCACCGCGAGGCACCGGCGATCAGCAAGGACCCGGTTGCCGACAACACCGACACATACGCGTTCGTGTCACCCGACGACCCGGACACGGTCACGATCATCTCGAATTACCTGCCGCTCGAGGCGCCGTTCGGCGGTCCGAACTTCTTCGAGTTCGGCGACGACGTGCGCTACGAGATCCACATCGACAACGACGCCGACGGCGCGCCGGAGATCACGTACGAGTTCGAGTTCCAGACGGCCGTGCGCAACCCGGACACGTTTCTGTACAACACCGGCCCGATCGGGTCACTCGACAGCGCCAACTGGAACCGGCGCCAGTTCTACACCGTCACCCGGGTGAAGAACGGTCACCGTCAGCTGCTCGGACGGGGTCTCGCGTGCCCGCCGTGCAACATCGGGCCGGCCTCGACGCCGAACTACGCGAGCCTCGCGGCCGAGGCGGTGCACAAGATCGGCGCCGGCCACACCGTGTTCGCCGGCCAGCGGCTCGAGGGCTTCTACGTCGACCTCGGCGCGATATTCGACCTCGGTGACCTCCGCCCGTTCCAGAACCTTCACCTGGCGGCGATGGCCGCGGCGCACGGGGTGAACGCCACGCACGATTTCAGCGTCCACTCGATCGCGCTCAAGGTACCCAAGCACGAGCTCACCCGGGACGGCACCGCGCCGAAGGATCCGATGGCCGGCAAGTCCGTGATCGGAGTGTGGACGGCCGCCAGCCGGCGCCACGCCACCATCCGGAACGCCGGCACGGGCTCAGTTCACGAGGCCGGCAACTGGGTCCAGGTGTCCCGCCTCGGCAACCCGTTGTTCAACGAGGTGATCGTGCCGCTGGGCGACAAGGACCGGTGGAACTCGCTTCCGGCGCAGGACGACGCCCAGTTCGTCCACTACGTCGAGCACCCCGAGCTCGCGGGCCTGCTGCCGGTGCTGTACCCGGGCGTGTTCCCGAACCTGGCGAAGCTGACGGCGGCGCGTGCGGATCTCGTCGCGATCCTCATGACCGGGATCCCGTCGGGGATCGTCCCCGGGTTCCAGAACTTCACCGGGTCGAGTCCCGCCGATCAGCTGCGACTGAACATGGCGATCCCGCCGACGCGGCGAGCGGCGGCAAAGGCGCTCGGGCTGATCGGGGGCGATCCCGCCGGCTTCCCGAACGGCCGTCGCGTGTTCGACGACGTGGTCACGGTCGAGCTGCGCGCGATCGCCGGCGTGACCTACCCGCTCGTGAACAAGAGCTACACGCCGGACGCCGCGGCGTCGCTCGTCACAGATGGGCTGGGAGCGAACAGCACCCGGTACCTGCCGCACTTCCCCTATCTGGGGACGCCCGTCGGCGGGTATCAGACGAAGCCGTTGCGCGCCGCTTAGGTAAGGCGCGCGACGATCACGGGCGCGGTGGTGGGCGCGGGGGTCCCGCCGGCGGGCTCCTGCGTGACCATGACCGCGCTGACGCCGCTCACGCCGCCGGGCACGCCGACCGCGGCCGTCCCGTTTGAGGTGACCGCGAAAAGCGTCCCCGTCGGCGTGGGTGTGGCGTTGCCGCGCTGCACCCACATCTCGTAGATACGCCCGGCGGACAGGTGCGGCAGGCTGCGGACGATCAGGTCGGCGCGGCCGTCGGCGATCTTGAGCTCGGCGCTGCCGGTCGATGCCTGAATCGTCCTACTGCTCGATCCGCCTGAGCCGAGCGCGACCACGAGGACGACCGCGACGATGACAACCGCCGCGGCGAGCGCGCCACCCCAAACGACGACCGGACGCCGGACCCGCGCCGGTCGGCTCGCCCGCGCCTTCGGCGTCGCCCGCACCTCGCTGAGCACTCGCCGGCGCAGGTCCCTCGGCACCTCATAGCGGACGGTCGCGTCCGCGAGCGAGCCCGTGACCTGCTCGAGCTCGGCGACGTCTTGCTGGCAGGCCGTGCATCCCGCGAGGTGGCGGCGAAACGCCTCGGCCTCGGCCGGTTCGAGCGAGCCGAGCACGTACGCCGCGGCGTCCTCGCCGCATTCCCGGCCGTTCCGGAGACCGCCCCCGCCACTCACACCGACACCTCGCTGAGGACGTTTCGCATCTTGGTCAACCCGAGCCGCATTCTCCCCTTCACGGTACCTGGCGGCAGATCGAGCATCTTGGCGATCTCGCTGTGGGTGAACCCGTGGAAGTACGCGAGCTCGATCACGCGGCGCTGGTCGGGCGGCAACTCGTCGAGCGCGGTTCGGACCCGACGCGCCTCGTCGCGGCGCTCGGCCTCGGCGTCGGTGCGGTCGGGCGCCGCCAGGCGCTCGGCGATGCCGTCGTCCGGAACGTCGCGCCTGTCCCTCGGTCCCTGCCGCCTGAGCGCGTCGATCGCGCGGTTGTGGACGACGGTCAGCACCCACGACCGGACGCTTCCGCGCGCGGGATCGTAGGCGCGGCTGCTCCGCCACAGGGACAGGAACGCCTCCTGGACGATGTCCTCGGCGGCGGCACGCCGGCCGCACATCCGATACGCAAGCGAGAACGCGACCGTCGCGTGGCGGTCGAACACGACCTCGAAAGCCCGCACCTCGCCGTCGTGGACGAGCTCCATCAGCTCTTCGTCGGCGAGAGCCTTGAGGTCCGCCAGGCGGGATCGGCCGCGCGATCCGAGCATCACGCCAGGTTATCCGGGTCCCCCGAGCGATCGGCCGAGCTCGTCCGCCGCCTTGCGCAGCGGCGCGCGCAGGGCGCGGCGGGTGTTCGCCGGAAGACGCGTCGCGGGACCCTGGAGACCGAGGATCGCGACGAGCTCGCCGCCCCGTCCGATCACCGGCGCGGCCAGCGCGTTCAGGTCGGGCTCGCGCTCGCCGACGGCCTCGGCGATCCCGGAGGCCCGCACGGCCTCGAGCTCGGCAGCGAGCGCGGTCGGATCGGTGATCGTGCGCTCGGTGAAGGCAACGAGCTCCGCCGCCGGCCCGTCTGGCGAGCCGAACGCCAGCATCACCTTTCCGGCCGCCGTCGCGTGGGCGACGCTCGGCCGGCCCACGCGCGCCATGCTGACCACGCTCGACGACGACGGGACGAAGTCGACCGTGATCGCCTCGCCGCCGCCGGGGACCGACAGCGTCGCGGTCTCACCCGTCTCATCGACGAGCCAGGTCAGCCAGGGCCGCGCCCGCTCGCGCACGTCGAGCTGCCCGAGCACCCGGTCCGACAGCGCCACCAGCCTCAGCCCGAGGCGGTACGGCCCCCCGGGAGAGCGCTCGACCAACCCGGCGTCCTCGAGCGTCGCCAGTAGTCGCGATGCGGTGCTGGCGTTGACCCCGATCCGGCGCGCGAGCTCGTTGACGCCGAGACCGCTGTCGCTCCGCGCCACCTCGTCGAGCAGCGCGAGCGCGCGCGCCACCGACGCCACCCGCTGCCGGGATCCGGCGCTCACGGACGCCGACTGCGCGGACCCGCCTCGCGAGAGTTGCGGGAGCCGCGGAAGTTCGCGATCGGGGTGGGACGGGTCGACTCGAGCGAGCGCATGACCGCGACGTCGAGGCCCCCCGGAGCGAACAGGTCGCGCGAGTAGGCGACGCGCTCGTCGCGGCCGGCGTAGATCAGCTCCTCGAGCTCGAGCACCGCGGTCGTCCGCCGCACGCCGAGCAGCTTGCCGGCGCGCTCGCGCGGGCTGAGCAGCGCGGGGATTACGCGCGTGCGCGCGTACGTGACGGGGACGCCGAGGTTGATCAGCACGTCGAGCACCATCGCGCCGCGCTCGAGCGCCGCACGGAGCGCCTGGTCATCGGGGAGCGACACCTTGGGGTGGACGACGTCGAACATCACCGCCACCGGGGCCTTGTTCGCGACGAGGGTGCGCGACACGGTGAGCGCGGCGGCGATCGGCGCCAGCCCGAGCGCCTCCCCCACCTCGGCGCCGCACGCGCGGCGCTCGATGCTGAGGTCGACCGACGACAGGGTCAGGCCGCGGCGCTCTGCGAGAGAGGAATACGGCTCGAGCCGCTCGAGCCGCTCGCCGAGGGCGGCGGGGACGGCCGTGCGCCCGACGAATGTGCCGCTCCCCTGGCGGCGCTCGATCTCGCCCCGCTCCTCGAGGCGGCGGAGCGCGCTCCGCAGCGTCCCGCGGGAGACGCCGAGCATCGTCGCCACCTCGTGCTCGGGCGGGAGCCGGTCACCCTGGCGGTAGCGGCCGCCGGCGAGCCAGATGTGCAGCGCCTCCTCGGCGCTGTCTACCAGCGACGGACTGCGGTGCTCGCCGGCACGCGCATCGTTCGAACCTTGAGACCGTCGCCACCGCGCCGCCACGTCCTCGCGGGCCACTTCTCGCCCTCCTCCCGGAACACGTTTGAACCTATTCTGTCAAGAGGTGCAAACAGCAGAGTGTCTGCGTGCCTACCGAACGCAGAACTCGGCGACGCCGCGGTTGAAGCACAGCAGCCCGCGGAGCGTCGCCCCGTCGTGGTCGAGGACGATCAGTCGCGGCTCGGCCTGGCCGTCGAGCAGTTTGATCGCCTCCGGGATCGGCATGTCCGGCGTGGCGGTCACGGGGTTGGGGTCGGCGTAGGCCCCTGCCTGCTCGTCGTCTCGGGCGCCCTCCGGCACGGCGTCTCGCTCGACCGCGCCGGCAAACGTTCCGTCGTCGCCCGCGAGGAGCACCGTCCGGACGCTCGGGTTCTCGAACGCCTTGCGGACATCAGCCACGAGCGCGGCGCCGGGCATCGTCTTCGGGCGGGAGATCATCACCTCGCCGACCGTCAGGACAGCCCCCTCGTCGCTCGCCATGCGCCCCGTTCGCGCCATGGATCGGAATGTTAGGCGGTCTACCATCGCGCGCATGGATGACGTGGCAGCGATCGTGCTCGCCGGCGGGCGCTCCTCCCGGATGGGCTCGCCGAAGGCGGCTCTGGACTGGCACGGCTCGACGTTGCTGCGCCGGGTCACCGGAATCCTCGCCCGGGCTGTGGCCCCGGGACCCGTGGTCGTGGTTTCGGCGCCTGGGCAGTCGTTGCCGGAGCTCGACGCGGCCGTTGAGGTGGTTGCCGACGAGCAGGAGGGCCGGGGGCCGCTCCAGGGCCTCGCGGCCGGGCTGGCCGCGATCGGCGATCGCGCCCCGATCGCGTACGTGTCCTCGACCGACGTGCCGCTGCTCCACCCGGCGTTCGTCCGTCGCGTCCTGGGCGCCCTCGACGACGGGGCCGACGTCGCCCTACCCGACGTCGGCGGGTACCGCCAGCCGCTGTCGGCCGCGTACCGAGTAGCGGTCCGGAGCACCGTCGAAGAGCTGATCGCGGCCGACCGGATGCGCCCCGCCTTCCTGTTCGAGCGCGCTCGCGTGTGCCACCTCGGCGAGCGCGAGCTGCTCGCCGACGCCACCCTCGCCCGCCTCGATCCGGAGCTCAGCTCGGTCAGCAATCTGAACGAGCCCGCCGACTACGAGCGAGCCGTCGCCCTGCCGGCGCCCGAGATCGTCGTCGAGCGGTTCGGGCCGCTCGCCACCGCCGAACCGGGACTTCGGCGGCAGAAGATCCGGGCGTGGTCGCTGGGCGAGGCCGCCGACGCGGCCGGATTAAGCCTCGGCGAGCACGTCGTCGCGGCCCTGAACGGCGACCAGATAAGCCGCAACCGTGAGGTGCCGCTCGTGGCGGGAGACACCATCGCGTTCATGGTCGCGGACGCGGGTGGCTAGCGGGCTGGTCCGGTCAACCCCTCACTCGCCAGCCCGCCGCCGCCCCGGATTCCGGTCAACCCCACACTCGCCACCCCGCGGGCGGTGAATTCGGATTCACCCGGCTATGGCACGGGTGGATTCATCCGGTCGTCGCAACACGATCTGGTTTTCGTGTTGTGTGAGGGGAGGTCGGATGGGTC
>Ga0070765_100000150_pt1 | contig 43649 bp, 43 predicted proteins | sample HubBroMetageWFT5_FD_71516 | JGI IMG/M metagenome (GOLD analysis project Ga0070765, IMG submission 71516) | Warmed and freeze-thawed soil microbial communities from the Hubbard Brook experimental Forest, New Hampshire - Hubbard Brook CCASE Soil... | ecosystem: Environmental > Terrestrial > Soil...
CGGGCTCCGGGCTTACCGCCAACCGGAAAAACCTACCCAACGCCTCGGAACTCTATCCTGCCTTCGACGTTTCTTCTTGTTCTCCTCGACCAGCGCTTTGCTATAGACCCTTGCTTACCCTCCCTCCGCATTTTCATGCAGAGAGTGACTGCGCTTGAGTCCCGGACGCCACACCAACCGGAAAAACTTTAGAAGCTGTCAAAGAACGATTATGGTTTTACTCTTTCTATTTTTGGAGTCAACAAAAACTTTGCGTTTGTAACTCGCGTATTTTCAGCCGAGTGCATGCCGTCCACAGGCGGGTGACCGGAATTGGTGCAGGCGGCGGAGCAGGTTCGCGCAGAAGGCTTGCCAGATGCGGGTTTTCGCGGTCGAGGACGGAGAACGGTGGCGCCGCGATGGATCGACGATCGTGTCAGGCCTTGTGAAAATCGCGCACATCCATTGTTGGGCAAGGAATTTTGGATTTAGAGCGAGGACTTCAATCGACTTCGATGGCCTCGTCGAGGAATTGTTTGTCTGCTTCTTCAGAGCCGGAGAGTTCAAACGAGCTCGTAATTGCGGCTTTCCCCTTATCCACGCTCGTGATGACGTAGGAGCAGCCGAACCAGTGGGCTTCGGCGAGGTCGGTCTGCGACCAGCGGGCCGGGTGGTCGGGGTGGGAATGATAGAAGCCGATAATATCCTCACCGCGCTCGCGACCTTCACGCTGGATGCGCACTAGTTCGCGAGGATCGATGTTGTAGCGGTTCTGAGGCGAATCGGTACGCGTGTTGCCGCAGCGCGCAGTCGCGGTGACGATGCGGGCGCCCTCGTCGTCGATGCGGCCGAGCAGCACGCCGCAGCACTCGTGTGGGTAGGTTTCTTCGCCGTGGCGGCGGAGGGCTTCGTAGTCTTTGGGTGCGATCTTCAGCATCGAAATCAGAATCTACCACTGAGGCACGGACGCACGGAGTAAGGCAATTTCAAAAGTGCAGAACAAAAAATCCGCAACAAGGGTCCTTCCCTTGATTCTCTCCGCGTCTCTGTGGTGGGTGTTCTTATCCTTCAGTCCAGAATCTTTCACTTAAGTACTTGTCTCCTGAATCGCAGAGGATCGTTACAATCACCGCTTGCTGCTCTTTTCTTAACTGAAGTCGCTCGGCGACTCTGAGGCTTGCAAAGACGCTGGCTGCGGCCGAGATCCCCAGGAGCAAGCCGCATTCGCGGGCGATACGGCGACACATGGCGTAGGCGTCTTCGGTTGCGATCTCCAGGTTTTCATCCGCGAGTTTCGGGTCGTAGATCCTGGGGACGATCGCGCTGGACATGTGCTTGGCGCCTTCGATACCGTGAAAAGCGGAATCGGGTTGCAGCGAGATGCAGCGGACCGTAGGGTTGAGTTCCTTGAGACGCCGCGACGTGCCCATGAACGTGCCGCTGGTACCGAGCATGGCAACAAAGTGGGTGATGCGCCCTTCGGTCTGTTGCCAGATCTCGTTAGCCGTGCCGTGATAGTGGGCGAGCCAGTTGGCGTCGTTGGAGTATTGATCGGCGTAGAAGTATAGATCCGGATGCTTGGCGGCAAGTTCGCGAGCCGCCCGGATGGCGCCGTCGGAGCCATCGCCAGGATCGGTATAGATAATGTTCGCGCCATAGGCGCTCAAGATCTTCTTGCGCTCGGCGGAAACATTCTGCGGCATGCACAGCGTGACCGGGAATCCCTCAGCCGCGGCCAGCATGGCATAGGCAATGCCAGTGTTACCGCTGGTGGCGTCGAGCAGAGTCTTACCAGGAGCGAACTGACCGCTGGTGCGGCCTTCCGTGACGATGTTGGCTGCGGCGCGGTCTTTCACGGAGCCACCGGGGTTGTGCCATTCGGCCTTGCCCAAAAGTGTCACGCTGGGGAGATGCGCGGTGAGTTGATCAAAGCGCAGCAGCGGAGTGTTGCCGATTCGGTCGAGCAGACTCTGCCCCGGACGCGGGATGCCGGGCTCCGGCGCATGATGCGCTGGGTAGGTTGGCGCCAACCGGGCTGAGGTCTGACCCATATTCGAACCATTTCCTCGTGACTATCGTAATATGCAAAGAAGGGCGAAACACGTTATGTACTATGGTGTCTTTAGATGAGACAGATTGCAAGTCGATGCAGTCCCAAAACACAGCTGCGCACAATTTGCGCTGCGGCTGCATCTAACAAAGAAATTGGAAGCCTGGAAAATGTCGAAAGCGATAGAAGCACGAACCTACGAGGACGCGCTGGTCTGGCTGCGCGAGCACGGTTTCGATGTGCTCGAGGCGCCGGGCATGAACGGGCGCGTGTTCCTCAGAAAATACAACGTCTCGGCAGCGATTCAGAAGACGGCGGAGGATGGCGTAAAGATTTTTGCGCATCCCGGCTACCTGATCGGCAGCGAGATCTCAAAGCTGGTCAACCGCGGCTACCAGCAGTTCTTGAAGAATTCGAAGACGGAAGTTCCCGCGACTGCCGACCACCTCAAAGCGCTGCAGTCGTTTACGGAAGAACTGAAAGAAGCGCTCGGATTGCCAAGCCTTTACAACGAGTCGCTGGGGACGGTGAGCGAGTCCTACCACTACGACCGCATTGAGGATCGCGACAAGGCGCCGGTTAATCGGCCGAAGCGGCCCTGGGAAGTTGCGGGTAAAGCGGCCGCCGCCAAGAAAGGCCGGGCGTAAGGCTCAAGAATCGCTCGGCTCGCTTCGAAATCCTTCCGCAGTTATCTCCTATCGTGCGAAACTGGTGCGCTCCCGCTTAGGGGTCTGGAGGCATGCATGCGCAGGTTTGTTCTCTGTCTCGTTTTCTCCTCTTGGGGTTTGCCGATCGTGCTGCTCGCAACCGGCGATCAGGCCAGTGCCCAGGCGGTGCTGAGCGGCTATGGCCGCGAGGGCGCGAAAGCGGTCGAGCACGTGCTGCGCACGCAGCAGGAAGCCTGGAACCGGCACGATCTGGAAGGTTTTATGGCGGGCTATTGGAATTCCACGGAGCTGACGTTCTTCTCTGGCGCCCAGGAACAGGATGGTTGGCAGGCCACAATGGACCGTTACCTGGCCAAGTACTCGAGTCCAGGGCATGAAATGGGGAAGCTGGAATTTTCCGCTCTGCGCATCGAGATGCTCAGCTCCGACGCAGCCTTTGTGCGCGGCTCGTGGCAGTTGACGATGTCCGATGGGAAGAAGCCTCACGGATTATTCACGCTGCTGTTCCGTAAATTCCCCGAGGGATGGAAGATTGTGCACGACCATACTTCAGCGGGGGAATGAACCAGATTCCGGCTGCTCACTCACCTTTTCGTGCGGACTTGGACTCGGGTGCCTTCGAGGAGTTTGCCGTTTGTTAATTCTACGACGCCGTTGCGGATTACGCCCTCCAGTTCCTGCTGGGCGGGATTCGTAGCTGGAGATCCCTGGACTGCTATGGTCGTACGACCTTCAGAGCGCATACGTCCTGCCTTGCCTTCAGGGTTGTTGCCTACGTCGGCGTTGGCGGGCAAGAGCGCCCTCGCCATATGGTCCGTGGTGACACTTTTTCCCACGCCTTTGTCCATGGCTTCGTTGGCCAGCCGGTCGGCTTCCCGGTTGTGTTCGCGGAGAGCGTGGCCTATCGAAAACCATTCCAGTTGAGCAATCAATTCTTTGGCGCGGCCGTGGAGATCCTTAAGCGTTGCGTTCTTCACTTTGTAGATGCCCTTGATCTGGCGAACCAGCAACTCGGAATCGCTGATCAGCTTGAGCGCCTTCGGACCATGTTTCAGGGCGTATTCGAGGGCAGCGATCAGGCCCTGATACTCGGCGAAGTTGTTGGTCTGGTGGCCGAGGTATTCACTTAACTGAGCGACCTTGCGTCCGGACTGATCCTGGATTACGACGCCATAACCGGCGGGGCCGGGGTTGCCGCGCGCTCCGCCGTCGCTGTGGGCGATGAGGTATTGCTCGGGAGGATTCTCGCGGTGGGAATCGTCGCGATGGGGGAAAAGAGGTTTGATTCCGGCGGTGCGGGAAGGAGGCATGTTCCCGAGTTTACAACGAGGGGGAGCTGAGCAAGACGGGGCATTCGAATGCTGCCAGGGTCGTGGGATGTTGGCAGGCGGAGTACCGGTAAGAATCGCGGGCAGGAGTGCCCGCGCCACACTTGCCTTAGCGGCCGGCGGCCAGGCGGGTGGCCAGACGCGGAGGCAGTTTGGCGGCCAGGATGCGGTCCTGCGCAGCTTTCAGGTTGTAGGGCGTGCGGTGGAAGTGGACGACTTGGGCGTTGGTATCGAACAAGGCGAAGGCGGCGCGCCAATCTCCATCGCGGGGTTGCCCAACCGAGCCAGGATTGATCATGTAACGTGTGGCCAGCTTCAGCTGCAGCGAGATTGATTCGGCTTGCCCGACGGTGCGGTATTCCGGACGGAAGCCATCGGCACTGTCGCCGTTGGCGAAGAATCCACCCTGCAGGTGGGTGTGGCCGAAGAAGGTCAGCGGCGTTGAGAGAGCGAGGAGTGGCACCAGCGCATCGCCGATGGAAACAATATAGGCGTCTTCGTCGTCCGGCGAGCCGTGAACCAATTGCGCTTGAGAAAAGCCTTCCAGGGGAAGCGGGCCTTGCGGCAAGGACTGCAGCCACTCGTGATGCTCAGGAGTCAACTGGTCGCGGGTCCAGATCGCAGCGGCGGCGGCCATGGGGTTGAAGTCATCCAGTGCAAGCAGGCCCGTCGCCGCCTTGTCGTGGTTGCCGCGGACGAAAATCTTTCCCAGGCTGCGGGAGCGCTCGATCACTCCATTCGGAGAAGCTCCGTACCCGACAACGTCGCCGAGGTTAGCTACGAAATCGAACGATGGAGCTGTCGCGAGGCAGGCCTCCAGGGCTTCGAGATTGGCGTGAATGTCGCTAAGCAGCAGTATGCGCAATGAGCACCAGACGGATGGCGATTATAGACGAGCGCGAACGGAAGAGCATACACAGGCGGAGCTTATTCCGCCATCTCTATTCCGCATTAACCACCGGGCAGCGGGCCGAGTGTCCTTCGCCAACCTCTACTAGCGGAGGTAGCGCACTGGCGCACTCGGGAAGGCGGAATCCACAGCGTGGCTCGAAGGCACAGCCCGGCGGCATAGCGTGCAGCGGCGGGACTGTGCCTTCGATGGTCTCCAGCGGACGTGTGCGCTCTGTCTTAAGGTCGGATACGGCGTGTAAGAGACCGCGAGTGTAAGGATGTGCCGGCGAATGAAAGATCTCACGTTTGGTTCCCAGCTCCACAACGCTGCCGGCATACATCACGGCTACGCTGTCGGCAACTTGCGAAACCACGGCGAGATCGTGCGAGATGAAGAGCATGGCCAGGCCGAACTTGGCTCGGAGCTCAGCGAGCAACTCGAGAATTTGCGCCTGAATGGTGACGTCTAGCGCTGTGGTGGGTTCGTCGGCGATGAGCAACCGTGGGCGGTTCACAATGGCCATCGCGATCATCACCCGCTGGCGCATGCCGCCGGAAAGCTGGTGAGGATAGTCGCGGGCGCGGCGATCGGGCTCCGGGATGGCAACGGCAGTCATGGCTTGAACTGCAAGCTGCGCAGCCTCGTTTCTTGAACGGGTGCCGTGAGCCCGCACCGCCTCGGCGATCTGGTCGCCGACGCGCATCACGGGATTAAGAGCGGTCATCGGCTCCTGGAAGATCATGGCGATCCTCGATCCGCGGAGTTGGCGCATGGAATCGTCAGGCAGGACAGTGAGATTGTGGGTTGCGCCGTTCTCCGAAAAGAAGATCTCACCAGAAATCCGCGCCTGGGGCGGAAGCAGGCGCATGATGGCAAGGGATGTGATCGACTTGCCGGAGCCCGATTCGCCAACCAAGCCCAGAACCTCGCCGGAAGCGATCGAAAGACTAACGTCGCGGACCGCGGGAAGGGCTTGTGTGGGAGCAGCCGCCCTCGGCTGTCCAGCCGCACGCACAGCGGCAGCGGGGAAGTCGATGTTCAGGTGACGGACTTCGAGCAGCGAAGGCACGGTGACATGGTAGCAGCGTGGCAAAACCGTCGCCTGCGGCGACGGGACAGCCGAGGCGGCTGTCCCGACTGGAGCATTTATGATCCCCAGCTTCTACTGCCCTAGAATCAGGGGCAGGCCATTCTTGTTGTTGCCGATAACCACCACTTTCGAGTTAGGGCTCTTGGCCAAGTTCTCGGTGGCCTCGATTCCTTTCCACTCCAGCAGCGAGGGCGTGATGCCTTGCGCCACAATCTGCTGGAAGTCGCGGACGCCGGCGGCTTCGATGCGCTTGCGCTGCGCCTCCTGCGTTTCTTTCTGAAGGCGGAAGTTCATGGCCAGCGATTCCTGTTCGGCTTGCTGCTTTGCCTCGATGGCAGCTTTCAACGTGGCGGGCAATTGGATGTCGCGCAATAAAACGTTCTCCACCGTGAGACCGCGCTGGTTGAGCTGTTGGCTGACCTGGTCGTAAATCTGCTTGGCCACCATTTCGCGTTCGCCGGTGTAAAGAGCGTTGGCAGTATGGGAGGCGGTGGCCTCGCGGATGGCGGAGCGGAGAGTGGGCTCGACCACGACATTTTCGTAATCGGCTCCAATCTTCTGGAAGACCTCTGCGGCTCGGTCGGGATTGAGATGGTAAATGAGCGAGGTATCGAGACTCATCATCAGGCCTTCACTGGAAGGCACGCTGGCAGATTCCTTCAGCGTTTGCGTCTGGATGGAGAGTTCGTTATTCGTCTTCAGCGGATTGATGAGATGGATGCCCTCGCCCAGGGTATCGCTTGTCACTCTGCCGAAGAGGGTGAGCACGCCGACGTGTCCTGTTCCTACCTTAGCCACGGAGCTGAAGAGCAAAATCACCAGCAAGAACGCGGCAATACCAAGTCCGATAAGACGCAAGAGTCCTCCACCGCTGCCGCCGCCACCGTCAATAATTCTGCCCCGAGCTGGATCGAAGATCGTCATTGTAGTTTCTCCCTTGTCCCCTGCATTCTACGGCACGGTGACCATAGGCGGATTTGACTTCTCCGAGACCAAACTCGCACGGTCATGAATCTTCCCATTCCACTGCGGCATCTTCTATGCTTAGGCCTATGAGCAAGATTCAGATCCCTACGCCGCTGCGGCAGTATGTGGGCAAGCAATCCACGGTAGAAGTGAAGGGCGCGACTGTCGGTGAAGCGATGACAGCTTTGGTAGCGCGGCATCCCGATCTGAAGCGGCATTTGTACACCGAGGACGGCAGGCTGCGAGCTTTCGTCAATCTCTATGTGAACGACGAGGACATCCGCTACCTGCAGAAAGAGGCGACCGAGCTCAAGGAAGGTGATAACATTTCTATCGTGCCTTCCATTGCTGGAGGCGCAGCCTGACTGCGGATCTTGCAAAGGATTCAGGGATCAGATTCACGGACCAAGAGTTGAAAACTTCCGCCACAAATCGCTGTTGTATGTGTCCTGCCTGTTGTTAGTGTCCACGTTCTGACGATTCCGGAATCCACAAGAATCAAGATTTCAACTGAGGAGTCTATGGCTACCATCACCGAAATTCCAGCAACACTAAGCAAGGATGAAATCTTGCGTTACTCGCGCCACCTGATCATGCCCGAGGTCGGCATGGAGGGGCAGCAGAAGCTGAAGGCGGCGCGCGTGCTGTGCATCGGCACGGGAGGGCTGGGATCGCCGCTGGCGCTGTACCTTGCGGCTGCGGGCGTCGGCACGCTGGGCCTGGTCGATTTCGATGTGGTGGATTATACCAACTTGCAGCGGCAGATCATTCATCACACCTCCGATGTGGGACGGAAGAAACTGGATTCCGCGGCGGACAAGCTGACGGCGATCAATCCATTCTTGAATCTTCAGAAGTTCGACATGCGGTTGAGCAGCGAGAATGCGCTCGAACTCTTCCGCGACTTCGACATCATTGCCGACGGCACGGATAACTTTCCTACGCGGTATCTGGTGAACGACGCGTGCGTTCTCACCGGGAAGCCGAACGTCTACGGCTCGATCTTCCGGTTTGAGGGGCAGGCCAGCGTGTTTGCGACGAAGAATGGACCATGCTATCGCTGCCTTTATCCCGAGCCGCCACCGCCGGGACTGGTTCCATCCTGCGCGGAGGGTGGTGTGCTGGGCATTCTGCCGGGACTGGTGGGCGTGATGCAGGCTACCGAAGTGATCAAGTTGATCTTGGGCGCGGGCGAACCTCTGATCGGACGGCTGCTGCTTATTGATGCGCTGGGCATGAAGTTCCGCGAACTCAAGCTGCGCAAGAATCCGGATTGCCCGGTCTGCGGCACGCATCCCACCGTGACGAAGCTGATAGACTACAACCAATTTTGCGGCATTCGCGGGGAGGAAAAACCGGTGGAAGCAGGAGTCCCAGAAATTCAAGTGGAAGAGCTGAAGCGCCGTCTGGATGCGAAGGAAGACGTTTTCGTCCTGGACGTGCGGGAACCGCATGAATATCAGATCTGCAACATTGGCGGACATCTGATTCCGCTGAACGACTTGCCCAATCGTGTGCATGAACTGGATTCCAGCCGCGAAATCATTGTCCACTGCAAGATGGGCGGCCGCAGCGCGAAGGCAGTCGCGTTCCTGCAGCAATCCGGGTTCGCTAAAGTGCACAATCTGGCAGGCGGGATTAATGCTTGGGCAGAGCGCGTGGATCCGAAGGTACCGAAGTACTGAGAGGCAGTTGCAGGTTGCCAGTTTCAGCGGGGAGCGTTTGGAACGCTCCCTTCGCTATTGGCACAGTGTTTTGCAGAATTGGATTGACATCGTTTCCGCCAAGAGGATAATGGCGTTTCCCCGGTTTCCCCCCAAGCATTCTGAGGATTCTTGTGGCCGGAGGGTCGCTGTGAAGAGAGACTTAGTGGCATTGCTTGCCTGCCCGTTTCTTTTTTTGTGGTTGTTCCCAGCTTTGGCGCAGGAGAATCAGAAAGCGCCAGCAGACACAGAGAAGGCCAGGGTTTTTATCACCGACAGCCAGTCGTGGTCGATTGCCGCGCAAAGCGGAGGCGCCGGGGGAGCATACGGGAGCAGCATGGCGGGCGGCGCTCGTCCACAAACGGCCGAGATCATTAAGACTTTCGGGCAACGATGTCCGCAGGTGATCGTTAACAACATTCAAGCGAAGACTGATTACATCGTTCTTCTTGATCACGAGGGCGGCAAAGGGGCCTTACGCCACAAAAACAAAGTCGCCGTTTTTGCCCGCGTGTCGGGCGATTCCATCGTGAGCAAGTCGACGCTTTCGCTAGGCGGCTCGGTGCAGGATGCGTGTGAGGCGATCGTCAAAGACTGGACTGACCACGGTTCAGCTATTCGTGCAGCTGCGGCAGCCGCTGCAAGCGCTGCGGCAGAACAAAGCAAACCCGCCGCGACTCCGCAACCCATTGCGGCCGTGGTCGCCGCTCCGGCTCCTGCTTTGACGGGCAAACTGTCCATCGGTTCGGTTCCCGATGGGGCTGACATTGAAGTCGATGGCAGTTTCGTCGGCAACACGCCTTCCGATCTTCAGGTGGCAGAGGGCGATCACACTGTCACGGTCAAGAAGGCGGGATTCAACGACTGGGAACGGAAGCTGAAAGTGAGTGGCGGGAGCAGCGTGCACCTGAATGCGGAGTTGGAGAAGACTACGACTCCGTAGCTTCGCCGGCAGACTTGCCGAAGTTCCTCTCTGCCCTTCGGCCGGACAGCCGAGGCCGGCTTACCCCACATCAGCCTTCTTGTGAGAATAGTTCGGCGCTTGCATTTCTCTCCAGAGTCGGCATAATTACCAGTCTCCTTTCCCCGGGAGGTTTCATGTCCTTACTTGGTCGCGCCCTGCGGTCCGCCGTAGTGTGTCTTGACTGGGCGCTGGCATCCATCGCAACGTTTCTCTTCTCCGTGATACCTGGACTCTTGCTTGCGATTGTCCCTGCGGCTGCGCAGAATGCCGTGCCCGTCGGCCCTAACTCTGATCCCACGTATCAGTCCCTGCGCAACCTCACCCTGGGCGGCGAAGCGGTCAGCGTCAGTAATTTAGAGCTCAAGCGCGATGCGGGAACGTTTCATCTCCGTTCCGGCACGGTGTGCTTTACGGCGCCGGTGCAGGGCAAAGTTACGGGAGCAGTGTTTGTGGGAGACGGCAACTTCGTGCTCGCGCCTCCGCCCTCCGAGATGGGGATGCTGAAGCTGTTGACCAAGGAGAATGAATTCAGCGAAAACTTCAGCCACCTGGTGCTCCGCTTCACCGACTCGACCTATGACGAGATCAAGAACGCGGGAACCGCGGGCTCGGGCGGCTGCGACAATGGCCTGCTCAAGGACAGCCAGAACGCGATGCGTCATGGCCACCTGCTGAAATACAACCTGGACGCGCGCATTCTGCAGGATGTGCTCAGCCCGGAGCCGGGCGGTCTGTTCGTGGCGTTCGTCCATGGCAAACGCTACAACGATAAGGAAATTTTCGTTGTGGACCCGCGCGGGGCGCGTTACGTCATGCGGGAAGAAGTCGGGCTGATGACTTACGACGAAAACAAATTTGGCGTTTGGGCGGCTTTCCCGCTCACGAGCGGACGGAAAAGAGGCGCGGGTGGCCCTATCCATATTGAACATCAGTTGCTCGACACCATGATCGAGAAAAATGCCAGCCTGACCGGAAAGGCCACGACGACGTTTGTGGTGCGAGTGAACGGTTTGCGCGTGATTCCATTGGACCTGTTTCCTACCTTGCGGGTGCAGAGCGTAACCGCGGATCAACAGAGCTTGTCGTTCATTCAGGAAGAGAAAAATGAAGATGCGGGCTTCTGGATAATTCTCCCTAAAGCGCTGTCTCCGGGCGACAAATTCACCATCACCACGACCTACGGCGGCAAGGAGGCCGTATCAGACGAAGGCGGAGGAAACTACTATCCTATCGCCCGCGAAGACTGGTATCCCAACACCGCGTTTGGCGAACGCGTCAGCTATGACATGACGTTCCACATTCCAAAAGGGATGAGGATCGCTGCAACCGGGGAACTGGTCAGCGAGACCAACGATGGCGGGCAGAACGTGACGGTGTGGAAGAGCGAAGTCCCGCAGACCGTCGCGGGATTCAACTTCGGCAGATTCAAAGAAGAAGAGGTCAAGCTGACCAAGCCAGAATATCTGGTGCAGTCCTTCGCCAATCAGGATCCTCCGAGCTGGGTGCAGGGACTGCAACAGGCGGTGGGTGGCGACTTACCCGGTGCGGGATCCCATATGGGGTCAGGTATGAGCTTGGGGACGATGAACACAACCAGCCTCATCAAGAAGGCGCTGGCCGAGGGAGAACTGGCGACTGAAATCTACACCGACTACTTCGGGCCATCTTCATTCAAGCGCCTGGCGATCACGCAGCAGACCGATTGCAGGTATGGGCAATCCTGGCCGGAGCTGGTGTGGATTCCCATGTGCTATTTCTTCGACACCACGGTTCGCCATCAACTGGGGATGGATTTTGGCGACCGCGGCTACTGGAAGGTGGTTACACCGCACGAGGTGGCACACCAGTGGTGGGGCCACACCGTGGGGTTCGATTCGTACCGGGACCAGTGGATGAGCGAGGGCTTTGCCGATATGTCGGCGTCGATCTACCTCGCCGTGATCGAAAAAAGCCAGCAGAAGTTCATCGCCTTCTGGAACGACGAACGCGAACTGCTGCTGGAACGCAATGCGGAAGGTTTCCGCGCCATTGATGCCGGCCCGGTCACCATGGGATATCGCATGAGCAATTCCCGGACGGGTTTTGATTTGACGCGGCGCCTCATCTACCCCAAGGGAGCTTATATTCTGCACATGATTCGAATGATGATGCACGACAACGGAACCGGTGATCAGCGATTCAAAGACACCATGCATGACTTTGTGAGCACGTACGGCGGCCGCTCCGCGACCACTGAGGATTTCAAGGCCATGATCGAGAAGCACATGGCGCGCGACATGGACCTCGAGGGGAATCAGAAAATGGATTGGTTCTTCAACGAGTATGTCTATGGCACCCAGTTGCCCACCTACAAGCTCGACTATTCGTTCGATACGGGCGCGGACGGTGATGTCGTCCTCAGCTTCAAAGTTACCCAGTCGAGAGTGGATGACGATTTCCGCATGCCGGTGCCGATTTACCTGGAACTGGCGGACGGGGGTATGGCCTTTCTGGGGCGCGCGAAACTTGCCGGGAACACCTCGGTCGAGCAGAAGGTGCCGCTGAAAGGCGTGAAGGCGAAACCGCGGCGAGCCCTGATCAACTACTACGACGACGTGCTGGCTTCGCCTAACTAGAAACAAGAACGGGAGCACAAGATGTGCCCCCGGTTGTTTGGTCTGCCTGGTGCGGCGCTTACTTGCTTGAACCTGCCTGCATACCGTCGCTGGTTTCACCCAACTCCAGGGCAAATTTCTTGCCTTGGAATCGGAGGCCGGCCAGGGAGTTGGGTCCGCTGTCATTCTTCGTGGTCACGGCAGCATCCTGGTAGGCTGGCTTCTGCAGTTCGACCACATGCGCGGATGTTTTTGCCAGTACTTTTTTGCCTTGCAAGATGCTGAGTTCCACGTTGGGGCCGCTACCTTCCCACTGGAATTTGTAGTCGCCGGGCTTCAGGGTTGTTCCGTTGACCGTCACCGGATTATTAAGTTGCAAACTGGCTTTCGTTCCCGCAAAGGCGCTCGAAGCCAACAGCACCGCCAACCCCAGCACCACCGTTTTTGATACTGACACTGTCGCGAACTTCATGACTGCTCCTTTTTCTTTCCCGAAATCACGTCGGGAAACGGTTGGGGCGGCCCGGTCCACGACTTTCGCGAGAAAACGCTTGTGTTTTGCCGCGAATCGCCTACAATGCAGCCGTTGGGGTTCAGACGACAAGCCGCAAGGCCGGTCGCGCTGTGCACGGGGATTTTCTCACCTGGGCCGCCAAACCGAGAGTGAGAGAATCCCCTAACCCCGCAAAAACCTGTCGTGATACCCATGGACCAGAGGGTTATGTTCCTGGTCCCCTTCCTCTGAGAGTGCAATTTTCACGCCGAAGCTGCCCAACCCGCAAACCCTTGAAAAGCGGCAAGTCCTGAATGATATCGGCAAGAGGCCACCGCTTGATGTCCATTGCCGAACTCCGCTGTTCAGAAGCGAACACTGAGTACTACGTACCGTACCTGGTGAAAGTTCCCTGACCCTTTTTCAACCTTCGGTCATGCTGGTTGGACGCGGCGTCGATGGGTCGGTTAGCAACGCGCGCCTGCGGAATATTCCCGCTGACATTCTTCAGCGGAGTAGTTTTTTGTCTGGGAATTTGATCTCGGAACACTTTCTTGTTGTTTTGTTGTAAGTGGAGCAGAGGTGATGAGCGGACCGGGCGTGATTGAGAGTGCAAGCGGAGAGGGGCGCGGAGCCTGCTTCAGCGCAGCACTCCGCATCATACCAATCGGGCGCGGGTACTTATTTTGCGATTCAATTCCTGGGATTCAATCGGCGTCGCCATGCTGCCGCTCGACCGACCAGATATTCGCCTGATCTTTTTCGAACGGATAGACGTGCACCATCCAGTTGAAGATTACGGGATGAAACGTTCCACCGGCTGCGTCGCAGGCTTCCTGCGTAGTGATCGATCCTCTTAACCCGAATTGCGGATGCGGCGCGAACCCTTCCCCGCGACGATCCGGAGGCGCGGCGCAGAAGTTCACGTGCTCATGCCATTGCGCGACGCTCAGCGGAACGCGCTGGTCCAGTTCATCTTCGCCCATGCGCTTGGGAGCGGTGTACATTACGCCAATCAGTTTGTAATCGTCGCCGTGTTTTTCGTAGAGTAGCGAGGTCGGGTGCTCGGGATTGAAGCGGAAGGCGGCTTCCATCGCGTATCTATAGTTGGTGAAGTGATACATCTTCTGGGGAAACTCAGGATGGAAGATCTTGAAGCCCTCGGCCAGCGCAACGTGGTAGTCGGTGTAATGTTCTGAGGCTTTGCGCGCAGACTCGACCACCTCCTGAGCTCGCTCGGCGTCGCCTGGCTTCACCGGACGCAGGGCCGTCATCTTCATGTGCGGGCCCATATCCATGTGGCCTTCCATCGAATGCATGGCGTGCGCGCTGGCGTCAGTGTCTTTGTCCGCATCTTTATCGCCACCCATGGGCATGTCTTTCATCTGCATGTTCGACATCTCGTGACCGGACATATCCATGCCCGGCATGCTCTGCTGGTTAGCGGGCGCGGTGCCGCTTGCGGCGGGCTGCTGCTGGCTCCATGCCAGGCTGGCGAACAGAAAAAGTGAAATCAAAACCGCGATTCGGGTGCGCATAGCAGGTCTCCTACGCTCAATTGGTATTAACACTGGCGCAGCGGAGTTGTTTCTGCAAGAGAACTGTGGTTACCAGCGATTACAGAGGTAATCGCCCGCTCGGAAAACGGGTCCGCTCTTCGCTCCGACACATTCCTACTGCAAGGGTTCAGAGACGTGTTCGTGGACGGTCAGCCATTTGCCGTCCTGATTTTCGAGGACCACGGTCCAGCGGAAGTTGCCCATCTCGACTTTGCCGGCTTTCGTCGTCATCTCTTCTTTGACAGTGGCTGTGGCCCAGACCAGGTCTCCATGAGGATGGATGGCGAGGTCATCGTTCAGCGTGAACTTTGCGCTCTTGTAACCGGAGACTACGGCCAGCACTCCCTTCGAATATTCATCCCAGCTGTTGTACTTCAAAGGAGCGATGTCGAAGAAAGTATGCGAACCGGCGGCATAGTACTTGGCCACATTGGCGGGATTGAGAGTCGACCAGCCGTCCCAAATGCTCTGCAGGTAAGCCTTGTCGGGGGCGGCAAAAATGGCCGCAGTTTTCTTCGCGACCGTTTTGGGCGACTGCGCGAGGGCAGACAGCGTGAGCGCGACCAGAAACACGGGAACGGCGGAAAGGCGCTTCATCGGTGCATCCTCCTAAGATTTGCCGGAATTTTCGCACACGGACCGGCAATGCGCAAAGCGCGCATTGACCGATTTCCACAGCGCACGCTAGAATGGTTGAGTTTGCCTGTACTCGCCGACCCGTTCTGGGAACGCTCGCCCTGGCTGCTCACGCGCCGTGGCGGAAAACACAGCAAGCACAGGAAGTTCAGCAGGAAGTTGAGCGGCCCCCAGGGCTGCGCCCGTGTGCGTATGGGTTACGTTTGGCGCTGACTTTCACGATATTTCGACGGAGGCAGACGTATGTACGCGGTTATCCGCGCCGGTGGGAAGCAATACCGGGTGGCGCCCGGGGATGTGATTCGAGTCGAGAAGCTGGCCACAGGCACCGATGGCCAGGTGGATTTCCCCGAGATTTTGGCTGTGTCGGCTGGAGAAGGTCAGATCGGGAAACCACAGTCGGAAGCCCGGGTCGTCGGTCATGTAGTCGAAGAAGGACGCGGCGCGAAGATTCTGGTTTTCCACTTCAAGCGCAAGAAGCAGTACAAGAAGCTGCGCGGACACCGGCAGGCCTACACCGCCGTGCGCATTACAGAGATCGCTTTTGACGGGCAGAGCTTTAAGGCTCCGGAGTTGGAGAAAAAGCAGCCCAAGGTGAAGAAGGCTGCAGCGGCGGACGAGCACGAGCACGAAACGGAAGCGAAGGCCGCCAAAGGACATGCCAAGAAGAAAGCCGCTCCCAAGAAAGCTGCAGCGAAGAAAGCGGCACCAAAAAAGAAGAAATAGAAGCTGGACGGGCGAGTCGTCCGTCCCCACGCGATTTTACTGGCAACCGGCAACTGGCCACCGACGACTGGGGTTCTATGGCACATAAAAAGGGACAAGGCACTTCACGAAACGGCCGCGACTCGAACGCGCAGCGGCTTGGATTCAAAGCATTCGGCGGGCAGATCGTGCCCGGCGGCACCATTATCGTGCGGCAACGCGGGACGCGTGTGAAACCGGGGCTCAACGTCGGCCGCGGCAAGGACGATACGCTGTTTGCCAAGATCACCGGACGCATCAAGTTCCTGAACAAGGGCTCAATGGGCAAGTTCGTGATGGTCGAGCCGATGGAACTTGCTGAATAGTTCGCGTCTGTCTAGGTAAATGGCATTGTGCTTTTGCGGCTGCGGCGACGCGGCTTCAGCCTCGCCTTCGGGACGAGGCTTTTTGTTGCTTAGAGATTCCATGTTCATCAAAGTATGTTGATTAAGAATGTTCATCGATGAGGCGAAAATTCGGGTCAAGGCAGGGGACGGCGGCAATGGTTGCATGGCCTTCCGTCGCGAAAAGTATGTTCCGCGAGGCGGCCCTTCGGGCGGAGACGGGGGCAAGGGCGGAGACGTGATCATGGAATCGAGCGAGCGGCATAACACGCTGGTCCATTTCCGTTTCAATCCCGAATACAAAGCCGAGCGCGGACGCCACGGCGAAGGCTCGAATAAGAGCGGGCGCCAAGGCGAAGACATACTCCTGAAGGTGCCAGTAGGAACGATTGTGTACGACGAGGAAACCGGCGAGAAGGTGTTCGATTTTTCGGCCCCCGACCAGCGCATGGTAATTGCTTGCGGGGGACGCGGGGGACGCGGGAACGCGCGCTTCGCCACGTCCGTGCACCAGGCTCCGCGCGAGCACGAGGACGGGCGTCCCGGAGAAGAGCACAACTACAAACTCGAACTGAAGTTGCTGGCTGACGTAGGCCTGGTGGGGTATCCGAATGTGGGCAAATCCACACTGATCTCGCGTATCTCGGCGGCGCGGCCAAAAATCGCGGACTATCCCTTCACCACGTTGCAACCGAATCTCGGCGTGGTTGCGGTGGGTGAACCCAATCACGAAGTCAGCTTCGTGGTCGCCGATATTCCGGGGTTGATCGAAGGTGCTCATACCGGCTCAGGCCTGGGGACGCAGTTCTTGCGGCACATCGAGCGGACGCGGCTGTTGGTTCATCTGGCGGATGTGTCGGACGCCAGCGGGCGTGCTGACATCGTGAAAGACGTGGAAGTGATTCTCGGCGAACTGGCCAGCTTTGGCGCGGGCCTGGAAGAAAAACCGATGATTATGGTGGCATCGAAGATCGATGTGGCCAACGAAGACAAAGTCGCGGCGCTTAAGCGTTATTGCAAGAAACACAAGCTGAAGCTCTACGAGATTTCAGCCGTGACCGGCAAAGGGATCGATGAATTGAAGTACGCTATGGCCAAGGAAGTGGAAGCCTTGCGCGAGCAGGCGCTGCAACAGGCCGAGGCCGGCAACAGCCAAAGCGCCTGATCGAACCTTTATCTCTTATATCTACATCTCGCCTACGCCTGTGCCCGCGGCAACTGCGATCCGTGCTGGAAGTGATACTGAAGAATCTTGGCAGCCAGGGCGGGTGGCATTTTCTCTCCGTTCGACTCTACCGTGCGCACAACTTCTCCGCGGCAAACCACTTCCGTAGGCGAAAGCCCGGCAATCTCTGCCGGAAGCACCAGATTGATTTCGAGTATCACATTTGGCTGTAAGAGATCTTCCGCCTGAAACAGTAAACCGGAGCGGCTGATATTTCTGGTTTCCCCGTCGTGCCACTTCTCTTCGTCGAGGCGGCGGTACTTCAAGGGCAAGTGAAGTTGAAAACGCTGTGCGCGCGACAGCGGCAGTTGTTGGTGCGCCATCTTGGCATGAGCGATTTGAACTGACATGACAACCTCCGGGGGGAATGGGATCGAATCGAGCACTTCGCGCACTTTACTTTTCAGGTCGCGAAGGGTAAAGGGTTTCTGGAGGAGGCGTACACCTGCGTCCAGCGTGCCGTTGCGCCCGATCACATTTTCCGTGTAACCGGACATATAGAGTACTTTCACGTTAGGACGAATTTCAGAAATGCGCTGCGCCAACTCGCGGCCATTTATGCCGGGCATGACGACATCGGTCAGCAGCAGATGAATGACGCCTTCATGCGCGACTGCGATCTGCATCGCGACCGCGCCATCGGCCGCGTCGATCACCCGGTAACCCAGCTTCTCAAGGAATTGCCGGGCGAGATAGCGCAGGTTGGCCTCATCCTCGACCACGAGAATGGTTTCGGTGCCCGGCTCGGTGGTGACAGACTCCGCAGGAGCGGCAACTTGTGCAGGACTCTCAGCGGATTCCGCGACGCGGGGCAAGTAAATCTTGAACGTCGTGCCCTTGCCGGGGTCGCTGTGAACCCATATGTAACCACCGCTTTGCTTCACGATCCCGTAAACCGTGGACAAGCCCAACCCGGTTCCCTTCGGCCCTTTCGTGGTAAAGAAAGGTTCGAAGATGTGGGACTGGGTTTCCGTATCCATGCCGGCGCCGGTGTCGCTGATGGCGAGCATCACGTAGTTTCCCGGCCGCAGGGGCGCATGAAAACGGGCATATTCCTCGTCCAGGGATACGTTGGAAGTCTCAATCGTCAACTTTCCGCCAGACGGCATAGCGTCGCGAGCGTTCACGGCCAGATTCATGATGACCTGCTCAATCTGTCCCGCGTCGGCCCGCACCGGGCCCAGTCCGGCTGCGGGAACCATCACAAGATCGACGTCCTCGCCGATCATGCGCGTGAGCATCTTCAGGTTTTCCGTGACCACGGCATTCAGATCGAGAACCTTCGGCGCCAGCATTTGCTTCCGGCTGAAGGCGAGGAGTTGGCGCGTGAGCGACGTGGCTCGCCCCGCGGCACTGGCAATCTCCTGCGCTGGAGCGCGGAGCGCCGGTTCCGGACCCAGGCGATCGAGCAGGAATTCCGAGTACCCTGAGATCACCATCAGCAGGTTGTTGAAGTCGTGGGCAATGCCGCCGGCGAGTCTTCCTACAGCTTCCATTTTTTGCGACTGCCGGAGCTGCTGCTCCAGGGCACGCCGCTCGGTTACATCCTCGGCAAACAGCTCAAAGGTCTTTCCCTTGCCGCCGTTGGAAACTGCGCGACCGGAAACGCGAACCACCGTGGCACTACCGTTTTTCCGCTTCCACTCGACGATGAGGCCGTTGAAGGGCGCCGCGGAGTGCAAATAATCCGCCAGCTCGAACCACTGCTGGGTGTCGGCGTAGAGGCTTCCGAGGTGTTGGCCTACCAGTTCCTTGGCGGACGAATATCCCAGCATCATTAGAAGGGCTGGATTCGCGTCGAGGAGCTGGCCGGTGGAATCGCAGCGGCAGACCCCGTAGGGAGCGTTGGTCACGAGCGACCGGAAATTTATTTCGGAGCGCCGCAAACCCTCCTGAGCCGCCCGCAGGGCCGCATTGAACCAGCAAATGAGCATGGCTAACACAACGAACAGAGTCAGGCGGATCATGGTCGACCGGTATTGCGCGGGCGTGTGCTCCCCGGAAAATGAGAAGTAGGCGCTTACGGTGAGAGCGAATGAGGTGGCGACCAGCCCCGGCTTCCAGCCGCCATACCACGCGCTCACCATCACGGCGACGGCAAAAACCGCCAGGCGGCTTTCCGCAATGTTAGGAAGAAGTAGAACCGGGATCAGGGCGAGAGTGGTGCTCAGCACCGCTACTCCGTAGCGCAGAATGGGCGCACGGGCAGGTTGGATGCGGAGTAGGGGGAGGGTTACTCGCATATGACCCCATGCTAATCCCAAGTTTTCCAACGCGCGAGATTACAGGAGTTCATTCCGGATTCCCGGAACACCGGTTTTCTCAACGCCTAAGTCTGGGCCAAACAGACAATGCAACGATGCACCATCGGCCAATGCCCCTCAACGTCTCCGCAACAGCGCCCGGGCTTGCCAACCCGGCCTGTAAACGAGACACTAACCGCTCATGAACATTGGCCTCTTCGGCGGCACTTTCGATCCTATCCATCGTGGGCATCTCGCGCTTGCCCGGGCGGCGCGTGAGCGCTGCGATCTCTCCCGCATCCTGTTCGTGGCGGCCAACGTTCCGCCGCACAAGCAGCGTCAGCCTCTGTCGGCCTTCCCGCATCGCTACGCCATGATCGCTCTGGCCACGGCACAAGAGAAAGACTTTGCTCCTTCCCTGCTCGAAGCGCCGGAAGACTTTGACCATGGCGGGGGGGGCAAAGAAAAGGCGGGTGTGGCGAAACCGAACTACGCGAAACCGAACTACACCATCGATACCGTCAAGCGCCTCAAGCAGTCGTTCAAGAAAGCAGACCGGCTCTTTCTGCTGATCGGCATCGATGCCTTCTCTGACATCGCCAAATGGCACCAGGCCGAGGCACTGTTTCGTGAGTGCGAATTTGTGGTTGCCAGCAGGCCAGGGTATTCGCTGGCAGACGTCGCCAATGCGCTACCCGCGAGCTTGCGTCCGCGGGTGGAAGTGACGCGGCCGTTTCAAAAGCAAGCGGCCACGGGAGATCTGGTGCTTAAGGGCGTGACCATCCATCTGCTTGACCAGGTCTATCAGTCCATTTCCTCCACGGCGATTCGCCAGGCGGCTACAGGGGGTAAGCCGTGGGCGCGCTTCGTGGAACCGGCGGTCGCGGACTACATCAAGAAGGTGGGCCTGTACAAGGGACGTTAGTCGCTGGTCGAAGGCCAATTCCTGCCCGAGCCTACCACCTGGTCGTGGAAAACGCGCGACGCCACTGTCGTTTACAATGAGAGCTCAGGCCGTGCTGGGCCAGCGAAGCACAACCGCAATCACAACCAACACCGACTCTCTGCATGAAAAAAAGCGAGCTGAAGCGACAGGTAGCGGCAGCCATTCAGGCCTGCCTTGACAAGAAAGCGGAAGAACTTTCCATCCTGGAAATGGAAAAAGGGTCGGGAGCATTTACCGACTACTTCGTGCTGTGCAGTGGCACGAACCCGCGGCAGGTCCAGGCCATTGCGGACGAAGTGGAGCTGCGTTTGAAAACGGCGGGCGTGCGGCCGGCGCACGTCGAGGGCTACCGGCAAGGTGAGTGGATACTGGTCGATTACGTCGATTTTGTGGTGCATGTGTTTTCCGAGAAGGCGCGCAAGTTCTACGATTTGGAGCGCTTGTGGAAGACCGCGAAACGGCTGGAGCCTTCGGAGTTAACACCGAAGGCGAGAACTACGGCGAAGACGAAGACAAAGACAAAAATAACGCCGCGCAAACGCACTGCCGCGGCCGCTCCGCGTCGTGGCAAAACGTAGCTTCGTTGCCGCTGGAGCGAGCTTCGTTTCTTTTGTGACTCTGGACTGCCTGCCGTGAAGATCAAGATTGCCTGGATCGGGAAGACGAAAGAGCCGGCGATTCAGTCGCTGACGGAAGAGTATCTGAAGCGCGTCTCGCGTTATGCGCAGGTGGAAGGGCTAGCGCTGCGGGATGAAGGCGCGCTTCTGCAAATGTGCGGGCGGGCAACACCGGCCAAGGCGGGTAAAACAACGGGCGGGAAGTCGACGCTGGTGCTGATGGATTCGCGAGGGAAGCAGTTTTCGTCGGAAGAGTTCGCCCGGTTTCTCGGAAAGTATCAGGATAGCAATCCGCTGCCGCTGGTCTTCGCCGTGGGGCCGGCCGATGGCTTTACTGAATCGGCCATTGGCGCGGCGCAGCATACGATCTCACTGGGCAGGATGACGCTGGTCCACGAACTGGCTCGCGTGGTTTTGCTGGAGCAGGTCTACCGGGCATTCACGATTCTGAAGGGCCATCCTTATCACGCGGGGCATTGAAGCGGCGCCGGAGCCTGCGCGCAAACGCGGCGGCATAGATTAGCGATTACCCCGGCGCTGGAAACGCTGGCGACTCAAAATCCTTCAGGGTTTCTATTCCGAAGCGACCAGAATGTTCAGAATCTCTCGGGCAAGATCGCCGGCGGGCTGATCTTCCATGTTGGCCAGCACTACGACGGCGGCGTGCTGTTCGGGCGCGATCAGCAGCGAAGTGCTGGTGCCCTGCTGGCGGCCGTTGTGTCCTATTCCCGCGACCTCGCCTTCGTTGTGTTTGTCCCATCTCCAGCCCAGGCCGTAAACGTCGGTTGAACCGTCAGAGGGTTTCAGCGGAGTCCACATCAGATTGCGAGTGGCACGGTCGACCAGTTTGTCATTCAAAATGGCGACTTCAAATCTGGCGATGTCTTCGGCGGAAGCGAGCCATCCACCGCCGGGAATTTTGTAGCTGGAGTCGAGGAAATCGGCGTTGCGCACGGCGCCTGAGGCCAGCTTTTCGTAGAAGCGAGTGCGATAGGGGATGATGCCAAACCGGTCATCGACTTGGATATGCTCCATCCCCGCCGCGGTGAAGACGTTTTGACGCATGAAATCGACATACTTGGCACCCGACGCCCCTTCCATTACGCAGCCGACTAAGGTGTATCCCTGAGTCGTGTAGTGGAACAAAGTACCTGGCTGAGCGATGAGCGGGTCGTCCTTGAAAAAATCAAGGCCGGCCTGGATGGGATCGTTGAAGTGTTTGGTGTTGCCGGTCTCAGGATCATCCTGCGAGCCGGACTTGTAGTCGCGAATCCCGCCCAGATGTCCAAGCAGCTGGCGAGTGGTGATAGGCCACGGCTTTTGAGGGAACGAAGGGCAGTATTTTTGTACGGGGGCATCGAGATCAAGTTTGCCGCGCTCCCAGAGCTGCAGGGCGGCGGTGGCCGTGAGTGATTTAGAAATCGAGCCCAGGCGGAAGAGCGTGTGTTCACTGGCGGGAACTTTATTCTCGAGATCGGCGAAGCCGAACCCTTGGGCCCATTCGTACTCGCCATTCTCGACGACGGCGACCGAAAGGCCGGGGACATGGGTAGACGCCATGAATTTGGAGATCGATCCTTCGATCTGAGCACGCGTCGCAGGGGCGAGCTTGGATCCCTGGGACTGGGAGGAGGCCGGAAGGGCACAGATTATAACCAGGATCGCGAGTTGAATCCAGTACGAGCAGCCCAGGCGAGTCGGCTGCTGGTCGTTCATTGCCATCATTTCCATGAGGGTTTCCCGGAAGACAAAACTATTGTAGACGGGATAAGCGGTTGTTACTGTTGCGCGGGGCGATGAGTTGTATCTACTGCGTCACCGTCGCCTGGTAGCTGACAGTTCGCCACTGGCCGTTGCGGCGAACCCAGACGCGGGTGTAGCGATAGGGTCCGCTGAAGTCTTCCCCGAGTTGGTGACCTTTGACATCGGCGCGGGCGGTGACCACGGCAGTGTCGCCGTAGAGTCGGACTACCATGTCGGTGATGTTCATGGACTCGTAGCGGAGCTGGCCGCTGCGGCGGGCGGAGATGGTTTCCTGCTTGGTAGTGACCTGGCCGAGCGGGGTGATGGCGACGTAGTCCTCGGCGAGGGTGCGCAGGGAAAAGTCGGCGTCGCGGCGCAGGCTGGCTTCTTTGGCCTGGCGCTCCATGTCGACGATCTGGCGAATGGTTTCCTGGTCGCCGCTATCGAAGCCGGTTCTGGGGTGAACGGCGACGTGCTGAGCGCAAAATGCAGGGGAAGTCGCCAGCACGCACAACAATAACACCATACAATTGTTGATCACGACGAGACCTCCGCAGTCTGCGTGGGGACAGAGATCTGCTTGCACCCGGGTACGGAAAGTTGGATGCACGAGTTCCGTGGAGCATTTCACGACTGCAAATAATTGTCTAACCCGAATCGACTCATGGCAGATCACCCTACCGGCAGGCGGAAGATCCACCGCTACCGATCCTGTGCGCCCTCCGCACCTTTCTTTCCACCTTAAGGAGGACCTAACCCGTTGATTAAAAGCATCGGCCGCTCCGGGCGCCGTGAATGCTTGTCCATTCGTGGGACCGGACTGTCCAGAATCGGGCACAGTTTCGTCGATCCCTTTTGTCGATTCCTTGCGGAGGGCACCGTTGCACGCTATCTAGTAGAATCAAGCATCCTGCAACCATGACTGACGTACGCCGCGGTCTTATCATCGTGAATACCGGGCCGGGCAAAGGCAAGACGACCGCGGCGATGGGGACAGCGTTGCGTGCGGTGGGCCAGGGGATGCGGGTGCTGATGCTACAGTTCCTGAAAGGCTCGTGGCACTACGGGGAACTCGATGCAGTGAAGGCCTTAGGGGACAAGTTCGTCATGAAGCAGATGGGGCGGGGATTTGTGAAGGTGGGCGCGGAGAAACCCGACCCGGAAGATGTGAGGATGGTGGAGGAGGCGTGGGCGGAGGGGGAGAAGGCGATCCACTCCGGGGAGTGGGATCTGGTGGTGCTGGATGAGATCAATTATGCGATCAGCTACGGCATGCTGGACCCGGCGAAAGTGGTGGAGAGCCTGAAGAAGAGACCGGAGATGGTGCATGTCATCTTGACGGGGAGGAACGCACACCCCACAATTGTCGAGGCCGCCGACACGGTGACGGAGATGCGCCAGGTGAAGCATGCGTACGAGAAGGGCGTGATGGCGCAGCGGGGGATCGAGTACTGAGTACCTGGTACCCAGTACCTAGTCAAAACCCTCTTGTTTTTCCAGGTACTGGGTACTTGGTACTGGCAACTTTTTATGGCTTGGTTCAAGCGTGAATCCGGGGAAGTAAACGCTTCGGGCGAGAAGACAGTGCGCACCGAAGGGTTGTGGGTGAAGTGTGAGAGCTGCCGGCAGATTATCTGGAAGAAAGATCTGGAAGAGAATTTGAACGTATGTCCGAAGTGCGACAAGCACTTTCGCATTGATGCGCGGACCCGGCTGGCGCTGCTGCTGGATGAGAATGAATATGAGACGTTTGACGCGAATCTGTCGTCGACGGATCCGCTGAAGTTTGTGGATTTGAAGCCGTATGCATCGCGGCTGCGGCAGGCGCAGCACGACACCGGGCTGAAAGATGCAGTAATCAATGCGCGAGGCCGCCTGCTGGGACGGCCTGTGGTCGCCAGCGTGATGGAGTATGCGTTCATCGGCGGCAGTATGGGAGCGGTGGTGGGCGAGATGATTACCCGGGCGGTCGAACGCGCGGTGGATTCGCACACGCCGCTGATTATTGTTTCAGCTTCGGGCGGAGCACGGATGATGGAAGGCGTGGTGAGCCTGATGCAACTGGCCAAGATTTCGGCGGCGCTGGCTCGGCTGGATAAGGCGAAGGTTCCCTATGTTTCCGTGCTGACGGATCCGACGACGGGTGGGGTGACGGCATCATTTGCCATGCTGGGAGATTTGAATATTGCCGAACCTGGCGCTCTGATTGGGTTTGCCGGGCCGCGGGTGATCGAGCAGACGATCCGGCAGAAATTGCCTCCCGGGTTTCAGCGCAGCGAATTTCTGCTGGAGCATGGGATGCTGGATGCGGTGGTGCCTCGCAAGGAACTCAAGCCCTACATTGGGCGGGCGCTGGATTTTATGGCTGCGTGACGGCTGTCAGCTATCAGCTTTTAGCCATCAGCTGAATCTGGGGCAGCGCGCGGCGATCTGCCACACCTCGAATCCTGTCTTCCATCTCGCTAATCTGAAGTACAAGCTGAGAGCTGATAGCTGAGAGCTTCTTTATGTCCTACGAAACCGCAGTGGCTCGAATGTTCGCGCTGGGGCACGAGCTGGCGCAGACGCCTTCGCAGAAATTCGACTTGGCGCATATGCGGGTGCTGTTGGCTGCGCTGGACCATCCAGAGCGGCGTTTCCCGAGCGTGCTGATTGCTGGGACGAATGGCAAGGGATCGACGGCGGCTACGCTAGCTTCGATCCTGCGGGCTTCGGCATTGAAAACCGGCTTGTACACTTCGCCGCATCTGGTGCGGATCAACGAGCGCATCCGAGTTGACGGCAAAGAGATCGGCGACGACGAGTTTGCGGCTTTGCAGGGCGAGGTGGATCGGGTTGCGGAGGGGTTGGTGGAGCTGGCCGAGTTGCCCTGGCATCCTAGTTTTTTCGAGATGATGACCGCGATTGCTTTTGAGCATTTCGCGCGGGAGAAGGTGGACCTTGCGGTGCTTGAAGTTGGGATGGGCGGGCGGCTGGATGCTACGAACGTGGTGGACCCGCTCGTTAGCGTGATTACTGATATCTCGCTTGATCATCAGAAGTTTCTCGGGGACACGGTGGGCGAGATTGCACGGGAGAAGGTGGGGATTATTCGTTCCGGCGGCGTGGTCGTTACGCTGCCGCAGCAGCCCGAGGCCAACGATGTGATCGGGAATACGATCCTGGAGGTGGGGGCGCGGGCGGTGAATGCGGTGCCCTACGTGCCGCCGGTTTCGCCGGGTAGTTCCCAGTACCTGGTACTTAGTGCCGAGTCCGGCAGCCCGAGCGTTTATCGCTATCCGCTGCAGGTTACTGGAGAGCAGATTCTTGTGGAGACTTCCCTGGTCGGGAGGCACCAGTTGCGCAATGTGGCATTGGCGATTGCGGCGGCGGTTGAGTTGAAGGAGCAGGGGTTCAGCGGCATTACCGCAGAGAGCATCGAGAGTGGCATCCGGGAGACTCGCTGGCCAGGGCGGCTTCAGGTGATCGCTGCGCGGGCGGGGGGGCCGGAGGTGGTGATCGATGTGGCGCATAATCCTGCGGGCGCGTGGGCATTGCGTTCAGCCCTTTCGGAGCGCTATGAAGACCGTCCGCTGATTTTTGTTTTCGGCGCGATGCGGGATAAGGCAATCTCGGAGATGGCGGAGATCCTGTTCCCGCTGGCGGATCGAGTGATCGCAACCCGGCCGGAAAATCCCCGGGCGGCATCGCCGGAGGAGATTCAGCAAGCGGCGGCCCGAACCGGGATTGAGATTGAGGCGGTAGAAGACGTTCGGCAAGCCGTGGAGCGGGCCAGAGTGCTCGCGAAGGCGGGGACAGTTGTCGTGATTACGGGATCGATTTATCTGGTGGGCGAAGTGATGCGAAATATAGGCGCGCCGGTCTGATAATGAAGCGAGCCAAACGCGCGATTATTGCGTCGCAAAAAGCGCGACCCATCGGCGCGCTTCGCTTGCTCAGGGCAGGCTGCTTCGCGCGGCTCGCCCAGATCCTTCACTGCGCGAAGAACGCTTGTTCAGGATGACAAGGAACATCGATTTTCCCCTAGAATGGAAGTGTGCAGGAAGTGAATACATCGGTGGAAGTGGAAAGCGGCGCGGAGGCGGCGACTGAGGCTGCGCCGCAGCGAAATCCGCACCTAATTTCCGGGGCGAAGCACGGCTGGTTGAGCCGGCTGCGCTCGTATTTCATTTTTGATCCTTTGATCTGGCTGTACACGCTGGTTCTGGGAGTTCTGGCGCTTCCCGGCGGACTTTTCGATAAGAGCGGACGCCGACTGCACTGGTTTTCACGGGCCTGGTCGTGGCTTATCATGAAAACCATCTTTTCGCCGGTAAAGGTTACCGGCCTGGAGAGGATCGATGCAAGCAAGCCTCATGTCTACGCGGTGAATCACGCCTCAGCGCTGGACATTCCAGTTCTCTACGTTCACCTTCCGTTCCAATTTCGCATTGTTTTCAAGAAAGAGTTGTTGTCGTATCCAGTTGTGGGCTGGCAACTGAAGCGTTCGGGGCAGGTCTGCATTGACCAGCAGAAACCGACGAATTCGATTGCGGCGATCCGCTCGGCGGTGAAAAGCCTGAAAGGCGGCATGCCGCTGGTCATTTACCCCGAGGGCGGACGCACGCCGGATGGCGAGATTAAGCCGTTTCTGCCAGGGGCGTTTTTCCTGGCGATCAAGGCGCAGGTGGATATTGTTCCGGTGGCGCTGGTGGGGACTTACGAACTTCTGCCGATGAATACTTACCACATCAAGTGCCGTCCGCTGGAGATGCGGGTCGGCGAGCCGATCTCGACCGCGGGAATGACGATGCGGGATTTGGAGGCGGTGTCGGAGAAGGTGCGGAAGGCGATGGAGGATTTGTATTACGCCGAAACCCCAACTCCGGCGTAGTCCGTATTTTTCCCCGTAACTTTTCGTGGCTCCCGCCGTTATACCTGTGTAAGACTACTCCGCGCGGAGAATGTGTTGAAGGCTCTGAGGAAAGAAGCGGACGAGCGGCTTCTGATCGAGGCGGCGCAGGCCGACCCTGCGCGCTTCGCAGAGCTTTACGAGAACAATTTTGAGCGCGTGTATGCGTATGTAGTGCGGCGAGTGGGGGATCGCGCGGAAACCGAGGATCTGACCTCCGAAGTATTTCATCATGCGCTGGCGAATTTGCGGCGGTTCGAATGGCGGGGGATTCCGTTTGCGGCATGGCTGTACCGGATTGCCGCCAATCTGATTTCAGATCGCTGGCAGAGCAAGGGCCGCGAGGACGTGGCGGATGAGCCGGAACGGATCGAATCGGTACCGGCCAAGGACGATGGATTCGAAGAAATAGAACGAAAGGCAACGTTATTTCGCCTGGTGGATACGTTGCCTGCGGAGCAGCGGCGCGTGGTGGTGCTGCGGTTCGTGGAGCAGAAAAGTATTAAGGAAGTGGCGCGGGAGATCTGCAAGACCGAAGGCGCGGTGAAGCAGTTGCAGTTCCGCGCACTTAGCAGTCTGCGGGCGCGCATGGAGGGTGCCGATGCCTAAGCGCTCTCTGGGTCAGGGGAAAAACGATCCGAAGCAGATTGAACAGTTCAATCAAGCTGTCGAGGCTATGCTGTCTCGAGTGGATGGCAAGGCTCCCAAGGTGGAAGCTGGGCTTGCGCCGCTGCTAAGGATTGCCGCCGATTTGCGCGATCTGCCACGCGAGAGTTTCAAGGCACGAGTGAAGTCTGAATTAGAAGGGGGAAAGCGTATGTCGACCGTAGCCGAACCGGTTGCAGCAGTTCGCATGAGCGCCTCGCCCAGGTTAGCGTTCCGCGACCCTGCCAAAGCGATTGAGTTCTACCAGCGTGCCTTGGGTGCGAAAGAAACGTTCCGTTTCGAGGTAGGGGGGAACATCCCGCACGCCGAGATCATGATTGGCGATTCGGCCATCGATGTAACTGGCGAATGGCCTGAGGGAGGCCGCTTCAGCGCCGAAACGCTAGGATCCTCGCCGATTTCAATCTCAATACGGGTCCCTGATGTCGACGCTTTTGTGGAACATGCCGTGGCGGCCGGGATGAAGCTGGTGCGTGAGCCTAAAACCCAATTCTATGGACACCGCGACGCGTTCCTGGAAGATCCCTTTGGCTATTCCTGGGGCGTGTTCACCGTGAAAGAGGAGATGTCAGTCGAGGAAATGCACCGGCGGATGCAGGGGATGATGAAGGGCCCCGAGGGCGGCGAGATGCCCAAGCAGAAAAAGGGAGTCAGCCCGATTCCTAGCGGCTACCGCATGGTCACGCCATATCTGATCGTTCCGGATGTCAACGCTGTGACCGACTTCGTGAAGAAGACGTTTGGCGGCGAAGAGATTTTTCGCGTGGTGGGGTCAGCGGGGGGTTACCACTGCGAGGTTCGGGTGGAAGACTCCATGCTGATGATCGGCGGCGGAGGCGCTGGAGTGGACTGGAAGGGCGAGGCGAGGCTGGGCGCGTTTCACGTTTATGTGCGGGATTGCGATGCCGCGTATCAGCGCGCCCTGCAGGCGGGCGGGAAGTCTCTGCAGGAGCCGGCTGACCAGTTCTATGGCGAGCGCTCGGGTAGCGTGATCGACGGCGCCGGCAATTACTGGTACATCGCCACGCGCAAGGTGGGGAACTACAAGTGGGAGGGCGCGCCGGACATTCAGCCTTACATGCATCCGCTACGGGCGGAGCCGGTGATCAACTTCCTCAAGCGGGCCTTCGGAGCCGAACAGGCGGGGCCGCGGCATGCGTCACCAGACGGCGTGGTTCACCACGTGATGATCAAAGTGGGCGACTCGTATATGGAAATGGGCGAGGCGCAAGGGCCGTATCAGCCCATGAAGTCGATGTTCTATCTGTACGTGCCGGATGTGGATGCGGTCTACCGGACGGCTCTGGCCGCGGGCGCGAAGTCGCTGAACGAGCCAGCGGATCAGCCATACGGCGATCGCGTGGGCGCCGTGGCCGACGTTTTCGGTAATCAGTGGTGGATCGCTACGCACGTGAAGGATGTGGCGCACTAGGGCTATGCCGGGCGGCGTAGCCTGCGCTCTTTCTGTCACAAGTCTGTCCTGAGGCCGCCATGTTTGCGGGGCGAACACTCTACGTACTCCCATGGGATTGCATAGGTCCTTCGCTTCGCTGAGGATGACAACCAGCCGATAATCTTGTGCTCACTGCGTTTGACCCTCCTGAATCCCTCCAATAAACTGAAGGATTAACTACAACTTCAGGTCTCGACTTATGGCAGACAGCATTCATGTAAAGCTTCCGGATGGGAGCGTGAAGGATGTTCCCAAGGGGACGACTGCGCTCGACATTGCGAAGTCCATCAGCCCGCGGCTGGCAGATGCCGCTTTGGCAGCCAAAACCAATGGCGACCTCATTGACCTCACCCGTCCTCTGGAAAAAGATACCGACCTTCGCCTTTTGACTGACAAAGATCCGGAGGCGTTGGAGGTTTACCGGCATTCCTCAGCGCACCTGCTGGCCGCGGCGGTGCTGGAGCTTTTTCCTGAGACCAAGCTTGGGCACGGGCCGGCCACCGAGAGTGGATTCTTCTACGACTTCTACCGGCCTACCGCCTTCACTCCGGAAGACCTGGAAAAGATAGAGAAGAAGATGCAGGAGTTGGTGCAGCAGAACATTCCTTATGCGCGCGAGTTTTTGCCTCGGGATCAGGGGCTGGCGGAGTTCAAGAAGGAAGGCGACTTCATGAAGTGCCATTTCATCGAGCAATTCACCAAGCCCGATGAAAAGATTTCGCTTTACCGCACCGGCAAGTTCGTGGATTTCTGCCGCGGGCCGCACATTCCTTCGACGGGGAAGATCAAGGCGTTCAAGCTGTTTAACATCGCGGGCGCTTACTGGCTGGGCGACGAGAAGAATCCGCAGCTGCAGCGGATTTACGGAACTTCGTTTTTCTCGAAGAAGGATCTCGATGCCCATTTGCAGCAACTGGAAGAGGCGAAGAAGCGCGACCATCGCGTGCTGGGCCAGCAGCTCGACCTGTTTTCGATTCAGGAGCTGGCGGGGCCGGGGTTGATTTTCTGGCATCCCAAGGGCGGGATCATCCGCAAACAGATGGAAGACTGGATGCGGGACCAGTACCTGAAGCGCGGATATTCGCTGGTCTACACGCCGCATGTGGCGCGGCGGCAGTTGTTCTTTACCTCGGGGCATGAAGGCTACTACGCGCAGAACATGTTTGATGCCATGGAACTCGACGATGCCGAATACCGGCTGAAGCCGATGAATTGTCCTGGCCACATCCTGATTTATAAGGACTCACTGAAGTCGTATCGCGACCTCCCGGTGCGGCTGGGTGAACTGGGAACGGTCTATCGTTATGAGCGTTCGGGTGTGATGCACGGGCTGTTGCGGGTGCGCGGGTTCACGCAGGATGACTCGCACATCTTCTGCACGCCGGAGCAGGTTGAAGGCGAGATTGCCAACTGCCTGGAGTTTGCTCTGGATGTGCTGAAAGATTTCGGCTTCGACAAATTCCAGACCGAGCTTTCCACCTGGGATCCTGCCGATCGCAAGAATTTTGTGGGCAGCGAAGAACAATGGATCCACGCGACTGAATCGCTGGAGAAGGTGCTGAAAGGCCGGAAGATCGAGTACAAGACGATCCCGGGCGAGGCGGCGTTTTACGGGCCGAAGATTGACATCAAGCTGGTGGATGCGATCGGGCGGTTGTGGCAGCTCTCGACCGTGCAGGTCGACTTCAACCTGCCGCAGCGCTTCGGCCTGGAGTATGTAGCGGAGGATGGTTCACGCAAACAGCCGGTGATGGTGCATCGCGCGCTTTACGGATCGATCGAGCGATTTTTCGGCGTGCTGATTGAGCACTACGCGGGCGCGTTCCCGGTGTGGCTGTCGCCGGTGCAGGTGGCGATGATCCCGATCAGTGAGCGGCACGCGGAGTATGCGAACAAGATTGCGGATCAGCTCAAGGCTGTCAGCGTGCGCGTGGAAGTGGATGCGCGGAATGAGAAGATGAATGCCAAAATCCGCGAGCATGCCATGCAGAAGGTGCCGTTCCTGCTGGTGGTGGGGGATAAAGAGGCTGAGGCGGGCAAAGTGAATGTGCGGACGCGCGGAAAAGAGAAGACTGAGGACATGGCGGCGGGGGAGTTTGTGGAGAAGATTCGGAAGCTGATTGCGGAGAGGAGTCCGGGGTTGTAGCTCAAAACCTTTCACCACAGAGGCACAGAGGAAAGACCTTTTTGAGTGTTCTCTTTGTGAGGACAGTTGAGTATTGACTGTCCTCATACGTGTTTTTGGGCTGCTGGGCTGTACCATGTTTGCGTGCACTTACTGGCAGAGCGCGTGTTGGGGCATATCCGGCGGGAGGAATTGCTGCGGGCCGGGGATCGGGTTGGGGTTGCGGTTTCTGGCGGGATTGATTCGGTGGCGCTACTGCGTTTGCTGGTTGAATTGCGTCAGGAGCTTGGCATCGTTCTCTCCGTGGTTCATTTCAATCATGGGCTGCGCGGGGCGGAGTCGGATGCGGATCAGGAGTTTGTCGCTGGGCTGGCTCGGGAGCATGGGTTGGAGTTTTATGCCGCAAGCGGCGATGTGGCGCAGCTTGCTGCTGATGAGCAATCCGGGGTGGAAGCTGCCGCGCGTGAGCTGCGGTATGGATTCTTTCGGTCGCTGCTGGGGTCGGGTGAGAGAGCGGAGATGGAACCCGCCCCAGAAATCCCTCTGGGGCTAAAGCCCCCATCCTTGGCGGAGGTTAACGGCACGGCTGAAGCCGTGCCGTTCCCTAACTCAACTGCCCCCCCGGCTTCCCAGGCAACTTCCGCTGCGTCAGCTCCGGCAGATCTTCTGACTAGAATCGCGACCGGGCACACGCTTGATGATCAGGCTGAAACCGTGCTGATGCGGGTGATTCGCGGGACGGGGCTGCGCGGGCTGGTGGGGATTTATCCGCGCATCCTGGTGGAGCATGAGGACGGGGAGGGCCATGGCGAGATCGTCCGTCCACTGCTGGGAATTCGGCGGCGTGAACTAGAACAATATCTCTCCGATCTCAAACTGCCGTGGCGGGAGGACTCGAGCAACGCTGATTCCAAGTTCACTCGCAATCGTCTGCGGAAGCTTGTACTTCCGCTGCTGGAGCGGGAGTTCAATCCTGCGGTGGTTGAGAGTTTCGCTGAACTGGCGGAGATTGCGCGCGACGAGGAAGACTACTGGGAGAACGAACTCTCGGGTTGGCTGGGGACGGTAGTGCAGTGGTCGCAACCGGAATGGACGCGCGGGCTTCCGGGTTTCGATGATTCGCAGGCGCTGGTGCAGATCCAGCCCCCTCACTCGCGCGATCCGGAACTAATGGAGCGACTCGATCAAGCCGGCCCGGCAGTGGCGAATGCTAGCCTGAGCCGGCCTTGGTTGCTGACCGAGCCGCGGGCGGTGCAGCGACGAGTGCTGAAAGCGATTGGTGAGCAAGCGGGGATTCCGCTGGAGTTCAAGCACATCGAAGAGATCGTGCGGTTCGCGGCCGAGGACGGTCCAGCGGGGAAAGAGTTGTCACTTCCGCTAGGATGGAGGATTCGCCGCGAACCGGAAGCCATGGTGTTCGTCACGCCTGACTTGCGGCGCCAGGAGCGGCTTCCGGACTACGAATACTCGCTTTCGGTGCCGGGTCGTGCCCTGGTACCGGAGGTGGGGGTAGTAATCGAAGCGTTCCTCGTCCCGCCGGAGAGCGCTCCGGAGTCGCAGGTGGCGGAGTATAATCCGCAGCAACTTCTCCGTGCAGAGTTGTTGGCGGGGCGATTGATCGTGCGGAACTGGCGTCCGGGAGACCGGTTTTGGCCGGCGCACACGAAGTCGCCCAAGAAGATCAAGGATCTGCTGCAGGAGCGGCAGGTGGCGCGTCATGTTGGGCAGCAAGGGCGCAGGCTTTGGCCGGTGGCGGTGAGCGGAGACGAGATCGTGTGGATGCGCGGCTTTCCGGTTCCCGCCCGATTACGCGCCAAAGCGAAGGAGGTAGCGGTGCTGATCCGAGAGGTGCCGTGGGCAGTTGGAGAGGGTGGGATTTAGGACTGATCTAACACTGGAATTGGGTTTATAAGGTCCCCCAAGGGGAAACGTCCCTCAGGGGCTGAAGCCCGTTTTCATCGGATCGGTAGCGGCACGGCTGAAGCCGTGCCCTTCCCAAACCCATTTGGTAAGACGAGTTCCAGTCTGATTGAGCAGGATGATCTACCGGGAGGCACGCCACTTCATGAATGCGTTGAAAGTCGAGCCACTTCGCCAAGTAATTGCCGCCGACCAGATCCAGAAGCGGGTGAAAGAGTTGGCGCGGCACATCTCCGATGACTACCAGGGACAGACGATCCAGGCACTGGCCGTCCTGGAGAATGCGTTCATGTTTATGGCCGATCTGGTGCGGGCATTGGAGGTTCCCGTGGTGTGCCAGTTCATCAAGCCAAAGTACAGCAAGCAGCAGGGCAAGCAGGCAGCCGATATTACGGAGATATTCTTCAGCCACGAACCGGATATTCGCGGCCAGCATATTCTGCTGGTCGAGGGCCTGGTGCATTCCGGGGTGACCAGCGAGTTTCTGATGAATGACTTGCGGGCGCGAGGGGCGGCTTCGGTAAAGCTGGTGACGCTGCTGGATCGCCAGTCGGCCCGGCGCGTGGCCTTGCAGCCGGACTACTTCGGCTTTCTGGTGGATGAGGCTTTTCTGGTGGGTTATGGGCTGGGCGCGGTGGAGCAAACCAACCGCAATATCCCTTACCTGGCTGCAACCCCATTCCCGCAAATGACTTAAGTCATGGGGCGGGCGGCGCGCCTTTTTCCCCGGGAAAAGGTAGAATAGTGATCTTAGGGAATTTCCCCCGATCCAAATTGGTCGAACGGCATCTAATCGAGAAGTAGGAGCCTTGGGCTTCGAATAGTGGTCGGACCCCAGTTTCTTCAGGAGCTTCGTAGTGAATTCGACAGTAAAAACCGTAGTTTTTTGGGTGGTGATTGCGCTGTCTGGCGCCCTGTTGTTTACCGTGATTCAGCAGGGACGCAGCACGCAGAAGGACACCGAAGAGAATTTCTCCCAATTCATGGCTGACGTGGATCAGGGGATCGTGCATGAAGTCACCGTGGACGGCATGCAACTCAAAGGAAAACACCGGGACGGCACCGCCTTCCATACCACGGTTCCGGCGAACTACCCCGACATGATCAAGGACCTCCAAAGCAAGGGAGTGGCCATGACGTTCCGGGACGTCAACGGCGGAAGCTGGCCTCTGCAGTTGCTGGGGACCTGGGCTCCGCTGATTCTGCTGGGCGCTCTGTGGTTCTTCATGATCCGGCAGATGCAGACAGGTGGCAACAAAGCGCTGTCGTTCGGGAAGAGCCGGGCGCGACTGCTTTCGATGCAGCAGAAGAAAGTCACGTTTAAAGACGTGGCCGGCGTAGAAGAGGCCAAGGAAGAGTTGCGCGAGATCATTGAGTTTCTGCGCGAGGCGCAAAAGTTTCAGAAACTTGGCGGCAGGATTCCCAAGGGAGTGCTGCTGGTTGGACCTCCAGGAACCGGCAAGACGCTTTTGGCTCGAGCCGTTGCCGGGGAAGCGAATGTTCCCTTCTTTTCGATATCGGGCTCGGATTTTGTGGAGATGTTCGTGGGCGTCGGCGCCAGCCGCGTGCGTGACCTGTTCGAGCAGGGCAAGAAGAACGCGCCGTGCATTATCTTCATCGACGAGATTGACGCCGTGGGACGGCATCGCGGTGCTGGATTGGGCGGTGGTCACGACGAGCGCGAGCAGACACTGAACCAGTTGCTGGTGGAGATGGACGGTTTTGAGTCGAATGAAGGCGTGATTCTGATGGCGGCGACGAACCGGCCGGATGTGCTGGATCCGGCTTTGCTGCGGCCCGGACGATTTGACCGGCGGGTTGTGGTGAGCCGTCCAGATGTGCGGGGGCGCGAAGAAATTCTGCGCGTGCACACTCGCAAGATTCCTCTTGCGGAAGATGTCGATCTGACGGTACTGGCCCGCGGTACGCCTGGATTCTCCGGCGCGGATCTGGCCAACATGGTGAACGAGGCAGCACTGGCTGCGGCTCGACAGAATCGCAAGGCCGTGCTGATGTTCGACTTCGAGGTCGCCAAAGATAAAGTTCTGATGGGCGTGGAACGCAAGTCGCTGATCCTTTCCGATGAGGAAAAGAAGGTTACTGCATACCATGAAGCCGGGCACGCACTGGTGGCGGCGAAGCTTCCGGGCTCTGACCCGGTACATAAAGTCACAATCATCCCGCGCGGCATGGCTCTGGGAGTGACTATGCAGTTGCCGGTGGATGACCGGCACAACTACACCAGGGACTACCTAAAGACCGACCTGGCGATTCTGATGGGCGGCCGTTTGGCCGAGGAACTGTTCCTGAGCCAGATGAGCACGGGCGCGGGAAACGACATCGAGCGCGCGACCGAAATGGCACGCAAGATGGTCTGCGAGTGGGGCATGAGCGATCTTGGTCCGCTTACCTTCGGCAAGAAAGAAGAGCAGATATTCCTGGGCCGGGAGATCAGCCAGCACCGCGACTACAGCGAAGACACCGCCATCAAGATAGATGGTGAGGTCCGCAAGCTGGTGAACCAGGGATACGAAACGGCAAAGCAGATTCTGGAAGGAAACCGCGACACGCTGCAGAAGATTGCGGTGGCTTTGCTGGAGCGGGAAGTGCTGGATGCTTCCGAAGTGCTGTTGCTGGTTGATGGCAAGGAACTACCACCGATGAAGTCTCCTTCGAAACCGGATGATGGTGTGCAGCAGGTGTTGAAACCGGAGCCGGGGCGGGGAATCGTGAAGGGCGGAGAGAGTCCGGCGCGGGCTTAGAAGCCAATTCTCAGTTCTCTGTAGTCAGTTCTCAGTTAAGGGCGGCCTGGCGGCCGCCCTTGGTTTTTTTGCCTGGAACCAGGGATTATCCGTTCACGATTTTCATCATGTGTTCGGGATAACGCTCTCCGGCGGCGGCACCGGTGGGGAAGATCTCTTCGATACGGCGCAGATCCTGTGCGGTGAGCTTCACGTCGAGCGCGGCGACATTCTCTTCCAAGTACTTGCGGCGCTTAGTGCCGGGTATGGGGACGATGTTCTTGTCCTGCGCGAGCACCCAGGCCAGAGCCAACTGAGAAGGCTGGCAGCCTTTCTCCTTCGCGACTTTCTCGACCTGGTGCACAAGGTCGAGATTCTTCTGGAAGTTTTCCCCTTGAAAGCGCGGAGAGAATCTGCGGTAGTCATCTTCCGGCAGATCCTCGAACCGGTTGAACTGGCCGGTGAGAAAGCCGCGACCGAGTGGGCTATAAGCGACGAAACCCACGCCCAGGTCGCGACAAGTGGAGAGGAGTTCGTCTTCCGGTTCCCGGCTCCAGAGTGAATATTCGGTTTGCAGTGCCGTGATGGGATGAACCTTCACGGCGCGCCGCAGAGTTTGCGGCGAGGCCTCGGAAAGGCCGATATGGCGGATTTTTCCTTCCCGGACGAGCTGTGCCAGTGCGCCGACCGTTTCTTCGATGGGAGTGGCGGGATCGACGCGGTGCTGGTAGTAAAGGTCGATGGTCTCAACGCCCAGGCGGCGCAGGCTTGCTTCGCAAGAGCGGCGGACATAATCGGGTTTGCCGCTGACACCGCGCACCGAGGGGTTCGCAGGATCGCGGACGATGCCGAATTTCGTGGCCAGCACAATCTGGTCGCGCTTGCCCTTGATGGCGCGGCCAACAAGTTCCTCATTCGTGTAAGGGCCATAGACATCCGCCGTATCCAGAAAGGTGGTGCCGAGTTCGAGGGCGCGGTGAATGGTGGCGATGGATTCGCCGTCATCGCGTGGACCGTAAAACTCCGACATGCCCATGCAGCCAAGTCCGAGGGCGGAAACTGTGAGACCGCTGCTTCCGAGTTTACGAAATTGCATAATAGCTCCTGGCAAGAATGAGGATAACGCGCGGGCCTTCGAGATGCCCTCGCAATTCTTAAGAGATGCGCGAGCTTGGCGTGGTGGCTCAGGTAATTCGGGAGTCTTGTTTGTGAGTCCCGGGGGTGTCACGGCGCATCATTAACCTGCTGTGTTTCATTATTTTATCCCCGAGAATTGGCGGAATCGATGAGTCAAGTGCCCACCTGGTTTGAACGCAAGTTCGAGTCTTCGTTTCCTGTGGAACTGCATCCGAATTTGCTGGCGCGTCTGCGCGGCACTCCGGCCCGGCTCGAGGAGGTGCTTCGCGGCCGTTCTCATGAACTCCTGATCGAGAAGCCGCAAGAAAAGTGGTCGGCCCAGGAGCACGCTGGGCACTTGCTTGACCTCGAACCCCTGTGGCGGGCGCGGGTAGGCGATTATGTGGCGGCCAGTGAGCAGCTCACCGTGGCAGACTTGAAGAATCGAAAAACCGACGAAGCGAACTACAACGCGCGCCCGCTGGAACGGATTCTGGCGGAGTTCCGCAGCGCAAGAGCCCAACTGCTGAAGCGAGTGGACGAACTGGATGCCTCGCTATTTGCTCGATCCATTCCCCACCCGCGTCTGAAGACACCAATGCGACTGGCAGATCATTTGTATTTTGTCGCCGAACACGACGATCACCATCTGGCGCGAATCTGGGAACTGGTCAACACAACAAAGTAGATCAGAGCAACCATCAGAGCCGGACCACGTTTACAGGATCATGATCAGTGGCTTGGTGCAGGCCACAACTTCACCAATTTGTACTGCTGGTACCTTTGCCGCATTGAGAGACCGTGTAAGCTGCGCCGAGTCTTCGGATGCGAGCGAAATCAGCAACCCGCCCGCGGTCTGAGGATCGAACAGAAGCGATCTCAGGTCCTGGGGAACTCGATCCTCGTAGTCGACCATACATTCGGCAAAGTCGCGGTTGTTGTTAAGGCCGCCAGGAATGTAGCCCGCGCGAATGCAGTCTAGAGCCCCAGGCAGAATTGGGACGTCTTTCGAGAAGAATCGTAATGCGACGTTGCTGGCCAGCGCCATTTCGCGGGCATGGCCGATGAGGCCAAAACCGGTGACATCGGTCATGGCGTGAATGCGGCAGTCCTTCTTAGCGATCACTTCCGCGGCGCGCTTGTTCAGCGTGGTCATCGACTGGACGGCAGCGTCGATCCATGCTGGTTCCGCTTTGCCTTTCTTGATCGCCGTGGAGATCACACCGGTACCCAGCGCCTTGGTGAAAACGACGGCATCGCCCGGCATGGCGCCGGCGTTGGTGAGAACTTCTTTCGGATCGATGAGTCCGGTGATGGCGTATCCGAACTTGGGCTCGTCGTCGCGAATGCTATGGCCACCAATCACGATGCATCCGGCTTCGATCATCTTGGACAACCCGCCGGCGAGGATGCGTTCGAGAATTTCCAAGTCTGCCTTCTCGGGAAAACACACTAGAGCCAGCGAAGTGACGGGCCTCCCACCCATCGCGTAGACGTCGCTCAGGGCATTGGTCGCGGCAATCTGGCCGAAGATGTAGGGGTCGTCCACGACCGGCGTGAAAAAATCAACCGTCTGGACCAGCGCCTGATCGGGCGCAATCTGATACACTCCGGCGTCGTCGGCATGGTCGAAACCAACTAGAACATTAGGGTCGCGTTGCCGGGCTAATTTTCCCAGCACCCTGTCGAGCGCGGCGGGACTTAATTTGGATGCGCAACCCGCGGCTTTTACCGACTCCGTCAAGCGGAATGGCTTTGCATCGGACATGAATTTCATTGTACCGAGTTGCGAGTACCAAGTACCGAGGCGCGGGTATTGAGGCGACTGCCGAAGAATAAAAGTGGCGGAAAAGGCGGGTCAGCTGCGCTCTACTTGACGGCGACATCGGTGATTTGCATGTCGGGAAGCTGATGGTTCCACTGCTCCGAGATGTGATCGAACGTGAGTCGAACGGCTTGGCTTTGGCTTGGGCCAAGCGGTGAGACGCTGAAGTCCCATACCTCAGGATAGGGGCCGGTGGTTCTCAGCACCTGAAGTGGCATCTCTTCCTGCTGGGCAAGCTGTCCCATATCGTCTTTGAACTTGATTTCGACAATCACACGCGCGACGGTCTTGTTGCCTGCGTTGGTGACGGTTCCATCGAGATAGGTGATGGTTGCTCCAACAAAATTCTTGACCGCACTCATTTTGAAATCGGAAAGCTTGAGGCTCGCTGCGTACGGGGACGGCGCGGATGCTCGCTTGGGCGGGCTGCGAAGAAGAAACGCAACGATGACGGTGAGGGCGATGACGACAGCCGTCGAGATGGCGATGGTGCGCCGGCTGGAATCGTGCTCTTCGTCTACCGGAGTTGGCTGAAGTAGGCCGCCGCCCATGCAAGTCGATTGTACTCTGGGGCTTAGTTGCTGGTCTTGAAGAACGCGGCGAGAAACAGGACGCCGAAGAGCAGGTCGACGCCGCCGAGTGCCAGGTCTTGGGGGTGCAAGCGATTCTGCAAATAGAGCACGACCAGGGTAGCGCCGTAACCAAACTTCTCGAGCACGGAAGGAATCATCATCGGGCGGAGGCGCGCGGGGTCTCTGGCAATCACGAAGAATGCGATCTGGAAGGCCAGCCCCACACTGACGAAGCCGTAGTAAAACGCGGGATGAGTGATGGGCGGGGGATCCTGGCGTCCGATCAGATCGAATATGAAATACAGCGGCGTGAGCACCAGGACGCCCCAAATGGCAGCGATCCAAAATACGATCTTGGCGAATTTCATCTCGTTCCCTAGATTACCGCGACCTGCGCTCGCGAGACAGCCGAGGGCGGCTGTCCCCACATGGCCCGACTTATTCGCCGCCGACCGTGAGGCCGTCGATGCGCAGCGTCGGCGAGGCCACGGAGCCGCGGAACTCGAGATCGTTGGCGATTTCGGAGATGTTGAAGAAGATTTCTTTCAAGTTTCCGGCCACGGTGATTTCTTCGACCGGGTAGGCGAATTCTCCGCCTGAGATCCACAGGCCCGAGGCCCCGCGAGAATAGTCGCCGGTCACCAGGTTCGCGCCGTGGCCCAGGAACTCGGTAACGTAGAGGCCTTCTTTGATTTCGGAGATCAATTGCTTCGGTGTTCTGCTGCCTGGCTGCAGGAAGTAGTTGCCCGGGCCTATTCCCGGTGTGCCGGCCAGTCCACGAGAAGCGTTGCCGGTGGTCGCAAGGCCGAGCTTCTTCGCCGTGTAGGTATTCATCAGGTAAGAATTCAACACGCCATTTTCGATGACTACGGTGCGGCGCGTGGGGACGCCTTCGCCATCGAAAGGACTGGTGCCGAAACCGCCGGGGATGGTGCCGTCGTCGACGATGGTGACGTTGTTGCCGGCAATTTTCTGTCCCAGTTTTCCTGCCAGAAACGAAGCGCCGCGGTAGACGGAATCGCCGTTGACGCCCTCGAAAATGTGCTCGAGGATCGATGTTGCAACCATGGGATCGAAGATGATCGGCACTTGCGCGGTCTTGGCCTTGCGTGCACCCAGGCGGCGGAGCGTGCGTTGGGCCGCGACTTTGCCGACCTGTTCGGGCGATTCGAGTTTGCTGAGCGTGCGCGCGACGGAGTACCAATAATCGCGCTGCATCGCGCCATCTTCGGTTTGCGCGATGGGAACGGCCGAGACGGAACAATAAGACCGGCGATATTCGCCGGCGAAGCCGTGCGAGTTGGCCAAAACTTTGTGGCCGGTGGCGGCGTCGAACGATCCGCCCTCGGAATTCTTGATGCGCGGGTCGAAATCGAGCGCGGCTTTTTCGGCGCGGCGGGCGTAGTCGATGCGATCCGGGCCGGGAAGGGAATAGACGTCTTGGTGATACAGATCGAGATCGCCAGTGAGCGAGCCTAGCTGCGAAGGATCGGGGATGCCGCCGAACGGGTCTTCCGAGGTGATCTTCGAAAGTTCCAGCGCAGACTTCACCATGCGGTCAAGGCTGTCGCGGGAGAAATCGCTGGAGTACGTGCTGGCCGCACGCTGGCCGTTGAAAACGCGCACGCCGATGGATCGCGATCCAGATTCTTTGAGGGTTTCGACCTGGCCGAGCCGGACCAGCGTGGAGAATTCGTCGCCTTCGCGGACAACACATTCGGCAGCGGTTGCGCCGCCGTTCATGGCGCTGCGGACGATGTCCTGGGCCAGGGAGCGGAGGTCGGTTTCTAGTCTCGGATTTTCAAGTTGGGTCGAGGACATAAGCCATTATCCCAAGTTTCTGGATATCGCGCCTCCCATACCTGCAGGGTTCGGGCCCGGCCGGATGTATTTGTAAGTAATGCTGTTTTACCTTACAATGCTTTTATGAGCACACTTACCGTGACCGCCCGAGGACAGGTGACGTTCCGCAAGAGCGTGATGCGCCACCTCGGCATCAAGCCCGGCGAAAAGATCGAATTGGAGCTTCTGCCGGATGGACGAGGCATGATCAAAGCAGCCAGAAGCTCGGGTAAGATTGAAGATTTCTTTGGGGTGTTGGCTGGAAAAACGAAGAAAGTAGCCACTATCGAAGAAATCAATCAGGCAGCGGCCGACGGCTGGGCAGGCTTGGTGAAGATGGGCGATAAATGAAGGTCGCCGTCGATACCAACGTCCTGGTCCGCGCAGCCGTGCGCGATGACCAGGAGCAGACGGAGGCGGCGATGAGAATCATGGCCCGGGCGGAATTGGTTGCGATTGCGGTGTCCTGCCTGTGCGAATTTGTCTGGGTGCTGCGCAGCGTTTACGGCTATCGTGCGTCAAGCATAGCCAGGGCAATCCGCCTTCTGCTGGCGGCGGAGAATGTGGAGGCAGACCGCCAGGTGGCCGAAGCCGGACTGGTAATGCTCGACGCGGGCGGGGATTTTGCCGACGGCGTAATTGCCTACGAAGGCAGATGGCTGGGCGCGGAGACGTTTGTTTCGTTTGATAAGAAGGCAGTGGAGATGCTCTCTGAGCAGGGGTTGGCGGCACGGGCGTTGTGAGGCAGATTCGAACCGTCAATCATTGTTCATTCCCCAAAATATTGCAGAACCTCGTCGCCAATGGATGTGCTAGACCCCCAAAGATCCTTCCTCATCGAAACCGCCGCTTTGATGTACCGATTGTGGGTTGGTTGAGCGATGAATTCCGTCAGAGAACGAATAACGTCGTCACTTGCAAATAGGAAACTGTTAAGCATTTCGGTGCGAAGTTCTTTCACCACATCGCCGATGTTTCCCAAATCCCGGCGATGTTCCTTGATCTGCGTCAAGTCTCCTGGATCGAGTAGTGTCAGCATGAGGATGTTGATTGCCTTATAACGTCTTTCCTTCAAATCGTGTTCCAGCCCCCGCACCTCTTTTTGGTGCTCGAAACGATGTTGAAAGAACGCAACCAATAAGCCGCTGACACCAAAGGCCGTAAGCATCGAAACAACTGCAGATATAATCGTCACCGCGGACGGACTCATTGATTGCCTCCCGCTATGGTGTGACCGATGTCCGGTTTTCTCTGTGTCTCTGTGCCTCTGTGGTGAATACGCAGTTTACTGCATGAAGCCGCCGGGATCTTTCTTGGCGGTGCCGCCGACGGTTAGGCGATCGATCTTGATGGTCGGAATGCCTACGCCTACCGGGACGGCTTGTCCATCTTTGCCGCAGGTGCCGACGCCTTCGTCTAGCTTCAAATCGTTGCCCACCATTGAGACCCGAGTCAGCACATCCGGGCCGTTGCCGATCAGCGTTGCACCCTTGATCGGTGCGGTGATCTGGCCGTCTTCGATCATGTAGGCTTCGGAGGCTCCGAAGACGAACTTGCCGTTGGTGATGTCGACCTGGCCTCCGCCGAAATTCACCGCGTAGATGCCACGCTTCACCGAGCGAATAATGTCTTCAGGATTGTCCTGGCCTGCCAGCATGTAGGTGTTGGTCATGCGCGGCATGGGGATGTGCTCGTAGCTTTCGCGGCGTCCGTT